>Ga0307373_10013319_pt1 | contig 11516 bp, 9 predicted proteins | sample OX2MG_FD_202534 | JGI IMG/M metagenome (GOLD analysis project Ga0307373, IMG submission 202534) | Soil microbial communities from Risofladan, Vaasa, Finland - OX-2 | ecosystem: Environmental > Terrestrial > Soil > Coastal area > Acid sulfate soil | place: Finland: Risofladan, Vaasa | collected... | reverse complement strand
CTATCCGCATGTAGGTGGTCTGGCGGATGATCAACACGGGCTGCCGGCGAGACATCTCCAATAATGTCGCCGTATCGGCGCTCGGAAACGCCGCCTCCAACTCCTGGGAAGCATAGCAAAGTTGCAACCCGAGTGTCTCCTGCAGAAAGACGTAGAGCGATCCCGACTCCAAATCCGCCTCTAATACGGCGTGGCAGAGATCATAGTTGAGGTAGCTGGATTCAAGGGCCATGGGCAGGTCGTCCGCGAGGCGCAAGCGCCGGAGATAGATCACGGCTTCGCGCTTACCCAGACGCAGATCGGTACTCACCGCCGCCGGGGCCGGAACCACCACGCGGGAGACCAGACGCGCGGACGGCGCCAGCCCGCGCACGCGCATGTCCTCGCTAAAGCCGTGCATGCGGGTTAGTTCGCGTTCGGCGCGCGGGCGGGCGACAAAGGTACCCCGGCCACGCTCCCGGATCAGCAAACCCTCGCGGATCAGCCCTTCCAGCGCCTGGCGTACGGTCATGCGCGCAATGCCGAACTGGCGCACAAGAGTCTCTTCCGAGGGAATAGCCTGGCCCGGCTGCCAGACGCCATCGGCGATGTGGCCGCGGATAAGGTTCTGTAATTGGAGATAAATCGGCGCGGATATGCCTTTCTGGAGCATCGATGTCATTGGCGTCCAAGCCTCCGTTCACCCATAGCCGTTCAGCGCTGTCTAGACGGGACGCCGTGCCTGTCTAGATACTAAATACGGATATTCCCAATGTCAATGGCGCGCCGCGATCGAGAGAACCGAACTCGATTGACAGGCCAATTGCTCGGTGCTAAACTTCCCGCATTGCCCATGGTGTCTAGACGGGTTTGGCTGGGATCGTCTGGATCTCCGCTTCAGGGCAAGTAGTAGCGTCAGGTAGGTCATGTGCTCGGCCTGCCACTCCCAAGAGGCCGCTGGAAAGCATACCAGCATACCAGGAGAGGGGACGGATGGCGAACACGCTGGTGCATGTGCGAGGTTACCGAGCCGGAGACGAAACAGCGATCTTAGCGCTCTGGAACCGCTGTCTGCCCGCTGACACGATTAGCATGGATCGATTTGCCGCGCATGTGCTGCTGGATACTAATTTCGATCCAGAGGGATTCCTCGTCGCCGAAAGGGAGGGACAGGCGGTTGGGTTTCTTCTGGCCATTACACGCGGCACGCCCATGCAAGGGCTCGATAATGATCCCGAGGATGGCTGGATAACGGTATTCTTTGTCGATCCCGACTATCGGGGCCAGGGTATTGGGCAGGCCTTGCTCGATCGAGGCCGGGCGCATATCGTCGCGCGCGGGCGGCACCGGGTGAGCGTCTCCCCCTATGCGCCTAACTACTTCTGGCCGGGCGTCGATACCACTCTCTATCCACAGGCGCTGGGGTTCCTGCGGCGCAATGGTTTTGAGGTACTCTACACGCCGGTGGCCATGGACCTCAACCTGGTGGCTTACAGCATCCCCCTTGACGTCCTGGAGGTTCAGCGCCTGCGCGAACAAGAAGGCTATTCCTTTGGCTCCCTACGAACTGAACAGATCGTTGATGTTCTGGCGTTCAATACACGCCATTTCTCGGCCGACTGGGCCCGCGCGATCCGCGAGGCACTCCGTCGTGGCGTATCCCGTGAGCGGGTTCTCGTGGTGTCGCGGCAGGGTGAAATTGCCGGCTTTTGCCTCTATGGCGGATATGATGGCGTAGCGGAACGGTTTGGCCCTTTCGGCGTCGATCCTACCCTGCGTGGCACCGGCCTGGGCAAAGTCTTGCTCTACCGCTGTCTTGATCGGATGCGGAGCGAGGGCCTGCATACCGCGTGGTTCCTCTGGACCGGCCTGGAGGAGCCCGCGGGCCGGCTCTATACCCGCGTAGGGTTCCAGGTTAGCCGTACTTTTGCCGTACTGCGCGGCCCCGCCCGCGCGGAAGACAGGAGGTGACGATCCAGAAGGGAGATCGCGAATCCTATGGCTAAGCACATGCACTCATGTAGTCCGGCTGCCGGATTCTGTCGGTCGGATGCTGCCACGACAGGACTCTCGCGGCTGGTCTTATCGCCGTTCAGCGGCGCGTCACGGAGTATGTATCATGTTTAAGAAGCAGTGTTTGGCGCTCCTGGCATGTCTCCTGTTCCTGCCGGGCTTTCTCACTGGTGGACACCTCTCCTCGGCGCGCGCGGCTGATCGTGCCGCTGCCGGCACGGTCACGCTCACCATGCTAACCCATTGGGACGCGACGACCTTACAGGCCTTCCAGCCCTACGTCAAGACATACGAGTCACTCCACCCCAACATACGCATCCAGATCACCACCGTACCTTTCAATAACCTCTTACAGAAAATTTCGACCAGCCTGCTCTCGAATGGCGGCTTCGACATCTATCACATCTACGATCTCTGGCTGCCGCAACTGGTCAAGGACCATCTGTTCGTGCCGGCGCCCGCGACACAGGCTAGCGACATCAAGTCAGGTTACGCGCCCGGTGTCGCGTCGGCGGCCGCCGCGAACGGCACCTTGTACGGGTATCCCACCGAGGTGGACGACTATGCGCTCATTTACAACAAGCGTCTGTTCGCGGCGGCGCATATTTCCCATCCCCCCACCAACTGGTCGGAACTGGTAAACGACGCCGTGGCGTTGACCAAGCGTGATTCCAGCGGCCGTACCATCCAGCAGGGATTCGGGACGATCACTGGGTGGGACTCCGGCGTAGTGCACCCGTGGCTCTCGCTTCTTTTGTCGGATGGAGGACAGCTACTTAATTCGTCCAACGCGAAAGCCGCCTTCAACAGCCCGCAGGGTATGGAAACGTTGAACCTCTACCAAACGTTGGTCAACAAGCACGCCATCGATCCGTCGATGACGGTCCATTATGACACCAACTTCGAACTGGAAAAGACCGGCATGATCATCATGGCCAATTGGTGGGAGAGCGGTCTCCAGGCCACGATGAAGAGCAAATTCAAGGACGTTGGGGTGGCGCCCGTCCCGGTCGGCCCTCATGGAAACAAGTCGATTGCCGTCAATTACGTCTGGATGTATGGCGTCAACCAGAAGAGCAGCCATCAGGCTGAAGCCTGGCAGTTCCTCCAGTGGCTGAACGATCCCGCGCGCGCGGGCGCCAGTTCACGAATGGGTGATTGGCTCATGGCGCAAGGCATTATGCCGAGTCGTGCCTCCGACCAGCACGCGCACGCGGCTGATCTCGGCAATAGTTTCGCGCGCCCGTTCGTCAAAGCGCTCGCGAGCTCGCGCCCGTTCCCCATCGTGCTCGGTGGGGCGGAGATCACCACCGACCTGCAGAAGCAGATCGAGAGCGTCGTCTATAGTCGTACTTCCCCTCAGCAAGCCCTCTCTACCGCCGAGTCTCAGGTCAATACCATCTTGCAAGGCTCGAGCCCGGATTAGAACACGTCACGCGCACGACGCGCGGCATACGGACTATCCATGCCGCGCGTCGTGCGCTCCACGGAGGAGCAGGGTGGTAGGGATACACCAGGGATCGCGATCCAGCGAGCCGGCGCCGTTGATGATCGGTCAACGTCGCCGGCGGGCTGCTTATCTACGGAGGCGGGATCTCGCGGGCTGGCTATTCGTGGCGCCGGTGCTGATCTTCTCGGTCATCTTTTTCTTGGGACCGTTGCTCTTCGCCTTCGTGCTGAGCCTGCATCAATGGGATATGATCTCGCCGATCACCCAGATGACCTGGGTAGGATTCCTGCACTATGTTCGTCTGCTCGAGGATCCGCTGTTCCGTCTCATTCTGCGGAATACCTTCGCGTATACCCTGGGCAGCCTGCTCTTTATTCCGCCACTCTCGCTTGGCATAGCATTTCTGCTCAACGCGCGCGTGCGCCTGCAATGGCTCTGGCGGACGCTGTATTTCACCCCGGTCGTCACGTCAACGGTGGCCCTCTCGATCGTGTGGACCCATCTGTTTGACCAGAACTTCGGCCCCATTAACGCTATCCTGGGTGATCTTCACCTTCCCCTACAACCCTGGCTCAGCTCCCCCACCGAGGCGATGCTGGTCGTTATCTCACTTTCGGTGTGGCAAAGTATCGGCTACTATGCCATCATCTTCCTGGCGGGCTTGCAGGGGATTCCGCAAGAACTCTATGAAGCCGGCAGCCTCGACGGTGCCGGACGTTGGTCGCAGTTCCGCTATATCACGATCCCATTGCTGCGCACCACAACCCTCTTCGTGATCGTGATCATCACGATCAACGCCTTGCAAGTGTTCGTGCCCATCTTCGTGATCACCAATGGCGGCCCGGTCGATACCACCGACGTGGTGGTCTTGAAGATGTATGACGTGGCCTTCAACTATCTGCAGATGGGTACGGCCTCGGCCATGGCCATGATTCTGTTTGTTATCGTGCTGATCTGCACCCTGATCCAGTTTCGCCTCGCGCGAACGGACAATTGAGGCGGGAGGGGACGAGTTCCGCATGAATCCGTCACTTGCGCGTACCGGCTCTCCGGGCCGGCGGCCAGCGAAAGTTCGCCATGTACTTCGACGCGCCGCCATCTATACTCTCCTGATCGTGGGCGCGGTGCCGATGGCCTTCCCCTTCTACTATGTGATCGCCTCGTCGCTGATGACTCCGGACGAACTGATACAGCTCCCCATTACCTGGTGGCCGCATCACCCCCAATGGCAGACCTACGCCAACGTCTGGACGGTGATCCCATTCGCGCGCATGTTCGTGAACAGCATCTTTGTCACCCTCGCCGTGACGCTGGGCATTCTGCTCACCAGTTCACTCGCCGGATTCGGCTTCGCCAAGTATCACTTCAAGGGGCGGGATGTCGCCTTCCTGGCCTTGCTGTCCAGCATGATGGTCCCGTTCTTCGTCCTCCTTATTCCCATTTACTACATCATTAAGGAGCTCGGCTGGCTTGACACCTACCAGGGACTGATCGTGCCCAACATCGTGACCGCCTTCGGCGTCTTTTTGCTGCGCCAGTTCATCATGACCATACCCGACGAGCTGATCGACGCCGCCCGCATCGATGGCGCGCGCGAGTTGCGGATCTACTGGAGCATCATTCTCCCGCTGATACGACCGGCACTCTCGGCGCTCGGTATCTTCGCCTTTATCTATCAGTGGGAGAATTTTCTCTGGCCATTGCTGATTCTCCAGAACCCATCGATGTTTACCGTCCCCATTGGTCTCAATAGCCTGCGCTCGTATGCCGATACGCAACAGAATGCCAATCTGTTGATGGCGGGATCGGTCCTCGCGATCGTCCCCTCCGTGATCGTCTTCCTGCTTTTGCAGCGGCAATTCGTGCGCGGCATTTCCCTTGGCGGTCTCAAGGGCTGAGGCGACCACGAGACTGAGTGACTATTTGTTGGTAGAGTACGGAAAGGGAATCTATTCATGGCAACCGTCACGCGCGTTCTGGCCGTGGGAGGACACGCGGCCGATATGGAGTTCACCGCCGGACCGACCATTGCGAAGTACACCGCCGCCGGCGCCAAGGCCGTATTCCTGCATCTCACCGCCGGTGAGATGGGGCATCCACGGTTATCGGGCCAGGAGTATGCGAAGCAGAAGATCGAGGAGGCGCATCGGGCCGCCCACATTCTGGGCGCCGAGGCGCGCTTTCTCCCCTATCCGGATGCCGGTTTGCCACGCAACGACGAGGTAGCGTATCAGATCGCGGACGTGATTCGCGAGGTGCGGCCCGACGTGCTGATCACTCACTGGCGCGGTAGCTTCCACTCCGATCATGTCAACGCCCACTACAACACCATGCAAGCCCTCTTCTACGCGGGATTGCCGGCGATTCAGCGCGCGCACCCGGCCCATTCACCATCGACGATTCTTTTCCCGGAGAACTGGGAGGACATGGACGACTTTGCCCCGGACCTGTTCCTGGATATCTCGGATGTCTACGATCGCTGGATTGAGGCGGCCAGCCAGTACGAGTTGTTTAGCGGCAGTGTCTCGGGATTCCGCTACCGTGAGTACTATGAGGCATTGGCCGTGATGCGCGGCTGCCTTGCCGGTTTCAAGCGAGCCGTGGCCCTGATGCGGCCTCGCTCGGCCCTGATTACCCGTACGGCTGGACTGCCCTGAGGATGTCTGCCGCCCGGTAAACCCAGCCCGCTCGCGATACGCGAGCGGGCTGGGTTGTTTTCCAGACCCGCTTAGCCTTGGCGCTCTCGGATGGCGGCCAGGATTCTGGCGCGCAGTCGATCGAGATGGGCGGGGCGCCCCTCAATAATCAGGTCGGTGACCGACAACTCCAGAAGGTGGCCCTGGAGGAGGGAGCAGGGAAACTCCGAGTAACCTACTCGGAGTTTGACCCCATTCTCCTCACTTGGTATCCTAAAAGCTGAGTGGAATGGTCAACTTTCCAGCGAGGATGGGATGCAGTTCTCCAAGCGCAGCGAATACGGCGTCCGCTTGATGACCGAGTTGGCGCTCCGCCATGAGCAAGGGCCGATCTCGCTCACCGAGATCGCCCGCGACGAGGATCTGCCCCTGCCCTATCTGGAGCAGATTGCCTCGCAGCTCCGGCGGGCCGGCTTGGTTACCAGCCGGCATGGGGTTCATGGCGGCTATGAGTTAAGCCGTCCCCCGGTGGAGATCATGATGAGCGATGTGCTTGACGTGCTCGAGGGCACGATCGCGCCCATGCTCTGCGCTCCGCTCGATGGTGGGACCATGCTCTGCGCGCGCGAAAGTATCTGCGGCAGCAAGGTGCTCTGGCGCCGAGTGCGAGACGGGATCGTGCAGGCGCTCCAGACCACCACCCTGGCCGATCTGATTCCAGGCGCCCCCGAGCCTCGGCGGATCGTGCAAACGATCCCCTTGCCGGTACTGGGCGGACGGCAGGCGAACGCAAGCATTCCCACGGAGCCGGCTATCGCGGCCGGCTAGGCGACGAAGCGATTAATGCTAGCGCGGTATAGAGGGATATAGGCACGGTATGAGCGAATTGATCATTAAGAATCTGCGGGTTAAAGTCGAGGACAAGGAAATTCTCAAGGGGATCAATCTGACTCTCCGCCAGGGTGAAACCCATGCCCTGATGGGGAAAAACGGCTCCGGCAAGAGCACCCTGGCCTCTACCCTGATGGGCCACCCGAACTATGAGGTGGTGGAGGGCGAGGTGCTGCTGAATGGCGAGAACATCCTGGAACTGGAGCCTAACGAGCGGGCCAAGCGCGGCCTGTTCCTGGCCTTCCAGTATCCAAGTTCGGTGCCCGGCGTCCCGATGTTCAACTTCCTTCGTCTGGCCTATAACGCCGTTCATACTCCGGTGGGCGGGAAGCCGCTGGCGGTACGCGAGTTCCGCAAACTGCTGGCATCGAAGCTGGCCGTCTTGAAGATGAATGAGGACTTTCTCAAGCGCTATCTCAACGACGGCTTCTCCGGCGGCGAGAAGAAGCGGGCCGAGATCTTGCAGATGGCCGTGCTGGAGCCGAAGTTCGCCGTCCTGGACGAGACCGATTCCGGTCTGGATATTGATGCCCTGCGGGTGGTCTCCGAGGGAGTGAACGCGCAGCGCGGTCCCAACCTTGGCACCCTGGTGATCACCCACTACCAGCGCCTGCTGGACTACATCGTGCCCGATTACGTCCATGTGATGCTGGCTGGGCGGATCGTGACCACCGGCGGCAAGGAACTGGCGATGGATCTGGAGAAGCGTGGCTACGAGTGGGTCGAGCAGCAATTCGGGGAGAGTGGGGAGGCAGCCTGATGGCAGTTGATATCGCGCAGGTGAGTACTGACTATCAGTACGGATTCCGGGACGAGGAAAATTACATCTTTAAGTCCGGCCGCGGCCTGACGCGCTCGGTGGTCGAGCAGATCTCCGAGATGAAGGACGAGCCGGAGTGGATGCGGAAGTTCCGCCTCAAGTCGCTTGAGTATTTCAACCGCCGTCCGATGCCCAACTGGGGCGCCGATCTCTCGGACATCGATTTCGGGAATATCTTCTACTACGTGAAGCCGTCCGAGCAGGCCGGCCACACCTGGGAAGAAGTGCCCGAGGCGATCAAGTCCACCTTCGACAAACTGGGTATCCCCGAGGCCGAGAAGAAGTACCTGGCCGGGGTAGGGGCTCAATATGAGTCGGAGACCATTTATCACAAGCTGCGCGAGGATCTGGCCGCCCAGGGCGTGATCTTCCTGGACACTGGGGTGGCCCTCAAGGAGCAGCCCGAGCTGTTCAAGAAGTATTTCGGCACGGTCATCCCCCCGAACGACAATAAGTTCGCCGCCCTGAACAGCGCCGTCTGGAGTGGGGGAAGCTTCATTTACGTGCCGAAGGGCGTGCATGTGGATCTCCCGTTGCAGGCGTACTTCCGCATCAACGCCGAGAACATGGGCCAGTTCGAGCGAACTCTGATCATCGTCGACGAGGGGGCCTATGTCCACTATGTCGAGGGCTGCACGGCGCCAAGCTATAGCTCAGACTCTCTCCATAGCGCCGTGGTGGAGATCATCGTCCACAAGGGCGGCCGCTGCCGCTATACCACGATCCAGAACTGGTCCAAGAATGTCTACAACCTGGTGACCAAGCGGGCCGTGGCCTATCAGGACGCGACCATGGAGTGGGTGGACGGCAACCTTGGCTCGAAGGTCACCATGAAATACCCGGCGATCTGGCTGATGGAGCCAGGCGCCCGCGGTGAGGTACTTTCCATCGCCTTCGCCACTGACGGCCAGCACCTGGACGCCGGTGGCAAGGTGGTCCACTGCGCTCCCAATACCTCCTCGGTGATCACCTCCAAGTCGATCAGCAAGGGCTCGGGGCGGGCCAGCTACCGCGGATTGCTCAAGATGGAGAAGGGCGCCAAAGGCTCCAAATCCACCGTGGTCTGCGATGCCTTGCTCTTGAACGAGAATAGCCGCACCGACACCTATCCCTATATCGAGATCGAGGAAGACGACGTGGAGACGGCGCACGAGGCGACCGTGACCAAGGTCGGCGAGGAGCAGTTGTTCTATCTCCAGAGCCGTGGTCTCTCCGAAGCCGACGCCACCTCGATGATCGTCCGCGGCTTCATCGAGCCGATCGCCAAGGAACTGCCGCTGGAATACGCGGTGGAACTGAACCGGCTGATTCAATTGGAGATGGAAGGAAGCGTGGGGTAAATTAACTGGTTCCATCGCGGCGGCTCCGGTCCCGCGGTGGAACCAGTTTTATGTCCCGCCGGTTTCCCCGAGGAGTTTGCATGAGTACTACCACTACCGAGGCGGCGCTCTCCCGCGAGGCCGTCCTCGCTCTTTCCGCCCAGCGGGGCGAGCCGAACTGGATGCGCGATCTGCGCCTGCGCTGCTGGGAAATCTACGAAGCCACCCCCGCTCCTACCGCGCGCGACGAGGAATGGCGGCGCACCGATATCCGCTGGCTGGCTCCCGAGACCCTCCGCCTTGCCTCGCCCAACGGCCACGCCCCCATACCCGCCGAGTGGCAGCCGGGCGCCGACGCCCTGGCCACCCGGAGCGCCCTTCTGATCGAACGGGCCGCCACCACCGCCTTCCGCTTAATTGCCCCGGAACTGACCGCTCAGGGCGTGATCCTGACCGACATGAATACGGCCATCCGCGAGCACGGTGCGTTAGTCCGCGCCTCGTTCATGACCCAGGCAGTCAAGCCGGAGTTCAGCAAGTACGCCGCCCTGAACGGCGCCTTCTGGAGCGGCGGCGCCTTCCTGTACGTGCCGGATAACGTGGAAGTGGCTCTTCCCGCCCAGGCCCGCCGCTGGCTGGATGAACCGGGCCAGGGCGTCTTTCCCCACACCCTGGTGGTGGTGGGCAGGAACAGCAAGGTAACGTTCATCGAGGAGGCCGGATCGCGGGCCAGCGACGGCACGGTCACCATCCCGGTGGTGGAGCTGGTGCTCCGCGCCGGCGCCACCCTCTCCTATATGGCGATCCAGGAATACGACGACGGGCTCCGCCAGATCGGAATTCAGCGGGCGGCGCTGGAACGCGACAGCACCCTGCAATCGCTGACCGCGACCCTGGGCGGCGCTTTTAGTAAGCTGAATATCGACGTGGAACTCCGCGAGCCGGGGACCAACGCCGAAATGCTCGGGCTCTACTTCACCAACGGCAGCGAGTTCGTGGATTACCATACGCTGCAAGACCACATCGCCCCTAACGCGGGCAGCAACCTGCTGTTCAAGGGCGTATTGACCGACTCGGCGCGCGTGGTCTATAGCGGCCTGATCCGGGTCCACGAAGGGGCGCAAAAGACCGATGCCTATCAGAAGAACAATAACTTGATTCTTAGTTCGACCGCGCGGGCCGACTCCATTCCCAACCTGGAGATCGCCGCCAACGATGTGCGCTGCTCGCACGGAGCCACCGCCGGCAAGGTCTCCGAGGATCACCTGTTCTATCTGATGTCCCGCGGGCTTTCACGCCGCGAGGCCGAGCGGCTGATCGTGACCGGCTTCCTGGCGCCCCTGATCGAGCGGGTGCCGTTGGCCGACCTCCGCCGGCGCCTCTACGCGCTGATCGACGCCAAGATGGGGGCCGCTGGGGCGCCGTATGAGCAGTGGATCGAAGCGGCATCATAGGGGCGGCAACATCGGACGGATCAGTCGGATCGGACCGATCGGTCGGATGAAGAAGGGAGAGTAGGCAGTGGGTGACGTGGCTACGGCGAGTATGCGCGCGCGAACCCCGTTGGCGGCGCGGGCCGACTTCCCGATCCTGGCGACCAGCCGGGACGGGATGCCGCTTGCCTACCTCGACAGCGCCGCCACCGCGCAAAAGCCGCTGGCGGTGCTGGAGGCCATGGATGATTATTACCGGCGCTACAACGCCAACGTGCATCGCGGCGTCTACACCCTGAGCGAGCAGGCGACCGCCGCCTACGAGGACGCACGGGCCACCGTGGCGGCCTTCATCCATGCGTCTACTCCCGAGGAAGTGATTTTCACCCGCAACACCACCGAGGCGATCAACCTGGTGGCCCATAGCTGGGGCCGGCGCAATCTTGGCTCCGGTGACGCCATTCTGGTCAGCGAGTTGGAACATCACAGCAATCTGGTGCCCTGGCAGCTGTTGGCCGAGGAGCGCGGGGCGCGAATGCTTGCCATCCCCGCCGACCCGGCTGGGAACCTGGACCTGAGCCGGCTGGACGATCTCCTGGCCCAATCGGTCAAGCTGGTGGCGATCACCCAGATGAGTAACGTGCTGGGCACGATCCCTCCCATCAAGGAGATCATTACCCGCGCCCACGCCGCCGGAGCCCTGGTCCTGGTGGATGGGGCGCAGAGCGTGCCGCATCTGCCGGTGGACGTTCAAGCACTGGGCTGCGACTTTCTGGCCTTCTCCGCTCATAAGATGGTAGGCCCCACCGGGATTGGCGCCCTGTATGGGCGCCGTGAACTCCTGGAGCCCATGCCGCCGTTTCTCGGCGGCGGCTCGATGATTAAGCATGTCACGCTGGAACGCAGCACCTACGCCGACGTACCGCAACGATTCGAGGCGGGGACGCCGGCCATCGCCGAGGCGATAGGCTTCGG
>Ga0307373_10013317_pt1 | contig 11517 bp, 10 predicted proteins | sample OX2MG_FD_202534 | JGI IMG/M metagenome (GOLD analysis project Ga0307373, IMG submission 202534) | Soil microbial communities from Risofladan, Vaasa, Finland - OX-2 | ecosystem: Environmental > Terrestrial > Soil > Coastal area > Acid sulfate soil | place: Finland: Risofladan, Vaasa | collected... | reverse complement strand
GCAAGATGTTCCGTCCCACGCTCACGCTGCTGGCGAGCGATCTGGAAGGGGAGTCGGAACCGCGTGCCGTGACCCTGGCCGCCGTGATCGAGCTGATGCACCTGGCCACGCTCGTCCACGATGACTCGGTGGACCACTCGGCGACGCGGCGCGGACTGCCGACCGTGAACTCGATGTTCAGCCATCAGGTGTCGGTCATCATGGGCGACTTCCTGTACTCACGCGCCCTCCGCGCGCTGGTCGGCATCCGTGACCTCGACGTGCTGCGCGTCGTCACGGACGTGTCGAGCGAACTGAGCATGGGCGAGATGCGCCAACTGGCGGCGATTGACGCGCTGAGCTTCGGCGAGCGCGAATACGAACTGCTCATCCGCGCCAAGACGGCGTCGCTGCTCTCCGCTGCCTGCGAGAGCGGCGCGCTGTGCGGGGCGGCCCGCCATCGGGCGCCGCTGGCACGGTTCGGCGACCGGCTCGGGATGGCGTTCCAGGTCATCGACGACATCCTGGACTATACCGAGGACGAATCGGTGACCGGCAAGCCCTGGGGCAACGACCTCCGCGAGCACAAGGTGACCCTGCCGCTCATCGGCGCCCTGCCCGCCATGTCACCCGCCGCGCGCCGACAGGTCGACGCCCTGTTCGGTGACGACCAGCCCCACGACGATGCCATTCAGAACGTGATCCGTATCGTGGGCGAGGCGGGGGGCATCGACTACGCCCGTCGCAGTAGCGAGCGGTATGCCCAGGAGGCCGAAGACGCGCTCGCGAGCGTGCCGCCGTCTCCCGCCTCAGGCGCGCTGCTCGACGCCCTGGCGTACGTTACCGACCGGCGCTGGTAGGCATGCCTCCCACGAGTTCGGCCAAGCACCGGCGTGGTTTTCATGCCATGGTGCTGTCCATCGGATTCATCGTCGGCGGTGCGTTCACCGAGATCTCTCGGCGCTGGCTCCCGGCGGGCGCCGTGAAGGAGTTCCTGACCACGGGCGTCACGCCGTCGATCGGCCCGTTGCCCATTGACCTCGTTATCATCAAGTTCAGTGTAGGCCCGGTGGCGCTGGACGTCTCGTTGCTCAGCCTCGTCGGCGTGTTCGTGGCGTACCTCATCGCACGGTCGCTCTTCTAGGAGACGGTATGAATTTCGGCAACTTCGGCCCACTCGAGCTGTTCATCGTCCTGGTGATCGTGCTCGTCCTGTTCGGCGCGCGGCGCGTACCGGAAATCGGGGCCTCACTGGGCAAGGGGATCCGGGAGTTCAAGCGCAGCATCAACGAGGTGCAACGCCAAGTCACGGATGAGCCCGAGTCGGAGCGCCGTATCGACCGCATCGCGCCCGGCGAGCCCGCCGCGCGCACGCGCGCGGAAGAAGAGCCGGTGCGCGAACCCAAGCGGCTGATCTGATCCGCGTCGGGCGGCCCCAGCCCTGCAAACGGCGCCCCTGCCATTGGCAGGGGCGCCGTTTGATTACGTCGCGCGCGCGGTAGCGGCTAACTCGAAGCGTGCCGCGTGGCCTCGTCGATGGCCTTGCGGCGGTCGTCGATCTTGGCCGCGTCGTGCAGGTCCTGCATGAACATCTGCAGGCGGGCCTGCTGCAGTTGCTGGATGCGCTGCTGCTTCTGGACGTCCTTCTGCTTGAGCCAGGCCGCGCTGTCGGCGGCGACCCGCCGGTCGACGCGCTCCACCGTGATCTGCGTCTCGTCGCGCACCGGCTCGCTCACCGTGTTGAGCGGTAGGCCGAACGCCGCCCCGATGGCTTCCGAATACTGACCCCCCAGCCCCGGCACGAACGACGTCCGCGTGAACGCGACGGCCGTCTTCTGGGCTGTCAACCCCATCTTCTTGGCAGTGGCTTCGAGCCCGCCCGACGCGGCGGCGGCGGCAAAGGCCCGAGCCGGTTCCATCATGCGGTCGAGGTGGTGTTGCGCGGCCAGTTCCGAACGGATCTGACCCTTGACCTCGTCGAAGGGGCGCAGCCCGCTCGGGATGAGAGAATCGAGCCGCACCATGTAGTAGCCGTTGTCGTCGTTGAACAGGTCGCTCACTTCGCCCTTGCGGGCGCCGCCGAACGCCCACGCGCTCGCGCTCGGCACCTGCTGTCCGCCCCACACCGCGGGCTGGTTCTCGGACGCCGTGATCTTGTAGATCGTCAGGTGGAGCTTCGCGGCGGCACTGTCGAGCTTGGTCGGATCCTCGGCGTTCCCGGCCAGGCTGGCCAGCGTATCGGCGCGAGAGTCCATACGCGCGGAGTTGGAATCCGATGGCTGGATGCGGAGCAGGATGTGACGGAGGGAGATCGAGTCGCCCTTGCGCGCGTCGACCTCGATCAGATGGTAGCCAAACGGGGTGAGCACGGGCTGCGACACTTCGCCGGGCTTGAGCGCCCACGCGGCCTTCTCGAACGCAGGAATGAACCGTCCCTTGGCGCTCATGCCGAGTTCGCCGCCGTTCGCGGCCGACGCGGTGTCCACCGACTCGCGCTTGGCCACATCGGCAAAACTCGTCTTACCCGAAACGATTTCCTGCCGCAGGGCCAGTGCATGCTCACGCACGGCCTCGCTGTCGGCCGCCGTCACGACGCGCGGAATCACGACCAGCGAGAGCTCGGCCACGCCCGGCAGCGTGAACTCGTCGTGATGGGAATCGTAATACGTGCGCATCTGCGCATCGGTCACCGCGTTCATGTCGCTCGAGTCGGGCACGTTGCCCCATGCCACGTACGTCACCGACGCGCTGTCGTGCGCATCGCGCCAGGCGCGCCACAGGTCGGCGTCGGACACGTACACCCCCGCCGTGACCTGCTCGAACAGCTTCTGCTTGGGAATCTCGGTGCGGTAATACTGCTCGAGTTGCACCAGGAACCCACCCTGGCGCGCCGCCGGGCTCGCCAGAAGCCGCTGGTACTTGGCCATATCGAACTTGCCGTCGGTCTGGAGGTCGGGCGACTGCTGGACCCACGGCGGTGGCGCGTACTTCGCGTACTCCTGAATCTCGTTGTCCGACACGGTGATGCCGCGCTTCTGGTACTCGCGATCGAGCAAGATCTGCATGACCATCTGATCGAAAACGGAATTCTCGATCTGGTGCTCCTCATCCTGCGTCAGCGAACGTCCGTTGTTCTGCTGCTCGGTTTGCACCTGGTTCTGTACATTCTGCATGTACGTCGCATACAGGATATCCTGGCCGTCCACCTTGGCCACCGGGGTGCTCGGGGTGACCGCAGCAGCATTGCCAAGGCCCGAGGTCTGGTACAGCAGGAATCCGATGATGAAGGGGGCCGCAATGACGAAAATCCAGATGTATTTGGCCCAGCTCCGCATGGTTTGCAGCACGCCGCGTTACTCCTGATGCGAGCGAAGGTTGCGCCTGAATGGCAGAACATGAAAACCTACCCGGGTCGCGGGCCTAAAATCAAGTCGGCGTGTGACTTCTGATTGACTTGAACTGTCTGCGATATGTATTGTTCGCACTCCAACCGCCCGCCGCCTGATTGAGGCTCCATATGGCGAGTTCCGCCCGCATCGACGAGTTGAAGAAGAAGTTCGACGAGAGCCCCCGTCGTTACTTCGCCCCCCTGGCCAACGAGTACCGGAAGGCGGGGGATTTTGACCAGGCCATCGCTATCTGCCGGGAATTCCTTCCCCAGCAGCCGAGCCATATGAGCGGCCACATCGTCTACGGACAGGCGCTCTTCGACACCCAGCAATTCGAAGAGGCGCGCACGGTATTCGACACGGCCCTCACGCTAGACCCCGAGAACCTGATCGCCCTGCGATCGCTGGGGGATATCGCACGCTACCTCGGCGACCTCGCCGGTGCACGAAACTGGTACCAGCGGGTGCTGGAGGCCGACCCTCGGAACGACGAGATCGCGTCCATCCTCACTGCCATGACCGCGGGGCCCGAACGGTTCGCCCCGCCCGAACTGCCGCCCGAACCTGCTGAGGCCCCGTCGGGCGAGATCACCTTGGGGGCAGCACTCTTCGATGTGCCGTCAGCCGAACCACCGGTACCCGAGGAGCCAGCGATAGCCGAGGAGGCCGCGCCGGATGAGCCGGCGCTTCAGGCTGAGACGGCCGCCCAGCCGGCGGCCTTCGAAGCGGCAGCGGAGGTGCCGGCACCGGCACCGTCACCGGTACCCGAACCGGTACCGGAACCGGAACCGGTTGCTGAAGGGTCGTCCCCACTCGCGCCCCCGGGCCTCCCGGCTGACGAGCTGTTCGAGTTCGAGGATCTCCACATCCGGCACGAAACACCGGTTTTGCCTCCGTTCAGCGCGTCCTCGTTCACGTTTCTGGGCGTCGAGATCGAGCGAAACGAGTCGTTCATGCCACGAGCGCAGCCGGCGCCCCCCGAGGCCGAGCCCGAGGAACCGATCGCGGAGGCGATGGACGCCGAGGAGCCGACCGCAGGCGCAATGGACACCGAAGAACCGCACGAGGCCGCTGAGGATGACGAACTCGCCGGTGCGACAGACGAAGCGATCCCGGAAGCGCCCGAACTTTCGGGATTCACGTTCGAGGCCTATGAGCAGATGGAGGCCGCGGCCGCCGCCGCCGAGCCTGCGCCCGATCCCTTTGCCACCGAGACGATGGCGGAGCTGTACCTCTCGCAGGGCCACGCCGAGGACGCCCTCCAGGTGTACCGAGCCCTCCTGGCGCAGCGCCCGGGCGACGCGTATCTGGAGCGCATGATCGCCGCTACCGAGGCCATGACCGCGCTGACGCCCGCCTACCCAATGGAGGCCGTGCCGGGTCCGGCGGAACCAGAACCCGTGGCCGAGGCAGCAGTGCAGCCCGAGTCGGAACCGGAGCTGGAACTGGAAGCGACTGCGAACGTCGAAGCCACGGAGTATTTTGAACGGGAGACGGAGCAGGCGGCGGCTCTGGATGATGCGGACGAGGAAGAAATCCAGGATCTGCCGGATTTGGACGTGTATGGGTTCGGGTTCGAGACGCCGGCGGAGTCCCGGGTGGAAATCTCCGAGACGACGGTCGAGGTGGTTGCCTTGTCGACGGTGGAGTCCGAGCCAGAGCCGGAGACCGCGCCGGCGGGCGGCCCTTCAATCCGGGATTTTCTGAGTGCCTTGGCCACCCATGCGGCAGGGGCTCGGCGGCCGGCGCCAGAGTCCCCACGCAACGATGTGATGGCGGTTGGCGACCAACCGGAACCGTCAACACGCGGCAGTGCGACCCCCGCTGCGGGGGCGCCCGTCAGCCTTTTCTCGCCCGATGCTGGTCCACCGGGGCCTCAGACGCCGGCCGAGCACGGCGGTTCGATCGACGGGCTGTTCGGAGCTGGGGCGGTGGCTGCTCCCGATCAGGCCGCGGCGGCCACGCTGGCCGGCGCGTTCGGGGTCGTGGAAGAGGAGCCGCCGCCGCCGCTTACCGGTGCGCCGGCGCGTCGCGCTACCGAAGAGCTGTCGCTCGACAACGTGTTCCGCGAGTCTCAGCCGCCGAGCGCCCCGCAGAGCGGCGGGTTCTCGTTCGATCGGTTCTTCGAGGGGAGTGCGCCGGCGGAGCGCGTCCCGGAAGGTGAGACGCCTACCGGCCCCCCGGCCGCCGACGCCGCGGAAGCGGACATCGAGCAGTTCAACTCGTGGCTGCAAGGGCTGAAGAAACGGTGAGAATCGCCGTCCTCAACGGCCCAAACCTCAACCTCCTTGGCACGCGCGAGCCCGAACTCTATGGAGTGGACTCACTTGCCGATGTGGAGCGGCGGTTGAGCGAGTTGGGCCACGAGCTGGGCCTGGAGGTCGAGTTCGCGCAGCACAATGGCGAAGGCGCCATGGTGGACGTGATTCACCAGTGGCGGGGCCGCGTGCACGGTGCAGTCGTGAACGCCGGGGCCTACAGCCATACGAGCCTTGCGATTCGCGATGCGCTCACCGGGGTGGCCGTACCGTTCGTGGAGGTCCATATCACAAATGTGTTTGCGCGCGAGCCGGAGCGGCGGCATTCCATGTTGGCCCCTGCGGCGGTGGGTTTGGTGTGCGGGCTCGGCGGGCTGGGCTACGAACTGGCGCTCCGGGGGCTGATCGCGCACCTCAAGGCTCATGGCTGACGCCCGACCGCGGCGGCTCGCGGCCCTGACCGATGCGCTGATCCCGGCGCAGCTCGATGCCCTTCTCGTCACCGGGTTGGCCAACATCCGGTATCTCACGGGGTTCTCGGGGTCGAGCGCGCTCGTCCTCGTCACGCCGCGGGAGACCCTGCTGATCACCGACTTCCGGTACGAGACGCAGGTGGCCGGCGAGGTCGGGTCGCTGGCCCGGATCGTGGTTGAGCCGGTGAGCCTGTGGACGGCGCTCTGGCAACAGCTTCAGTCGGCGTCTGGTGTTCGGGTGGTGGGGTTCGAGTCTCCGCATCTGATGCACCGCGACTTCCAGCGGCTGCTCGAGGCGGGGAGCCGGTGGCAATGGCGCCCGACCAGCGATCTGGTGGAGCGCCAGCGTGAACGGAAGGACGCCGATGAGGTGTCGCGCATCAAGCGCTCGGCCGACGTGGCCACGCGCGCCCTGGCGCGGACGCTGCCTGCCGTGCATCCGGGATTGAGCGAATTGCAGGTGGCCGGCCTGCTTGAGCACGCGCTCCGCGACGAGGGGAGCGAGGGGTTCGCGTTCCCGTCCATCGTGGCCGCTGGGGCGCGTGCCGCATTGCCGCATGCGCAACCCACCGGCCACCGGGTGGCGGCCGGGGACTTCCTGCTGATGGATTTCGGCGCGGTGGTGGATGGCTATTGTTCGGACGTGACCCGCACGGTGGTCGTTGGGCGGGCCAGCGCCGAGCAGCGCGAGGTGTATGAAGTGGTGCGCGGGGCCAATGAGGCCGCATCGGCGGCCGTATGCGCCGGAATGACTGGGCGGGATGCCGACGCGGTCGCGCGGAGCTACATTGAGCGGCGCGGGCTGGGGGATCTGTTCGGGCACAGCCTGGGGCACGGCATCGGACTGGAGGTGCACGAGGCGCCACGACTGGCCCGGACCAATGAGCAGGAGCTCCCGCCGGGAGCGGTGGTCACGATCGAGCCCGGAGTGTACCGGGCGGGATGGGGCGGGGTGCGCATCGAAGACGATGTCTGGTTGAGCGCGGACGGACCGCGCATCCTGACGGAGTTACCGCGGGACCTACTCGAGCTGGTATAACACGACCTTGAGCGCCGCTTCAACGACCCTTATGATCGACCTTCGCTACGTCAAGAAACTCATCGCCATCATCGATAGCTCGACCGTCGATTCGATCGAGATCTCGTCCGACAAGGGGATGAAGATCCGGATTTCGAAGACGCCGTCGCAGCGCGGTACGGTGCAGATGGCGGCGCCCGTGTCGATGACGCCCATGATCGCGGGCGCTGGCGACCTGCGCGTGACGCCATCGCAGGGGCTGCCGGCTGTGGGTGCCGAGGCCGAAGGGGCGCCCAAGGCGCCGGCGCCCCCAGTGGGGTTGGAAGTGAAGTCGCCGATGGTGGGCACGTTCTACGCGGCGCCGGAGCCGGGAGCGAAGCCGTACGTTTCTGTGGGCAGCCGAGTCTCCAAGGGCCAGGTATTGTGCATCATCGAGGCCATGAAGATCATGAACGAGATCGAATCGGAATATTCGGGCGTGGTCCAGGACGTGATGGTCGAGGACTCGCAGCCGGTGGAATACGGCCAGGTACTCTTCCGCATCGACCGCAATGGATAACCGCCCCGTTCCGACCGGCGCGGCCCCGGATGCGCCGCCGTTCAACTTCAAGGCGGTGCTGGAGCAACTGGTCCGCCGCGGCGCCTCGGACCTCCATCTCAAGGTCGGCCGGCCGCCCACGCTGCGCGTGAACGGCGATCTGGAACCGCTCCAGCAGGCGCCGCTGCGCTCGGACGATCTCATGGCACTTGCCGAGCAGCTGATGACGGCGCGGCAGGTCAAGCAATTCGCGGAGGAGAAGGAGTGCGATTTCGCGGTGGGAGTGCCGGGGGTCGGGCGCTTCCGCGTGAACGCCTACCAACAGCGCGGCTCGCTGTGCTTTGCCATGCGCGCGATTCCGTACCAGGCGCGCACGATCGACGAGCTGAATCTACCGGCGGTGTTCAAGGAGATCGCGCTCAAGCCGCGCGGCCTGGTGTTGGTCACGGGCATCACCGGCTCGGGAAAATCGACCGCGTTGGCGGCGATGATTCAGTACATCAACGAGCATCGCAAGGCGAACATCATCACGATCGAGGACCCGGTCGAATTCCTGCACCGCGATATCAACTGCCACATCAGCCAGCGCGAAGTAGGCACCGATACGGCCAACTTCTCGCAGGCCTTGCGGCGCGTGCTGCGCCAGGATCCCGACGTCATCCTCCTGGGCGAGATCCGCGATCTCGAAACGCTCGACACGGCGCTCAAGGCGGCGGACACGGGCCACCTCGTGTTCTCGACGTTGCACACCACCGACGCCACGCAGACGATCAACCGCGTGCTGTCCTTCTACCCGCCGCACCAACAGGCGGAGGTGCGCTTCTCGCTGGCCAGTGCGCTGCAGGCCGTGGTGTCGCTACGCCTCGTGCCGCGGGCCGACAAGCCGGGGCGCATTCCGGCCGCCGAGATCCTCATCAATACGGCTGCCGTGCGCGAGCAGATCCGGGACATGACCAAGGCCCTCAACATTCCGGAACTGATCAAGGATGGCACCGTCCAGTACGGCATGCAGAGCTTCGATCAGTCGCTGATGCAGCTCTATACCCGCGGCCTCATCTCCTACGAGAGCGCGCTGTTCTACGCCACCAGTCCGAGCGAATTCGCACTGCGCGTGCAGGGAGTTTCCGGCTCGAGCGACACCAGCTGGTCGTCCTTCGAAGGCGAAGCGTCCAGCTGAGCGCGCCGGGTTGCATGCCTTTCGCCGTTCCCGGATGCGCTCCAGCCTTGATCCGAGACTCTCGTGTTTAAGAAGGTATTGATCGCCAATCGCGGCGAGATCGCGCTCCGCGTCATCCGCGCCTGCAAGGAGCTGGAAGTCGCGACGGTGGCCGTCTATTCCGAGGCCGACCGCGAATCGCTGCACGTGCGGTTCGCCGACGATGACGTGTGCATCGGGCCGGCGCCTGCGCGAGACTCGTATCTCCGCATCCCACGGATCATCGCGGCCGCCGAGATCACCGGCGCCGACGCGATCCATCCCGGGTACGGCTTCCTGGCGGAGAACGCCGAATTCGCCGAGACCTGCGCGGCCTCCAACATCGCGTTCATCGGGCCCACGGCGCAGCAGATCCGCGTGATGGGCGACAAGGCCGCCGCGCGCCAGGCGATGATCGCCGTGGGCGTTCCGGTGGTGCCGGGCACGCCGGGCCCGGTGGAAGACGTCGAAGAGGCGCTCGGGTTCGCCAAGGCGATGGGGTTTCCCGTGATCATCAAGGCGGCGGCCGGTGGCGGGGGCAAGGGCATGCGGGTGGCCAAGAACGCCGACGACTTCGCGCGTTCCTTTCAGCTTGCCCGCTCCGAGGCGCTGAGCGCCTTCGGCAACGGCGACGTGTACGTGGAGAAGTACCTGGCCCGTCCCCGACATATCGAATTCCAGATTCTCGGAGATCGCCACGGCCACGTCATCCATCTGGGGGAGCGCGACTGCTCGGTGCAGCGGCGCCACCAGAAGTTGATCGAGGAGGCGCCCAGTCCGGCCGTCACGCCGGCGCTGCGCGCCGAGATGGGTGCCGCCGCGGTGGCCGGCGCCAAAGCCATCGACTACGTGGGCGCCGGCACGATCGAGATGCTGCTCGACACCGACGGCTCTTACTATTTCATGGAGATGAATACCCGAATCCAGGTGGAGCATCCGGTGACCGAGATGATCACCGGTGTAGACCTCGTGAAGGAGCAGATCCGAGTGGCGGCCGGCGAGCCGCTGAGCGTGACGGAGATGCCTCCGCTGCGCGGCCACGTCATCGAAGTGCGGGTGAACGCGGAGGATCCGGCCCGCAACTTCCAACCGTCGCCCGGGCGCATCGAGACCTTCCATCCACCGGGCGGCCCCGGCGTGCGCCTCGACTCGCACGTCTACGCTGGATACACGGTGCCGCCGTACTACGATTCGTTGCTCGGCAAGCTCATCTGCCAGGGGCGGGATCGCGCCGAGGCCGTGCGCCGGGTGCGGGTGGCGCTCGAGGCCTTCGTGATCGAGGGGGTGACGACGACGATTCCGTTCCTGGCTCGCGTCATGGACAATCCCCGCTTTCAGGCGGGGGAGGTCGACACCAATTTCCTCGAGCGGGAACCCGATTTGATGAAGGAGCCCACCTAGATGCGCGTCGACGTCTTCTTCACGGCGCGCGAGGTCGGGCCGGGAGACGTCGCCGGGCGAGTGGTCGCCGTGATCGACGTGCTCCGGGCGTCGTCCTGCATCGCGGCCGCCCTCGACCACGGCGCCCGCGCCGTGGTCCCCAGCGACAACGCCGACACGGTCATCACCCTCGCCAAGGCGTTCGACCGGCAGGAGGTGCGGCTCGCCGGCGAGCGGCGCATGCGCAAGATCGAGGGCTTCGACCTCGGCAACTCGCCCCTCGAATTCACCACCGAGGCCGTCGAGGGACGCACGGTCCTGATGACCACGACCAACGGAACGGCGGCGTTCGCAGCGTCGCCGGGCGCGAAGGCCGTGTACGTCGGCGCATACGTCAACTTCACGCCGGTGCTCGCCGTGCTGCGCAAGGCGCTCCGGCGGGGGGCCGACCTGGCGATCATCTGTGCCGGCCACGAAGGCCGGTTCTCGCTCGAGGATGCGGCGTGCGCCGGCCGGTTCGTGCATCATGTGACGCGCCGGCTTACCGGCGTCGCGCACAACGACGCCGCGCTCGCTGCGGTGCAGGTGCACCGCAAGTTCGGCGCCGACGTGTGGCCGCTGTTCGAGACGTCCAGCCACGCCCAGGCCCTCGCCGAGGCCGGGTTCGCTGCCGATCTCGTGGCCTGCGCCACGATCGACGGGCATCCCGTGGTGCCGGTGTACCAGGACCGTCAGATCACGCGGCTGGCGCCGCCGGGGCGCTGAGTGCGCGACTCGCTCAAGCGCGAACTCACCGCCATCGCGCTGCTCCTGCTCGCGGTGTTCCTGGCCGGTGCGTTCCTCGTGCTCGGACTGGCGCAGCTGCGCGGCGGCGTGGACGTACGCGCCAACGTCGGCTGGGTGGGCGCGCACCTCGCGCGGCCGCTGGTGGCGCTGCTCGGTTGGCCCGGCGCCCTGCTCACCCCGCTCGTGCCCGCCGTGCACGCGCTGCGGCTGTTCGGACGCCTCGAATCCAATGCCGATCGATCGTGGATGATCTTCCTGGGCGGGCTGGTGCTGCTGGTTCCGGTGGTCGTAGCGCTGGGCAGCGGGCTCAAGCTCGGGGACGACGCGACCGCCGCCTCTGGGCTGTGGGGGGCGTTCGTGGCCTCGTACTGGAGAGCCTGGTTCGGCGGCATCGGCTCGTGGATACTCGCGGCGCTGGCGCTGTCGGCGCTGACGGCGGCGACGTTGGCCTGGAATCCCATCCGGGCGCTCGTCGGCGTGCGCTCCGCAAACGCTGACGCC
>Ga0307373_10013316_pt1 | contig 11518 bp, 9 predicted proteins | sample OX2MG_FD_202534 | JGI IMG/M metagenome (GOLD analysis project Ga0307373, IMG submission 202534) | Soil microbial communities from Risofladan, Vaasa, Finland - OX-2 | ecosystem: Environmental > Terrestrial > Soil > Coastal area > Acid sulfate soil | place: Finland: Risofladan, Vaasa | collected... | reverse complement strand
ACCTGGCGCTCATCGCTCAACTGAAGAGACCTTCCAGAGATGTGGTGCCAAAACGGGCGAAGCGCGCCCCGTTGACCTGCTGCTTCGTGGAGCACCCGCTGAAGTCGGGTCAGACTGGCACCTTGAGCAACGACCGATCCCAGTGAACCCACAAGCCCGCGCGCTTCGGACCGTCCACAACGTTGGGAATTGGAGAGCTCGCGTTCATGGCGCCGAGAGATCGCACAGCCCCAAACGTTGACCAGGCAATCGGTGACTCGCGCTGCCCGCGGTCGTTCTCACTGGGGAGGGAACCGCTCTCGGTAATTCCGAAGGGTTGCCCGTTGGGGATCTTCCAGCGCCGAGCGCGAGATGACGTTTCGAACCTTTCAGCCTCGCTCGTGGCAAGACGAAGGACTTTCGCCTCTGCCGCTGACGACCTCGAGAGTCAACAATGGGTTCATGGAAGCGATTCACGTGCGCCATGTCGACGGTGACGAGTTCGAGATCGCCGTTCGCCAACACAAGCTGCGCGTTGATCAGCCGGTGTCCGACGGCGGCAGCGATCACGCGCCGACGCCGACAGAGCTCTTCGTCTCGAGCCTCGCCGCCTGTGTCGCGTTCTACGTGCGTCGCTACTTGAGTCGTCACGAGCTCTCGACGGAGGGCCTGGTCGTCGACGCGACTTACTCGTTCGCGACAAATCCGACACGGGTTGGTTCGATCAGGGTCGAGGTCCGCCTTCGGGACGACGTGCCCGCCGAGAGTCGCCCGGGGCTGCTTGCGGTCGCCCGCCATTGCACGGTGCATAACACTCTTGAACAGAGTCCCGAGGTGCAGATCGATCTCGTCACCTCGTCAGCCGCCGCGGCGTGACCTCGCCTCCGATGCACGGACGCGAACACGCTCACGATACCGATTCCGCGCGAAGCGAGGAACTCTGGAACGAGCGCTACCTTTCCTCACCACATCTTTGGAGTGGCAATCCCAATCCGCAATTGCTTGCCGAGGTCGCCAACCTCGCGTCGGGTTTGGCGCTCGATGTCGGGTGCGGTGAGGGGGCGGATGCGGTTTGGCTTGCACAACGGGGATGGCAGGTAGTGGCAACCGACATCTCCAGTGTCGCCATCGAACGAGCTCGCGAGCGCATCAGATCCTCTGATCCTTCTGCGGCCGCGCGTATTGAGTGGCGACAGGTCGACCTTCTCGTCAGCGCACCCGAACCTGACACGTTCGACCTTGTCTCTGCGCAATTCATGCACTTGCCACCTGAGCTTCGTGCTCGACTTTTCACCAGCCTCGCCGCTTCTGTTCGACCGGGCGGAACGCTCCTCGTCGTGGGTCATCACCCGTCGGACCTCCTCACTGGGGTGAAGCGACCGTCGGAGCCACAACTCCTCTATACGGCAGATGACGTCGCCGAGCTGCTCAATCCCTCATGGACGATCGTCGTGAGCGACTCCCGACCTCGGCTCGCGACTACTCCGGAAGGCGTCGAAGTCACCGTCCATGACGCGGTGCTGCGAGCCATCCGACGAGGTGCAACTCGTTCGTCAAGCTCACCTGAGCGCTGATGCGAAGGTCCAGGGGGCGAACGGGTCGATCCGACGGCTCATCCACTTCGGATGCCCCACCTCATTGCCCTCACGATCGGGGGCCGTCGTTGACACCCCTGTCGTCGTGGGACCTTTGGCCCTGGCTGAGCAGGTCCGTGTCCTCGCAGACTGAGGGCATGCCGCCAATCCAGGCATGCGGAGTTCACATAGCAGCCCTCCTCACCATGTCGATGGGTGCCAGGGGTGCCACGCTTTCAGTCGGCACGCAACAAGTCGAGAAGTGTTCGCAAGCGCATCCGGTCCTGGGGCCTGCGAGGAGACGAACAAGGTCAGTCATTTGATGACGAGTTCATTGTTTGCTCGCGCGAAGAGCGCTACTCGACCCTCGAAGCCCGAACCAGGCCTTCAATCACGGTTGCTGTTTACGGTCAGGGGAATCCCTATCCGTGCCGAAGCGACGCTGTGGATCATCGCGCTGCTCGTCATGTGGAGTTTTTGGTCGCGCTTTGCGACAACAGACTCGGGGGTCACCGCCGTCGCCATGGCGATCGCGTCGGCCGCGCTCTTCCTTGGGTCGATCCTCGCCCACGAGATCGCCCACGCGCTCGAAGCGAAACGCCGCGGTTTGACCGTTCAAGATGTCACGCTCTACGTGTTCGGAGGGGCGACCCGAATCACGTCGGACATCAAGCGCCCTGGGGACGAGTTCGCGCTCACCATTGTGGGGCCTTGGGCAAGCATCGTCCTCGGCTGCGGCTTCGGACTTGTCGCGTATGGAGCGGCATCGGCGGGAATCGGAACTATCGCCGATGTCGCCGGGCAGCTCGGCTGGCTGAACGTGTTTCTCGGCGTCTTCAATCTGCTTCCGGGAGCTCCGCTTGATGGCGGGCGCCTCCTCGAGGCAACCGTCTGGAGGTTCACCCGCGATCGCTCGCGAGCGACGGCCGCCTCGACACGCACGGGTCAGGTCCTCGGCACACTGATCGTCATCTTTGGTCTCAACGAACTCCTATTCGTCACCGGGGGCTTTATCGGCGGTCTCTGGCTGATGTTGATCGGATGGTTCCTCGTCAAAGCAGCCGGGGCTGAGCGTCTGATGGCCTCTGTCCGAACGAGGCTTGCCGGTCGCCGAGCGGGCGACATTGCGTCGCCACTTGCAGCTGGGGTTCCTCTTGGCTCCGCCCTCAGCGAAGCCGTCTCCGCGGCCGTACGTGTGGGGCAAACCGATCTCATTGCAGTGACCGGCGCGGATGGTGAGATGGTCGGCGTGATCGCGCTTGGTGATCTCAAGCGATTCGAACCGAATGCTCGATGGCAGATCCCGGTCGAGGATGTCATGACCCCGGTCGACGAGCTCGAGGCGATCGACGCATCAGCACCTGCCGAAGAACTGCTTCCCCTCCTCGGCGCTAAGCCCGCCGTCGTCCGCGCCGGCACGTCCGTCGTCGGCGCCGTCACGAACGAGCGTCTGATGTCGGCACTGCCTTGGCTAGCACTCGCGAACAACGAGCGAGCGACAATTGCGAGCACCGACGTCGCGACACAACACACCAACGCGAGAGATCGGGGATCGATTGGTCGGCGAGGCCTCTGGGCGGCATCCGGTGCACTTGCCTTCGCGAGCTTGTTGGTCGTCCCCATGCCGTTGTTCGAGATCGCTCCCGGACCGGCGATCGACCTGCCGTCCAATCTGATCATCTATGGTCATCGACACCCGGTCGCCGGCAAGCTGCTCTTGACTTCGGTAACGATCTCGTCGCCAAGCGCATTTGGCATCGCGGGCGCAGTGTTCGCGCCCGATCGCGAACTGCTTGGCAGGAGTTCGCTCATTCCCCCTGGTATTGATCCTGCCGCGTACGAAGCGTCTCAAATCCAAGTCTTCCGGGACAGTATCCAGCTCGCAGCAGCGCTCGCGCTACGCGAAGCGGGCTATCCAGTGCGCATCGATGGCGGTGGCGCGATCGTCCGAGCGGTGGGCTCTGGCGGTCCGGCCGACAGCAAGCTTCAACCTGGTGACGTCATCACCCGAGTCGGCGGCCAGCAGATTGCCAGTTCAGCCGACCTCGTCGCTCGACTGCGGTCTTCTGTTGCCGGCGCGGCTCTTCGGCTGCAGGTTCTTCGAGGCGGGCGGTCCATCGGGCTCTCGGTCGCTCCCGAGACCTCCAGTGCTCTTGATCGACCGGCACTCGATATCGCAGTCGAAGACGCTGCACCGTTCGTGACGTTGCCGTTCTCCGTGCGGGTGACGCGCTCTGACATCGGAGGTCCCTCCGCCGGCCTCATGGCGGCTCTCTCCGTCTATTCGCTTACCACCGGAACCAACCTCACACACGGGCGCACGGTGGCGGGTACGGGGACGATCGATCGAGAAGGGACTGTCGGGCGCGTTGGTGGAGTCGCCGAGAAGGTGTTAGCCGCCGCCAATAACGGTGCCACAGTGTTTCTCGTCCCGACAGCCGACGCTGCGATCGCACGTCGTGCGGCATCGGGGCACGGAATTGAGGTGATCTCGGTGGACTCGCTCAAGGGTGCGATCGCAGCCCTCAACAATGCATCAGGTTCGAAATAATGACCTTGATCAACTTGATGATTCGCGTCAGGGACTTTGGGCCCTGTTGGTCGCGGACGAAGTGTGGCCCAATGGCAATGATGAAGACATCGAAACGATGGGGAACCACACGTTCGGGACCCTCTCCCTTGCTCTCTCGTACTCAGCGCCAAGCGATCAAACGCCGCACTTCGCTGCAGACCTACGGACTGCCGGAGAGCTCGTCGCGGAAACGTCACCTGGCTTGCCCGCCGAAAAGAATCCAGCGTTGCACGACGCCATTTCGACACAGATCAAGCCCTTACCCCAGTGACGCATATCTCTACGGCGACCGAACGCCGTCGCAGCACTCGGCCACGGCCCTCAAATACCGTTCAACCGAAGAGCACACCGATTCCGCGCGACGGCGCCTAGCCCGAAAGGAAGAGATTCAATGGAGCGAGAAGCCGCCAGACAACATCACAGCCATGGCAAGAACAAGATGGCGCTTGCCCCAGCGATCATCGTCTCCTTGTTGTTTTTAGCCTTCGCGTCCTCGTGCTCGGCTGCGACGTCGACGAAAACATCGCGAGCCACATCGGCTAAGGCTTCCACGACGACGACAATCTCTGATCCGGGACGGGCTCTCGAGCGCGACTTCGTCCGCGTCGTGAAGACCATCCGCCCGTCGGTGGTCGAGATCTCCACGAGCACCGGGCTCGGTTCGGGCGTCATCTACGACACCAAAGGTGACATCGTGACGAACGCGCATGTCGTCGGTGATGCAACGAGCTTTACCGTTTCGCTCTCCAACGGTCGACGGCTGACGGGCCGACTCATCGGTCTCTTCGCCCCCGATGACCTCGCGGTCATTCGCGTCTCACCCGCAAACGGTCTAAAGGCTGCGCGACTTGGCAACTCTTCTTCTCTCGAGGTCGGCGACATTGTGCTCGCGGTGGGCAATCCTCTTGGCTTATCGAGCTCGGTGACCGACGGCATCGTTAGCTTCAACGGCCGAGACGTCAGCGAAGGGAACGGTGTCGTGCTTGCCGACCTCGTCCAGACGAGCGCGGCGATCAATCCGGGCAACAGTGGCGGGGCCCTCGTAAATCTCTCGGGCCAGGTGATCGGCATTCCCACCCTTGCCGCGACGAATGGTTCATCCGCGGCCGCTGGCCTCGGCTTCGCGATCCCCTCCAATACCGTGAAGCTCATCGCCAACCAGCTCATCGCTCATGGCGAGGTGACGACCGCAGGACGTGCCGCACTGGGAATCAACGGAGCGACGGCCGTCAGCTTCGCTGGTGAAGCGATCGGCGTCGCAGTCACCGCGGTTCAGGCGAACGGACCAGCTGAAAAGGCTGGCATCGTGGTCGGTGACTTGATCACTGCGATCAATGGCACCGCGACACACGAGTTCACCGAGCTCCAGACCGTGCTCGCCCGTTTGAAGCCGGCGACCCGTGCGACCGTCTCGGTCACCAAGTCGGATGGCACCCAGCACCAGCTCACTGTGGTGCTCGCTGATCTTGCGTCATCATGAGGAACGACGAGGCGCACGCAAGCAATGACGACTCGCGAAAGAGCAAAGTTCTCCTAACCCGATTCATCGAGCAAGTTCTTGGCACGGGAAGACATTCGGTCGACGGTCACTCCGCCTCTGGCGACGACTTCGCCGAACTGAAACGAACACTGCCTAATCGCGTTGAAGTGTGCTGGCGGGGATCACTGAAGCGAAGACGGGTCGCCAGTCCCCACCGAGAATGCGTCCGACGTCGTATGTGACGCCGAGTGTTCTCATCATCGGACACTCTTCGTCCGCTTCGGCGTCGAGAGCGCTCTCGTCTCGACGCCGAGGCGCCGCGTCACTCTCAGGACTCGAGCGATCGACTAATCGAGTCGCAAGTCGCTCTGCCGCATCACGGTCGCCTCGTATCGCGCTCTACCACGACGCGGTGGCCATTATTTTGCCAAGGTGAGGGCGCGCCACCACGAGCCCGCTGTGCGCGGGTTGCCGGCGTCCGAGGTGTGTCCGAAGAATGATCGCTCTCACTCCCGCTGCGTTATGAGCGTGGGTTCCCCGGAGACAATCTCCCCCGCCTACTGAGGTGCTCCCGATTCGAGGGGCACCGTCACCGTGTGTTTCGCGCCAGAAGAATCGAGATAGATCACCGACACTGAGACATCGGGTTTCTCGCCAAGGAGCACAGCCGTGAGCGAGCTGGCAGAGGTGATCGAGTGTCCGCCGATCGAAGTGATCGTGTCCCCCGCAGCGAGGCCCGCCTTAGCTGCCGGTCCTCCGGAGACGACCGACTCGATCACGGCACCAGCCGATGTCGGCTGAGGCACGGGTCGCCCGGAGCCCCCGAAACCGTTGCTTGCTGACGCGACCACCGACACGCCGAGGAATGCCGTCGCGCCGATATGGACGGCCGAGGAGGCGCGACCGGCCGTGATCTCCTTTGCGATACTTAGCGCAGCGTTGATCGGAATCGCGAACCCCTGGCTCGTCAGGGCTCCACCCTGGTCGAACGAGAATCCTGACGAGGCCGCCGTGTCCATGCCGATCATCTTGCCGCTGGCGTTCACGAGCGGCCCACCGGAGTCGCCGGCTTGGATTTCCGCATTTGTCTCGATGAGACCCGTCAGTTGCTCCGCCGTTCCATCGGCTTCGTCGCTCGCGGTGATCGACTGATTGAGAGCGGTGACCCGCCCGCCCGCATAGGTCGGCGTCCCCCCGTTCCCACCGGCATTGCCAACTCCGACAACGGCATCGCCAGTGCGGACGGTCGTCGAATTCCCAAGCTCGACCGTCTGCAAGTGCGAAGCCCCCACCAGCTGCAGCACGGCGACATCGCTCGACCGGTCATAGCCGACGACCTTGGCGCCGTAAGTCTTGCCGTTGCCGACATCGGTCACGCTGACCGATGTCTCGCCCTCGATGACGTGATTGTTCGTGAGCACTTCCCCGTTCGGCGTGAGCACCATGCCCGTTGCCGCACCCTTCGCTTGCTCGAGGCCGAGCGTGACCTTGATGTCGACGAGTCGTGAGTCGATCGCCTTCGCGATCGAAGCGGCATTGGCTGGGCCTCCCGATGCGATCGAGCTCGATGAGCCGGTGCCCGTCACGCCAGTCTCGGTCAGCCCCTCACTCGCCTGGCCGATCACGTGGATCGGGGACCTCGACCCCGCAGGCGGGACGACGGCCACGCCGATGTCGCCAGAGGTCAACGTGATTGACGTGTAGACACCTGGCGCAAGGAGCGGCCCAAGCGCGTTGCGGCTGGGGGGTTGGACGACGGCCTCCCCCGACCGGACCTTGACGACCACCCGAGAAAAGACCGCGAACGTAACGAGTGCGCCGCCACCTTTCAGTCGATAGGCGGGCAGAGGACATTCCGCCGATGGTTTGCCCGCTGCGGCAGCCGAAGGGGTGACCGTCGTGAAGGTCGTGGTCACCGTACCGAGGCCGGAATAGGCGGCGGCGATCTTGTGCGGATCGGCCATACCGTTCGGTCCGAGTTCCGCGGTGAGCCAGGCCGGCAACTTGCCACTCGCGGCTTCCGCCGTGAACGCAGATGCCACCCTCGTGGCCACCTTGTCAGGCGCGATCTGCAGGCCGTCTGTTCCGGTTGCGCTAAGGCTGGTGGCGTAGCCCTTGGAGTCAGTTGTTGCTTGCGGCACCGATACGCCGGTATTCGTCGGACCGAGAATCTCGCTACTAAAGCTCAGCTTCCAACGCGCTGAGGCTGCGTTCTTCACGTACGTGAGGAGGCTGGTGGTCGTCGGCTCCGAAGAGGCGTGATCTGATGCAAGCACGCTGAAGTACGCCGGGTAGCTGCTGTCGCGCGGGACAAACGCTCGGCCCGGGATTTGATCGAAGGATCCACCGAGGCTTGTCGCGCCAGTGGCCAACTCGCCTCGGTAGGTGGCATCGTCGAGGACATCTTGTAAGCACGACTCGTGACTGTCCTGCAGCGCCGTCGAGAGCGACGAGTTGGCTTTGTTGTTCGTTGCCGTGTCCGCGGTGACGATCGAGTCAACCTCGCTCGGCGTGATGACCGGTCCGCTTTGGGCTGCTGTGGTTGTAGCCGTGCTCGAGGTGGAAATGGTCGCCGCCATGCTCGGACCCGCAGTGGTCAGGAGGACGAACGCCGAGACGACTAGCGTGACTGCGAATAGCGGACGTTGCCTCGAGATGATCGAAGTGTGCATTGAGTACGCCTATCGCCTACAACGAGGAGTCAGCGGTGATTGCGCCGTCGCGCATGCGAATCCGCCAACTGCTGTTGCCGATCCTTGCATTCATCGACCCTTCCTTCACCCACATGCAAACTCGACTCAGCGCAGCGATACCGCTACATGAGGACCGCAAAGTCACTTGGCAGCACAGATATCAGATGCTCCATCGTGCCCTCGCCGAGTTCGTCCCAACACACCGACAGCACCGCTCGTGCCGCGTCTTGGGCTGCGCTCGCTCCTTTGAGGTTGGCGTCCCTTTCGACGCGCTCCAAGAACCCGGTGAGCGATAGTCGGATCGGGGTCTTTGCGGGGTCCCAACCTTCATAGAAGACGCCGCGGAGTAGCAGCGGCAATTGCGCGGAGAAATGCGCGGCCACGTTCGGCTCGACTCGATCACGCAGTGCATGGAATACGCAGTGCCTGATAGGCGCGATGGTCATCTTCAAGACCGGCACGTTCCGAGACGAGTCGCAGCCAATCGTAGGTTTTGGTAACCGTGTGGCTGATGACGTCCAGGTCCTGTCTCATCTTGACAGCATCATCGTCGAGGCAAAACGTCGCCAGGGCCGAAGGTCCCGAAGACGAGGCGGCGCGCCAATCGTTTCTCTACTGAATGGGCACAAATCAGGAACAGAGAGGCTTGCCGCGGTGTTCACCTAAGTGAAGGTACTCATCGTGGAGCTGGAGGGAGGTTGGACCACCGACTGATGTTCGATACTTTCCGCATCATCAGGGTGACCAGAGGCTCGGAGGTACCTCGTAGGTGATTTTTCCTGCTTGGGTTGGCACTCAGGGTGAGGTTGACGGTCATGCGTCGGTATGGGCGTGACGCAAAGGCCGTAGCGCATAAAGCCCGCCTGAGGCTTCAAGTCTTCGGAAACTCGATGGCTCCCCCAGGATGCTCTAACTGAATGGACGGATGCCCGTTCCTTGGATAAGGGGAGCGGGCATTGTCGTATCGGGGTCGTATTGAATTTAATTAGCCATCAACTGAACCCCTCGTCGGGCTCGCGGATTCCAACATCATCGTCAGCGAAGTGTGAGCGAGAGCCAATCTTCGGACGCAAATCCGTCCTCGGTTCATCAGCTCGATGAAAGCGGAGGCCCGCCGACCGGTCTCGGTCAGCGGGCCTCCAAGTGGTCACGATTTGGCAATCGGGATCTTCGTCAACGGCTTCGCTTCGGGCATTGGCACCCGTACCTCCAAGATGCCGTCCTTGTACGTCGCCTTGACGTCGCCTTCGCTCGCGCCCGAGGGAAGCGGAAGGTCGCGAACGAACGAGCCGTAACGGAACTCTTGACGGACATAGTCACGACCCTCCTTCTTCTCCTCCTCGCGGCGCTCGGCCTCGATGTGCAGTGTGTGGTCGCTCACGGAGATCTCGACATCCTTGTCGGGATCGATTCCCGCGAGTTCGGCCCGCACGACGAGCGTCCCATCCTCGCGGAACTCCTCGACGTGCACGCCTGCGCCTTCACCAGGCCAGAGCAAGACAGGCCGGCGGAAGAAGTCGAGTCGATCGTCAAAGACACGATCGAACAGGTCTTTTGCGCGCGGCACCATCTCTTGGCTGGATCCTTCGTGCTTTAGCAGTGCCATACGTCATCACTCTCCTTTCAGGACCAAGCCTGCGGAGGAGAGGGGCGGCTGACCAGAGGATAAAGACCCTTCGGTCAAGGTTGGCCTCCACTATGTGGACCCACCTACCTCGACCCGATCGATCCGACATCCGTTGGACCGTTCGTTGCTTGTCGTCGCTGCGACAGGCTGACCGCTGTGGGGGCGCGGTCGCTGAGCCACTAAATCCGCACGACCAATCTGCAGAGCGACCAGCTCTGCGAGTCGCTGCCTCGATGGCCCGTCCCGAATGGATCTGCCTGGGCGCGTAGGTAGGTGAGCGCAGCGGCGACGCGGCGATCCACGCGCCCATCGTCGACCAACTCCAGCTTGCGAAAGATCGCAGTGACGTACTTCTCGACCCGGAGTTACTGAGTTGGTAGGCACGCAACAGGCCCGGAATGTGGTTGTGAGCAGGGAGAAGAGGCGCGGAGGGGCCCTGAGGTCGTGTTACTACGCGACGCTGTGAGCTGGGACTACGCGACGGGTGTCGGCAGCTCGTAGTCGAGGATCTGGGCGGGCTCGCGGATCTCGATCGCGGTGGGGATCTCCCGCTGACGCTTGGTGGTCGCCGAGCGCTTGGCGACGCGGCCCTCAGCGGTCTCGAGGGTGACGAGGTGCATCCGGTCGAGCTCGTTGCGGAGGTTGCGCCAGGTGTCGCCGGTCGCGTTCTCGCCGACGCGGGTGAGCAACAGCGCGAGCCAGCAGAGCTGGATGTGGGAGCGGATGCGGTCCTCGCGGTGATGGAACACGGGCCGAAGCCGAAGCGCCCCCTTGAGGTCGCGCCAACCCCTCTCGACCTGGGCGAGCTGCTTGTAGGCCATGGCGAGGTCGGTCGGGGTGAGCGTGTCGTCCGAGGTCCGGATGAGCCACTTGCCGTCGAAGTGGGCGTCGCGCGCGATCGCGGCGTGGTCGACGCGCAGCTTGTGGTCCTTCGTGCGGCGGAGGAAGCGGCAGACACCGGGCGTCTTTCGCAGCTCGCCCACGAGCTCGTCGCGGCGTTGCTTGGTCCACTCGTCGCTGTCGGCGATGCGCTTGTCCAGGTAGGCGACGAGGTCGGCACGCACGATCTCGTCGCGGCGGTTTGACTCGGGGTTCACACAGACACAGAAGCGCTGGGAACGCGCGCCGTCGCCGACGCGCACCTCTTGCACCTGAAGGTTCCCCTCGACGAGGTGGTAGCGGCCGGGCCGGGCGAGGGCGGCCTTCGCGTCCGCGCTCGCCGAGCGGAGCTTCTCGCAGACGATGTAGTGATCGCCGGGCGTCGATAACCGCGATCTGCGGCTGATGCTCCACGATCGCCTGCTCACCGGAAGCGATCGTCCCGACCGCGGCGACAACGTCATGGCCTGTCGACCTCAACAGGTCGGAAACGTGTGCGCGCACCGCCTCATGGTCTTCGACGAGGCAGACCGAGGTCGGCGGTGGCGCCCCCTCAGGTCGAGCGCCATTGCCTGCGGCCGGGACTTGTTCCGCGTCTCGGCTCAACCCAGCGGAGCGAGGATCCCACTCCAGACAGATCGGATCGAGGCACGCCTCATGCAGGCACGTGCTCGGGACGTTGGACTCGAGGAAGCACGTCACCGATACAACTCC
>Ga0307373_10013315_pt1 | contig 11520 bp, 9 predicted proteins | sample OX2MG_FD_202534 | JGI IMG/M metagenome (GOLD analysis project Ga0307373, IMG submission 202534) | Soil microbial communities from Risofladan, Vaasa, Finland - OX-2 | ecosystem: Environmental > Terrestrial > Soil > Coastal area > Acid sulfate soil | place: Finland: Risofladan, Vaasa | collected... | reverse complement strand
CAAGCTTGATGATGATGACGCGGATGTCGCGCGCCATCGCCATGAACATCTTGCGAAGGTTCTCGACCTGCGCGTCCTCTTTCGACTGATAGGGAATGCGCGTCAGCTTGGTGACGCCCTCGACGAGTTGCGCGATCTCCTCACCGAACGCCGCGGCGACTTGCTCGCTCGTGACGCTCGTGTCTTCGACGACGTCGTGCAGGAGGGCGGCGGCAATCGTCTGGCGGTCCATCTCGAGGTCGGCGAGAATTACCGCGACCGCCAGCGGATGGGCGATGTACGACTCCCCGGAGGCGCGGTGTTGGCCCTCGTGGGCGAGATCCGCCGTTTCGTAGACGCGCCGGAGCCACGCCCCGTCGAGTGACGGGTCGTACGAGCTTACCTTCGCGATCAGTTCGTCAACGGTCATGGGAGCCTGGGCCCCCATTGTATCACGGGGCCGGGGTCGGCGTGGCGAGCGTGTCGCGGAAGACGATCCCAGCGACCTTGCCGCTCGCGTCGAGCGCTAGTTGCTCGTAGATCGAGCCGTTCGAGCAGTTCATCTTATAGAGATAGACGCCGGCGCCCGGGGGGATGCCTGGAATCGGGACCGGTCCGAGGTACTGCAAGCCGAGCAGCGCTCCGAGCGCCCCGAGATCGGTCGATGTTTGCTGAACCTTCGCATCGTCGATCTGCGCGCTGAGCGAAGCCGTGTACTCGGTGCGGTCGATGCGTCCCGCCTGCCACAAGACGAACTGTCGCCGCGCCATCTGCGTCACCACGGGGTTCGCTGGAGGAACCGGCGTCGGCGACGGCGTCGGCGGCGCGTGGCGACGCGCCTGGACCGGCGACGTCACGATCGCGAGCGCGGCGATCGCGCAGAGCAGCATCGCGGAGAGCGCAGCCCCGCGCTTCAGTATCGTATGAATGAGACCACCTCCGCGCCCGGGAGAGCGTCGCGGCCTTTGAGCGCGTCGAGCTCGATGAGAAACGCGAACGACTCGACCTTCGCACCGAGCCGCTCGAGCAGCCGCCGCGTCGCGGAAGCCGTTCCACCGGTTGCAAGCAGATCGTCGACGACGATGACGCGATCGCCGTTCTCGAGCGCGTCGGCGTGGATCTCGAGCGAGTTCGTTCCGTACTCGAGCGCGTACGACTCGGAGAGCTTGCTGAAGGGGAGTTTGCCGGGCTTACGCACGGGGATGAATCCGGCGCCGATTCCGTAGGCGAGAGGCGCGCCCAGCATGTACCCACGGGCCTCGATGCCGACGACGTAGCCGATGCCGCGCCCTTTGAAGCGATCGACGAAGAGATCGATCGCGCTGCGGAAACCCTTCGCGTCCTTCAGCAGCGGCGTGATGTCGCGGAAGAGGATTCCGGGCAGCGGAAAATCGGGGATGGCTCGAATGAGGCTCTCAAGGCTCACGAAGGACCGGGTATTCGAGAGGCCCGGCGTCGGGCCTCCGGCCCCCGCCGGCGGCACTGAAACCCTGGAGGCTCCACGGAGGTAGCCTAGACATGCGACGCTTCCTCGCCATCCTCGCTCTTACCGTCCTCGCTCTCCCCGGCTGCATCAGCGGGGACTTCGGCGGTGACGCCGTTCACTCGACCATGCACGAACGTTTCGCCCTCGCACCGCACGCGCACGTGCGCGTCTCGAACGTCTCCGGGCCGATCGTCATCGTCCCCTGGAACCGCCACGAGATCGACATCGTCGCTCGCAAGCACGCGGGCAACGTGACCGCACTACGGCGCACGACGATCAACGTCACTCGCGACACCATTCCAGCGACCGACGTCGAGATCTCGACGCATTACCAGCACGATGGCTTCTTCTTTTGGGGTGAATCCGGTGCGGGCGTAGACTACACCATCCACGTTCCACGCGATATCTCGCTGCAACTCGCCAACGTAAGCGGCGACGTCAGCGTGTCCGGCATGCAAGGTGCAGTGGAGATCAACGAAGTCTCCGGCGAGGTCACCGCGTCGGGCGTAGGCGGCGACCTGAGCGTAAATGCCGTAAGCGGCGACGTCAACGCCTCCATGCTCCACATGACCGGCAACGATCGCGCCGAGATCCAAACCGTGAGCGGCTCCGTCACGCTGGCGGTCCCGCCTTCGAGCAACGCGTCGGTCAGCGCACAGAGCATCTCCGGCGGATTCCACAGCGATTTCCCGATCCCGTCGCATAGGCAAACCGTCGGCGTCTCGGCCGACGGCCGCATCGGCAACGGATCCGCGACGATCAGCCTCAAGACGATCAGCGGCGACATGCATTTGACAAGACGCTAGGTCAGGGGAGAGTAGTCTCCCCTTGTCACCGGAGGCGTTTGCCGCAATAAGGCCCCTTGAGTTCACTTCGAATCAGGAGGCCCTATGCAAACAGCGCCACTCACCCCGCGGCGGACGCTCGAGTTCGGGATATACCGTGACGGCGACAACAACCTCGACGCGATTCAAGAGTCGGTCGTCGCTCAGGCGATCGACGTCTCGCGACGCGATCCGCGCATCGCGTTCGCCGTCGAAGACACGAGCGCCGTCGCCACGGGTCGCCTCGCGACGCACGATTTCGATCTCGCGGGAGGCACGGTAACGCACGATCGCGTTCGCGACGCGAAGGAGATGAGCGATCCGAAAACGCTCGCCGCTTTCGTCGCCCGCACGCTCGACGAAGCCGAGGCGTGCGGGGCACAATCGACATGGATCGACCTCGTGGACCACGGCGGTGGAGACGGCGGCGGACTACAGACGAGCGACGGGCGCATCATGCCGATGCCGAAGATCGCAAGCGCGATTGCGCAAGGCGTCGCGCTCCACGCGCGCGCGCACCCCGAAGATGCGGCGCGCCGCGTTGACGGCGTCGTTGCGAATCAATGCCTCATGGCGAGCTTGGGGTTCGAAAACGCGCTCTCGCGAGCCGGCGTGCATTACCTCGCGGCAAGCCCCGAGACGATGGTCGCGCCCGGCGTGCCTACGGGCGTTGCCGAAGCGATCGCATCTCACGCATCCGATCCGCAGGCGATGGCGCGCGCAATCGTCGCGCGCGTGATGCAGACGCAGTACGACGCCGGTCCGTTCGGCACGTTCGGACCCGCCGCCGCATTCGACGTGATCGATTGCGACGCTCGTGCGACGTACGCTGCAGGCGTCGCGATCAAGCGCCTGAACGATGCGCTCGTCGCGCGCGCGCACGATCCCGCAGCTCGCGCGGCGATGCGCGAAGACATCAGCAGCGTCGCCGGCATGACCCGCATCCCCGGGCGCGAGGATCTTCCCTGGCGCGCCGATCGACCCGCACTCGCCGTGTACGATCGGCTCGCAGACGATGCGCGGCTCGACGCGAGCGTGCGCGCCGACGCAAAAACGGCAGCGTGCAACGTTCGCGATCTCGTGCTGGCGCACGGCGAGAGCCGGGCGTTCGCGCCCTTCGGCGGTACCGATTACCGCGACGCCGTTGGACCCACCGTGCATCTGCCGACGGCGCGACGCGAGATCGATCCGTGGGCACCGCGCATGAGCGAGACGAACAACGCGTTCTACCGGTCCGTCGACGGCCCCGCCCTTACGCACGCCCTCGCGTAGCTAGAACGAGCGCAAGATCACGCGGTTGGCGATGAACGTTCCTTTGCTGTAGTAGCCGATCAATGCGACGTGCTCGCCTGTCGCCGGCGTCTGCCCGGTCGGAAAGATCGCCGTGCCGTTCTTCAAGTCGACCATCTGCGTGCCGCCGTTCCGAAGGGCGACCGTCAAGCGATACGGCGTGAAGCCGGCGACCGTGCCGAGGATGACGTGCATGCGATCGTAGCGTCCGGCATTCCAGGCCGGCTGCCATGTCTTATACGTAGGCTCGCCGTTCGAGCCGTTCGCGTACTGCGCCATGGCCGGCAGGGCAAAGGCAACGTTCGCGAGGAGCGCGAGTGCCGCCGCGAGGGATAGGATACGAGCTGAGAGTCTCATCCCCGCATTGTACCCATCCGTACGCCAGTATGCGACCGTGCGAACGGTCGGGAAAAATCTCGCTACTCGCCTGCTAGGGCGAGAGCGCCGGGGCCGGCGGCGGCGCGATCGTCGCGCGCGCCTGCAGCGCTTGGTGCGCGATGGCGGCGAGCGCTTGCAGGTGCGCTTGCGTCAGCTCGTTCAAATTACGATGCTGGAGGCCGCTGCCCGCGTCTTGCTCCAAGTAGACGAGCTGAAGCCGCGCCAGCGCTTGCGCGTCCGACGGCGTTCCGGGCGCCGGCGACGTCCACAGCGCCGCGAGGCGCTTTGCATAGCGGACCTGGAGGCCGCGCCGCACGACGCCGTCACGCACGACCGCTCCCGTCGCCAGATCGCCGAAGATGCTCGCGCGCGCCCAGTCGAAGAGATCGGCGAGGCTCATCGTGGAGCCCGCCCGATACTTCAGCGAGAGGTCGTCGATCCGCGCAAGCGTCAACGGCGCAAAGAGCTCGTTCAGCACGGCGTCCTGCGCGGCGGCGGCAATCTGCGAAACGGCCACGTCGTGTCGCGGCGCGGGCACGTATGCCCAGGTGGCGTTGGTGAACGAGCTGACCTCCGAATACGTGAGGCGGTCCAGCACGCTCGGGCTGAAGGCCCATGCCTGGTCCGAGAAGAGACCGCTGCCGAGCGCATGCCAGGCACGCTCCTCTTGCCAACGCGAGACCGCGGTCAGCGGCGGCGCGGAGTGCGGGTCGCCGGCGTGCGCGCGCGACAGGTATTCACCGCCGATCGTATGCACGGGAATCATCGCGCAGCGTAAGTACGTCGTCAGCGGTATCATGAACGCACGCAGCGCATCCGCATACGATTCGCCGCGCGCCGGGAATCGCCGATCGATGTCGTTCATGATCCGGTGCATCATCGTCTCCTGAACGGAGCACCACTGCAGCGGGTGATCCGTCAGATCTTCCTGCTGCACGCGCGGATCGATTGCGTGGCCGTTCGCGAACGCGACGTCCTCGTCGGAGGCGAAGCGATACGTCGGGTTGCTCCACATCGACGCCACGCGGCGCAGCGCCGGCAGTTCCTGCTCGGGCGTGGAGGCTGCGGGCACGTACTCGTAGCCGTATTGGATCGCGTGGTAGTCGTAGGGCCCGAGCACGGTCTGCGCGTACTGGCCCTGCGGCGTTCCGCGCGGCCACAGGTTGACCGGCGCATACTCCATGACGGAGGTGGCAACGCCGTACCGCTGCGTGAAGGCCTGGCTCTGCAGATCGTGCGCCGTGTACGCCATCGAGCCGATGAAGTTATGCTGCAAGCCCATGTCGTGCCCGGACTCGTGCAGCACGGTTGCGCGCAGCCACTGGAGCGTAAACTGCCGCTCGGCGGCCGCGTTGTCTGCCAGCCCGCGTGCGGGAGCGACGACGTAGCGATAGAGCCGGGCCGCCATGCCTTCGATCGCGTCGACGTTGATGCCGACGTTGAGCTCCTCGCCCGTTCTCGGATCGGTGACGATCAGCGCCTCCGCGCCGTATTCCGGCCGAGACGTATCGATCCAACGAACGATGTTGTGCCGGATGTCGTCGGGATCCCAGTTCGGATCGACCGGCTGCTGGTGCACTTGGATCGCGTTGAGGATTCCGACGCGCCGGAATGCGCCGTTCCAGGTGAGCAATGCGTCGCGCACGGTTGCGCGATACTGCGTCGGGATGTCGTTGCTCAAATAGAAGACGATGGGGTTGGTCGCGTTCGACGGCGTTCCCGGATGCGCGGGAGCGAAGTTCCAGCGCGAGATGTAGTAGAGGTTGCGCGTCATGTGCGCGTCGCTCGCGAAATCGATCAGCGGCTGGACGAAGTAGCCGACGCGCGAGTCCGCGATTCGCGGCCTATAGTTGTCGTGCGGAGCGGCGATGATGTTGTACGACATCCGCACTTCGATGCTGCGCGCGTCGGGAGCGTTGTCGATCTTGTCCGGATCCAAGCTCGCCCACGTCTGGCTGACGCGCAGCACGTCGTTCTGCGGAAATGCTTTGCTCCCGGTAAAGAGCGTGCGCGTCGGGTCGAGGTGGTATCCGTGCAGCGGGCTCGCGATCGCGGCATCGAACTGCGCTTGAAAGTCTCCGACGTCCGAGAGAAACGGGACGGCGGAGATCACGACGGTACCCGTTGCCGCGTCTTCGGCGACGATCGGCTCGACCGCGATTATGGAGCTCGGAAGCGACTCGCTGGTGCCGAGTGCCTGGGGGCTCGACGGGTCGACCCGCGCGTAGGTGTTCGGCCAGCGAAGAACGACGTCGTTGCCGACGCGATCGAAGTGCAGAATGCGCGCCGGCGCGACGTACGGCTCGCCCGGCGCCGGCCCGAAGCCGCCGAGGCCGCTCGCAGGAACCGACGTCTCGATGAAGTCGGCTCCGAGCTGAGACTTCGAGAGCGCGAGATAGACGTTTCCTGCTTTCGTGACGATCGAGATGAGCCCCGACTGCACCGTCGCACCCGTGACGAACGCGTCGTACGCGGTGGGCGGGTGCGGCGTCGCCGTCGCTGCAAGAACCGGGGCGCCGAACGCTGCAAAAAACGCGAACGACAAAGCGAAGAGAAAACGCTGCTGCATCATGCTGCGAAGGTACGTCCGGCCAGGAGCCAGTTCCTTCGTTATCGCCGCGGCAAGACGTTCGGATAGATGGGGCGGTTCACGAGGCGCTCGAGGTCTTCGATGCGCGCGGAGAGCACGAACTCGGCGAAGCGGCTGAAGCTCTCGCGTTCGGCTTCCCCTTCGGCGAACCGTTCGTTGCGCGTCATGTCGACCTTCGCTGAGACCGCCGGAAAGCGAACGTAGCGCCCGTCGTCGTCTTCGGCGACCTCGGCGAGGCCTTCGTCCTCGAAGATGCGCACGGCCGCAGCGATCGTTCTATCGTCGGCCTTTTCGAGATCAAGCGTTCGCGCGAGGTCCGCGAAGCTTCCGCGCAGCACGCCACCGCGCGCGATATCCTTCATGCCGGAGTAGATGTGCCGCAAGACTGTCAGCGTCGGCGCACCGCGATCGATGATGAACTCGTTGATGCGGCGATCGCTCTCGCCGAAGAGCAGATGTACCTGCGCCGGCGCTCCGTCGCGCCCGGCGCGCCCGGCCTGCTGATTGAACTCGGTGAAGCTGAAGTTCAGATGATAAAGCACGACGTGGCGTACGTCCGGTAGATCGATGCCTTCACCGAAGGCGGAGGTCGCTACCACGACGTGCAGCGCGCCTTCGCGAAAGTATTTTTCCACGTCGCGCCGCTGCGCGCTCGGCATCCCCGCATGGTAAAACATCACTTCCCCGCGCCCCGAAAGCGCGGCGCGCAGCCGCTCGGCCACCTTTCCGGCTTCGCTGCGCGAGTTGCAGTAGACGATGGTCTTCCCGTCGTCGACGACCTCCCGCAGATACGCAAGCTTGTCGCGCCGGCCGCGTGCGTCGACGAGGTGCAGGTTCTCGCGCACCGTCGGGTCGATGACCCATTCCTCGATGCGTAGCTGCTCGACGATCCGCGCGAAGGCTTGCTCGCCTGCCGTTGCGGTGAGCGCCAAGACCTGCGGGCGCCCGAGCGACGCAATCGTCGCTCCGAGCGCGGCGTACGCCGCGCGATGGCGCGACTCGTAGAGGTGGTGCGCTTCGTCCACGACGACGAACGTCGGGCTGCTCCGATCCGCAAACGCATCGCGGTGGAACGAGAGAAACTCGGGCGTCGCGAGCACGAGATCCCACGTGCCCTCGCGCAGCGCGGCGAAGAGATCGTCGCGCTCCTGCGGCCCGATCGACCCGTTCGCGCGCAGAATGCGCAGCCCGAACTGCTCGAGGCGCCGCAACAGCGCTTCGTACTGGTCGTTCGCGAGCGCGCGCAGCGGATAGATCGCGAGCGTCTTGCCTTCTCCGGCCAGCGCGCGCAGCACGGCGGGATATTGAAAGCAGAACGACTTCCCGCGCCCCGTTCCGAAGAGCGCGAGCGTACTCTTACCGCGCTCGACGTGCTCGAGCACCTTGCGTTGATACTCGTGCGGCTGCGACGCGCCGATGAGCGCGCCGCGTACGGCATCGGCCTCGCCGCCCCACGCCGCGCGCAACGTCTCCACCTCGTGCGCGCGCTGCGCGACGGTGGCGTACGCGTCGCGCACGATGAAGATGTTCACGCCGCGATGCCTCTGACCGCCGCCGGTGAGGTTTTCGACGCGGGCGCGATACCGCGCGCCGGCGTCGATCGGCGGCGCGAGATGTTTGGCGATGCCCGCGCGCACGTAGCCAAGGCGCAGACCGCCGTAAAAGACGGCGATCGCATTGGGGTCCTTTTCGTGCGCCGGCTCGCGAACGAGCTCGAGCTCCGCGCCCTCATGCAGACCCGCAATCGTGTCCTGCCGGCCCTCGAACGAGACGCCGACGATCTTCGAATGAAACGACGACGCATCGCCGATGCTCGCGTACGGATCCTTGAGAAACTCCTCGCGCCGCGCAAATGCGTCGTCGACGAACGCGCGAAGGTCGGTATCGGCGTGAGGGCTGCTCGCGAGCTCCGCGAGCGCGCGCTCGAAGGCAGCCTCCGACGGCGTCGGCGGCGGAAGGCCGCTACTCTTCCTTGTTCTCGTCGTTCTCGTGGCGATCGATCTCGACCGGTGCGGACTCCGGCTCGAAGCCTTCGAGATTCAGGCGAATCTCTTCGTGCCCTTGCTCGAGTGCCTCCTCGTGAAGCCCCGCGTTCTGCGCGTCGAGCGGATCGAACTCTTCGGCGACCGCGGTCGCGGACTCGGCCCGCTTGCGGCGGTAGCGCGCGGCTTGCGCCTGCGCGGAGCCTCGCGCCGCCTTCTCCTTCGCGCGACGCTCCCTGCGCGCGGCGACGATATCCTCGCGTGCGCGACCGCCGCGCTGCGCTGCGCCCGCGTCGCGTGCGGTTACGGCCGCACGTTCGGGCACGCGCGCTGCCGCGCGAAGCCGTGCCGCGCGCTCGAGCTGCCGCTTACGGAACGTCAGGACGAGTGGTGCCGAATAGAAAATCGAATGGTAGCCGCCCGAGCAGATGCCCACGAGCAATGCAAAGGCGAAGTTCTTCAAGCTCGCGCCGCCCAGCGCGAGCAGCGCGACGAGCGTGATGACAACGGTCGCAAGCGTGTTCACCGAGCGCGTCATCGTCTGCTTGATGGACTCATTGACGATGTAGTCGTACGGCCTGTTGTGCATCAGCTTCGTGTTCTCACGAATTCGATCGAGAATCACGATCGTATCCATGACCGAGTAGCCGATGACCGTCAGCACCGCCGCGAGGAACGCGTCGTCGGCGCGGCGGCCGGCGAGCGCGTAGATGCCGATCATCATCGCCGCATCGCGCGCGAGCGCGATGACCGTGACGAGGCCGAAGATGTAGTTCCACCCAAAGCGAAACGCGATGTAAAGGAACTGGATCGAGAGCGCGATGACGAGCGCCAAGATCGCGTCGCGTAAGTACTCCGCGCCGAGCGTCGGCCCGACCGACGTGATCGACGACGCGCTGCGATTGACCGGTGCCACCGTGCCGAGCGCTCTCCAGATCGCCTCGGCGTTGTTCGCAAGCGCCGTCTGGGTGTCGATCACGATCTCCGTGCCCGTCGCCCCCGCGGTCGTGATCTGCGGCGCAAGGAGGTGGAGGGGCGCGATCGCGCGCTGCACCTGCGGAATCGTGACCGGACGCGTGAAGCGCGCGTCGACGTCGGTTCCGCCCGTGAAGGAAAGGCCCAGCTGCAGCATGTGCGACGGCTGGAACCCTTGACCGCCTTCGAAACCGTGATAGATCATCGCGCCGAAACCGAGCGCGATCACGATGTACGAGATCGCCGAGACGATCTTGAACCACCCGACGATGTTCCAGTTGAGCCGGCGGAAGAACATTACGCCCCCTCGACCGCGCCCTTGGAGAAGATGCCGACCTCGTCTTTGCGTACGCCCCAGAGCGGCGGCGCGGTCGCGACGTCGTTGTCGACCAGCACGTCGACGAAGAAACGCGTCACGAAGACCGCGGTCACGAGCGAGACGACGGTGCCCCAGAAGAGAGCGAACGCGAAGCCTTTGACGGTTCCGGTCCCGAGCATGTAGAGTACGCCGGCGCCGACGATCGTCGTGAAATGGCTGTCGAAGACCGCCGTGAAGGCGCGCCGGAAGCCGACGCGCACCGCGGCGCGCAGCGACTTGCCGTTCCACAGCTCCTCTTTGATGCGCTCGAAGATCAGGACGTTCGCATCCACGGCCATGCCGATCGAGAGCACGAAGCCGGCGATGCTCGGAAGGGTCAGCGTGGAGCCCGACACCGCGAAGATCGCAACCATGACGAGCACGTAGATCGCAAGCGCGAGATCGGCGAGAAATCCCGGAAGGCGGTAGGCGACGATCATGAAGATCAAGACGAGCCCGAGGCCGAGCATGGAGGCCCACAGCGACTTGACGAGGTCGATCTTGCCGAGCGTCGCGCCGATGCTCTCGTTGGAGATGATGCGTATGGTCGCGGGCAGCGCACCCGCGTTCAGCTCGTTTGCGAGCGTGATCGTGTCTTGCTGCGTGAAGTTTCCTTCGATCTCACCGCTGCCGAAGATCGGGCTGTTGATGTTCGGCGCCGAGACGAAGCGGTGGTCGAGAAAGATGCCGAGGGGCTTGTTGACGTTGTTCGTCGTCAGCCGTCCGAACCGCGCCGCATCGCGCGTTTGGAAGAGCACGATCGCCGAGCCGCCCTGCTGCTGGTATCCCGACTGCGCGCCTTTGAGGTCTTTGCCCGAATAGACGACGGGGCCGGAGAGCGCGTACGCCGTCTGCGCGACGAACTTCTCCGCCTGCGCCCGCTGCTGCGGCGTGATATTCGGCTGCTTGAGCAGATCGAGGTCCTGCTGCGCCTCTTGTGCGATCGCCGGCGGGACGATCTTGAACTCGAGCACCGCAGCGGTCTTCAAGAGGTTCTCGGCCTCCGCCGTCTGGTTCTGATTGAGACCGGGAAGCTCGACCAAGATGCGGTTGCCGCCGAACTTCGAGATCGTCGGCTCCGAGACGCCGAGCTCGTTGATGCGTCGGTCGATGACCTGGATCGTCTGATCTTGGATCTGCGAGGTGATCTGGGGCACCTCCGCCGTCGGGTAGAGCTGCAGGATCAAGCGCGAGCCCCCGACGAGATCGAGGCCGAGGCGAATCTTCTGCTGGATCGGGAACGACGAAACGACGGCGAAGGCCACAACCGCGAGAATGACCACCGCTTTGAAGGGAGTCTTGAGCGTCTTCCAGTTCATCGGAGCCCGCCTCATTTCACCCCGAGCGGTGACTTAGGCCTTCTTTTAAAGACGGAGGAGAAGCTTCGGTTCTCGGCTGACACTCGCGGATGCCCAGACAGAAGCGGGGGCGGTCGCGCGCCGGAGACGGCACGCTCTATCGCACGACCATCCAGGCCTCGAGCGGGCGCCGGCGACACGTCTGGGTCGCCGAAGTCCAGTGGACGGCGCCGGGCTGTCATATCGGAAGTTGACTGGGCGCACAAGCATCGAGGCGTACGACCTCCGCGGGCTCGAGAGCGAGCTCCGGCGGAAGCTCGTTGTACGCGAAGACCTCTACCCACAAGCCCGAGCGCAGCA
>Ga0307373_10013314_pt1 | contig 11521 bp, 15 predicted proteins | sample OX2MG_FD_202534 | JGI IMG/M metagenome (GOLD analysis project Ga0307373, IMG submission 202534) | Soil microbial communities from Risofladan, Vaasa, Finland - OX-2 | ecosystem: Environmental > Terrestrial > Soil > Coastal area > Acid sulfate soil | place: Finland: Risofladan, Vaasa | collected... | reverse complement strand
AATGACCAGACGGCTTACTTTTGGAACGCTGTCACAGCCGTATCCGGCACGGCGGAGAAGCTGACTTCTGATACCAGCTCATCTACACCGTTCGTGCTGCTCAACGCCGGCTTCTACAACGGCGCGCCACTTTCATCGCCAGGTCCTCTTCCTCGTTCAATTTTTATTATGCCCTGATACTTATGCACGTTACTACGCAAACTTTAAACTACCTCGACTATCACGAGGAACTAAAGTTTATCTCTAGAATTCTCGATCTTCTTTCAAGAGGTTTCGAGGCAGATGCTCGCCGCCTTCTCGTTATTAGGCATGCCGCCTTACTCGCAGCGCAAACCCCTAAACTTAAGCGTTATGATCCTCGAGAGGAGTCTTTGCGATGACCTTCCGAATAGGTACTCCTCATACTCGCGGAGCAGGTTACTTCGTTAACGATCGTGCTCTTAACTCTCGACAAGAAGCCCACGTACGAACCTGTCCGCACTGCCAATCTATTATAAAGCTTGAAGAGTGGAAAGCTGAAGGTGGTTGGTGCTCTCGCTGTCAGGCTCCTATCTGTAATCAGCCTTCATGCATAGCACGTACTGCTCGTTTAGGCTGCATTCCCTTCGTCAAGCAGATCGAGGAATATGCTAATAACCAGGTTAAGTCTTCTCGTATAGTTCTCTAACTCAGAGGTCTACTCAAATGGCTCAATTCGCTGCTCATACTCCTGCTACCTTTACACCGACTGCTAGTACTACCGTACTAGGAAACGCGGTTCTAACTGCCTTAACCGCTGGTATCCTCGCGAAGATCAAAATGATTGACTGGGGCGGTGATGGTACTTCGCTGGTTGGTTATATTACTCGTTGGGCTAGAGTGTCAAATACTCCGGCTACTCCAGCAGCTTTGAACGTCGTTCCAACTACACCGAATGCAGTGGCGCTCTGCTCGGTTAATACTTATACCACTGCTGCAACTGGCACGGCGGATACAAATCTTTACAAGCAGAACTGGAACGTTCAGGGTGGTGGTGGAACTATTGTATTGCCGATAGGTGGAGAGTGGTTTGTTACTGGTGGAGCTTTGGGAACTCTCTATAATCAGATAGGCTGTGGAAATGTAACCGGGGCAGATGCTAACCTGTCAAGCTATGGTCTACAGTGGGAAGAGTAATATTACTGTAATCTGGATAGTATAATGGCTAGTGCTGGATATAAATTTGGTACTCATGCTTCAGTTATCTACGATGCTGAAGCACTAAAGACCAATATTTATCGTACTGCTACTGCTAATACTATCTTAGGCCGAACGCCAAGTAAGTATTTTTCAGTACCTCCACAACAGGTAGATCTAACTCTTCAAAGCTCTTTCTATGGAATTTCTGCTTCATTCAGTGCTCCCTTCGGAGGTAGTGAATACCAGTTTGGTACTCATTCAAGTGCTCTTTACAACGCCGAGGCTTTAAAAAGTCAATTATATCCAGCGGCTCTGACTAATCCTGGTTGGTTAATGCTTAGCCTTAGTGCTGGTCCAGACCCAAGTGAATATGTTGACCTTCAACCTTCGGTTTATCGAAGTTCTGCAGCCCCTCCGGTAGTTGTTCAGCCGATTATAAGTCGGTGGATATATGCAGCGCCAGAGCAGTTAGATAGATCTCTGGTTGGTATATGGGGAGCAGTTGGAACTATTGTTATACCTCCGGTAACACTTCTGCCTAATCCATGTCTACAGGTGTATTTGCAGCCTCGTCAATTCACAGTTAGGTATCTCTGTTAATGGACTACTTTGACGAAATACTAGCTTTTGAAGCTAATGTATGCACCTTTGATATGTCTGCAGGACTTATTAATGGAAATTTGTTAAGTGGCATACCGACTGTAAAAGGTATCAGTGTTTGGAGTGGAGTTGATCCGAACCCCTTAGCGATACAAAATGGAGCAGCTACTTTGGATGTTACTAAAACTTTGATTTTAGTTCCAGTTAAAGGTATGCTTGCAGGAGAACAGTATCTTATAGAAGTCAGTTCAGCTACTAATATTCCAACTATTACTTTAGGAAAACAGGCTGTCCTTCCTGTTTGCGCGGTAGCATGAAGCTTACTGCTGAAATGGTTGAAGCGATGTCAGGAGTTTATCTCTCTCCTCTCTACGATACTCCTTCGCCTACTCCTGAGTTTCATCGAGAATGCTGGAAACTCTATTGTAGCGAGGCTAGAATGTGCGCGGTAGCCGCGCCTCGCGGCCACGCGAAGTCAACTGCACTGACTCACGACTACGCCCTCGCGGTAGCATTATTCCGTGAGGAACAGTATATTATTATCGTAGGTGCTTCGGAGGAAATGGCGATTGAGCATCTTGGCGATATAGCTAATGAGCTTCGGGAGAACGAAGAACTGATTAGAGAATTCAAACTCAAAGGGTTTGTGACAGACCAGAAAACTGATATCATAGTTGAATGCGAGGACGGCTATCAGTTTAGGATAATGGCTCGCGGCTCGGAGCAAAAAATTCGTGGTAAGAAGTGGCGCGGCCGCCGTCCTGGCTTAATCATTGGAGACGACCTCGAAGATGACGAGCAAGTTGAGAATCGTGATCGTCGTCTTAAGTTTTCTAAATGGTTCTATCGTGCTTGTGTACAAGCTCTCCGCGACAAGGGAAAGATTCGGGTTCATGGAACCATCCTTCAGGAAGATTCACTTCTCGCCGGTCTTGTAAAGGCTAAGTCATGGACACATCTATGTTTTAAGGCACACAGAGCCTTTGACGACTTCGACGAAGTGCTCTGGCCAGAGAAATTCTCCGAAGAGCGCTTGAGAGCTATTCGTCAAAGCTTTATAGAAAAGGGGGACTCGGCAGGTTACTCCCAGGAATATTTAAACGACCCCTTCGACAATGACACGGCATATCTTCGCCGAGATGACTTCATTGCGATGGAACCAGAGGACTTCGAGAAGCCGAAGCTCAACTATATTGGAGTGGACTTCGCAATATCCAAAAAGGATACAGCTAATCGAACCTCATTCACCGTTGGTGCTAAGGATATGGATAATCTCCTTCACATTATTGACCAACGTGTGGGTCGCTGGGACATTATGGAAATCGTTGAAGAGTTCTTCAGCGTCCAACTTGCTTGGTCCCCCGACGTATTCTTTGTAGAAGATGGACAAATATGGAAAGCGGTGCGAACAATCCTAGAGTCGGAAATGCGAAAGCGTGATATCTGGATCTCTATCACTGCGATTACTCCGGTAGGAGATAAAAAGGTTCGAGGCAGATCATTTCAGAAGCGTATGCGAGCGAGAGGCTGTAGGTTTGATAAACAAGCTTCTTGGTATCCAGGCTATGAAGGAGAACTTCAACGCTTTACTGGTGACTCCGATGCGGTTCTGGACGATCAGTTCGACTCTAGTGCAATTCTAGCACGCGGAGTTGAAGATTTTAAATCTCTCGAAGAAGATGACTTTTTGACTGATAGCGAGGAAGAGTTCTTGTGGCACTCGCGCTCGTTGAAGAAAGCTAATAGTGGACGCAACTTGGTGACAGGGTATTAAAAGGTAATCTGTTAAATGCTAAACCTCTCCACCAAGCTCGTCATAAACTCCGAAGTCGCTAAGTCTCCGAACCTTTGCGATCACTTTAGCGATGCTGACCTCGAGACTATTGGTGCTTTGGCCTGGCAAGGCTATCAGCACGACGAGCTATCTCGCTCCTCGTGGAAGCGTCGAATGGAAGCCGCAATGGACCTTGCGATGCAGGTTCAAAAGGATAAGAACTTTCCCTGGCCGGGATGCTCGAATGTGATCTTTCCGCTCGTGACTATTGCTTCGCTGCAGTTCAGTTCCCGCAGCTACGGAAACATCATTCAAGGCACTGATGTAGTAAAGTATCGAATCATCGGAACTGATCCTGATCTTAAACTGCAACAGCAAGCCGACCGTATCTCAAAGCATATGTCTTGGCAAGTCTTAGAGGAAGACGTTTCTTGGGAAGAGCAGCATGATCGCTTGCTGATTAATTTAGGCATCGTAGGTTGCAACTTTATCAAAACTTATTACTCCTCCTCGCATAAATACGTAGTAAGTGAGTTAGTAATGGCTCGAGACTTCGTTCTTGACTACTGGGCAAAGTCTGTCGAAGACTGTGCGAGAAAGACTCAAATTATCCCAATGTATCGAAACGAGATTTATGAGAAGGTTGTTGGGAGAACCTTTAGAAACGTGTTAAACTCAGAGTGGTTTAACTCTACTCCTCCTCAAGCTCCTAATGACACCGCAGATCAGGATAATCGTAAGGGTCTCATGCCGCCGCTTCCTGACGATGATACTCCCTTCCGAATGCTTGAGCAGCATAGACTGCTCGATCTCGATCAGGATGGCTACGCTGAACCTTATATCGTCACCATCGAAGAGCGTTCGAAGACAGTAGTCAAGCTGGCCGCGCGATGGGAGCGTGAGGAAGATGTAGATCGAGTAGACTTCCCTGGTGCAAAGAGTCGAATCAAGCGTATTAAAGCGACCGAATACTTCACCAAATACGGCTTCATTCCTGCACCTGATGGTGGTATCTATGACACAGGATTTGGTACCTTACTCGGCCCCCTTAACGAGTCGGTTAACTCCGGAATTAATCAGCTCCTTGATTCTGGAACGATGGCAAACTCCAATGGAGGATTTCTTGGACGCGGTGTCAAGATACGGGGCGGTGTTTACACTATGGCACCCTGGGAGTGGAAGCGCGTTGACTCCACTGGTGATGATCTCAGGAAATCTATGGTGCCATTGCCCGTTAGAGAGCCTTCCGATGTTATGTTTAAACTCTTAGGATTGCTGATCGAATATACAGATCGAATCGCGGGCACCACTGACCCTATGGTAGGAGTTAATCCTGGACAGAATACTCCTGCAGAAACCTCTCGTAATACAATGGAACAAGGAATGAAGGTTTACTCGGGAATCTTTAAACGGGTATGGAGGTCGATGAAGGAGGAATTCAAGAAGCGGCACCAGTTAAATGCTATATTTCTTCAAACCAAGCAACGCTTTGGTAACGAGAGTGCTTACATTAATCAAGAAGACTATCGCTCGAATCCAGATCTTGTTGTGCCGGCCGCCGACCCTAACTTAGTGAGCGACGGCATGCGAATGGCGCAGGCTTCCACTATGCGTCAAGCCGCACATGAAGTTCAAGGTTATGATATAGCTCTGGTGGAAAAGAATTTCCTCAGAGCGCTAAAAGTCGATGCAATCGACCTTTACTATCCGGGTCCAGGCAAGGTTCCACCTTTGCCTAATCCGAAAATGCAGGTTGAACAGGTTAAACTGCAAGGTAAGCAGATGGATGTAGAGTTCAAGCGCTGGGAGACTATTATCAATCTCCAAGCAGCTCGAGCTAAGATCCAGGCTGAAATCACCAATCTCAACGCGCAGAGTGTTCAGTTACTCGCGCAAACCCAAACTGACAAGATTAGAGCTAAGGTCGAAGCATTTGAAGCGGTTGTTAAGGCGTTTCAAATCCACAGCGATATACTAACTAATCAAATTCAGACTATGCAAAAAATGCAAGGAGATCAAAGTAATGGAGATCAATCCTCTGGAGGTCAACAAGGCGGCATGGGAGGAATGGCTGCTCAACCCAGTAACGCAGGCGTTCAAGGAGTTCCTCCGCAAAGCACAGATCAGTCTAATGGAGCAATGGGCGGCGGGGCAGTTTCAGGGGGAGACTAGAGATCAGATCTTAACTCTGAATGCCGCCGCCCTAGGGGAAGTTGAAGCTTACAAGCGATTAATCGAGATGGACTTTAGTAACTTCGAGGAGACGATGAAAGATGATTAACAAGTCGGGCCTACATCCTCAAGGTGTAGCAGTTCTAACCGAACCCTACGAGCCAGAGATTTTAAGTTCGATTCTGGCAATTCCGGATAGTGTTCGTGAGGGACTGAGCGTTTTAGAGAATCGAGTAGTGATTATAGAGGTAGGTCCTTATGCCTGGAATGATGAACCTAAGCCTCGTGCTAAGGTTGGCGATGTGGTTCTAGTTACTAAGCACGCTGGCTTCGTTGCTAGTGGTGCTGATGGAAAGTTATATAGAATGGTAAACTGTCGTGACGTGTTTTGTGTGATAGATACTGAACTGTTTACCAAAGCAAAGTTAGCGAAGGAGAAAGCAGCATGAGTGCTAATGAGTCAGAAACTCGAGCCCGTACAATGGGCTGGCTGCCGAAGGAGCAGTATAAAGGGCCAGAGGAGCATTGGCTGGATGCTAATGCTTATCTCAAGAGAGGCGATGGTATTATGCCTATTCTGCAAGCGAATAATAAGAAGCTTTCTGATCGACTGGCAACGGCAGAGGCTGAGCTGCAATCGACTAAGCAGCTGCTCTCGGCGGCTACTGAGTCTATTGATGAGCTAAAGAACTTCCGTTCTACTCTCAATGTCGAGAAGGTTAAAAGCAAGAAGGCCGAAGTTCTGAGTGCGATTGCGGAGGCTAAGAAGTCTGGTGATACTGACGTGGAAGTACAGCTGACTGATCAGCTCACTGACATAAACGCTTCCCTCAAAGAAGCCGAGAAGCCTCCAGTTAAAGAATCCAAGGCTGTCGATCAACCTCAGTTGACTCCTGCTGCTCAAGCCTGGATGGGAGAGAATCCTTGGTTTGGAACCGATAAGCGAAGGACCGCTCTTGCTATGGCGGTAGCCGACGAGTGGAAATCTTCAGGGAAGATACTTGGAACTAAAGAGTTCTTTGACCACGTAGATACTGAAGTAGGAAGTCTATTCGATAAGAATGCTGAACGACGTGAAGCTGCCTCGAAGGTAGATAGTACAAATAATTCTTCAGGTGATCGAGGCAATGCTGGTCGGTCTTATGCAGACTTGCCTCGAGAGGCTAAGGAAGCCTGTGACAAAGCTGTTAGCCGCTTAGTAGGCGCGGGGCGAGCTTATAAGACTAAAGCCGAATGGCAAAAAGCTTACGTTGATACTTACGATTGGAGCTGAAAATGACTAATGCAAGTGAAATACTGACTCCGAACAATCCTGCTAACAAAGACGTAGCTCCTAAAGGAGAACGCAAGCGTATTCCTATGAGTGTTCCACTCAGGAAACTTGAAGTTCCTGAACTTTCAGGCTATCACTTACATTGGATCAAAGAAGCTAATATTTCTCGTGCGTTGCAGGCGGCTTACGAGTTCGTCGATTTCGATGAACTTCCAGTAAACCAGCGTAACGTAGGGACAGATACTGAGATTTCAGGTAATACTGACTTAGGTTCACGGATTAGTATCAGTGCAGGAATCGGTGCTGATAATAAGCCTGAGCGCTTAGTACTGATGAAGTTAAAAGAGGAATACTGGCGGGAGGATCGCGGGGCGATAGATGCACGCAATGCTGCTGTCATGGGTTCTATCTTCCGAGGTGAAAAGATACTTGGTGCAGAGAAAGATAAGACTGACGATGAAGGTACTCGCTATGTTGATTTAGAGAGGACTAAAGCGCTCTTCAATCGTCGGCGAGCTAAGGTTTAATATCTTTTAACTTGGAGGACATATGGCAAACCAGAACAAGGTTTCCGGTCTGACTCCAGTCAAGTATCTGCATGGTGCTGACTGGGACGGAAGAGGAAACATTTATCATATTGATAGTGGAGACACGAACGCTTATTATCAAGGCGATCCTGTCTCTCTCAAAGCGGGAACTGCGTCGATTGCAGGTGAAGACGTTGGTCTTCAGACGCTGACTGTAGGACAGGTTGGAGCAGCTAATGTAGGAGTTATCCTCGCGGTGGGAACGAATCCGCGCGGTGGACCTTATATTGATCCTAACAACCTGACTCTGACTGCGGCACCTGCAACCAAAGTAGTTCCTTACTACGCACTGGTCGCGGATGACCCGAGTATCATCTTTGAGATCCAAGAGCAGGGTGCAGGAAGTGTGTTGACCGTAGCGGCGACCTCAAAGAATGCAAACTTCGCCCTCGCAGCTCCGGCGACTGGAGTAGCGGTTTCAGGAGCGTATCTTAATAACGCTACTGCACCAGCTACGACTGCAACCATGAACCTCAAGCTTTTGGGCCTTGCACAAAGGCTTGATCCTCAGAGCGTAGCTTACAACGCTTACGGCTTGTATGCTAAATGGCTGTGCCTGCTTAACAACCACTATTACGGCGTCTATGGCGGCCGTACTGGTATTTAAAGGAGAATTATATGGCCGGTGGAGTTATCAATACAGGCACTCATCCAAAGGCTTTGTGGCCTGGAGTATATGCCTTTTGGGGGCAGGTCTATGCAGAGCACGCAGAGGAGTATTCTAAACTTTTCGAAGTGCTGGAAAGTGCTCAGGCTTATGAGGAAGAAGTCCAGGTAACTGGCTTCGGGCTCGCTCCGCTCAAAGCAGAAGGTGCTTCGGTTCAGTATGACTACGAGATCCAGGGTCCAGTTCAACGTTACACGCATTTGGCTTATGCTTTAGGCTATAAGGTAACGGTGGAAGAACTCCAGGACGATCTCTACGAAAAGGTGTCGTATAATAGAGCGCAGGCTAATGCTTTCAGCATTAGACAAACGGTAGAGAACATCGGGGCAGGCGTCTACAACGATGCCTTTACCGGGAATGTTTTCCAGTTTGCAACTGGACAGACGCTCTGTTCGACGACTCAGCCTAATACGACCGGAGGTACCTTCTCGAATGCACTGAGTCCTGGAGCCGATCTTACCGAGGCTTCGCTTGAGGATATGTGTATTCTGGCAATGGGACTGCCGACTGATCGAGGTCTCTTGGTTTCGATCATGCCGAAGTCTCTGCATATTGCTCGTCAGGAGTGGTTTAATGCGAATAGAATTCTAAAGAGTGTATTGCAGAGTGGAACTGCTAATAACGATCCCAACGTACTGCGAGTGACGAATGCCTTCCCTGAAGGTATTCAGATGAATCACTACTTCACTGCTCCTCACGCCTGGTTCGTGCGAACGAACTGCATGAATGGAATGAAGTGGTTCTGGCGTATCAAGCCGATATTCGATCAGGATAATGACTACGATACCAAGAACGCGAAGGCGGCTACGTTCTTTCGTGCTTCATGTGGAGCAGCAGATCCTCGTTGCATTCTGGGTTCTAATGGTCCTTAATGGATAGGGGAGCGTGTGTGTATATTATGATAGCATGATATACACACACTATCCCAATTCTTGACTCGCGCACTTAGTGCGGTAGTAATACCGCGAGGAGAATTTTAAATGGCATCGCCTTCACAAGTACCTGCACGATTTCCGTCAGGTGTTTCAACAGACAATACTTGGGGACCGCTGGCTATGTTCGGCCAGCCAAACCCTTTTATGTATCATACAGTTTGTGACGATTTTGATGGAGCATCGACTGCAGCTGGAGTAGCTGGTCAGGCTTCAGATGAACTGTGGACTGTTTACACTACTGCTGCTTCCGGCGGCACGGTAGTTCCTTCGAACGCCTTAACTGGAGGTAATGGAGAAGGTGGACAGTGGTTGTTTACTACTGGAGTAGCCTCAACTAACATCGAGTCTATTGAACTAGCAAAGGGATCTTTCATTCTGCCGCCGGCGGCTAGCACTGGACTTGCATTCGCGTCGAAGAAGCTCTTCTTCATGACTCGAATCAATGTTACTACTATAGCGACAACTTCGTGGACAGTTGGCTTAGTTAATCCGTCAGCTACTCCAATACTTCAGCCGACGGATGGCTTGTATCTCAGCAGTACAAACGCTACCAATATGGCGCTCTACGCTTATTCAGGAAGCACACAAACCTGGAAGGTTGCGATTCCAGCTGCTGTACTTAGTGCATACTATGCTAATGCTACCTGGATTGATGTAGGCTTCTACATGGATCGCTTGCAGAATGTCTACGCAATGGTAGGGTTTCCATTGTTTGGGTGGCAGCCAGCTTCAGCATGGAGTGGAACTAACAACGTAAACGCTGCGCCAGTTCCCAAGGCTGCGATAGCATCATATCAAGTTCAAGTCTCTGGTGCATGGACTCCGACTACGGCTTTGCTTACTCCGGCAATCATCGTTGCTGCAGGGTCGGCGGCCGCGGCTACTCTCTATGCAGACTTCATACTTGCTTCTAAGGAGCGGTAAATGCAAGTTAAGATCGGCTCGGACGGAGATAAGACCTGTTTGGTGATTATCACTGGTCAACTCTCAGTTAGCTTATTAAAGCCCGAGTCGATCTTAAGTTTTAAGAACCTTAAAGGTTCGCCCAAAGGTTTAAGGCTAGACGGGATTCAATTCTCGATTCAAGAGAAAATGGGATTTAACTTGTGGTGGACTCTAAGCCCAGAAGCAGAGCAGCTTATTATGCCACTGGAAAGTCGTGGTGGTTACGACTTTGAAAAGATTATTGCAATCTCTAGTCCACCAGCAGCTATTGGACTCGCTTTAACTTCCTTTAAAGTAACCGAGACTAAAATGTCCTATCTGATTATGCTTGACTTGACTAAGCAATAATGACTACCGTAACCTCGCCTTCAATCACCAGCGCCTATGGCATTATCTGTGATGCTATGAAGGATACAGGCAAGCTACGTGCAGGTTCAGAGCCTGATCCTGTTACTACAGCTGAATATATACGGAGGTTGAATAAGCTTATCAACTTCTACATGACGCAAGGGTTGAAGCTTTGGCTCATCGAAGATGTAGCAATTACACTTTCCGGTACTCCTCTTTATACTTTAGGTCCTACCGGAACTGTAGTGATGCAAAAGCCCTTGCGAGTAATCTCGAGTTATTACCTGGATACAGATAATAACCAGAGACCACTTATCTGCTTGTCGTGGGACGAGTATAAGAGGCTATCAAATGTTATAACTCCAGGAGCAGTGAATAGCTACTTCGTCGATAAGCAGCAAGCTACACTGAATGTTTACTTCTGGATGACCCCAGATTTGTGGACAGCAACCAATGGAGCCTCTCACGTTATTATAGAGCAGTCAGTTGTTAACTTCGTTGGAATTAACGACAATATGAACTTTCCTATTGAATGGGGACTGCTGCTCGAGTGGGGATTAGCAGACCAGACTTCGACTGGACAGCCCACTACTATTATAGCTCGGTGTGCCGCGATGGAGAACAAGTATCGAACGGCGCTTGAAGACTGGGATGTAGAAGATGCTGATACTATGTTTCAACCTGATCAGAGATCAGAGCAGTACAGAGGCAAGTTTAGATGATGCCTGATCTGCAAATTCAGCAAGCTCCCTACATGAGAGCACCGCGGCGCTGGCCGCTGGTGAATACGCTTAATAGTCGGAGCGATGTATTTACTAAAGACGCACGACTGATTAATGCGTATGCTGAAAAAGATCCAGCCACTGGTGAATATCAAGTAGAAAAGCGTCCAGGATTCGCAAAGACTCCAGTGATATATGGGAGTGGAGTTGGACAAGGTATAGTAACTTATCCCTATGTGCAGAACGTTGGGAGTAATCCTTATTTGGGAGTTAACTATCTAACCTTGTATGTTTCAGGTGGACATGCTTTTAGTCTAGTAACCGATGCCGCCGGCGGCCA
>Ga0307373_10013313_pt1 | contig 11521 bp, 6 predicted proteins | sample OX2MG_FD_202534 | JGI IMG/M metagenome (GOLD analysis project Ga0307373, IMG submission 202534) | Soil microbial communities from Risofladan, Vaasa, Finland - OX-2 | ecosystem: Environmental > Terrestrial > Soil > Coastal area > Acid sulfate soil | place: Finland: Risofladan, Vaasa | collected... | reverse complement strand
GGCGCAGGTCCAGGTCGGCGATCACGTTCAGGCCGGACAGGTCGAGCGGCCCGGGCAGGTGGTAGACGGCACGCTGGTCGATCCCCAGCTCGGTCACCAGCTTCTCGAGCACGTCGCTGGAGATGGACTCCTCCACCTCCAGCCGGACGGCGGGCTCGAAGCGCCGCCGCTGCAGCTCCCGCTCCAGCGACTGCAGCAGGTTCTCGGTGACGTCCTCGTCCACTTCCAGGTCGCGGGTGCGGGTAACCCGGAACGCATGGTGCTCGAGGATCTCCAGCCCGGCGAAGAGCTCGGTGAGATGGGCCGCGATGACATCTTCCAGCGGCACGAACCGGTACTGCGAGACGGTGAGGAACCGGGGCAGCAGCGGGGGCACCTTCACCCGGGCGAACATGGTCGCGCCGGTGCGCGGATCGGCGATCATCACCGCCAGGCTCAGCGACAGCCCCGATATGTAGGGGAACGGGTGAGCGGGGTCGACCACCAGCGGGGTGAGGACCGGGTAAATCCGCTCCCGGAACAGCCGATGCAGGTTCTCCTGCTCGGCGGCGGACAGCTCCTTCCACCGCAGCACCTCGATCCCTTCGGCGGCCAGGGCGGGCAGGACCGACTCGGCGAAGACCCGGGCGTGCCGCAGGCTCAGCTCGCGGCCGGTATCCAGGGTGTTGGCGAGGATCTGGTCGGGCGGCAGCCCGCTCACGCCCTCGACCGGCAGGCCGGTCGCCATCCGCCGCATCCGTCCCGCCACCCGGACCATGAAGAACTCGTCCAGGTTGCTGGAGAAGATCGACAGGAACCGCACCCGCTCCAGCAGCGGCAGCGTCTCGTCCTCGGCAAGCTCGAGCACCCGCTGGTTGAAGCGGAGCCAGCTCTCCTCGCGGTCGAAGTAGCGGCCGGGAGGCAGGTCGGCCGGCACTCCCCCGGTCCCCGCGTCCGCCACCCGCGCCTGTTCGCCTGCACCCGGCGCACCAGCCGCCGCAGACGCCTCGGGCCCAGCCCCGGCGTGCCCGTCCCGGGACACGGGCCGCGCCCTGGCCGGCCGTCCGCGAGATCCCACCGCGCCGCGAGCACCCGCCCGTTCCCCGGACCCCATGTGTTCCCCCGATGCCCGTGCCCCCGGCGGGGGATGCCCGGGGGCGGCCACCTGCCGCTGAGATCCGGCCTGCTCACCACCCATGCCGTCATTGTCCCCAGTGTCCGGGTGATCGAGACGTCCGGGATTTCCCGAAATCCCCCGCGTGGCCGGCCCGGATCCGGCCCGGCCACGCCCGTGCCCCGCGCCTTCCGGCAGTGCCGAACCAGAATGCGAGTCATTAATAAGCAGTCGCTCACTGGCCCCTGCCCCCGGCACGGTCACGCCCGCCCGCCGCCAGATCCGGCTGACCGCCGACTGGCTCAGGCCGGTGTGCGCCGCCATGATCCGGGTCGACCACCGCTGCTGCCCGGCCGGCGGTGGCTCCAGCAGTGCCCGGGCGATCACCTGCGCGACCTGCTCGTCGGTGATCCGCCGGGGGGCCCCGGACCGCGGCGAGTCGGACAGGCCGGCGAGCCGCCGCGCCCCGAACCGGGACCGCCACTTGCGGACGGTGTCCCTCGACAGACCCAGCTCGGCCGCTACCTGCGCACTCGGCCGGCCGGCAGGCGCGTCCGGGCCGATCGCGCACGCCAGCACGATCCGGGCCCGCAGCGCCTGCTGCCGGGCCACCGCTGAGCCTGCCGCCCAGGACTCCAGCTGTGCTCGTTCGGCGGCGGTGAGCACCACCGGCACCGACATCGGGGTCGCCACCGGCCCAGGATACCCGGCAAATGTGAACTAATGACTCGAAAGGTGGCCGTGAAACTTCTGACTCACAGGAGTCCGGCCAGGTCCCGCCGGCCAGGTCCCGCTTCCTCAGGCCACGGGCGGGCGGCACGCCGCGTCGATCGCGGCCCGGCTGGCCAGCTTCACCCTGGCCCCCCGGCCCAGCGCCGCGGCCAGGCTCATCTCGGCCTGCTCGACCCGCAGCCAGTCGGCGTAGCTGACGGGCAGCACGCCGCGGGCAGCCAGCTCCCCGGTCAGGTGCTCCCTGGCGGCCGCCCGGGCAGCCTCGTCCCGCCCCTCCCCGCCGCAGCAGTCGGCCAGCAGCGACCGCACGGTATCGGCGGCGTCGGACTTGTTGGTGCCGATCACGCCGGTGGGGCCGCGCTTGAGCCAGCCGGACACATACTCGCGCGGCAGCGGCGCGCCGTCCGGGCCGAGCACCCGGCCCGCCTCGTTCGGCACGGTGCAGGACCGCTCGTCGAAGGGGACCCCGGCCAGCGGCACGCTCTGGTACCCGACGCTGCGCAGCACCATCTGCACGCTGATCGTCTCCAGCTCGCCGGTCCCGGTGAGCCGGCCCTGCTCGTCGAGCCGGGTGCGCTCGACAGTCAGCCCGGACACTCGTTCGGCCCCTTCGATCTTCACCGGCCGCAGCCAGAACCGGACCGTCAGCCGCCGCGCGTGCCCCGCCGGGGACCGGGCCGCCCAGCCGCTGATGACGGCGAGGTTGCCGCGGACCCGGCGGTCTGATTCCGCGAGCCGCTCCCCCTCCCCGGCGGCGTCGAACGCGGCCAGGTCGGCCTCCTGGGCGGGCACGACGATGTCCACCCCGGCCAGCTCGCCAAGCTCGCGCAGCTCCTTGGTGGTGAACTTGGCCTGGGCAGGACCGCGGCGGCCGATCACGTGCACCTCGCGGACCTTGCTCGCCGTCAGCGTGTCGAGCACCGGCTGCGACACGTCGGTGCTCGCCAGCTCGGCAGGGTCGCGGACGAGGATGCGGGCCACGTCCACGGCCACGTTGCCGACCCCGATGACCGCCACCGACTCGGCATCCAGGCTGAACGTGCCCGGGTCCATGTCCGGGTGCCCGCAGTACCAGTTGACGAAGCCGGTGGCCGCATAGCTGCCCGGCAGGTCCTCGCCTTCGACGCCCAGCCGCCGGTCGCGCATGGCGCCGGTCGCGTAGACCACGGCGTCATAGCTGGCGAGCAGGTCCGCGCGGGTCACGTCGTCGCCGAGGTGCACGCCGCCGAGGAACCGCACCTGCGGGTTCTCCAGGATCTTGCGCAGGTACTCGGCGATCGACTTGATCGAGGGGTGGTCAGGCGCCACCCCGTACCGGACCAGCCCGTACGGCGTGGGCAGCCGGTCCAGCACATCCACCCGGACCTCGGCCGGCGGGTCCAGTGCGGCTGCCTGCTTGATGAGCGCCTCGGCGGTGTACAGGCCGGCCGGGCCGGAACCGACGACAGCGACGTCCAGACCCGTCATCGCGGGCTGCCCTCTGCTTTCCTGACCAGCGCGGTCATGACTGGGGATGGTGTTCGAGCTCGGGTGTCAGCCGGGCCACCGCCTCGGTGATCTGGCGGGCCAGGTGCTGTGGGACCAGGCCGGTGTCGGCCAGGATCTCCTCCCGCTTGCCGTGCGCCAGGAACTCCTGCGGCAGGCCGAACGTGCGCACCGGGGTGTCCACGCCCGCGTCGCGCAGGGCCCTGGCGACCGCGTCGCCGAACCCGCCGACCCGGCCGTTGTCCTCCACGGTCGCCACCAGCCGGTAGCGTGCCGCCTCGGCGGCCAGCGCCGGGTCGACCGGCTTCAGCCAGCGCGGGTCGACCACGGTCACGCCGATGCCCTGGTCGGCCAGCCGGCCCGCGGCTTCCACGCACACCCCGGCCATCGGCCCCGCGCCCACCAGCAGCACGTCGTGCCCGGGCACGTCCCGCCCCGGCGGGCTGGCCTGGCCGGCCGCGTCGCCCGGGCGGTGCAGCACGTCCATCCCGCCGATGGCGCCGACCGCGGGGATGTCCGGCCCGGCCGCTCCCTTGGGGAAACGCAGCACGGTCGGCCCGTCGTGCGTGCCCACCGCCTCCCGCAGCAGCTCCGCCAGGCGGGTGGCGTCCCGCGGGGCGGCGATCCTCAGGCCGGGCACGACCTGCATGATCGAGCCGTCCCACATGCCGTTGTGACTCGGGCCGTCCGACCCGGTCACCCCGGCCCGGTCGAGCACGAACGTCACCGGCAGCCGGTGCAGCGCGACATCGAGCAGGACCTGGTCGAAGGCGCGGTTGAGGAAGGTCGCGTAGATCGCGACCACCGGGTGCAGCCCGCCGATGGCCAGGCCAGCCGCGCTGGTGACCGCGTGCTGCTCAGCGATGCCGACGTCGAAACAGCGGCCCGGGTAGGCCTGGGCGAACGCGGCCAGCCCGGTCGGGTAGAGCATCGCCGCGGTGAGAGCGACCACGTCCGGGCGCTCCGCGCCGATCGCGACCAGCTCCTCGCTGAACGCGTCGGTCCACCCCCGCCGGGACGTCCCGGTCGGCCGCCCGGTCGCCGGGTCGAACGCGCCCGGGCCGTGCATGCAGTCCTCGTCGTCGTCCTCGGCCGGCGGGTAGCCGAAACCCTTACGGGTGATCACGTGCACGATCACCGGGCCGCCGAAGCCGCGGGCCCGCCGCAGCGCATGCTCGACCAGCTGCTCGTCGTGGCCGTCCACCGGGCCGAGGTACTTGATGCCGAGGTCCTCGAAGAGCACCTGCGGCTGCAGCACGTCCTTGAGGCCCTTCTTGATGCCGTGCAGCGTCTCGTACAGCGGCGGGCCGACCAGCGGGGTCCGGGACAGCGAGGTCTTGATGTACTCCAGCACGTGCTCGTAACGCTGCGACACCCGGACCGTGGCCAGGTGCGCGGCCAGGCCGCCGATCGTCGGCGTGTAGGAGCGGCCGTTGTCGTTGACCACGATGACCAGCCGGCTGTCCTTCGCGGCGGCGATGTTGTTGAGCGCCTCCCAGGCCATGCCGCCGGTGAGCGCCCCGTCGCCGACGACGGCGACCACGGTGCGGCCGGTCTCGCCGCGCAGATGGTAGGCCTTGGCCAGGCCGTCCGCGTAGGACAGGGCGGTGGAGGCGTGCGAGTTCTCGACGATGTCGTGCTCGGACTCGGCCTGGCTCGGGTAGCCGGACACGCCGCCGCGCTGCTTGAGCTTGGCGAAGCCCGCCTGCCGCCCGGTCAGCAGCTTGTGCACGTAGGCCTGGTGGCCGGTGTCGAAGACGAGCCGGTCGGCCGGGGAGTCGAAGACCCGGTGCAGCGCGATGGTGAGCTCCACCACCCCGAGGTTCGGCCCAAGGTGCCCGCCGTTGCGGGACACCGCGTCGATCAGGAAGTCGCGGATCTCGCTGGCCAGGGCGGGGAGCTGGTCAGGGCTGAGCGCCTTGAGTTCCCGCGGACCGGCGATGGACTCCAGCAGAGTCACCTCGTCTGCTCCTCGTCGTCGTCGGCCAGGGCCAGGGCCCCCGTGATAGGCCCAGCAGGCGCGGCCTGCCGGGCCGTTGCGGCGCGAGGACCCTAGGCGAGTCTATTTCGCCCACTGCGGCCGATGCACGGGTGGCCGTCGTGTTGGGTCACGATCCTGTCATAGCGCGGGCCCGCTCCTGCCCGGATGCTGGGGTTTCGTCCGAGCGCAGGGACCGGATCTCCCGCGGGACCAAGGCGAGCAGCGAGGCGCCGAGGGTCAGGACGACCGCGCCGTACTCGACGGCGGGCACCCCGGCAGCGGCCGCCAGCGGGCCGGCCACCAGCGCCCCGGCCGGCATCGCCAGCACCGTCCCCAGCACGTCGTAGGAGGAGACGCGGGCGAGCCGGTCCGCCGGGATGCGGCTGGCCAGCGCCACCGTCCACTGCACCATCATGATCTCGATGGCGATTCCCAGGGCGAACGCCGCCGCGCAGACCGCTGGCAGCGGCCACGGGCCCGCCAGCGACAGCGGCGACAGCGCGCAGGCCCCGCCGATGAGCACGACGAAGCGCATCGGCCGCCGCGGGGTGAAACGCAGCGAGACCAGGCCGCCGATGATCAGGCCGACCGCGTCCGCCGCGGTGATGGCACCCCACGCCGCCGGGCCGCCCAGGTCCCGGCGGGCGACCACCGGCCCGAGCACCTGGAACGCCCCGTACCAGGCGGCCATGACCGCGCAGAACTGGGCGACGATCACCCACAGCCAGGTGTGGGAGGTGAACTCGGCCCAGCCTTCACGCAGGTCACGCAGCAGGCTGCTGTGTCCGGCGCGCCGCGCACCCGGCGCCCGGATGGCCAGCAGCAGCGGCACCGTGCCGGTCATCCCGATGCCGCAGACGGCCAGCGCCCAGCCCGGCCCGGCCGCCGCCACGAACAGCCCGGCCACCGCGGCGCCGCCCATCTGCGCCCCGTTCATGGCCAGCCGGCTCAACGCGCTGGCCTCCTGCAGCAGGCCGGGTGGCACCAGCCGGGGCAGCAGCGCCTGCGAAGCGGGATAGAACACAGCCATGCCCGCGCCGTTCAGGGTCTCCAGGGCGATCATCTGCCACAGCCGTGGATGGCCGGTGAGCACGAGCAAGCCGAACCCGCCCTCGCCAACGGCGATCATCAGGTTCGCGGCGACGATCACCCGCTGCGGCGCGATCCGGTCCGCGACGATCCCGCCCGCCACGGCGAACACCAGCGCTGGGAGGATCTGCGCGGCGAGCACGTAGGACAGGTCGGCGGTGGAGCCGGTCGCGTCCAGGACCGCGAAGGACACCCCGACCATGGAGAACGCCACCGCCGCCGGCGCCAGTATGCGGTCGGCGAGCAGCAGCCGGAAGTCGCGGATGGCCAGCACCGGGAACCGGCGGACCAGGCCAGCCCACGCCATTGTGGTGAATCCGATCTGTCTGCACGCCGGCGCCGGAGGGTGGCCGGCCGCCCGGGGAAAAGGAGAACCGCCTCGACGCTAGCCCTGTGCCGGTCCCGCGGGCAAACCCATTTCCCCAGGCCATCCGCCCGGCATGGGCGGGACGTGGTCGATTTGGGCTGCTATCACGACCCAAGTCGACCACATCTGGCGTGGTGCGCCCGGCCCGCGGTCAGCGGACGCCGTAAAGGTGCTCCAGCGCCAGCTGGTCGAGCCGCTCGAAGCCCATCCCCCGGGTTGCCAGCGCGTCGACGCCGGGGGTGAATCCCTGCACGTCACGCCAGGTCTCGCCGGCCGCAAGGGTGGGCTCGGCCAGGCTGGCCACCCGGGCCGCGGCCAGTGCCGCCTTGACCTCGGGGTCGGCCCGGAACGCCCGGACCTTCCCGCGCAGGATCAGGTAGTTGCGCATGCAGGCGGCGGCGGACTCCCAGACGCCGGCGTCGTCCTCGGTGCGCGGCGGCTTGTAGTCGAAGTGCACCGGGCCGGTGTAGCCGCCTGTCTCCAGGGCATCCACCACCCAGAACGCGCCCCGCGCGTTGCCCGCCCCGAACCGCAGGTCCTGGTCGTAGCGTGGGCCGTTCTGCCCGTTCAGGTCGATGTGGAACAGCTTGCCGTGCCAGAGCGCCTGGGCGATGGCGTGGGCGTAGTTGAGGCCGGACATCTCCTCATGCCCCACCTCGGGGTTGATGCCGACGAGCTCGGGGTGAGCGAGCTCGTTGATGAACGCCAGCGCGTGGCCCGCGGTGGGCAGCAGGATGTCCCCGCGCGGCTCGTTCGGCTTGGGCTCGATCGCGAACCGCAGGCCGTACCCGTGGTCCAGGACGTACTGGCAGAGCACGTTCATCGCCTCGGCGTAGCGGTCGAGCGCGGCCCGGATGTCCTTGCTCGCCCCGGACTCGGCTCCTTCCCGGCCGCCCCAGCACACGTACACTCCCGCGCCCAGCTCGGCCGCCAGGTCGAGGTTGCGCATCACCTTGGCCAGGGCGAACCGGCGCACGTCCCGGTCGTTGGCGGTGAACGCCCCCTCCTTGAACATCGGGTGCGAGAACAGGTTGGTGGTGGCGGTGGTCACCACCAGGCCGGTGTCGGTCAGCGCCTGCCGGAAGCCGGCGACCAGCTTGTCCCGCTCCGCCGCGCTCGCGTCGAACCCGAACACGTCGTTGTCGTGGAAGTTGACGCCATAGGCGCCGAGCTCGGCCAGCTTGCGCACGGCCCGGTCGGCGGGCATCGGCGGGCGCACCGCCGGACCGAACACGTCCGTTCCCTGCCACCCCACAGTCCAGATGCCGAACGAGAAGCGGTCGCTGGGGGCCGGCTGATACAAGTCGGCGGTCATGGCTGCGTCCTTTCCTCCCACATCGTGGTGGCGTCCCTGAGTTCGGCGAGCCGGTCGCGCACCTGCGGCACCGCCGGGCCGGTGTAGCTGGCGGCGGGACGGCGGGGCCAGCCCGGCGGCTCCGCCGTGCCCGCGAGCGCCCACGCCGCCTGGCGGGCGGCGCCGAGCGCGACATACTCCTCAGGTTCAGGAACGGCCACCGGGACGCCGAAAATCCCCGGCGCCAGCACACGCATGGCCTCCGAGCGCGCCCCGCCCCCGATCAGCAGCACGCTGCGCTGCTCCACGCCGTGCCCGGCGAGCAGGCCGGCCGCGTCAGCGAGGGATGCCAGGACCGCTTCCACACTGGCCCGGGCCAGGTTCTGCCGGGTGGCGTTGCGGGTGGTCAGGCCGCGCAGCACGCCGCTGGCATGCGGCCGGTTCGGGGTCCGCTCGCCGTCCAGGTAGGGCAGCAGGGTGAGGCCGCCGGCGCCGGGCTCGGCGGCCAGCGCCGCCTCCGACAGCCCGGCCAGGTCGGTGCCGATCAGGTCCGCCGCGGCGGACAGCACCAGCCCCGCGTTGACCGTGCAGACCAGGGGAAGGAACCGCCCGGTCGCGTCGGCGAAGCCGGCCACGGCGCCGGAGGAGTCGGCGGCTGGCACCGTGGTGACAGCGAACGCCGTGCCGGAGGTGCCGACCGACACCACGACCTCGCCGGGCACCAGCCCCAGGCCGAGCGCGGCGGCCATGTTGTCGCCGGTGCCCGGTGCCAGCACGGCGCTGGCCTCGCTCTCCCCCACGGCCTCGTTCGGCTTGGCGACCCGGGGCAGCCGGGGCTGATGGCCCAGGGCGGTGGCGGCGACATCGGGCAGCCAGTGACCGGCGGCGGGCGAGAAATACCCGGTGCCTGACGCGTCCCCGCGGTCGGTGACGGGGTCGGCGGCGCCGAGCTGCCAGGTCAGCCAGTCGTGGGGCAGCATCACCTGCGCCACCCGCCCGGCGCTGGCCGGCTCGTGCTCGGCGAGCCAGCGCAGCTTGGTGACGGTGAAGGCGGCGGTCGGCACGCTGCCGGTCTGGGTCGCCCACCACAGTGGGCCGCCCCGCTCCCTGATCAGGGCCGCCGCGGCTGCCGCCGAGCGCATGTCGTTCCAGAGCAGGGCGGGCCTGATCACCTCGCCGGCCTCGTCCAGCACGACCATGCCGTGCTGCTGGCCCGCGACCCCGACCGCGGCCGCCCGGTGCAGCAGGCCCTCGCCGGCCCGGGTGAGCGCGTCCCACCACGCGGCCGGGTCGCACTCGGTGCCGCCCGGATGGGGGGCGCTCCCGCGGCCGACCACGCTGCCGTCATCGGCCCGGCACAGCAGGACCTTGGTGGACTGTGTGGAGGAATCCACCCCGGCCACGAGCATCCGCGCCCCCTTGTGCTGACGGGATGTTAGTACCCCGGGGCGCGCCCCTCAGCCCACCAGGAACCGGTCCTTCTACAGCAGGCTCCTGAGCAGGTCCGGGTAGCTGAACCCGTACTTCACCGACGGCTCCAGGTAGGTGTTCTCGGTCCACTCGTTCCAGCTGATCAGGCCCAGGATGTCCGGCGAGGAGGCGAGGGCCGCCTTGTACTCCAGCCGCAGGGTGAGCCCGCCCGCGCGGCCGACCACGATGTGCCCGCCGATGAGCCTGGCGTCGAAGCCCGGTGCGAACGGCGCGATCCAGATCCCGTGTGTGCGGTGCACCGCGGCGCCCATCTGGGCGAGCCGCAGGCCCCAGGCCGGGTCGCGGGCCGGGTCGATGGAGGACCAGTAGTAGGCGTCCCCGTCGGTGTACGGGGCCAGGCGGGTGATGCCGGCGACGGTGGAGGCTGAGTTGAGAACGACCAGCCTGGACCGCAGCGTCCTGGTGACCCCGGCGATCGCGGAGGCCGGGTAGGAGTCGGTGGCATCCCACACGGTCAGCGGTCTGCCGGAGATCCGGTACCAGGCCGCGTTGGCGGCATAGTGCGCGATGAAGTAGTGGAAGTCGGCTGCCACCTGGCTGGCCGGCAGCCGGTGGCCGCGGGCGTCCAGGCTCTCGTAGGTCATCGCCAGCTTGAAGTGATGCTGGTTCGCCGCGTTCTCCAGCAGTGGCACGATCCGCTGGTAGGTGGCGTTGTTCTTCCAGCTGACCAGGAACCCGCCGATCCCGGCCGCCTGTGCGTGCTGGATCTGCCAGCTGATGACGGCCGGGTCGGCGCTGCTGTAGTCGCCGGGAAAAGGCTGGACCGGGTGGTCTTTCTTGTGGACGTGCCAGTAGTTGCCCGACATCCACATGTAGTAGTAAGCGAAGACCGGCGGGTGGATGATGGCCGCGGCCCGCGCCGGGCGGGCCGCCGGGGCGCCGGAGGGGGCACGGGCAGCACCGCAGACGGCCACGGTGAGACTGATGATCAGCGCGATGAACAGCAGGACCCGTTTGCTCTGGGCATGCATACGCATGGTCTCCTCCCCCGGTATGTCGGTTAACGTTCACCAACCATTAAGGGAGTGCGGGGAGCGCCGCAGAGGTTTTCTGAGAAAATTACCGGGCTGCGGGAACAGGCGGGCACAATGCCCGGCAACGGCATTCAGCCGAGGGTGTGAATGAGCCCCTTCAGCAGTTTGAGATAGAAGAACTTGTAATGTACCGATGGCTCCACATAAGTGTTCTCGGCCCACTCGTTCCAGCTGATCAGGCCCAGGATGTCCGGCGCTGACGCGTGCGCGGTCGCGAACTCGGTCCGCAGGGTGACACCGTTGTTGCGCGGGACCACCCGCTGCCCGCCGATGAGCGTGTCGTTGAAGCCGGGGGCGAACGGTGCCAGCCAGATCTTGCGGGCGCGGTGCACAGCCACCCCCATCGCCGCCAGCTTGGCGGGATAGAACCTGTCGGCGCCCGGGGAGACCGAGGACCAGTAGTAGGCGTCGCCGTCGGTGTAGGGAGCGAGCCGCAGGAACTCGGCGACGCTGTTCCCGGAGCTGAGCACCAGGATCTTGCGGCGCACCGGCCCGGTGACACTGGCCACCGCCGCCCGGGAGAACTTCTGGGTGCCGAACCACATGGTGAGCGGCTTGCCGTTGATGCGGTACCAGGCCGGGTTGGACGCGTAGGTGGACACGAAGAACTTGAGATCGGCCGCCACCTCCGCGGCCGGCAGCGGCTGCCGTGCGTGGTTCAGCCCTTCGTACAGCAGGGCGAGCTTAAGCCCTGCCTGGTTCGCGGCCCGCTCCACCAGCGGAAGGATCGCCCGGTAGGTGGGGGTGTCCTTCCAGCTCACAATGAGCCCGGTGAGGCCGGCCGCCTTGGCCTGCTGGGCCTGCCACCTGATCACCGCCGGGTTGTCACTGCGGTAGTCGCCGGGGAAGGGCTGGACCGGGTGGTCCAGCTTGGGGCGCGACCAGTAGGTGCCGGTCATCCACATGTAGTAGTAGGCGAACACGGGCGTGACGTGGGCCGTTGCCGCCGCCACGG
>Ga0307373_10013312_pt1 | contig 11522 bp, 7 predicted proteins | sample OX2MG_FD_202534 | JGI IMG/M metagenome (GOLD analysis project Ga0307373, IMG submission 202534) | Soil microbial communities from Risofladan, Vaasa, Finland - OX-2 | ecosystem: Environmental > Terrestrial > Soil > Coastal area > Acid sulfate soil | place: Finland: Risofladan, Vaasa | collected... | reverse complement strand
GTCAGTTGTTTCCCAAGCTCAAGATCGCGGCGGCGGTGACGGCCACCCTAGCCATCCACACGTCCAATTCTCAGGGGGCGGCAAACACCATCACCACGGTCACCATACAACCATAATCCACCGTATGAACCGGAGGAGGGCTGGCAAACCGGCTCTCCTCCGGTTCATACGCTGAGCTTGCCCTCAGCCCATCAACTCTGCACGGAGACGCTCAACCTCGACCACGGCCCGCGCCGCGGCATCAATCACCGGCACGCCCGCCTCTTGGCAATGATGCAGGAACCCGGCCAAGGTGGGCAGGGTTGCCGCCCTCGTCAGATCGCCAACCACAACGAGTTTGGCGCGGGCGCGGGTCATCGCCACGTTGAGCCGGCGCGGATCGTCGACGAAGTCGTGACCGCGGCGCGCCATGCCTTCCAGGCCCAGACACACCACCATCGCCTCCCGCTCTCCGCCCTGGAAGCGGTCCACCGTATCCACCGTACAGACCGCCAGGGCTGGGTCGGACGCCAGGGCCCGCCGTACGGCCGCCGCCGTGCGCCGAAAGGGCGCCACCACCCCCACCTGCTCCGCCGGCAGCCCGGAACGCACCAGCACCATCACCGCGCGCGCCGCGCAGCCGATTTCGCGCGCGGCCGCCGAACCGGAATCCACCAGCACGAGCGGCGTCCCTGGGTCCGCTACCGGTCCGCCGGTCGTAGTTACCGTGCGCGGCGCCCGGCTGGTCACCGAGGCATGCGCGACCAACATCCCATCGTAGAACGCATCGCTGGGCCAGGAGGCGATGGTTGGATGCATCCTATACTGTTCGCGCAAGCGCACCATCAGCCCCGCCGCCTCGGCCTGCGGCCGGAGGAGGACGAACGGAGACAGCGAGAGCCCTTCCGCCGCCGCCTCCTGGCTCTGTACCACCGGCGGCAGCTGCTGGTCATCGCCCACCAGGATGAACCGAGGGGCCAGGCGTAAAACGCCCACGGCGGCGGCCACGGTCAGTTGGGCCGCCTCGTCGAGAATGAGCACGTCACGCGCCGCCGCGTTGGCCCCCAACCGGGGGTCGGTCAAGGTGCTTACCGTCCCAGCCAGCACGGGGATACTTCTCAAGCGCTGGGCTATGGCCCCCGGCTCCTCCAGGCCGGTGGGGGCCAACGCATAGGGAAGAAGATTGGGATCCATCGACCCCGGAGAGCCCAGGCGCGCGAAGGACGTGTAGCCCTGGCGGACCAGGGCGTGAAGCACGGTGTCCACCGCTTGGTTGGTCCAGGCGGCCAGCAAGACGCGATCGCCGCGGGCCGCGAGCGCGCGGGCCATTCGGGCGATCAGGAAGGTCTTTCCCGTCCCTGGCGGCCCCTGGACCACCAGGACATCGCGAGAACGCAAGGCCAGGTCCAATGCTTCCGCTTGCTGGGCATTCAGGTTCTCCGACTGGGAACCCGCGGGCTCGGGACGGCCAAGCTCGGGAAGCCGCCGATCGTAGAGGAGATCCCGCACCGATTGGGGAGCGGACAGCCACCCATGGAGGCCCCTCAAGGCCCGGTCGTGCGGGGTGCTGGTCTGATGGCGGTCAACCAACCGGGGCACGGCGATCGGCTCCATGGCAAGCAGCACCAGTTCCGTGGCTCCCAGCTCGACAAGGGTGGCGACCGTCGCCTCGCCCCGCACCGGGTCGCCATCACTCAACAGCACCAGATCTCCGGACTTCAGTTCGGATTCGTTTCGGCATTCCAGGCGATACCGCACTCTACCATCCGCTTCCGGGGAGCGCTCGCGTTCCGCCCGCACCTCGATCGCCGTACCCGCCGCCACCCGATCGGCGGCGCTGGTCCGCCATAGGGTAGCCAGATCGCGGCTGCCGGCGCGCTCCTCCAGGCGGAGCAGGCGATAGTTACGGGCGTAGAAAGCCGCATCCAGCGGGTCGCCGTCTCCGGCCGCAGCATCCACCAGGTCGCGGCCCCGGCAATGGTCGAGTCCCAACAAGGAGCTAAGGCGGCCGCACGCCGCCCGGTTGCCGCTTTTCCTACAGCGCTGTTGACTGGGCGCCGGCGGGGCATGGCCCAACAGGAGCGCCAGAACCACCTGATTGCGCCGCGTCACCACCTCATGGATATGGCGCGTGGCGCAGGGTACGTTCTGGTAGGCCATCCGCTCACCGCCGGTATAGACGACCTGGGCCACGAAGTCCGGCCCGAGCCGGCGGTGGGCCGCCAGCATGGCGAAATAGCCGCGCACCTGAAACTCGGGATCTGGCCAATCCGGTTTGTATTTGCCGGTCTTGAGTTCCACGACTCGGCGCACCAGGGGCGCCCCGTGGCCGGTGGGAGTCTGAAAGGCCAGATCGACGCGGCCTCGAAGCCCTAACTCTGGACACAAAAGGGTGCTCTCAAAACAGGGAACACCCTGCTCGCCGCTAAATAACTCCACCGCCTCTCGCTCCCGCCACTGGCGGAGGCGCTCCAGATGGGGAGCCGCCGCCTCCAGCACCTGAGTGGCCGTGATGCCCAGGAGCGCCAGCCCCAGGGGGTCGCGGGATGCCTGGACGCCAGTCATGTCGTCCGAGAGCACCCCATCCCGGCACAGAACCTCGAAGCAGGCATGCACCAGGGTGCCCCGCAGTTGCTGAAGCGAGGAAGGACGCGCGGCGAGACGATTGGCCAGCCATTGACGAAGGCAGTAGTCGGTATCCTGCAAGGCGGTGACGTCGATCAGCCAGTCCGGCTCAAGCACCACCAGGCTCTCCTCGGCGCTGAGGAAGGAGGGCGTGATCGACCCTGCCGATGAGTCCACGCGATCCCGCCCCCGGCGCAGGTGATACGCGCGAAGCGCGACCTCGCCGGTCGTCTCGCGAAGGCCCTCGGCCAGATACGCGAAGCGTTCGCCCAGGACCAGCGTGGCGTCACCCTCGGCGGTGCGCAAGGTCACGTCCACGGCGACCACGCTCCCGCGGCTTGTGGGCATCACGCGGCGCTCCAGTCGAGTCACCGCCCCCTCGATCCAGGGCTGATCGCAGCGATGTTCGGGTCCACAAATCAGACAACCGGGAGAAAATTGGTCAAGCACGCCACTAATAGGGTAATTGTTGCTTTCCAGGGACATTCCGCCTCCACTACTGGTACGGGACAGTGTAGCGGTCAGGCGCGGGATCCTTGGTGGACAACCGAAGGTCACGGGGAAAGAAGGGCTATTGTGCCGCGAGGCGCCATGCGGCACTGTAAAGGTGGTCCAGGACATTCACCGGGAGTTCACCCTCCAAGCCTTACTGTGTATACAGGGATACACATTTCGTGGCCAAGCCCGACCGGGCGGGCGCGAAACATACGCCACAGGGGCGTGATGGAAGACCAGGGGGATTTGATGGCGCGACCAGGAAGGCGAACAACGATCCGGTGCATGGTGGCGGTCGGGACCGTCACGGCCGCGGTCCTGCTCGTGCTCCATCGGAGCAGCCTGTCGGCTGCCATGGCGGCGCCGATCCATGGGATCGCCGCGGTAGCCGGGATACAACCGCAAGCGATTATCGAGGCGTTAGGTTTCACCGTGCTGGCGGCTCTTCTCAATGGGATGATCTGGTCACGCCTACTGAGCCGATTGGGATACGACCTGGGGGGCACGGTTGGCTTGCGGACGTTTCTCAGCGCCGATCTCGCGGGGTATGTCGCCAACGTGCCAGGGTCCGCGGTTGGCTGCGCGGTCAGCCTGCGCCGTCATGGGGTCTGTCCCGGACGGGCGGCCCTCCTCTCGCTGATCGCCAATCTCCTGGGCCTTTGTTCCATCCTGGTGTGGGTTCCCGTGGGGATCCTGCTGTTGTCGCGGGCAGGCATGGCCCAGGCCCTCCCGATTCTCGGCCACGATACACCATTCGCCGCGGTCTGCCTTTTGGTCGTGGCCACCATTGGTTCGGTGGTGGCGCTGCAAGCCCTGGCCACGGCCGGAAGCCTGGGGAACGGCCTGGCGCGGCGCCTGCTGCGCCGAGCGCCAACCATCTCCCCAAGCGCCACGCCGATTCGTCTGCACCATCTTCTGGCGCTCATTCCCTGGTCCGCCATCTCCTGGCTGGCGGGAGCGCTCGCGCTGTACCCCGTGCTCGGCGCCCTGGCGCCGGACACCTCGATCAACCTTGGCGATCTCGTGGGATCGGCGGCCCTGGCCGCCATGCTGGGCTCGCTTGCCTTCTTTGTGCCTTCCGGGATGGGCGTGCGGGACGGCGCTCTCATAGCCCTGCTCACCCACTCCACGGGTCTCCCCCTGGCCACCTGCACGGAAGCGGCGATCGTCATTCGCGCCCTGGATCCTGCGACCAAGGTGGCGATGCTGTTTCTCCTGGCCACCGGCCTCCCGGATCGGGCGCGAGCGATGGTGACCACGGGGCGCCGCGCCGCTGGACGGTGCGTACTCGCGCTTGCCCGCCCTCGACCAACCCCAAGCCCGCTGCCGGCCTTGATGCTGGCGCCAGATCCAGAGTAATCACGCCGCCTTGGTCAATCATCAGCGTGGACGATCGGTGCGTCGTGCAGGAACACCAAATCCCCGTCACGAACCGCGACCCGCACCGTTTCCCCCGCCCGAAACTCACCCCGGAGCATACGCTGGGCCAGCGGGTCGAGCACCCGACGCTGGAGGGCCCGCTTGAGCGGACGTGCCCCGTAAATCGGGTCATAGCCTTCATCGGCCAATAACTCCTTGGCCTCATCGGTCAGTTCCAGTTCCAGATGCCGCTCGGCCAACCGCTTGCGCAGCCCGCCTAACTGGATCTCGACAATCCGGCCGATCTGGGCCCGGCTCAGACTTTCAAAGATCACCACGTCGTCCACGCGGTTGAGGAATTCGGGGCGGAAGTGCGCCCGTAGCGCCTCGCTGACCCGACGGCGCATCTCCTCGTCGTCCTCGCCCGCCAGCTCGGTGATGTACTGACTGCCGATGTTGCTGGTCATGACGACGATGGCGTTCGAGAAATCCACCGTCCGGCCCTGACTGTCGGTCAGCCGGCCATCATCCAGCACCTGCAAGAGGATGTTGAACACATCAGCGTGCGCCTTCTCGATCTCATCAAGCAACAGGACGCAGAATGGGCGCCGCCGCACCGCCTCGGTGAGCTGGCCTCCCTCCTCGTAGCCCACATAGCCGGGAGGAGCGCCTACCAGACGGGAGACCGTGTGCCGCTCCATATACTCGCTCATATCAATGCGAACCATCGCCCGCTCGTCATCGAAGAGGAATCCAGCCAGGGCGCGCGCCAGTTCGGTCTTGCCCACCCCGGTGGGACCGAGGAAGATAAAAGAGCCGAGCGGCCGGTTGGGATCCTGAAGGCCCGCGCGCGCGCGCCGGACCGCGTTGGACACGCTCAGAATAGCCTCGTCCTGGCCAACCACTCGCAGGTGGAGGCTCTCCTCCATGCGGAGCAGCTTCTGAATCTCCGCCTCCATCAGCCGGTTGACGGGGATGCCAGTCCACCGGCTGACTACCTCGGCTACATCCTCCTCGTCCACTTCCTCCTTGAGCAGGCGCTGCTCGCCCGCGCCGGCGTCAATGGCTTCCTCCCGCTCCTTGAGGTCCCGCTCGAGCCCCGGCAGCACCCCGTAGCGAAGCTCGGCGGCCCGATTGAGATCGTAGGCGCGCTCCGCCTGCTCCATCTCCAGCTTGGCCTGCTCAATACGCTCGCGCAGGTCCCGCACCGCTGTCAAAGCGCCCTTCTCGTGTTGCCACTCCCCCTTGAGCCGATCGCCGGACTCAGTCAGGGTCTCCAGTTCACGCTCCAGCCGTTCCAGCCGATCTCGCGAGCCGGTGTCGGTCTCCTTGGAGAGGGCCTGGCGCTCGATTTCCAATTGCATCCGGCGACGCTCTATCTCATCCAACTCCACCGGCATGGAATCCATTTCCATGCGGAGGCGGGCCGCCGATTCATCGACCAGATCGATGGCTTTGTCGGGGAGGAAACGGTCGGCGATGTAGCGCTGGGAGAGCACGGCGGCGGCCACCAGGGCCGCGTCCTTGATCCGCACCCCATGGTGAACCTCGTACCGTTCGCGGAGACCGCGGAGAATGGAGATGGTGTCCTCCACCGATGGCTCCTTGACGAGGACTTGCTGGAAGCGCCGCTCCAGGGCGGCGTCCTTCTCGATATGCTTCCGATATTCGTCAAGGGTCGTGGCGCCGATGCAGCGCAGTTCTCCCCGGGCCAACATTGGTTTGAGAAGATTCCCCGCGTCCATCGCGCCCTCGGCGGCGCCCGCCCCCACCACGGTATGGATCTCATCGATGAAGAGAACTATTCCTCCAGCTGCCTTTTTCACTTCTTGCAGCACCGCCTTGAGCCGCTCCTCGAACTCGCCGCGGAACTTTGCCCCCGCAATCAGCGCCCCCATGTCCAGGGCCACCACTCGCCGATCCTTGAGGGTCTCGGGCACGTCCCCCCGTACGATGCGAATGGCCAATCCCTCGGCGATGGCGGTCTTGCCCACCCCAGGCTCACCAATCAGGACTGGATTATTCTTGGTGCGGCGGGAAAGAATCTGCATCACCCGGCGGATTTCGTCATCCCGCCCGATCACCGGGTCGAGCTTCCCCTCGCGGGCCAGGTCGGTGAGATCGCGGCCATAGCGCTTGAGCGCCTGATAGGTGCCTTCCGGATTGGGGCCGGACGCCTGTTGGCCGCCGCGCACCGTCTCGGTGGCCTGGCGGAGCCGCTCCGGCTCACCGCCCGCGCCTCGGAGCAAATCGCCGGAACGATCGGTATTCTCGAAGTCCGCCAGGGAGAGCAGCAGGTGCTCCACCGAGGTGTAGTCATCGCCCATGCGGGTGGCCAGGCGTTGCGCCCGAAGGACCACGTTCTTAAAGGCGGCGGTGGGCTTGATCTGGACGTTGCCGCTCACATGGGAGAGGGCGCTAATCGCCTGGTCAACGCGGCGGCGCAATTCGTCCGGGTTGACCTTGGCCTGGCGCAGGATATCGGACGCCAGCCCGTCGCGTTCGGCTAGGAGCGCGTGCAGGAGATGGAGCGCCTCTACCTGGGGGTGACCTTGTTGTTCGGCATACTGCTGAGCGGCCAGGATCGCCTGCTCGGATTGTTCAGTGTACTGTGGAGTGCTCAAGAGCGGGTTCCTTTCGAGTGGGAAAACTCATTCCTCCTGCCCGTACTGGGGCTCGTTGTCGCCATGCCCCGCGGTGACCCGCGGGTACGCCGCGCCGGCCTCCACGCCCACTGGGACAATCGCTTCCACCGTAATCAGATGTTGCAAGGAGTCACCAAAATCGAAGATGTACAGGATCTGCTGTTTCGGCCGCAGGGGCAGCCAGGCCAAGCGGAACTCAGCGGCGGGACGCTCTCCCGCGTCCGCGGGCACGCGCGTATACTCCGTGGCACTGTCCCACGCCTTCCCGCTGAGAAAGAACGAATAGAGGTGATCGTCATCCCACCCGAAAGCAGCCTGAATGGCGAAGTGCAAATCCGCCAGCGTCTGATCTCCAGAGATCTCGATCCGACGCCAGGTCGTCTTCCGCCACGAGAGCTTGACCTGGAAGCGGTAGAGCGTCGCGGCCTGGGCCGCTGAAGCGGGCGCGATCGCGTCCTCCTCCTCCTGGTCAAAGCCGGGCGCGGGAAAGGTCGTTTCAAGGGGAATGGTTGCCGACCCAGCAGTGACCTGCATGGCATGCTCGAGGGGGGTCGCCGGCCACAAGGGACTCTGTAACACCTTGCCGTAGCGGTCGAGGAACCCGTTCAGCGCCGTGAAAGCCAGGGTGAAGGCGCGGGTCTCGGCATCACTCAAATCGCGCGGTTCGTCCTCGTCGGCGGCATTCCGGAAGAGCATGGGAATCATGCCCCGTTTAGGGATGGGTACACCGTGCGCCGCGAGCCACTCCAGGTAGGTGGGTTCGCATTGGTCAACCGGTGAGAAGGAACAGATTAAAGAATCGACGCCGAGCGGCTCAGTCGCATCGTTAAAGTCAGATTCCAGGAACCCGCTCATGATGTCCCGGAGAGCGGCCGGGGGCACATCGTCCGGAGCCAGTCCCATCTGGCGAAGCTCGTCAATCGCGGCGTCGATCTGGGGCCCCTCGGCCTGCATGAGCGCCCCCTGCCGCATGTGCAAGCGCAGGCCGGCAAGCGTGTAATACAGGCAAACCCCGAATACCTCGCCGCCCGCCCCCAGAATTGAAGCATAGACCGTGTTCACCCCCGGCTCCGGCCCGGCATCGCCCAGGGACACGGCGATCGGAGGGTGGTCCGGCAGGTACTTCCACGGCTTTCGCTTGGCGTAGCCCGCCGCCGCCGCGAACAGTGGGCCGACCAGCGCCGTATCGATCGCCCAGTCAAATGGACCAGGCAGTGACCCATCGGGGTTGGCGCCCATCATTTCGGAGAACGAAGCGAATACCTCATCAAACCCCGGCGTCTCGGCTACCTGCTCCACCGGCACCCCCAGCGGCGCCAACATGGTCCGCGCCGCCGCGGCCAGGCCGGCATCTCCCACGCGCACCAGTTCAGGCAGGCCGGCGCGCGGAACAGGGATGGGAGGCTGGGACTTGGCGTGCGAGCGTGAGGATCGCGGCGCGGCCTCCGCCGTTGCCGGGAAGCCGGGAAATGGCCCGGTGAGTGCGGCGGCAAGAGCATCCAGGGTCTCGCTGATTCCGCCGTCGACGCTCTCCAGAGGGTTGACCTGATCAGTGGCCCGGACGAGCCCTGTTTCAACTTCTAGCCAGAGAATGAGGCTGGGCTGAAAGGTATCGGGGCCATCTTGCAGGAGGATGCCAAGCGGGCGGAGCCCTCCCTCGATCACCAGGCCCTTGACGCGGGGAAGGACATGCGTCGGTCCGGAAACAGCGCCCATTTGTCGAGTGCGCTTGGCTTGTTTCGCCATCTTCCAACTCCCCTCCGGGCTGGGCATTACCCTCCGTTGCCATTCCTGGGCGGTCTGATCAGCCCCAACCGTCCATCCTCATCCCTCGCCGGGGCGGCCAAGGTGGAGGAAGCATCACATGTTGAAGACAGTCAGAGATCAGTGTACGCCAGCCACGGGAAGGAGATCACGGCGGCAAGGGAGACATGGAGAGCATCTTGGGGGCGCGGCCGGTTTGGTTCACCCTACCCGCGGATGCCTGGAGCCGCCGCCTGCCCGGCAAGCCGCTCGCCGGCCCGAACCAGCGCCGCGCCGAGGGCCATCAGCAGCGCGCCAATGGTGGCCGGGAGCATCGGGGCGGGGCGGATCGCGCGGGCGAAACGCTCTCGCGCCGCCTCCGCCAGCAGATCCGCTATGTGCATACGGGTCTTTTCATACGCCTGGTCAAACTGGTCGTGGGCATGCATAAGACTGGTCCTTTTAGCCTACGCGCGCGGCGGGCGGTGATGCCGTCCTCGCGCCTCGGGCGAGGAAATCGCGCACGAGATCCGGGAGCGAGGCCAGGGTTTCCTCGCGCAGCTGGTAATGGCGATCCCCGCCCATTTGTACGCGAACCAGTCCGGCCGCCCGGAGGATCACCATGTGATGATGCATCAATGACTTACCCACCCCTAACGCATCGGCCAGCTCCTGCAAGGTAGCTCCATGGTTGGCGAGCAATTGAAGGGCCTGCAAGCGCCGTTCGTCCGCCAGCGCCTTGGTGAGGGCTAAGAGGCGAGCGCTGGCCGCGGGTGCGGCGTCGGACATGCTCTCCTCGGCTACCGAGTAGGTGAATATCTTGGTCTCACGGTAGGCGCCGATCAGCACCCAGGGGCGACAAACGACGCTGGGCAGTAACAGCACTCGGCTGATCCCCGGCTCTGGCACGTACTGCATGCCGTTGGTCACCAGTTCCACCTGACGTACCGGGGTGTGCCGCCGGGCCAGCCGTCGCTTTGCCGCCGCGTCGCGCTCGAGGATGGCGGTCAGCTCCGCCTCTTGCCGGCGGAACGCCTGTTCATACCAGCCGGTGATCAGGGAGACGAGCCGTTGCTTGTCCTCTTCCAGATCGACGGCTAAGCGGGCGCGGAAATCGGCTTCCGACACCTCGGCGCATGCGTCTCGCAGGGCCAGGCAGGTCTCCAACGCCGCGACATCGCCGCCGGCGGCGCGAACAATCAGGTCGTTCCCCTCCGGGATCGCCTCCGGGCGACCCAACTCGCCAAGCAAGGCGAGGCGAAGCGTCACCGGGTCGGCTTCGGCAAGGCGCGCGAGGAAGCGTTCGCATGTACCATCGGCGGTGCTCTCTCCCTGCCAGGGCCACAGGAACATCCAGCCTTTCTCCAACCCCTGGGAAAAACGCTCCAGGTCGGCGTGGAGATCCGGCGAGAGCGCGGCACGGATGTCATCGAGCCACTCCTTTCCCAACTGAAGATCGGGATGGAACTTGTCCCCCAGAAAGATGAACAGACTGGCCGATAGCTCGCAGGAAGGCACGGCCACGATCTTTACCGCCAGCGAAGGGCGGCGCGATGAAAGATTCTCTATCCGCATATCTCCCTGCCTGGTTCAATATTCATTGAACTATTGGTTAGATTATAACTGAACTAAAGGCGATACGCAAGAGGTATGGTGGTTTTCTTTGCCGAGGCAGGAGGAAGCCGCTGGCGGGCGCGGGTGGGGCCGCGGTCTCGGCGTGGCGTGGTTGCCGGTGATCACGAGCGTGCATAGCGCGGATACGGGCGAGGATAAGGAGGCGCCGTGCTCAGGCATCTCAAGGCGGGCCCGCGTAGTCCATGATACAGTTCATACCTGGGAAAGATGATATCCTGGCCGCGTCAACAAAGCCGACTGAAAAAGCACTAGGCAAAAATATCCGCGACTGGATGGACAAAGCCCGGAACCACGTCCTCACCATCGAACATGACAGCGCTGCCAAGCCGTGCGGCGGGCGCACGGCCGTGGCCCTTGCGCCAGACATCAACCGTATGCGCGTGCGGCCAGACAACCCAGACCAGACGTGTGCCGCCAGCCAGGTAATGCCGGGCCTTGGCAGCCATATCGTCTTCATCCTGGGCGTGAGAGGCGACCTCGACGGCAAGTTCGGGGGCAAAGGGAATGGGTTTATCTCTATCGGTGATCCGCGGGAAAAGCGCGGCGCCGTAGAACCCAACATCAGGAAGTAGGCCGGTTTCCGCGCCCGGGAATTTGTATACACCATCGGAGGATGTGACCCGCCCCAGCGCGCGCGATCGCACGAATGCTCCGAGCACGACAATGATCGTGGCCGCGATAGTCGTTGCCAGCTCTCCACTCCCCGCCATGCGGACGAGCACTCCTTCTACTACCTCGTATTGCCGGCCATCCTCGGGGCGGGTAAGCAGGTCGTCGACCAGCACAGGGGCGGCCCTGGGCACGATTTCAGCCCATGGAGCGAGAGTATTGGGGTGGTGGAGGGAGCGCGCGCTCATGCTCATAGCCACATTGTCGCTGTTCGGCCGCCCACGGTCAATGGCGGAACGGCGGGCGCCCCGTCATAAGGAGCTACACTAAGGAATCGTCAAAGAACAAACTATACAAATAAGAGTGAATGCGCTAGACTGGGGGTATGAGCAAGCAAGAACAGATCGAACAGGTGCGCGCCCGGTATGCGCG
>Ga0307373_10013310_pt1 | contig 11524 bp, 8 predicted proteins | sample OX2MG_FD_202534 | JGI IMG/M metagenome (GOLD analysis project Ga0307373, IMG submission 202534) | Soil microbial communities from Risofladan, Vaasa, Finland - OX-2 | ecosystem: Environmental > Terrestrial > Soil > Coastal area > Acid sulfate soil | place: Finland: Risofladan, Vaasa | collected... | reverse complement strand
ACGTGGCATCCATGCGGACCCGGGCCGTGCGCGACGGGGACGGCTATGTGCTCACCGGCACCAAGCACTGGATCACCAACGCCGGGATATCCGACACCTACCTCGTCTTCGCAAAGACCGACTCCACCGCCGGCCATCGCGGCATCACCGCCTTCCTGGTCGAGGCCGAGTGGGGGGTGACGGTGCCCAAACTGGAAGACAAGCTCGGTATGAGAGGCAGCCCCACCGGCGAAGTTCTCTTCGACGACATCCGGGTCCCCCTCTCCCATCGCATCGGTGAGGAGGGACAGGGCTTCTACATCGCCATGGGGACGCTGGACCGCTCCCGCCCGACCATCGGGGCCCAGGCCGTGGGCCTGGCCCAGGGGGCGCTGGACCACGCCATCGCCTACCTACGCGAGCGTCAGCAGTTCGGCCGGCCCCTGGCCGAGCTGCAGGGCCTGCAGTTCATGGTGGCCGACATGGCCGCCCGGGTGGAGGCGGCTCGCGCTCTGGTGCACAAGGCCTGCGCCATGGTGGACGAGGTCAACGGCCATGCCGAGGCGACGCGCCACGTCACCGGTTCCGGCGGTGGCCCGGACGGTAACGGCGGCCCGGGTTACGACCTCACCACCACCGGGGCCATGGCCAAGATGTTCGCCTCGGATGTGGCCATGTCCGTGACCGTGGATGCGGTCCAGTTATGCGGAGGTAACGGATACACCCGGGACTTCCCGGTCGAGCGTTACATGCGTGATGCCAAGGTGACCCAGATCTACGAGGGCACCAACCAGGTGCAGAAGGTGGTCATCTCCCGCCGGGTCATGGGCTGAGTCCCGGTAGCCTCATCAGCTGTGCCTGCCCCGCCCCGCGTCCGGATCGCCCCTTCCCCGACGGGGTATCTGCACGTGGGAGGAGCCCGCACGGCGCTGTACAACTGGCTCTTCGCCCGGCGCTTACACGGCACCTTCATCCTGCGTATCGAGGACACCGACCGGGAGCGCAACCGACCGGAGCTGGTGGATGAGATCCTCTCCGGTCTGGAGTGGCTGGGACTGGACTGGGACGAGAAGACCTACTTCCAGTCCGATAACGCTCCGGCCCACCAGGCCGCTGCCCAGCGCCTCTACGAGGCTGGGCGGGCCTACTACTGCGAGTGCACTGGCGCCGACGTCCAGGCCAGGAAGAGGCCGGGCGAGCCTCCTGGTTACGACGGCTACTGCTCTCATCGCGATCTTCCCCCCGGCCCGGGCCGGGCCCTGCGCTTTCGGGTACCGGAGGACGGGGTGACGGTCGTGCACGACATCGTGCGCGGTGATCCCGAGTTCCCCAACGCCACCATCGATGACTTCGTCATCCTCAAGTCCGACGGCCAGCCGTTGTTCTACCTGGCCAACGTGGTGGACGACATGGACATGCGCATCAGCCATGTCATCCGGGGCGAGGAGCATCTGCCCAACACGCCCAAGACGAGCATGCTCTGGGACGCCCTCGGTGGCGGGCCCCAGCCCATATACGCCCACCTGCCCAACCTGGTGGACGCCAAGCGGCGCAAGCTGTCCAAGCGGCGCGATCCACACGGGGTGGCGGTGGAGACCTACCGCCGTCAGGGTTACCTGGCCGAGGCCATGCGCAACTACCTGGCTCTCCTCGGATGGAGTCCGGTGGATGGGCGGGAGATGCTGACGGTGGAGGAGATGGTGGTGGAGTTCCGGTTGGAGAAGGTCAACAACTCCCCGGCCTTTTTTGACGTGACCAAGCTCAGCCACTTCAACGGTGAGTACATCCGGGCCCTGGGCAAGACGAGCTTCATCGAGGCGGTGAAGCCCTGGATGGAGTCCGGCCCATGGGAGCCCGAGCAGTACGACCCCGAAGCCTTTGTCCGACTGGCGCCGCTGGTGCAGGAGCGGGTGACGACCCTGTCGGAGGCGGCCGGCATGGTCGACTTCATCTTCCTGGACGAGCCGGCCGTGGACGAGGCGGCTTGGGACAAGGCGATCACCCGCAACGACTCGGCCCCGGCCATGCTGGCCGCCTGCCGGGCCGGACTGGCCGAGACGGCCTGGGACGCTGTGTCCATCCGGGCCGTGTTGGAGTCCGCGGCCGAGAGTCTCGGCCTCAAGCTGGCCCGGGCCCAAGCGCCGGTGCGGGTGGCCCTGACCGGGCGCAGCGTGGGGCCGCCGCTGTTCGAGTCCATCGAGGTGCTCGGGCGGGACAAGACCGTCACCCGCCTGGATGAAGCCCTGCGCCGGCGGGAGCAAGCCGGGGTTTGATCCTCTTCCTGCCCCGGCTCATCCGCTGGGGCTTCAGGCTGGTGATGCTCGCCTTCGGGGCCGCCCTGGTCTACCTGGGCGTGGTCGCCTATCAGGTGTACCGCGCCGCCCACACCGACCAGGCCGGCCCGGCCCAGGCCATCATCGTGATGGGGGCGGCCCAGTACAACGGGACACCGTCGCCCGACCTGGCCGCCCGCCTCGACCACGCCTATGACCTGTGGAAGCGGGGCTACGCGTCCGTACTGGTGGTGACGGGTGGCGGCCAGCCCGGGGACGTGTTCACCGAGGCGGAGGCGGGCCGGGGCTACCTGGAGGCCAAAGGGGTGCCGGACTCGGACATCCTGGCCGATAACCAGGGCAACAACTCCTGGGCGTCCCTGTCCGGGGCGGCCGCCGACCTGGCCCCCCGCCGGCTCACCCGGGTCATCCTGGTCTCGGACCCGTTCCACGACCTGCGCATCCAGGAGATGGCCTCCGACCTGGGGTTGGCCGGCCTGGTGTCCCCGACTCTGACCTCGCCCATCCGGGGGGCCGCCGTGATCCCGTACTACGCCAAGGAGACCCTGGCCGTGGGGCTGGGCCGGCTCATCGGCTACCGCCGCCTGTCCGGCTTCAGCCGCTCCCTGGGTCTGGTGCGGTCCCCCCTGGGCGGCGGCTAATCTGCTCCTTCGCCCATTCGGGGGTGGTGTAATCGGCAACACAGCAGGTTCTGGCCCTGCCATTGGGGGTTCGAGTCCTCCCCCCCGAGCCAAGTTATAGAGAAGAAGCCCAGGTCATCGGCTTGGGTAGTCGGGTGAAAGACCACGAAGTGCTGTATGTGGTCACAAGTTGGTCACAAGCCCAGTCGGCTTCAGCGAAGCGGCCAGGCGCCAAGCTGGGGCTGGACTGAAGAGGGATCGGGCAAGTACTCGCGCATCCCAACTTCGCGAGAGCTATGAGAGATCGCCCCGTGAGACACGATCCAGTCGCTCGCCGACTCGGCTATGTCATAACAATGGGACCCTGTGTTATGAGTTAGGCCATAACTCATAATACGAGACGGGGTCGTTATGAAGGAACCCGCACCTGATGGCGAACTTTGGCCGGTCCTGGCCTACGAGAGCAGGCCCTGGCTACCGAGCGAGAGCGTGCCCCAGTCAAGGACCGCCATGCGCCGGCACCAGGGCCCCTACCAGGCGGCTGTCGTGCCCGAGATAGCTGGCCTGGCCGCATCCCTGCCGACCGAGACTGAGGCGCAGGTCGGAGATGCTGCGGCCGAGATCTCCCGTTTCGACGCCGAGTTGGGCGCAGAGATTGCGCCGTTCAGCGCTGTGTTGTTGCGCACCGAGTCCGCGGCGTCATCGAAGATCGAGAACCTGACTGCGTCGGCCCGAGCCATCGCGGAAGCCGAGCTGCACCCATCGGGCGGGAATGCCTCGTTGATTGTGGCCAACACACGCTCCCTCACGGCCACAATCGAGCTTGCCAACCACATTGACGGTCCTGCGATCCTGGCCATGCACGAAGCACTGCTCGCGCCGAGCAGGCCCGACATCGCAGGGCGGTGGCGAGACGAGCAGGTCTGGATCGGCGGCAGCGACCATGGTCCACACGGCGCCAACTTTGTACCCCCCCACCACGACCGAGTCCCGGGTGCGATCAAGGACCTGATCACTTTCATTGGCCGTGACGACATCCCGACCCTTAGCCAAGCCGCCCTCGCCCATGCCCAGTTTGAGACAATCCATCCCTTTCCCGATGGTAATGGCCGTACCGGCCGCACCCTGCTTCACGCCGAGCTGCGCAACAAGGGCCTTAGCCGGAAAGTCACGGTGCCGGTCTCTGCCGGGCTGCTGACCAACACCGATGCCTACTTCGACGCTCTCACGCAGTACCGACAGGGCAACCCGGTGCCCATTGTCGAGGCGCTAGCCAACGCAGCCTTCAAGGCCATCCACAACGCTCGGCAGCTAGTGGAGGAGCTCCGCGCCGCCCGGGCCGACTGGGAGGAGCGGATCAAGACCCGCCGCGGCACGAACACCTGGAGGATCGTGGATTTGATCTTGGGGCATCCCGTCGTGAACGTTGCCCTGGTCGCGACCGAATTGGGGATCGCGAGACCCAACGTTTACGGCCCGCTTGAACCACTCCTGGATGCTCAGGTGCTGGTCGAATTCACGGACAAGAAGCGCAACCAGATGTGGGGGGCGCCCGAGGTGCTGGAGGCCCTCGACCGCTTCGCGCTGCGCGCGGGCCGTCGTATTCGGCCCTCACGCTCATAGTGTGCGGGCGGGTGCTGGCTTGGGGTGGATATGTAAAGCCGACTAGGTCTTATCGGGCGGAGTGGGATACCACTCGCCTGTGCCCTGCGTGCGGACACATGCGGTCGCCGAGCCGGATTATTGCGTGCTGATATGGAGCAACCTCGGATGCGCCCTGCCGATTATCGCGGTGGTCGCCGACGGCCTGCTGGACTCCCCCGATGTCGCAGTACCCGAGATTCGGCGTGGTCGATAGCGGGCGGCGAGACCCGAGGATCAGCTGGCCAGCTGTGTCATGAGGTGCTACGGCGCAGGTACTCGATCAGGTCAGGCAGTACGGAGATGTCCTTAGCCCGCCCGGCCGCCTCCTTGGATCTGATCACGTCGGCGAGGGACGCAACGGGAATGTCGACTCCGAGGAGTTGGATCGTCACGACAGAGCGGGACAGGTCGTCGTAGCCCTCGGTGCCCTCAGGACGGTAGGTCACATCGAGGGGCCCGTAGCGGGTGACCAGATTCAAGAACGAATCGATCTGGCCGAGCGACGTTCGGTCGAAGAGCATCTCCAGGCCTTCCGGCTCGGCGGGACCTATCCAAAGCCGGGCGTCCATCTCCCGGAGGGCGGTGACCAGCCGATCGAGGTTGGCCTCTCGCCTGGCCGGGACGATGTCGGCGTCGCGGGTCCGGGCGATCGGAGCGCCGTGAAGCAGAGCAGCCCCACCGCCGATGAGGACGTATTCGACCCCGTGGCGGTTGAGGCATTCAGCCACGGCGGCGATCTGCTGGTCGCTCATTGGGGAGCCGGTATCGACGGCGTCGGCCCGCCGATGCCGTGCCACCTGGCGGGCTCGGGCCGCCTTGGCCATCTCGGCCGCCGCCGAGCGGGCTTCGCGGCCCTCGTGTTCCTGACACCGGCTCCCCGGCTTGTCCACCGGCTGGGGGCAGGGGCCGTTCAGCCCGGGGAAGCCGCAGGTCGGCTTGTTCACCGCCGGGATAGGGCCAGCCGTTGCTCGCGCTCCCAACGACGGCGCTCGGAACCAGGGCGAGTCGAGGCCCACTCCTCGGCGGCCCGGGACTGGACGTCGGGAACCTCCAGTCGCATGCGCAGGTCGAAGCCGGCCGCTTCCAGCAGCCGCAGCAGCGTGGGCACCGTCGGCTGACGCCGTCCGTTCTCGTAGGCCGATATGAGCGACTGAGCCACCCCTGCTCGCTCTGCCATTTCGTCCTGAGTCAGTCCGGCCTTCGCCCGGGCGAGGCGGATCAGGTCACCCGCCACTCGCTTCTCGGCCATACCGGAAGCATACACGATCGCGTATGTCGTTCTTGCAGAGAAGGGATCGGGACCGACAGGAGAACCGCGCTCCGACCGACGTACCTGAAGGACTTGGGCGGCTTGGGACGCTTCCAGGCCGCACATATCGCCGTCGGCATCGCCTGCTGCGATACGCCAGCTGACGGCAATCCCCGCGGATCCAAGCCGAGGACGTCTATACGTCGCTTCGGAGGAAGATGAGCGCCGCCACCTTCTCGGCGGCGTCGGACTGCATGCCTTTCACGACATGTTGGTAGGTCTGCCACGTAACCATTGGGGACGAGTGGCCGAGCCGTTCCGAGACGATCTTCACGTCCACCCCGGCACTGAGCGCCAGGGTTGCCCACGTATGGCGAAGGTCATGTAGCCGGATTCGAGGGAGGTCGGCGAACGCCGCCTGACCCAGCCGTCGGTCAAAGGTCTTGGAGAATGCCTCCGGGTGGTAGGGGCGGCCGTCAGGCCGGGCGAACACCAGATCGAAGTTCTGGTAACCGGCACCCACGGCCAGGCGCTCCTCGGCTTGGCGGGCACGCCACGAGCGAAGGGCTGCCATGGTTGTGGTGTCCAGCTCGACAATCCGCGGCTTGCCGGACTTGGTAGTCGGGACGATGACACCTTCTCGACCAACGCCGCTCGCCTTGGTAAGCGGGATCACCTCTTGGCGGATGCTGGCCAAAGACCGATCAAAGTCGATGTCTGACCACCGCAGTCCGAGTGCCTCGCCGCGCCTGCACCCGACGGTGGCCAGGAACAACCACGGCCACCGGTACCGGTCTTCTTCGCACAAGTCGAGAAAACGGCGGACCTGCCCGCCAGTCCATACCCGCATCTCCGGTGGCTTGGCCTGGGAAGCAGATGGCGGCGTCGCCTGGGCGGCTGGATTGACTACAAGCCGGCGCCAACGCACCGCGTCATCCAGCGCGGCGTGCAAGATCGTGTGCACGTAGCGGACTGTGCGGGGCTTCAGCCCCGGAGATTGCCGGCCCCTCTTGCGGCCCGACTCCAGAAGGGTGGCGTAAAACCGGTTGAGGACAGCTCCATCTATCTGCTGGAGTTGCAGGCCCCCAAGGGCAGGCTTGACATGGTTGCGGATGTTGCGCTCGTAGGACTCCCAGGTGCTCCGGGCCAGCTCGCGACGTACGGCGGGTAACCAGTCCTCAGTCAGGTACTCACCGACGGTCTGACGCTTCGGCGCCACGTACGTCGCGGTCGCAACCGAGTTTTGGAGCCGACTCAACTCCTCCTGGGCGACCCGTTTGGTGGGAAAGCCGCGTCGTTTCGCCTGATGTCGATGTCCGTCGGCGCCCGCTCCAAGGTCGACCACGAAGTACCAGGTGCCGTTTGGCGCCTTCCGGGGCGCCGCCGTGGGGTTTCGGGCCATCAGGTCTCCACCTTATGGAATGGGTGTATCGAGCCCGACCATACGGCGCAGCGCAGCGGTGGGCACGATGATCCGTCGGCCGAAGCGAATTGTCGGAATCTCCCCTCGTCGGGCAGCCTCGTAGGTGGTCGAGCGGGACAGGCCGAGGAGGTTGCCCACCTCGGGCCAGAGCCGCATCGTGGGATGCTCTTCGGGCCGGGGGATCGGGTGTATGGACCGATGGTGCGCAAGGTCAAGGACGGCGAGCTGCGCGATCGGGGGACAGTTTTCTGCTCGTCCGGCAGCCAAGGACTCGTCATCTGGCGGGGCATTGGAGGGTTGGCTCATCAGGGTATCTCCGTAGGAAGGCGTGACTCGTCGTAAGGATGGCGCTCCTTACGACGCAAACCGGGCACTCGACCAGTTTCACCAACTAGGCCGGATTGGAGGTCCGATCCTCGCGTGTGAGCGGATCCGCGTGCTGTCGAAGGCGGTCACCTCGGGGAGAGCGGCTACCACTTGTCTCCCAAGGGTGAGAGTGAGCCGAGGGTTCCATCACATGCCTGCGCGTGTCGCACGAGGACGGGTGAGGCTGATCTCACGCGATACGGCTTCGTCAGCGAGCAGACGCCGTCTCGCCCTGAGATGGGGATCATCGGGAGCGGGTCCGAGGATGGCGTCGGCTACGGACCTGGGACTCTCGGAGATTTCGATGCCGGCCTCGAGTCGGTATGCGTCGATCCGCCGATAGAGGGATCCAAGCCGGCGGGGATCATGCACGCAAACACCGCGGGCGGCCTGGTGGGCGAGGTGTACCGCGGCCCAGCTCGGAAGCTCGTTACCCCCGGCTCGGACCTCCTCCTTGGTGGTCGCAACCGTGAGGTCCAGGAGGCTTGCTGCGATTTGACTACGGTCGACTGCCCCACGGCCGGCGTCGTCAGATCGGGGTCCGAGGGCCCAGTCCCACTGTCCCGGTCCGCCCGGGGTCAGGTCCCAGCGGGTCAGATAGACCGAGAGATCGGCGACTATGGAGTCCCACTGCCGGGCGAGGTAAGGCAGGTCGCTGCGAGCTGGGAGGCGGGCGAGGACCGCGGCAGGCAGTGTCCGGGCGGCGGTGCGCGCCACCTGGCGGGCCCGCAGCTCCGTGGCCGCCACCACGGCTTGGTCGTACCCGTCGGCCCAGGTGGCGGCCGTGTGGAGATCCGCCAGGCTCCGGTCGGCCCGCACGGCCGCGGCCCTGGGGGCTTCAGGGTCGATGTCGACGGCGGCCCGCTCGGGCCCGGAGGCCGAGAGGCGGTGGCCGACGGTGGCCCGCAGGGGCGGAGGTGGCACCTTGGGCAGGTGCTCGCCGTCGAGGGGGTCGACTGACCGGGTCAGGTAGAGGTGGTTGGCCACCCGGCCCCGGGTGATGTCCACGTAGGCCTCGGAGCGGCTGGCGTTCTCGTCGATGCGGCTGGTGGACTCGGCGAACGTCGCTCCCTGGACGGCGTAGCTGGTCAGCGCGTAGGAGTGGTCGAGGCCGACATCGCTGCGCCCGCCCGACCGGGTCGCTTCGTCGAAGAACTCCCGGGGGAGGCCAACCTCGCCGAGATCGTCGAAGGCAACCCGAATGGTGTCCTTCTCGTGGTTCCGATGCCGGCGGATATCGGCCACCCTGCCCCGGGCGCCGTTGCGGACGTAGTCGGCTGGACGACCCTGTGGATAAAGGCACCGGTCGCCTCGGCGGGCGACGACCCGATCCCCGACGGAGAAGCGCCGGTCCCGGGCGGCCACCACCTCCTCGGAGCCGACCTCCCCGGCCACCTGTAGGAGGTGATGGGCCAGGCGGTTGAGCTGAGCACGGGTGTGGTTGCGCCGGTCGACCATGGGATGCTCTTCGCCCGCCTGTCGGGCGGCCCACCAACGCTCCAACAGGTCGAGGTACAGCTCGACCTCATCGGTGACCACGTGGAGGTGCCCGGCCGCCTCCAGGGCGCCCTGGGCATTGGCGATACGGCCGTCCCGAAGGGCGTCGGCGGCAGCTCGGTCGTGGGGATCGAGCACCCGATGCGAGCGGCGCAGCTCGGGTGTGTCGCCCCCGGGGTCTTCGCAGAGGACTTTGAACATGCCCCCGGCGCCGACGGCACCGTGCTGGGCCGGGTCGCCGATGAGGCGCAGCGCGGCGCCGGTCTGCTCGGCCAGCCACAGCAGGCGGTCCAGGTCCCGGTCGGACACGGTGGAGGCCTCGTCCACGATCAGTACCGTCCGAGCATCGAGGGGACTGGAGGCGGGGTCGGTGTGCGCGAGGTGCCAGGCCAGGGTCTCGGTTGGGATGCCGGCTTCGGCTCCGAGGTGGCGGGCCGCTTCGACCTTGACCGCGGTCCCGAGCACCCGATATTTCGCTGCGCTCCAGGCCGCCGCGGCGGCGCGCATGGCGGTGGTCTTGCCCGCCCCGGCCCGGCCGATGGCGCACTGGGCCCGGTGCCCGCTGGTGGCGAAGGCGACGACCAGGTCCCTCTGCTCGGCCGTGAGCTCAGGGAAAGCGGCCAGGCTGTCGGCCAGGACGCCGGCAGAGGTAATCGCGACGCCAGCTGAGCGCCCGGCGCGGAACCGGGCCAGGATGCGTTCCTGGACGCCCAGCATCTCGGTGGTGGCGAAGAGGGCCTGGTTGCCGAACGCCTTGAAGGGGGCGTCCTGATCGGAGACAAGCTCCACCACCCAGTCCGACGCCAGGAAGTCATCGGCCAGGTTGGCCACGGCGTCGGCGGGCAACAGGAGGGGCGCCTCGCGTCCCGAGGTATCGGGGACGGCCAGATCGACCAAGGAAGCGATGACCTCGCCCCGGGTGAAGACCGAGACGCTGGCGCAGAGGCCCTCCGGAGCCGCCAGCCGGGCGAAGATCTCTTCCGGGTCCGGAATGGCGAAGGGTCGGTCGCTCCGCCCAACGCAGCGGGCCAGGTGGGGGGGCCCGAAGCCGAGGGCCCGGGCCCGGTCCCACCAGCTGGCCACCAGCTTCGCCGGCTCGGCCTGCCTCTTGGCCGGCCGGGTCTTGGTCACCAGGCCCCGCAGCTCTCCGATGGTGGTCTTCCGCCCGATGAGTGCTTCGAGCTCGGCCACCGCCTCGTCGACCTCCCTGGAGCGCCGGGAGAACTCCCCCAGCACCTCGTCGGGGATGCCGACTATCTCCCAGCCCCCCTTCCGTCCCCTCCTCCAAGCCACCCCGAGAGTTTCCGTGAGCTGGTAGCGCATCTCGGCGGTGGCCAGCGCCGAGGCCTCCCCGGCGTGGCGGTACAGGAAGCGCGCATCCAGGGCACGGCGGGTGCCGTCGGGATCGGCCACGGTGTTGGCCACCACGTTGTGGTGATGGGGGAAGGGGTCCAAGGCCCGGCTGGTGAGGTGGCGGAAGGAGGCGACCGTCCATCCCCGGGTGCTGATCGGGGCGCCCTTGGCCCGGGTCATAGCCGCCGCGTATTCGAGATGGGACAGCCCCCGATCGTTGGCGGCCTGGATGGCGTCGAGCACGGCTGCTCTGGTGTCCTCGTCGCCGAGGAGGGCCAGGACGCCCAGTGACTTCTCGGTGGTCAGGGTCAGGTCGAAGCCGACTCGAACCGCGGGCGGCTTGCGGTGGCGGAGATAATCGACCAGGTCGGAGCGCTTGACGAGCCACTGGCCCTTGGTCCCGCGGTAGGCGACTAGATAGGTCCGCGATGGCTCCTGACCTGCGGCTCGCGTCTCCTCGATCCGCTCCCGGTCGTCCTCCCAGCGCTTGCAGAGCGACCTCATATACTGGGCGCCCACCCCGGCGATGCGAGCCGCCTCGGCTAGACCGAGCTGGTCGCCTGGCTGCCCGGCGGCGGCCACCACGTCGGGATCAGCTCCTGCGGCCCGTCCTGCTTCGCAGCGCTGGAGCTCGGCCTCGCTGATCCAGCGCGTCCCGTCCGGGGCGACGGTCGGCAATAGGTAGGCGCCCTCGAACTCCGGTGTCATCCCAGGACCCGCGGCTCCGAACGGCATAGCCAGACCCCGGAGGGCCAGCGACTCCCCAACGCCGACCATGGCCACGACCTCGGCTGGTTCGAGCCTCAGGGCGCCGGCGGCGTCGGCCATGTCATACAACGGCTCGCCCTCGGCGTCCCAGCGGGTCTGGGTCCCCCGGGCCAGGGTGGGCCGCCGGCCCGTCGAGCCCTGGGCGGTGATCAGGCGGATGCCGGTGTGTGGGTCCCGGCCAGCCAGCACCCGAGCGAAGTCGCGGTTGTCGACGCCGCCTGAATCGGCCTGGGTTTGATGGAGACTCGCGCGGTTGGTTCCCTCACGCCGCACTGGCCTGAGACTTGGCACGGTAATACTCCGCCTCGACCTCGGCCGGCGTGGCGTCGTC
>Ga0307373_10013307_pt1 | contig 11525 bp, 12 predicted proteins | sample OX2MG_FD_202534 | JGI IMG/M metagenome (GOLD analysis project Ga0307373, IMG submission 202534) | Soil microbial communities from Risofladan, Vaasa, Finland - OX-2 | ecosystem: Environmental > Terrestrial > Soil > Coastal area > Acid sulfate soil | place: Finland: Risofladan, Vaasa | collected... | reverse complement strand
CCCGGCCAACTCCGACCCACTTACTAAACTTGTTGCCGTTTGTCGGCGCAGGATCCCCAACCGCACGCACACGCCTCCCCGAGGCAGATGCACGGAGAAAGCACCATCCCGAAGCCCTCTCTACAGCCGGCGGGACGAAGACCGAACCTGAGGTTCAACACGTGATTTCGCAAAAGCGGCCCGAGAGCCTCAAGGCACGTTTGGCCAACCCTCGAGTTCTCGTGACGGAAGGCCTGGCCGCGATGCGCGCTCGGGCGTCCTTCGGTCTCGTGGTCGTTCTCGTCGACCTTGCGCTCTACAACGCTGTCCAGCTCGTGTATTTCTTCAGGGCGGGCCACTACCCCGACTTTCGCCTCTTCTGGAACGCTGCCCGCCTCATCCTGGCCCACGGGCCAGGGGCTGTCTTCGCCGTACAGGCGGGCGCGCCGTACCCGACGATGATCGATCCGCCGCTGATCGCCTGGCTCGTGATGCCGCTGGCGATCCTTCCCTTTCCGGTGGCGTTCGGGATCTGGATCGCCGCCTCGGCCCTCGCGATTGCTTGGGCGGCCTGGTTGTGCGGGGCAGGTTGGCGAGGCGTGCTTTCGGGTTTCGCCCTGTTCCCGGTATTCGACGCGCTGGGCTCGGGCCAGGTCGCCCCGCTGTTGCTGTTGGCGGTGGTTTGGGCCGTTCGCCTCGCCGACGGCGGTCGCTGGGCCGCGGCCGGGCTGCTCCTCGCCCTGCTCTCGGTCAAGCCCCAGATGGGGGTTCTCCTGCCCATCGTCTTGCTGGCTTCGGGCCGCTGGAGGATCGTCGTGGCGGCGGCCGGTGCCGGTGCCGTCGTCGGGGCCCTCACCCTGGCGAGCCTGGGGGTTTCGGGTATGCACGCGTGGCTCGTGGCGCTGTCCAGCTCCGGCTCCGATCCCTACTTTCAGCGCTGGTCCTTCATCCCCTTGGTGGGCACGACCGGGTGGTACCCAGCCGTGGTCCTGGTCGCGTTGCTGGTCGGGATTGGGGCTCGCCGCTGGCGGCACGACCTTCTACTTGTGATCGGCCTGGGCTTGACGGGCTCCCTTCTCATCAACCACTACCTGACACCGCAAGACTTCGTGATGCTCCTTCTGCCGGTCTGGGCGCTGGTCCGCCTAGGTCCTCGCGCGGCATTCCTAGGCGGCGTCCTCTGGGTCGGAGCCTGGCTGTGTCTTTGGGTTCCTCCCGCGACGGTTGCCGCTGAGGCGCTCGTGGTCGTAGCGCTTGCTCTCCCGCTCGAGCGCCTGCACGTTTTGCCGGCGCCCTCTCCACGGGTGGAGACCGGCGGGATACCGGCGCGGTAGCGCGACTACCGGGGGCAGGACCGCCAGAACGTCAGCCGACGCCGACACCATGACCAGGATCGCGGTCACGTGAGATCCCATCCAGGCGCATGCCGCTTGTAGACCAGGTCGCGCTGATGCTGCCTCCGTCGGTTTGTGGCCGTGAGCACGATGCCAACCGGCAATTTCCGAGTTAATGCCTATGCGCAGTTCTTGTGCGCCGCCGCGGCGAAGCAACGCGCGAGTGTTTCCGGTCCTTTGACGGCTCTTCATGAGCCGAACTAAGCGCTAGTCGTGGTGCCCGTCCCCGCCTGCCGAGCCGCTGTGGTTGTCACCCTGCTGGTCTTCGGACCCGGCGGTCGGAGACGGCCTGGTCTCGTTGTCGGAGTCGGGGGCCTGGGGCTTCTCCGTCGGCTCGGCCTTCGGTGACGGCTCCGGCTGCTCGGTCGGCTCGGCCGTGGGCGAAGCCTGCGGGGATTCGCTCGGCTCGGCTGACCCCAGCCGGGCGCCGCTCGCCTCGTCGCCGAACTGGCTCTGCTGCATGCCGACGGTGCGGAAAAACGTGAAACCGCCCGGGTGCGCGGAAAACCCGATTCCGGCGATGAGGATGGCACCAGCGGCGGTGCCCACGATCAGCGTCAGTGGTCTTTTCATGCTCAACCAACGCTCTTGGCTCCGAAAGTCGGAAGGCCGTGTGGACTTCGGGCTCCGACTGGTTGGGTCCGAATTCGGATTGCCCTCAGCTACACTCGGATTCACAGGCACGCGGACCGTTTTTGCGAGGAGGAGCCGGCGATGGGCTTGGCCCAGATCAAGATGCCCCAGCTCGGTGAATCCGTCACCGAGGGCACGGTCGACAAGTGGCTCAAGCACGAGGGCGACTTCGTCAAGCGAGATGAGCCGCTGGTGGAGGTGGTGACCGACAAGGTCAACGCCGAGATCCCCTCGCCGTTCGAGGGCAAGTTGGTCAAGATCTCCGCCAACGAGGGCGAGACGGTGCGTGTCGGTGCGGTCATAGGGCAAATCGAGACAGGGACGCCAGCTGCCGCAGCCACGAGCGCGGCCGCGCCCCCCTCGAGCCCCAGTGCCGCTGACAGCGAGGTCCCCGTATCGCCCGCCGCGGCTCCCGCGCCGGCCCCGACCGCAGCTCCGGCCGCTCCGGCCGCTCCACCCGCTGCCGACGGGGGCTCCGAGTCCGGCCGCCTCTCCCCCGCCGTGCGCAAGCTCGCCGCCGAGCATGGGATCGATCCCTCTTCGCTCCGAGGGTCCGGCATGGGCGGACGGGTGACCCGGGACGACGTGCTGGCCGCGGTCGGCTCGCGGGAGGCGCCCCCCGCTCAGGCGCCCCCGCCGGCACCTCCCGCTCCCTCCGCGCCGGTCCGCATCGACGGCGCGCGCGAGGAGCTGATCAAGCTCAACGTGATGCGGCGCTCGATTGCCGAGCACATGGTGCGGAGCCTGGCGACGTCGCCGCATGCGTGGACGCTCCAGGAGGTCGACGTCACCAACCTCGTCCGCTACCGCGAATCCGAGAAGGAGACGTTCAAATCGCGCCACGGTGTGTCGCTCACGTACCTGCCTTTCGTGGCGCAGGTCGTCTGCGAGGCGATCAAGCAGTTCCCGTGGCTCAACTCGTCCTGGAGTGACGAGGGAGTGATCCTCAAGCGATACATCAACCTGGGCATCGCGGTGTCGATCCCTGACGGCCTCATCGTGCCAGTGGTCAAGGACGCCGACCGGCTCGGCTTCACCGACATGGTCAGCACGCTGAACGACCTGGTCGAGCGCGCGCGTACCAAGAAGCTCAAGCCCGAAGACGTGCAGGGCGGCACCTTCACGTTGAACAACACCGGGGCGACGGGTTCGGTGGCCAGCCAGCCGATCATCAATCAACCGCAGGCGGCGATCCTGACCACCGAGTCGATCGTCAAACGCCCCGTCGTCATCAACGACGCGATCGCGGTCCGCCACATGATGAACCTCTGCCTCAGCTTCGACCATCGCGTGATCGATGGCATGATGGCGGGCCAGTTCCTTGGCTCGGTCAAAAAGCGGCTCGAGGAATGGACGCCCGGTAGCATTCGGCTGTGAGCACGACCTCACCGCTCAAGCCGGGGCCCATCCCCTCGTGGATCCGCGTCCGGGTCACCGCAGGCGACAACTTCAAGGAGCTCAAGCAGCTCGTGCAGGGCCGTCACCTCCACACCGTTTGCGAGGAGGCGAGGTGTCCCAACATCTTCGATTGCTGGAACCGCCGCACGGCGACGTTCATGATCCTGGGCGACGTATGCACCAGGGCGTGCCGTTTCTGCGCGGTGACATCGGGACGGCCCACCGAGCTCGACCTAGGCGAGCCGCTGCGCGTGGCGGACTCGGTGGCCGAGCTTGGCCTCAAGCACGCGGTCATCACCTCCGTCGACCGTGACGACCTACGGGACGGTGGCGCCGGTATCTTCGCGCGGACGATCCGGGCCATCAAGCGCAAGAGCCCCGGCACCACGATCGAGGTGCTGACCCCGGACTTCCAGGGGGACTTCGACTCGGTGCGCACGGTGGTCGACGCTGGACCCGACATCTTCAACCACAACACGGAGACGGTGCCGCGCCTTTACGCCCGGATCCGCCCGAAAGCCGTCTACGCCAACAGCCTCGCACTGCTGCGCCATGTGAAGGCGCTGGCCCCCGAGATGGTTACGAAGTCGGGCCTGATGGTGGGCCTGGGCGAAACCGAGGACGAATTGGTCGACGTCTTCCGCAACATGCGCGCCCACGACATCGACGTCCTCACCGTGGGCCAGTACCTCCGGCCGTCCAAACAGCATGCCGAGGTGGTGCGCTACTACCGCCCGGAGGAGTTTGTCCGCTTGAAGGAGCTCGCCCTCGACCTGGGCTTCCGCCACGTCGAGTCTGGTGCGCTAGTCCGTTCCTCGTACCACGCCGATGAACAAGTCCCCGCGCCACGTAAGAACCTGCTGGCTGGGTAGGGTCTCCTACCGGCAGGCCTGGGACCTGCAGGCGGAGCTCGTGGCCGCAGTGCGCGAAGGCCAAGGGCCCCCGACCCTGCTCCTGCTCGAGCACCCGCACGTGTTCACCATGGGCAAGGCCGCCGCGCCCGACCACCTTTTATGGGACGAGCACGAGCGCGGGCGACGCGGCGTCGAGGTCGTCTGGTCGGACCGGGGCGGCGAGGCGACCTATCATGGGCCCGGCCAGCTGGTCGGATACCCGGTGCTCGACCTGGCCCGGTTCGAGCTCACGATTCCCGCCTACCTGGAGGCTGTGGAGCGCTCGCTGATCGATTACCTCGCCGAGGTTGGCATCGCCGCGGAGCCCGGAGAGCCGGGCCTCACCGGCGTGTGGTCCGCCGGCGAGAAGTTGGCCGCGATCGGGATCAAGCTCAACCGTTCCGTGGTGAGCCACGGCTTGGCCCTGAACCTGACCACGGACCTGGGCTACTTCGACGGCATCATCCCGTGCGGCCATGCCGACAAGCGGCCGACCTCGGTCGAGGCCCTCACGGGCAGGAAGATCGACGTCCAGACGGCGGCGCGCGATTACTCCCGGCACTTCGAGCGTGTGTTCGGGGCAGAGCTCGATTGGGTGCCGGCTGAAACGGTGCTGAAGATCACCGCAGCTCCCGGGATCTCAACCCCGCTGGCTTAGCCTTTCGACCCTTTCCGGAATACCCGGGACCGATCCGAGGGTATTCACCTGTGTGGATCCGCGAACGAACCTTGCTCTGGCCGCACACGGCCCTGGGAGCGTTACCTGGTTTGGTAGTGCCCGTTATCGGGTAATTGAGATATGAAAATGACTGCAAACGCAAAGACCGTAGAGCGACCGTCGACCAGCCCCAGCGAACTGGTGCGGCTCGACGCCTTCCCCATGGATGAGGACGACGAGATCCTGCCCGACTTCGAAGCCGAGGTTGACGGCCGGCGCGTCTGGGTCACCGCCGTGCTCGAGCGCACCGCTGTGGTCGAACCGGCACCGGGTGAGCCGAAGGTGCTCGTCAACCGCCGGCGGTTGATGGTCAACCCCTCCCACCTGCGCGTTCGCCACCTGGCGAGCAAGGAAGCCGCGCGGCGCGGCCGCGAAGCGGCTCGGGCCCTTCGCATGCACGAGCAGAGCTCAGCAGCCTAGCCCGCCTCACTAACAGCTTTTTCTTGCCCGGGGGCGCCGAGGCGGTCTGGTAACATTCGCTGCTACCGAATTTCTTCGGCCCTGCTGATTAACGCGGCTGAACACCGCGGCCAAGCCCGGGGGAGCACCACATGAGCAAGATCGTCGATCTAGTTTCGCTGGCCAGCATCGTCCCACCGCTCAACCACGAGGTCAGCGGAGGCTTCAACGCCGTAGTCGACGGTAAGCAGGTGCGCGTACGGGCCGTGCTCGAGCGAACGGTCGTGATCGAACACCAAGAAGGCGGTGAGCGCAGCGTCGTCCGCAAGGACAACTGCATGGTCATGCCCTCGGCGGTCGCTTTTGTGCCGGGTAACCCCAACAACGGCGTCGGGCCGCGCCAATGGCGACGGCTGCCGGGCAAGCCGCCGGCGACTCCCCGCCCGACCCCCTAACCGAACCTACCCCGGGCGCCGTGCGGCGCCGCGCGCTCAGTCGATGTGGTTCTGGGCGACCAGGGTCAGGAACGAGGGAAAGCTCTGGGCCAGCGCAACCTCTTCGAAGACCGCCCGCGCCTCGTCAAAGCGGCTCTTCGACCACGCTTCGTCACCGAGCCGGCCCCGGAGCTTGGCCAGCTCGTCGTCCGCCAGCTCGCGCACCAGGTCGGCGCTGATCGTCTGGCCGTCGTTCAACTTCGACGCGTTGCGCACCCACTGCCACACCTGAGACCTCGAGATCTCCGCCGTCGCCACATCCTCCATCAGGTTGTTGATGGCCGCAGCGCCGACTCCGCGCATCCATGACTCGATGTACTGGATGCCGACGCTCACGTTCATGCGCAACCCGTTCTCCGTGATGGTCCCATCCGGGACGCGAACGTCGATGAGGGCGGCGGCGTCGGCGGTCACGTCAGGGCGCTGACGCTCGAGCTGGTTGGGTCGGTCACCCAGCACGCGGTCGAACGCCTCGGTGGCGGTGGGCACGAGGTCCGGGTGAGCGACCCAGGTCCCATCGAACCCGTCGCCCGCCTCGCGGTCCTTGTCCTCTTTGACCTTGCCGAGCGCGACGCGGTTGACCTCGGCGTCCCGCCGCGACGGGATGAATGCAGCCATGCCGCCCATGGCGTGGGCTCCGCGCCGGTGACACGTTTTGACCAGCAACTCGGTGTACGCGCGCATGAACGGCACCGTCATGGTCACCTGTACCCGGTCAGGCAGTACGAAATCCGACCGGTTGCGGAACTTCTTGATGATGCTGAAGATGTAGTCCCAGCGCCCGGCGTTGAGCCCGCTCGAGTGCTCGCGGAGCTCGTACAGGATCTCCTCCATCTCGAAGGCCGCAAGGATGGTCTCGATGAGCACGGTGGCGCGGATGGTGCCCCGCGGCACGCCGAGATCGTCCTGGGCGAAGTTGAAGACATCGTTCCAGAGCCGCGCCTCGAGGTGGCTCTCGAGCTTGGGAAGGTAGAAGTAGGGTCCGCTGCCCTTGCCGAGCAGACGCTTGGCGTTGTGGAAGAAATACAGGCCGAAATCGAACAGGCTTCCCGAAACCGGCCTGCCCCCCACCTCGAGGTGCCTCTCCTCGAGGTGCCACCCACGCGGCCGCACCAGCAGTGTGGCGACCTTCTCGTTGAGGTGGTACTCCTTGCCTTCGGGGCTGGTGAAGTCGATGCGCCTTTCGATCGCATCGATCAGGTTGACCTGGCCCTCGACGAGGTTGGACCAGGTCGGCGAGTTGGCGTCCTCGAAGTCCGCCATGAACACGCGGGCGCCCGAGTTGAGTGCGTTGATGAGCATCTTGCGGTCGGTCGGACCCGTGATCTCGACCCGGCGGTCCTGCAGGTCCTTCGGAGCCTTCGCGACCTTCCACTCCGACTCGCGCACAGAGCTCGTGGTGGTCAGGAACCGGGGCGACTCGCCGGCGTCGAGCCTGAGCTGCCGCTCGTCGCGCGCGCGCAGGAGCTCGAGCCGCCTCTCGCCGAACTCACGTTGGAGCCGAGCCACGAAATCGAGGGCTCCTGGGGTCAGGACCTCCGCCGCGCGACCTTCGACCGGCCCCTTGAGGTGAACCTGCTCGGTGGTTGCCATCCCACCCAATTTACAGGAGGCCCTTACCTGCCCGTCAGCCGCTCCACCACCGGCGCCAGGCTTTCGGCCGCGTCGCCGGGCACGATCACGAACGACATTCCGAAGCGCTCGCGCCGAGCGATCAGGTCTTCGACCAGCTGGTCCACCGTGCCGATGAGGAAATGTGGCATCTCCAGTACGTCCCCCGGCTCCGAGCCCAGGCCGGAGGCGACGGACGCCGCCATCGACTCGCGATCGTCGGTCACGTTGGCGAGGAAGATGGTGACGCTCAGCTCCAGGCTTTCGAGCCGCTCGCCGGCCGCGTCCTTGATCCAGCCGAGCTTCTCGTCGGTGGCCTCGGCAAGTCCGGTGCGAACGAGCGCGCGATTGACTCGGCCTTCGCGCAGGTCGTAGTTGACGTTCACGATGTCGGCTTGGCGCGCCGCCAGGCGCAGCATCCTTCGACCGCCGCCTCCCAGCAGGATCGGAGGATGCGGCTTCTGCACCGGCGACGGGCTGCCCTCCATGTCCTTGACCTGGTAGTGCCGGCCCGAGAAGCTGAAGCTTCCACCTGCCAGCAGGCCCTTGATCACCTCCAGGGCCTCTTCGAGGCGCTCGATCCGGGTGCCGGCCGGGTCGTACGGGATGCCCGACTGCTCGTAATCGGAGGCCAGCCAGCCGGCGCCCAACCCGAGGTCGAAGCGACCGTCCGACAGCAGGTCCAGGGTCGCCGCCTCCTTGGCCAGCACGACAGGATGGCGGTAGTCATTGTCGAAGACGAGCGACCCCACCCTAAGGGTGGTCGTGGCGTCGGCGGCCGCCATCAGGGCCGCGATCGGCCCCGGCTGGTCGCCGAAGTGGTCCGGCAGGTACAGCGCCGAATATCCGAGGGACTCGATTTGGCGCGCCTTGTCGCGCCACGCCCTGGCAGTTGTCGCGCCATGCTCCTGCACCCCGAAACGGAACTGACGCATCTTCATCTCGGCGCGTAGTATGCGGCGCCTCCGATCGGCTCACCGACGGCCGATCGGCTAACATTCGCGCGCCTATCTCTCAGGCCTCGGCCTGGTGTGGGTGGGCGGCTGGCACGCTGACCTTCGCTGGCTCTCCGAGAGGGCGACCCGCGTCTCGCCTCCGGGAACCCCGCCCGGCGAGCATCAGGGCAGGTGGTCGCTCGAATTCTTGCTCGCGGATGTCGTGTTCGGACACGACATCCAGAAGACAATCGACGCCCCGATGTTCAACACCTCACATTTCCCATAGACCCCGTCCCTGTCAAACGACAGGGGCCAGATCCAAGCCGTTCGCACGGCGACGCGGCATGGGGACCAGGATCAACCTTAGGGGAGCATGAGCAACAGCCTGCCGAAGGGACCCGGTGCCGAATCCGCTTTCCAGAGTGCCACCTCGAAGCGTTCGGTAATCGTCGCTGTGCTGCTGCCTGCCGGAGCGGCGGCAACGCGAGCAGCCAAGCTCAACTCGCTCCCACGCTTGACACCCGAGCTCTCATGGAACGGATAGTGGTCCTCGGGGGGACCGGCTTCATCGGCCGCAGGCTGCTTCCCGCCTTGCGCCGGACCGAGCGGGTCGTCCGGGTGGCCTCCCGCAGCCCCGGTGCGCCGGCCGATGTCGGGGTCGAGCACGTCCGCTGCGACCTCGAGAGCGGGGAGGGCGTCGACCGGGCGCTGGAGGGCGCGGACCTGGCCTACTTTCTCGTTCACGGTATGGCCGAGGGACGGGGGTTCGCCGCTCGGGAGAAGATCGCGACCGAGAATTTCATTCGTGCCGTCCGCCGGCAGGGCGTCGCGCGCGTCATCTATCTAGGCGGGCTCTACCCGAATGGTGATCTCTCAGCCCACTTGGAGAGCAGGCGCGAAGTCGGATTGATGCTCATCGAGGGCACGGGCGCGCTTGCCGTCCGGGCAGGGGTTGTCGTGGGCTCTGGCGGGGCGTCGTTCGACATCCTCTATGGGCTATGCCAGCGCCTTCCTCTGATGATTGCGCCGCGCTGGCTGGCCAGCCTGTGCCAGCCGGTCTCCATTGATGACACCGTCCGCTGCCTGGCCGGTGCGGCAGAGATCCCGGGCGGGCGCGAGGTGGATCTCGTTGGCCCGGACGTTCTGACCTACCGCGCCATGCTTGAGATCACGGGTTTCGAGTTGCGCGGGCGCAAGCCGGTCATGTTCCCAGTCCCATTTCTCTCTCCAGAACTGTCCGCGCACTGGCTGCGGTTCGTCACTAAGGTCGACATGAACGTGGCCCGCTCCCTCGTCGCCAGCCTTCGCCACGACCTGGTCGCCGAGCGCCCTCTGCTCACCGCGGAGCTGGGGTTGACGCCAGCCGGTTTCCGAGAATCGGTCCGCACAGCACTAGCGGAACGCCGACGGATGCTCGTGCCCAGGATGCGAGCAGCCTGAGCTCTTCTTCGCAGTAGGGATTTACGACATGGTTGTCGCAGACGACGGCGATCCGCCCTCAATTGGGCCGCAGAGTGCCAGCGAACACCTGCCACGCCAGAGCGGACTTCGCAACCAGGCTCAGGACCATGTAGACGCGCTCACCGTACAGAACATTCTTCCATCGGCCGATGCGGCGGTACTGAAACACCATGTTCAGAGCGAAGACGTTGAAGAAAACGAAGAGCGATGCGTAAATGAAATAGACAAAGGTGGGCGGGCGACTGCTGCTCCCAGCACCGGCACCAAACAGATAGATTCCGATCGCGATCCAGGGCACGGCGCCTGCCAGGACGCCAAACCAGTAAGCGAGCCAGTCGACCGAGACTCGACCCAGGTTGTAGCGCTCCATCGCCCAGCCGAAAAGGATCATCGAGGCGTTCACGCCGAATATGGCGACCAACGCAGCGATGTCGTAGATGCCTACCAGCATCGCAATGAGGACAATCATCAGCGAGGAGCTCAATGAGTATTCGACCCAGCGCGCGGGGTTGGCGCCCAGCCGCACATTGCGTGCGTACCAGGGATAGACCCAGGGAGAGGCGACCACGAAATGCGCGATCGATGAGAGGAAGAGGAAGGCGGCGATCGCCGGGCCGAGCCTGACATTCAAAAACACTTCTGGCCGTGGCACCAAAGTCTGCGTATTCGGGTTGAAGTAGAGGAAGTTGGTCATTACCGGGAGGGAGAAGCTCGAGGAGAGTAGGACCATGAGGATGCCTTGCACGAGGTGCAGGATGCCCATCGCCACGTTGAAGAGGCGTAGGCGGCCAAGTCCGACTGCATTCGCCACATCGTTGCTCGGCTCGCGACCTGACGGGGCCACCTGTGCCAGTTGGGGCATGTCCATGTTTCCCTCAGATGTTTGCCCGCCCTCTACCCTGGTGTCAACCTAGACTTATAGGGCTTGTACTGACGATGGAAGGAGCGAGATTCCTAGCTCGTCACATTAGGAGCCCAGTCCGCGCGCTTGAGCCGGTACAAATCGTGGCGCCACCATCCATGTCCCCGGTTGCCTTGCGATGATGCCCGCCCAGACATGGAAATGCTCCACTCGCTGAATTCGGCTATTGCTTTGGCAATCACCTCGTCAGCGCCAAGTGCCTGGGGCAGCGAAGGTTCACCTCCGGGTGGGTCGGCTCTATCAATTGCGCTTGCGAGAAAGGCGTCATCCGGCACAGCCACCGCGCATAGTCGCGGTCTAAACGTGACTCTTCGGCTTCGCTGGCTGACTTCGCCAGTTCCTGGGCTTCGGCGAAAGCGTTTGCAGCGCCCGAAAAACCAAAGCGGCGATAGCCGGCGGTCGCAATTCCGAGTTCATCTGGGGCCAGAGCTTCGACCGCGTGGAGGACACCCCCATTCATCACTATCCCGTGGGCAATCCATACGGCTGACACCATCTCATCGACCGTTGGCTTGCGGCTCATGAGCAGTTAGAAGCCTGTTTACTGGCGCGAAGGGCTGTCAACATGGCCGTCACCCGATCCCGTCGTTGTCACGAAACCGGCGCGGCGCACCGCATGTTCGAATTCAGTTGACTGGTGCCGAGGGTGAGATTTGAACTCACGACACCTTGATTTTCAGTCAAG
>Ga0307373_10013306_pt1 | contig 11526 bp, 12 predicted proteins | sample OX2MG_FD_202534 | JGI IMG/M metagenome (GOLD analysis project Ga0307373, IMG submission 202534) | Soil microbial communities from Risofladan, Vaasa, Finland - OX-2 | ecosystem: Environmental > Terrestrial > Soil > Coastal area > Acid sulfate soil | place: Finland: Risofladan, Vaasa | collected... | reverse complement strand
ATGTAGTCGCGCACGGTGCGCGAGGAATAAAGGCGAATGATCGAAGCAAAAATCAGCAAGTGAATCGCGGCGAGCAGCGCCGAGTAGAGCAGTGGATTAGGAGCTCCGGCGGCCAGGTCGCGCGAGAGAACCCAGAGGTCGAGGGGAAAGAATACAAAATAGGCGAGCACAAGCGCGGTGGCGTTGCGATGCGTGAGTTCAGGCCCCAGCCCGCGCAAAATGCGCAGGCCCTTGTAGCCGAGGGCGATGGGCGCCGCAATCGTTGTGAGAAGGTCAAGTTTGCCCGTGGCGATCAGCGCCAGAATGCCCGTCGCGACCAGCAGGAAAAGCGAGACCTCGAAATAGCGCTGGATGACGGGAAGAGGCTCCGCTTTAAGGTCAGGCGTGGCTAAGAGGGCATGAGCCATCCAACAATTCTAACATCGGGCCGCGGCGGGGAATTGAGTTGCAAGCCATGGCGGAGCGAAGGCGTTACTGGGCTAATGCGTCAATCGCGGCGCGGGCGATTTTTTGCGTGGCGCTCGATATCGGAAGACGCGCCAGTTTCGCAAGCGGAAGAGTGCGGCAGTCTGGACGCTTCGGCAGACGCGCGACGCGTGCGAGAAAAGGCGCGAGCGTGATTTTGCGAAATGTAACGCTGTGCGCCGCCACGGGCAGCGGTGTCAGCGGCTGATTTGGGATTCCCAGGGACGCGCGCAAGTGCTCTGCGAGTTGGTTTGCGGCACCATTGGCACGAACGCCGGCTGAATGATTGGCCGAATCGCCGGCTGGAGCGTGTCCGGAATTACCGTTGCCCGTGACGGCGACGGCGGGGAACTGCCACAGGCGCGAAAAGAGAACCGAATCGTGCGCGCCCGGAATTTTTGTGAGCAGAGTATGTTCGCGCGAATCGACGAGAACGGCGGCGGCGATGCGAACGTTGGCCGACGCGCGTTTCTGACGCGCAGCGGGCAATTTTTCCGCGATGCCGAGGGCGCGCGCTTTGCAATGCCGCGCGATGGGGCAGGCGGCGCAATTGGGCGAGCGCGGCGTGCAGATGGTCTCGCCGAGTTCCATCATGGCCTGGTTCCAGTCGCCGGACGCGCGCGATGGCAGAAGCGTCTGCGCTGCGTCGGCGAGTTTGCGCCACGTTTTCGGCGCGCGCAGATCGCCGCGCACGGCGAAAAGTCGCGCAAGGACGCGCGCGACGTTGCCATCGAGCGCGGCGAGAGGTACGTCGTACGCAATGCTGAGAATTGCGGCTGCGGTGTAATGACCGATGCCGGGGAGCACGAGCGCTGCGTCGATGTCAGAAGGGAATTGCGCAGCGTGTTCGCGGACGATTTTTTTGGCGGCGCGATGTAAATTTCGCGCGCGACTGTAATAGCCGAGGCCCGCCCAATATTTCAGGACTTCGCTTTCCCGCGCCCGCGCAAGCTCGCGCACATTCGGGAAGCGCTCGAGGAAACGTTCGTAGTAGGGCAGCACGGCGGCGATGCGCGTTTGTTGCAGCATGATTTCCGCGAGCCAGGTGCGATACGGGTCGCGCCCGCGCCGCCAGGGAAGATCGCGCCGGTTCCCGCGATACCAGGAGAGCAAATTGTGGCGGAAAGATGCGAGTTGACGCGGAGCAAGCTTCATCGATGCGCGATATTTTCGCACAAAAGTGAGTTCGCGGTTCGGCTATGGTACAAAATAGTCGTCCGGGAGGAGATAATGCGAAACGTATTGCGGATGACAATCGTGCTACTCACTTTTGCAGCAAGTGCTTCTGCGCAGCAGAGGCTTAAAGCGTCAGGCAGTAAGGAAAAGGATCCTTGCGCTTCAGCGATGACCCAATACGACATCAATCAATGCACTCTGAAGGAGTACCACAAGGCCGAAGCTCACCTCAACGCCATTTATGCAAAGCTTTTGGCGTTGATGGGACAGGATTTTGCGAGGGCCCGTCAGCGGAACGACTCTGAACTAGAGACGTTCGACAAGACGGCCCTTCGAAAATTAAGGGAGGTGCAAGGGATATGGCTACAGTATCGCAGTCACGAGTGCGGTGCTGCCGAGCAGCAGATTGATGGTGGCAGCATGAGCCCGGCGGTGTGGGCTGAGTGCATGACAGAAGTTACCAATGATCGCATTAAGGAGTTGAAACACGATTATGAAACGCCGGACCGTACGCTGAATGAAGCGAACTGACTGCGCAGGTCTGGACCACGCAAGTTGTGGGCTACAGTGAATCGAGGAAGATGAAGTAGGAGGAGGCCCACAGCGACGTAGGGATGGAACCTTGCGGCTGGTTGGTGATGACGATTTTGAAGCCTTCGGATTGCGTCGCCACTGTTTCCAGGAATGTTGAGCGCGCGCCTTCGCGACGCGGTTGGATGTAGGCGAGTTCGCGGAGGACGTCGTAGATGATGTCACCGGCTGCGGTCATCGGCGTGGACATATCGGGGGTGCAAAATTGCATGACGGCGCGCGCTTCGTAGAAGTGCCAGGCGATGCATGCGGCGAGCGAGACAGCGCGCTCGAAGCGTTTGTTCTGCTCTTCGATCTGTTCTTTGTTTTGCTCTTTGACGCGGGCGCTTTCACGTGACCCACTCGCTTCACGCGAAGCCCTCGCCTCCCGCGACGCGCTGCCCTCATGCCGGTGCGAATCCGTGTGGAGTTTTGCGGTTTCGTTCACTTCGGACTCGGCAGGGCCGATGAATGAATCGAGCGCCAGAACGAGCCGGCGTTCATCTTCGCGCGCGAATTCTCGAATCTTCAGCGCGCCGGATTTTGCGGAAGCCTTCCAGTCAACGAAACGCGCGCTATCCGTGGGCAAATAGTCGCGAATCGAATGGAGGTCGTGTCCGCGCCCGCGATGCAAAGTCTCGATCTCGCCCGTCAGCAGGGGGAGAATTTCGTAGAATTCGTCCGTGGGCTCCACATGCGGGTAGACGACAAGCTCCATCTCGGAATCGACGTGGCGCGTTTTTTCCAGGAAGCCAAACGGAAATTTTGTGCGAATGCCGAAGGCGCTCTGCCGGTAAACTCCACGCCGCGGGAAAAGCAATTCCACTTTCTGCCGCGCCGCGCTTTCGTGCGGAATGTACGGGAAATAAACAGGACGCGAGAGAATCTCAGCACCCGTTTTTTCTCCCGTGCCAACGACGCGCAGCGAAAACGACGGCATCATGTTCTTTTCGTTGCGGACTTCGACGCTCGCAAGAATCGGCTGGCCCGCGAAAACGTGCTCGGGCAACTCGATGTTCAGTTCAAGGCCGGTCAGCACTACGCGCGAAATGATTCCTGAAATCAGAATCCCCGCCAGAAGACAGGCGAGAATCATGAACAGAAGATTGTTGCCTGTGTTGACCGCAGCGAGAACGATGACGAAAACAGCCGCGAGATAAATGATGCCCTCGCGCGTCAGCCGGTAATCGACTTGATACAGAAGCCAGCGCAGGCTGGTGCGGCGCGCCATCTTCGGCACAATGGCGACGGCGACCCATCCAGCCATCAGCAGCGCTAGCACCGCGGACAATGCAGCGAAAACCGTGCGGCCCGTCTCCGCCAGCGCCGCCGAATAAAGCGCGAGGAGCAGTGCGAGGCCAAGCGTCACCATCGCGGCCGCGAAATTGCGCCAGCCGGGCTTGTCGCGCTCGCGCCACCAATTCAACATTCGCGATGCGGCCATTTGGTTAGAGAGGAACGCGGGTGGAGTCGGTGATTTCGGAGAGAATCGATTCAGCCTGCTCGGACTTTTTGCGCGTAGAAGTGTGACGCGAGCTGACGACCACGCGATGCGCAAAGACGGGCAAGATCAAATTCTTGAAATCGTCCGGCAGGCAATAATCGCGGCCTTGGAGGAACGCGCGAGCCTGCGCGCCTCGATGGAGCATTACGGCTCCTCGCGGGCTGACGCCAAGGCTTAGCTGCTCTGACTGGCGCGTGCGTTCCACAATTTCCAGCGCGTAATCGAGCAGGCTGTCGTCAACGCGCACGCGAACCACCGCTTCCTGCATCGCGGACACTTCGGCAGCGTCCATCACCGGCGGAACTTCTTCGACCGCCGCGGAGCCATTGTTGCGCAGAATTTGCTTTTCGCTTTCTCGCGCCGGATAGCCCATGCGAATGCGCATCAGGAAACGGTCGAGCTGCGATTCGGGCAGAGGATACGTGCCGTGATGCTCGATGGGATTTTGCGTGGCGATCACGAGAAAGGGATGCGGTAGCGGATGCGTGTGATTATCGACGGTTACTTGCGCTTCGTTCATCGCTTCCAGCAGCGCGGATTGCGTTTTCGGCGTGGTGCGATTGATTTCGTCGGCCAGCACAATATTTGCGAAGAGCGGCCCCGGCTTGAACTCGAATTCCTCGCGCTTGGGATTGAAGACGCTGATGCCGATCACGTCGCTCGGGAGCATATCGGAAGTAAACTGCACGCGCTGGAACGAGCAGCGAAACGCGCGCGCAATGGTGTGCGCAAGCGTAGTCTTGCCGGTGCCGGGAACGTCTTCGATCAGCAGGTGCCCGCGCGCCAGCAGCGTGACCAGCGCCAGTTGGATGACTTCTTCCTTGCCCTTGATGACGCGCCCGATCGTTTGCTGGATCTGTGCAAGCTGCGAGTTCGTGGCGGTGACCATGGTCTCCAATTTGTGTGCCCTTTTGTGCGATAATCCTGTGCAATAATATTTGCCGCGGGCGATTAGCTCAGTTGGTTAGAGCGCTCCCCTCACACGGGAGAGGTCCAAGGTTCAAGTCCTTGATCGCCCACCATTACAAATTCCGCTGCAAATCCAAAATGCTTTGAGATTGTCCCGCGCGCGGCGTATTATCGCGCCCGAGAACGAAACTCCATTTTAACGGAAAAGGCGATGAGCACGCTCTGGCGTTTCTTGAAGGTTTTCACGTTAGGCACCTGGGTCGGCAGCATGATTTTCTTCGGCATGGTGGCTGGAGTACTGTTCACCACTCTAAAAAGCCCCGATGACGCCGGAAACATCGTCGCCATACTGATTTTACAGCTGCACGTCCTGGGAATTATCGCGGCGCTGATTTATCTGGTAGTGGCGCTAGCCTCGGCGCGTTCGTGGAAGGGATTAGTGCAGCCCGCATCAATTCTGGTGGAACTGATGCTGCTGGTGACGCTCGTTTCGCAGCTGTGGATCATGCCGACGATGGACCATTTGCGCCAGCAAATGGGCTCGTACGCCGGCACGGCGGCGAATAATCCACTGCGTGTGCAATTCGACCATCTCCACGTGATTTCCGTGCGCCTTGAGGGCGGCGTGTTAATCCTCGGCGTAATCGCGCTGTTTCTGACTGTGTGGCAGCGATTCTCGCCGTCGCCGCTTCCGCGCGCTGCTGCAATGCCGGTTGCAGCAAATAAATAGCCCATTGCCACGATTCACCGGCGCGTTGAATTCGGGCGCGACGCTTTCGCTTTGGCGGCGCGTTTTCGCAGCGCGGTGGTTGTCTTCGTCACTTTGCGCGCCTCTTTTCCTGCGAGTTGAACCGCTCGCCACATGTACCACGCCGCTACTGTGCGATAAGGACGCCAGCGCTCGCCGAATTTGGCGAGGTCGCGCGGCTTGGGAATATCTTTCTTGCCGTACGTCAGCGCAAATCCCTTTTGCACGCCGTAATCGTGGATGGGGAGAACGTCGGGACGCCCAAGCCGAAAAATCAGAAACATCTCGACCGTCCACGCGCCAATGCCGCGAACGGAAATCAGGCGGTCGACCAGCTCTTGGTCCGACATTTTTTCCGCGTCCTCGAGCGTCGGCACCACGCCTTCGATGGTTTTCCGCGCCAAATCCTTCGCCGCTAAAATTTTCGCTCCAGAGAGTCCGGCTTTGCGCAGCGCCGATTTGCGCACGCGCAGGATTTCCGCAGGTGTAGGGCAGCGGCCATTCGCGCCAAATGCCTTGACGCGCGCGAAGATCGTTGCGGCAGCTTTGCCGGAGATGCTTTGATACGCGATGGCTTCGAGGAGCGCCTCGTAGGGACTTTGCGCCTCTTCGATTTCCAGGCGAAATTCGATGGATTTCTCGATCAGCCGCGCCAGGCGGCGGTCGTTTTTGGATAGATGCTCGATAGCGAGCTTGTGATCGAACGGCCACGCTGATATTTCAGTCATGTGGGCAAACAGAATACGACAGTTGGTCGACTAGCGACAACGCCGCGCGAACTGACGCAAGGTTTGTGTGGCACAGGCTTCAGTCTGTGCTGTTTGTGAATGTGAAAAGGCCTCACGTCAGTCCGGCGCACGTCGCCGGTCGGGACGTGAGCTACAAAATCGAACGGAGGCGTCGTGCACGCATCGCACGAAGGTGGGAGCACAGAGCTATGCTAGTATCGAACGCTTATGCAAACGGGGATAATTGGCCTACCGCAAGTTGGTAAGACGAGTTTGTTCCGCATTTTGACGGGCGTGCGCGTGGATGCCAAGACGCAGCCGGGGCAAATGCACGTGGGAATCGCGCGCGTGCCGGATGCGCGCATCGTGAAGCTCGCGGAATTGTTCAAGCCGAAGAAAATCACGTACGCGACGGTCGAATACGTGGACATTGGCGGATTGCAGAAAGACCGCGCAAAGGATTCGGCTTCGCTGGTCCCGTTGCGCGAAGCGGACGCGCTGATGCACGTCGTGCGGCTGTTCGACGATCCTTCGATGCCGCATCCGAGCGGCTCGCTCGACGCGTTGCGCGATATCGAGAGCGTCGAAATCGAGCTGATGCTGAACGATTTGGAGCAGGCAACGAAGCGTCTTGAGCGCGTCGAAAAGGATTTGAAAAAAAAGAAGGACCCGCTTGTCGAGGCCGAAAAGAACGTGCTCGATCGTTGCATCAAAGCGCTCGAATCGGAAACGCCGCTGCGCGAACTCGACTTCAAGCCCGACGAGCAGAAAATCGTGAACGGTTTCATGTTTGTGTCGCGCAAGCCGATGCTCTTCGCGCTGAATCTGGGAGACGACGAAGCGGCGGATATGCAGGGCGCGGTGGCGCGGCATAATTTGTCGAAGCTCGCGGGAAAGACGCGCACGGCCGTCGTGGCATTTTGCGGCAAAGTGGAATCGGAGCTGGTGGATTTGAGCGAGGCGGAGCAGAAAGAATTGATGAGCGCGTACGGATTGGCGGAGCCGGGGCGCGACCGCCTGCTGCGCGCGAGCTACGAATTGCTGGGCTTGATTTCGTTTCTGACGTGCGGCGAGCCGGAATGCCGCGCGTGGACGATTCCTCGCGGGACTTCAGCCGTGAAAGCGGCGGGCGCGATTCACAGCGACATCGAAGCACACTTCATCAAGGCGGAAGTGGTGCGCTGGGAAGAATTGCTCGCGGCGGGAAGTTGGGCCGCGGCTCGCGAACGCGCGCAAGTGCGTCTCGAGGGCAGAGAATACATTGTGGAGGACGGCGACGTTATCCTTTTCCGCCATTCCGGTTGAAGCGCCGTTTCGGGCAACCGCGACTCGGATTGCATTTGCGCTATCGCTGGGCGTGCTGGCGGCGGGCGCCGACCTCGTTGGGGGATTTTTCGTCATACGGCGGCAGTGGTCGCGCGAATACCTGAAATATTTCATCGCGTTGGGCGCGGGTTTCATGCTCGCAGTAGCACTGCTCGAGATGGTCCCGGAATCGCTGCGCCTCGCTTCCATCCAGCCGTACGCGATTTATCCTCGTGACATTGGCCTCGCCACGGAGGCCGCCGAAGTCTTGCTGCTGGTGCTCGCCGGATACTTGCTGGTGCATTTTTTCGAGCATACGCTCGCGCCGCATTTCCATTTTGGCGAAGAGACGCACATGGAAGCGATGACCGCGACTCACGTGGGCTACGCGGCCGTGCTGGGACTCGCGATTCACACTTTTTTTGACGGCGTGGCCATCTCTTCGGGATTGCTTGTGTCGCGCTCGCTGGGGCTGCTGATTTTCGTTGCGATTTTTCTGCACAAAATTCCCGAGGGATTCACCGTCGCTTCACTGATGTTGGCAAGCGGGCAAGGGAAGCGCAGGGCGTTTCTTTCCTCAGCCGTGTTGGGTGTGGCCACTCTCGTGGGCGTCGCGTTGATGCTCGTGTGGCGCGCGCATGTCGGCATCGCGCTGCCAGTTTCGGCGGGCGTGACGCTGTACGTGGCCGCGTCAGACCTGATTCCCGAAGTGAATCACGAGCCTGGCGCGAAGATGGCTTTGCTGGTGTTTTTAGGCGTAGCCATCATGCTGGCCCTGAAACTCGCCTTTCACGCCTGAGGCCATCTCATCGGTAAGCCTTTACTAGTCAATTCTTTAGCTGCATGCCAGATTACGGCAGCTATCACCCTGAACACGCCTTTGCTTGCGCAACTTTAACCTCCCACACGTGTTAGATACAATGTGGAGGCTATGGCCAGATCCGACGTCCAACTGATGCTGGACGTAAAAGCGGGGGACGAACTGTCCTTCGAGATGCTGTTGCACAAGTATCGGACGCCGCTGGTCAATTTCCTCTGCCGCATGGTGCGCGATCAGGCCGCGGCGGAAGACCTGGCGCAGGAAGTTTTCTTCCGAGTGTACCGCGCGCGCAAAGAGTATTCGCCGAGCGCCAAGTTCACCACGTGGCTTTTCCGCATCGCGACGAATCTGGCACTGAATGCCATTCGCGACGGGCGTTACAGGCAGATGCAAATTTCGATCGACGCGCCCGTGGCCGAGGACGAACCGGCGTTTCAACTTCCATCGCGGGAAGCGCGCGCCGACGACAGGCTGATCGAGCGCGAGCGCAATCAGATGATTCGCGGCGCCATTTTGACGTTGCCGGAGAAGCAAAGAGCGGCCGTGGTGCTGCATAAGTATCACGATATGGATTATGCGGAGATTGGAAAAATTCTAGGCTGCTCGGAAAGCGCGCTAAAATCGCTGCTCTTCCGCGCCTACGAAACCTTGCGGGTGCAATTGGCGCTGCTGGTCGCGAGACCGGCGACGCAGGCCGCAGGAGAGGGGAAAAGACATGAGCTGTGAAAAAATCTCGAATGCGTTGATGGCCTATCTCGACGGGCGCGCCAGTGCGCAAGAGCGCAGCATCGCGGAAGCGCATCTGAAAGTGTGCGCTGCCTGCCAGGAGCGCGCGGAAGAATTCCGGCGGCTGTGGCAAGTGATGGCTGAAGTTCCGGCGGTCGAGCCTTCGCTCGCATTTGACGCGCGCGTTCGGCAACGCATCGCCGCAGCGCCTCGCCCGAAATTCTGGGCTTGGATGATGCCCGCGCCGCGGTTTGCCGTCTCTGTTGCGCTGCTTGTAGTGCTATCGATATGGATTGGCGGGCGACAACCGCGTTCCGTGAATCCTCAAATCGCAACGGCGAACAGCGAAGAGCAGTTCCGCATGATCAAGGATCTGGGCGTGCTGGAAAATTACGACGTGCTCAGCAACTTCGATGCGCTTTCCGATTTGCCGGCCTCAAGCCAGCCGCGGCAAGCTCCGCAGCAGAGCCCGCAAGAAAACCTGCACCAGGGCAATGGCCCGGGCTCGGGTAGCGGCGCGTAATACCCATCGCTATGAAGTCACTCCTCCAACTCGGCTCTGGACTCGCGATGCTCTTGCTCGCGGCGAGCCTTGCCTGCGCCGCGCCTTCGCAGCGCGGATTCCTGAGGCAACGTGGCGAAGGTCCGCGCATGCAGCGTCAAGCTCAACGGCAACAACAACGGCAAATGCAGCGCGCTCAGCAAAGGGCAGGAAATCCTCAGGGTAAGCCGAACGCCCGCGCGCTGATGGGTTTGCCGCCGAAATGGATAGCGAATCTGCGCGACCGTTCGCCGGAAGAGCAAGAGCGTTTCATGCGCAACAATGCGCGTTTCCGCAATCTGCCGCCAGAACGGCAGGAACAGATTCGCCGCAACCTTGAGCGCTGGAATCAGCTGACGCCGCAGCAGCGCGAGGCCATGCGCAATCGCGAACTTCTCCTTGAGCGCATGACGCCGGCGGAACGTCAGGAAGTCGTCAACGATCTTGCTCCGCGCTGGAAGAATCTGCCGCCGGAGCGTAAGCAAATCGTCACCGGCAGGCTCCGTGTGCTCAGCGGGATGACCCCTGAAGAGCGCCAGCAAAAACTGCAAGACCCGCAATTCATGCAGGGCCTGGATCCGAACGAGCAGGATCTGCTGCGCAAGCTCAGCGATCTCCGTCTTAGCCCCAGTCCCAGGCAATAGTTGTTCCGTTCCGGCACATCTTTCCTTCGCTCCACGCCGCTCGTTAATCGTTAGAACACATTTGCCTGCGCTGCGAGCAAGTGCGCGGCTATGCTTAGCGTGCCTTTTGCAATGGACACACCATATATAGCGGTTTGCGGGCGAAGCGTGGGCGAAGAATTTTTTTGCGCGACGAAAATTATTTTACTTTTTCGTGCAATTCCTCTTGACAAGAAGTGAAGCCTGACTAAAATCGGGGCACCAAGTGGTAGAAAGTGGTAAAAAGTGGTTTGGGGCGAATGAGCACCGGAATCACGAACGTCGCGTCAGGCAAGGTCGGGAATGCTGCGGGGGAGCCATCTAGCGACAGTGGACGAAAAGGGGCGGGTGAAAATTCCCGCCGACTTTTTGGCCGAACTGCGCCGGCAGGGCAAGCGTTTCTACGTCACCAGCGAGAACGGCGACTGCGCGAAAATCTATCCCATGAAAGTGTGGGACGCGATCGAACGCAAACTAGCGAAGCTTTCTTCTCACAATCAGGCCAAGCAGAAATTTCTGACGCGAACGAATTACTTCGGGCAGGTGGTCGAGCTTGACGGGCAAGGGCGGATTTTGATTCCACCAATTCTTCGGGACACGGCGCAGATGAAGGGGGAAGTCAGCGTCAACGGGCAGCTGATGTATTTGGAAGTTTGGAATCACGCCCGGTTCCTTGAGCAGATGAAGAGCAACCCGATCACGGCCGAAGATGTGAAGGCACTGGACAACCTAGGCATTTAAGTTTTGAGCGTGCTGCATACGCCGGTTCTGACTGAAGCCATCTTGGAATGGCTCAGGATCAGGCCCGATGGGACCTACGTCGATGCGACAGTGGGAACGGGCGGACACGCGCTGGAAATTGTCCGGCGGCTCACAACGGGGCGGCTAATCGGAATCGACCGCGACCCGCAGGCCTTGGAAGTGGCGCGGGAGCGGCTGAAGGAATTTGGCGAGAGGGTGACGCTGATGCACAGAGAATTCTCGAAAATCGACGAAGTGTTGAGCGGCTTGAAACTCGTTGCGGTCAACGGCGTGATCGCCGACTTAGGCGTTTCGAGTTTGGAACTGGATACTCCGGAGCGCGGCTTTTCGTTTCGCTGGCCCGCGGCGCTGGACATGCGCATGAATCCGGAGCAGTCCCTGATGGCCGCCGAAATTGTGAATCAGTGGTCAGAAAAAGATCTGGCCAACGTGCTCTATCAATTTGGGGAAGAGCACGACTCACGCAAGATCGCCAGGGCAGTGGTTCGCGCGCGGCCTATCCGCGACACCGAACACCTGGCAACGGTTGTGGCAGGGGCCCGAAAAGCAAGGGGAAGGCAGAGACTGCATCCCGCGACAAAAACGTTTCTGGCGCTGCGGATAGCGGTGA
>Ga0307373_10013303_pt1 | contig 11528 bp, 8 predicted proteins | sample OX2MG_FD_202534 | JGI IMG/M metagenome (GOLD analysis project Ga0307373, IMG submission 202534) | Soil microbial communities from Risofladan, Vaasa, Finland - OX-2 | ecosystem: Environmental > Terrestrial > Soil > Coastal area > Acid sulfate soil | place: Finland: Risofladan, Vaasa | collected... | reverse complement strand
TTTGCCCCTGCCACATGCGTGCTCATTCGGCCGGCCCCGAAACGGTCAATTCTCCGTCTTCGAACACATAGGGCTCCAGTGTCGACTGCGCCGGGATGCGGTGCTTGTGCCACTTGCCGCCACCGTAATAGGCGAGGCTCCCCGGCGCCGCGTTGCCTTCACCGTTATAGTAGGAGATGCAATCGCGCAGCGGCGCAGTCGCGAGGTCGACGTCGCGGCAATGCTCCGCATACGCATCCTCCAACTCCTTGCGGACATCGACGATGCGCGCGCCGCGCTCCCGCATGGTCTGCAGCATCCACACGACATAGTCACTGTGCGCGTCGATCGCGTCGGTGAAGTTGAAACTGCCGCCGCCGCCCTGCGGACCGGTGACGATGAACAGGTTGGGGAAGCCGTGGCTATGCAGGCCGAGGAACGTCTTAGTCCCCTCGGTCTCCCACTTTTCCTTCAGGGTGCGGCCGCCGCGGCCGGTAACCATGTTGAAGGTCGAGGTGCCCATCCACTGGAACCCGGTCGCGTAGATCAGTACGTCGAGCGGATATTCGACCCCCTCATGGACGACGCCGCGCTCGTTGATCTCGGCCACGCCGCGCGGCGCGGTGTCGACCAGATGGACGTGTGGCAGGTTGAACGCCGGCAGGTATTCGTCGTGGAAGGTCGGCCGCTTGCAGCCATAAGGGTAGTAAGGCTTCAGGGCCGCCGCCGTCTTCGGGTCCTTGACGATCGCGTCCACGCGCGCCCGGATCTGCTCCATGATGCGAAAGTTGGAATCGAGCTGCTTCTGGATCAGCTCCTCCGGGGTGAGCGTACGGTCGTAATTATGGGGCTTCCGGGACTCTTGAATCTTGCCCGCCAGGTAGTCGTCGTTGGCCTGGATGGCGGTGCGACCGGCCGATATCATCGAGAAGCGCGCGCGCCTTGCCCGGGCCCATCCAGGCTCGTTGGCCCAGGTCGTCCGCTCCTCGTCGGTCGTCGCGCGCTGGTCGCGTACGTCGACCGAGGACGGCGTCCGTTGAAACACAAAGATCTGACCGACAATCTTGGCGAGCTCCGGCACTGCCTGTACGGCCGTCGCGCCGGTGCCGATGATGCCGACCGTCTTGCCGCGCAGGTCGATGTTGTAGTTCCAGCGCGAGGTGTGGAAGGACTCGCCCTGGAACTTCTCCATGCCGGCGATGCGCGCCAGCTTCGGCGTCGTCAGGATGCCGTTGGCCAGGATCACGAAGCGCGCACGCATCTTGTCACCGCGATCCGTCTTGACGATCCAGCGGCCAGATGGCTCGTCCCAGGTCGTCGCCTCGACCGTGGTGTGGAACAGGCAGTGATCGTAAAACCCGAACTTCTGGGCCATGCTCTGGCAGTATTCGAGGATCTCGAAGCCCGAGGCGAACTTCATCGACGGGACGTAACCCATCTCCTCGAGCAACGGCAGGTAGCTATAGGATTCGACGTCGCAGGCGATGCCGGGATAGCGGTTCCAGTACCAGGTGCCGCCGACGTCGCCGCCCTTTTCGCAGAAACGCACATCGGTGAAGCCGGCTTCGCTCAGCCTGTGCCACAGCAGCAGTCCGCCGAAGCCGCCGCCGACCACCAGGATCTCGCACTCGTCGGTCAGCGCTTCGCGCGGGATGGGCGGTTCCGAATAGACGTCGTCCAGATATTTCTTGAACTCGCCTTCCATGCCCATGTAGTCGGCGGCGCCCCGGCGGGCTTCCTTGAACGCGCGGTACTTGGCCTGCTCTTCCGCATTGAAAGTCGAGCCAGCCGGCATTTCCGGCAGCTCCTTAAGCTTCTGATCGTTGAGGACGGAATAGCCCTTGCCGCCAATCTTTTCGGACGCCTTGGCCGCTCGCGTGTTGAAGACTTTCAGGCCTGTCTCAGGGTCGATACGTACTGCCGCGTTCATTTGAGTTCCTTGTGAGTTCCTTGTTGGTGAGGGTTCTTTAGCGAAGTCACGGCTTTACGACGGCAGGCGCTTAATGCGCGACGCGCGACCCGCTGGGCTCGGCCAGCCCTGGCGCTACGAACAGTTCGGGAAATGCTCAATATCACTCAATATGCTGAACTTTAATTCAACGAATCAACTCCCTGTCGCGATCCTTTAAACAAGCGATTCGCACGGTGAATCCTCTCTGCTTCATCCGGAATTTCCGTTGTGATTTTCCAACCAATTGATCTCTTTAGTCTGGTAGAGAGCCCAGCGTCAAGTTCATTACGGACGGCATGGACAACGCGAGTTCATCTTCGGCTGCCGACGTCGTCGAAGCCGCGAAAAGTAAGAGCGTACTCGTAGGGGTGCAGATCAATCGCCTCGTGCGGGCGTGGTTTGGTCCGATATCGAGGCGGCTTGAGCCGCATTCCGCAAAGGATGAAACCCTATGCCGAAACTCCCGGAGGGATTGCTTGTCGTCGCGCTCGAACAGGCCATTGCCGCGCCCCTTAAGCGTAGGCAACTGAGCCCATCCAGGGCGGCGTTTCAAGCTTTTTTGAAACGCCGCCCTGATTCTTGTCCCCGGTCTTGACCAGCTTCCTGCGTTTCCACAGGCTTGCGTAGGATTCGCGTAGCCTCGATCTGGCCTTGAAGCACCCCATTCTTGGTCGCGGCTGGGCTCTAGAAGCCTCTGAAAACATCTCCGCCGAGATCAGGCAAGGTCGTAGCGATCAAGGTTCATCACCTTGGTCCAGGCAGCCACAAAGTCTTTCACAAACGCCTCCTTCGAGTCGTCAGATGCATAGACTTCCGCGATGGCGCGGAGCTGGGAGTTCGAACCAAAGAGCAGGTCGACCCGGGTGCCGGTCCACTTGAGCTCTTTCGTCGCGCGGTCGCGCCCCTCGAACACGCCTTCGGATGCAGGGGACGCCTGCCACGTCGTGTTCATGTTGAGCAGGTTGACGAAGAAATCATTGGTCAGCGTTTCGGGTTGCTTGGTGAATGCGCCGTGTTTCGCCTGTCCGACATTGGTATTCAGGACGCGCATGCCGCCGATGAGAACCGTCATCTCAGGAGCAGTCAAAGTCAGCAATTGCGTCCGATCCAACAGCAGCTCCTCAGCCGATCTGAGAAGTCCGCTGCGGAGATGGTTGCGGAACCCGTCCGCGATCGGTTCAAGCACCGCAAATGATTCGACGTCGGTTTGGTCCTGCGATGCGTCTGTCCGCCCTGGCGTGAAAGGAACCGTGACGTTGTGTCCGGCCTTCTTCGCCGCCGCCTCGACGGCTGCGCAACCGCCCAGAACGATCAGGTCGGCGAGCGAAATCTGCTTCCCGCCGGACTGCGATTTGTTGAACTCCTGCTGGATCTGCTCGAGCTTCTGAAGAACCTTTGCCAGTTGAGCCGGCTGGTTGACTTCCCAATCCTTCTGCGGGGCGAGGCGAATGCGGGCTCCGTTCGCCCCACCGCGCTTGTCCGAGGCGCGGAAGGTCGCGGCCGACGCCCAGGCGGTCGCGACCAGCTGGGGGATGGACAGTCCGGAGGCGAGGAGCTTCGCTTTCAGAGCAGCAATGTCCTGCTCCCCGACCAATTGATGATTCACGTCGGGAACGGGGTCTTGCCAGAGCAGCGGCTCTTTGGGAACCAACGGGCCAAGATACCTCGAGCGAGGCCCCATGTCGCGATGCGTCAACTTGTACCACGCCCTGGCGAACGCATCTGCCAACTGCTGCGGATGCTCATGGAAGCGCTTCGAGATTGGCGCATAGATCGGGTCCATCCTGAGCGCGAGGTCCGAAGTGAGCATCATCGGAGCGTGCCGCTTCGACGGATCGTGGGCATCAGGCACGGTGCCCTTCGCAGATGCGTCCTTAGGCGTCCACTGGTACGCACCGGCAGGGCTCTTGACCAACTCCCACTCAAAACGGAACAGGTTGTCCAGGTAGTTATTGTCCCACTTCACGGGGTTGGTGGTCCATGCGCCCTCCAGCCCGCTGCTGATAGTGTGGACGCCTTTGCCGTTGCCAAAGGTGTTTTTCCAGCCGAGGCCTTGCTCTTCGAGGGGAGCGCCCTCGGGTTCGGGACCGACATATTGGCCTGGATCGGCAGCGCCGTGGCTTTTGCCGAAGGTGTGGCCACCGGCGATGAGCGCAACGGTCTCCTCATCATCCATCGCCATGCGCGCAAACGTCTCGCGAATGTCCCTCGCCGAAGCGAGCGGATCCGGCTTGCCATTCGGCCCTTCCGGATTCACGTAGATCAGACCCATCTGAACGGCGGCGAGAGGCTTCTCGAGCACTCGGTCGCCGCTGTAGCGCTGGTCTTCCAGCCACTTGCCCTCATGACCCCAGTCAATGTCCTCTTCGGGCTCCCAGACGTCCTCGCGGCCGCCGCCGAAACCGAAGATCTTGAACCCCATCGTCTCGAGGGCACGGTTACCGGCGAGAATCATCAGGTCGGCCCACGAGATTTTCCGGCCGTACTTCCGCTTGATCGGCCAGAGCAACCGGCGGGCCTTGTCGAGGCTCACGTTGTCCGGCCAGCTATTGAGCGGGGCAAAGCGTTGGGTGCCGGAGCCTGCACCGCCACGGCCGTCGCCGATGCGGTAGGTGCCTGCGCTGTGCCACGCCATCCGAATGAAGAATGGCCCATAGTGGCCATAGTCGGCGGGCCACCAATCCTGCGAGTCCGTCATCAACGCATCGAGGTCCTTGATCACGGCATTGAGGTCGAGGCTCTTGAATTCCTTGGCGTAGTTGAACGCTTTGCCCATCGGATTGGGCAGGGGGGAGTTCTGGTGGAGAACATGCAGGTTCAGCTGGTTCGGCCACCAGTCGCTATTCACCCGGGCCAGAACGGTTGTATGTCCGTGTTCCGCGCCCGCCACCGGGCATTGGTCTTCAGTTGACATGTTTCCTCCTTTCGCAGTCTGCAATTTACGACGATAGCGCGGTCGGCACCTATCGCATCAGGCCATCGGCATGCGTCCATCAGAGACCGTCTTTATCCGTTTGGTCCTTCAGCGGCCCCATTTGGTTGTCCTGTGACGGCTGCTTCTCTTCGATGCGTCTTGCACGAGGCGTCCGCCCGGGGGTGGGCTGCTTGGTCCGGCACCGCCTGCAAAGGGCGTTAATTTCCAGCGAGCAGCCGAGTAGCGCGAACTCGCCGAGGCTGGTTATACCCTCAAAAAGTCTGTCCACAGCGGGCATCTCGAGGTCACGGATCTGTTTGCACCGCACACACACCACGTGGTGATGAGGTTCCGCGTGACCATCGTAACGCGCGCTGTTGTAGAGCAGCGTTACCTTGCGAGCCTCGCCGGCCTCACAGAACTGCTCCAAGATGCGATGGACGGTAGCCAGCGATAAGTGGGAAAGTTGTTTGCGGACGGTGGCGCAGATGTCCTCGGCGCTGGGATGGGTTTTCGAGGCCAGGAGCGCCCGGATGATCGCGAGCCGTTGAGGAGTGACGGCTAAGCCGCGTGCATGGCAGCGCTGTACGAACTCATCTCGCCGCCGAGTTGAATAGCTGACCCGCCATCGTGCGCCTAACAGCCGAAGTTCCCGCATGGATCACCAGAGCGACCATGACCGGTTCTACCCAGAAAAAGCCCGTCACCAGCGTTGATATAAAGAGGAGAGGATGGCGACTAGTGGGTGAACCACAGTTCCAGCCGAGAACTGATCTTAGAAGACGACCGTTACTATATGTGAATCGAAATTGTCAATCGTCCTAAGCGGCTCGCCGCATTCGTCGAACAGCCTGCCGGCGAGCGGACTGCTCGGCGCTTCGGTCTCGCGGCCCTCGCCACTGCGCAGCCCTCGATCGCGCAGTCGATGCTGGAGGCGGTCCCAAAGCTCACGCCTGACGATCGCTTCGTACTGTCCGGGATGGCGTTCGCACTTGGGCCGCAGTTCGCTCGCTATGAGCCGAACGCTGCCGAGCTCGCGGTCTCGCTCAAAGATACCGGCGACTAGAATGGATTCTGCGAATCCAGTCCTAGAGAGATGCGTCCCAGTTGCTCCGTGATACGGTCGACGTGCCCGTTGATATGCAGGGGCATAGCCTGAAAATCACGATAGCGGCGCTCGAAGTCGGTACCCTCGCGTAGTCCGTTGCCGCCGAGCACGCGAAGAATGAGCCGCATCGCATCGTCGCACAACAAAACGGCTTGCATTCCGGCCGAGGTCTGCCGGAAATAATCTCCTTCAGTGGGTACCACGCGGGCCGCGATTCGCGCGTCGGTCTCCGCCATCGCGGCGTACACCGTATCCGTCGCCGCGTTGATGAGGGCTCGAGCGCGGCCGAGGTTCACATGAATCGTGGGTTTCTCGATCATTTTAGTCCCAAAGATCGCGATCCGATCCCTGATGTTTCGCGCAGTGTCGTCGAGCGACGCCTGGGCCACACCCGTCGCCATCGCGCCGAGCCACATCACGGAGAGCGCAACCCAGTCTTCCCGATAGCGGTGATGAATCATCGGATAGTCGTGCCGCCGGTAGAGCGCGCGGTACTTTGCAGGCGAAGGCACAACACGTTCGCGTGGAACGTCAACGCCGTCATAGTGGATATGATCGGTGGCCGACGCGCGGAGCGCACTTCCGTCCCACGTTTCTCGGATCCTCACGTTCTGGTGCCGGAGATCGATGAGCGTGAACTGGGGCACTTTGACGCCGTCCTTGACAAAAACAACGCCGGCCCATTCCGAATATCGACCGCCGGAACCGAATGCGGCTACCCCGGACAAGATGGTTTGGCCGCCGTGATCGACTGCCGTCACCTCGGACGACGCGCCAGCAGGAAAGCAGACCCATTCGCGGTGCGAAACAATATCGGCCAATAAGGGTGCATTCGCCGGGCCAAGAATTCCGGCAAAATGGTGAAAGACACACAGATGATTCCACAAGCACCACGCCGTCGAGCCGCAACGCGGTGCGATCGCACGGAGCTCATTCGCGATCGCGACGATTGATTCCTCGAGGCCCGAAAGCTCGCGGCTCGCCGACATCCGCATGATGTCGTTCTGCTTGATTGACGTGATGACTCCCGCAGCGACCGAGCGTGTTCGATCGGCCTCTGGGGCCTGCGCCGCGATGTCGGCAAGGAGCGGCGCAATGTACTTCGCCTCCCCATAAATCCGCCCAGTAGTGGTGAAGCTGTGATCGTCGCCAGGCATCGTTGATCCTCCGTGCGGCGCCGTGCGCAATCGTCTATCCGACCAGAGGGTCAAGGGACACCGCGCGGCCATCGAGGCCGGCGACGCGAACGATGCGCTCCGGGTCGCCTCGATTCTGCAATAATTGGCCTCGAGTATGCCAGCCAGGTGTTCGCGAAATGACTTTCGTGTTCGGCACGGTCATCAGCGTTTATATCCTCTCTGAATCGTGCGATAACCTTCGCGACATCAGTTAAGTACCGCTGAGGGAGATCCAACTATGAACTTCGTCGACCAATTAGACCCGGAGCTGAGAGTCGCGGTGGAGAAGTTGCCGACTGACCGCCCTCTGGATCTCAATAAGATTCCAGCGGCCCGGGACAAGATGAAAAAAATGGTGACCGCGATGCTGGCGAGCTTGCCCGCGGTCGAGGGTGTAAGCAGCCAGGATCAATTTGTGCCCGGTGCTCAGGGCGATCCTGCTGTGCGGGTCCGCGTCTATCGGCCAAACGATCAACCGAGCAAGCTCCCCGCTCTATACTGGATTCATGGCGGCGGCTACGTGATGGGAGACCTCGAGCAAGACGACCGACTCATGAAGCAGCTGGTCAAGAGAATCGGCTGCGTGGCGGTATCGGTCGACTACCGATTAGCGCCGGAACATCCGTTTCCCGCGCCAGTCGAGGATTGTTACGGCGGGTTAAAGTGGCTATTTCGCCATGCCGACGAACTTGGCGTTGATCCATCTCGCATCGCCATTGGCGGCGCCAGCGGTGGGGGCGGCCTGGCCGCGGGGTTGGCGTTGCTGACCCGTGATCGTGGAGAAGTGCAGATCGCTTTCCAACTTCTCATCTACCCGATGATCGACGATCGTAACGCTACCCCGGCCAGCTATGCGATTACCGATCCGCGCATGTGGAATCGCGAGAGCAACCGCCTGGGCTGGAAAGCTTACCTGGGTCGCGACGGAGGTGGGGCGGACGTATCGCCCTATGCGGCGGCGGCGCGGGCTACCGATTTGACTAATCTGCCGCCGGCCTACATTCCAGTTGGCGCACTCGATCTTTTTGTGGACGAGAATATCGAATACGCACAGCGTCTCATCCAGGCGGGCGTGCCTACTGAGATCCACGTTTACCCGGGTGCGTTTCATGGGTTCGATCTGTTCGCCCCGTCGGCGATGGTGTCAAAGCAATTCAAGGCCGACCGGGATAGCGCGCTCAAGCGCGCACTTCACGATACCGCTAAATGAGCACGCGCTGTGGCCCGGCCAGGCTTCAGATCGTGGCAATACGGCGGGAAAGTGGAGAAAGCAATTGTTCTGACTTCGGCGCAGCACTCGCGGTGATCGCGGGTGCTGCGCGCGAGATCCACTTCTTTGCGCGGCGATTCGACTGAGTAGAACCGGAGACGGCCGGCGTTGACCGGCGTTGATCTGCTCCCAGATAGGCGACGTGACTCGGTTTCACGTTGAGCCTTTGCGCCAGCACACTCCGGGTTAGCTTCAGGCACGGGCGCTGGTTCCGCAGAACCTGACCCAAGGTTTTTTCTTCATAGATCGAATTCTGCTAATAGCGCCCAGCGTAATTTTGCATAATGGATCATTCCAGCCAGGTAATGAAGCTGCTGTTCGGGCGCGACACATTCCAGAAGGTTGAATCCGTATGCGCCACCCAAATGTTCATGGATTCGCTGGAGCGTGGAGCCATCAAGGTTTTTGGCGTGAGCCACCAACCCCGAGTGCCAGGTCGTGGTGAAGAGCGCCCGCGCCACGTCCTGCGGATAACCGGCAATGCTCACGACGATGTCGGCGCCGAGTTCATGCGCAGTCTTGAGATGGGCCCGGTAGTCGGTATCGAACAAATGCACGGCGCTGTGTTTCAAGCCCCATAAATCACAGGAGAGATGATGGCCTAATTCATGCAAAAACGTCGTCATGATCGCCAATGGATGGTGGGCAGTGTTGACGTACATTAGCGGGCGCTTGAGCTGCCATTTGCCGACTGGCACGTAGAAGCCTCTCAGCGACATTCCATCATCTACCGAAAGCGGGGCAGTAGTGACTTGAATCTCCAATGCAGCGGCGATTTCTCCAAATAGCTCAACACTCAGCATGCCGATGGATTTCCGGTTGAAGTCAGCAAAAATTTGAGCGCATGCAGCGGTCAATGTTTTGACGTGGTTGTAACTGAGATGGCGCCGCAGGCTACGGACATAATCGCAGCGGATAATTGTGGCGAGATCAGCACCGGGCTTACCGCCGATTGCGACTTGCTCGCCTTTATCGAGGCCGGCGGTTTTGACAATTCGGTCAACGATTTGATCAACGTCAGGGTTGGAATCTGCTCCAAACTTCATGGCAACTAATCCTTCGCCATTATAAACCAGCACTGGGCTCACCGCGTCACGGCGTGGCGCCGACCATTTCCGGACTTGGGGCGCGCACTGATTCCGCGGATGCTTGCGCGGTTGCGAACCTCCAGGTTCATTATTGATTTCTATTAATATTGATCTTAGCCAAGCGCACCAAATTAACCCAATGGTTAGCAAATTGTGGTTCGACGAGGAAGGGCGCCAGTATTCGCGCCGAACTGGCCCACCTGGGATAGGACTCGTCCGCGGTTGAAGGGACGGAGCCGTCGAGCGACCAAGCCTGGAGTCGAAACCTCCCGACGATACGCTAAAAATGCCTCTCGGCCGGCCTCAACTGTTCCGCTGATCAAACGACCGGCCATCGCTCCAGGATGGGACAATCTCCACAGTTCGGGCGTATACAAGTTACGAGATGCGTCCGTCCCCTCGGATTGAGCCAAAAACCCACAGTCGAGGAGATGGAGGCTCGTTCAGCCAACTAGACGGCCGAAGCTGGCCGCCATAACCGAAGGAGGATTCGAAGATGGAAGCGCGGAGGCTCTCAACCGACCTTGAGCGACAGTTGTTCGCTCGAAACCTGACCGAGACCAGACAAACCAAAGGCGCAGGCTTCTCGGAAACCGAGAATTCCCGCGTGGGGGAGGTTCATCTCGCCTTTGGCCGGCTCTACGGGGTCTATGACGATCAAGGCGAAAATCCGACGGAGATGATCGCGGGTTTCGTCATGCACGACCTTGCGAGCTTTCCGCAAAGCTATCCCAAGCCCGACCTCACCCATCTGCCGCCCGAACGGGTGTTCGAGTGCGGCGAACTCTGGGCCAAGGTCGCGGGCGGGGCGGACGTCGCGCGCCAGTCGATCTGGCTCTTGCTCGGTCTGATGAAAGCCGAGGCGATGATCGCCTATCCAATCTTCAAGCCGTGGAATCTGACCTTGGCGTACCGGGAGCATTTTACGCGGGTGGGCGAGCCCATCGAATGGCCATACGCGTGTACCTCCGACGGCAGCAAAATCTTCGTGCAGGCAATAATCAGCGACGGCGAGGAGTTGCGCGGCCTGGTGCGCGAAGCCAGCCAGTACGGCTTTGAGGCAAGCGCGGACCTGACGAGCGTGCGCTTTACGACCCGGCATCGAATCTTTCGCAAGCACCTTGAACGGCGACGGCTCAACCTCGCCGGGCCGGAACCAGCGATCAGCCGTGATCTCGCGCGGGGCGTGGTCTGACGGATTCCGAACAATGGCTGCCCGCCGCGCGGTCGGGAGACCGCGCGGCGGGCAGCCTCACCCATCGCGCCGGCATCAATTGAATACGGCGGCGGGGCCGACAGCATAAACATTTCCGTTGAGAGAGCCGAAGTAAACGGCGCCATCGGCGCTGATCGCCGGTGACGACCATATCGATCGAGGCACGCCGTCCGCGAATTTCCATCTCAGGGTGCCGCTGGAATTTACCGCGTAGAGATTCTCACCTGCACTGATGTATATCGTCCCGCTGGCGGCGATTGCCGGCGCCAATTGCGCCGCGTAGCCGACGCCGAAAACCCATTTCCTGGTTCCGCTGCGATTTACCGCATAGAGGTTCCCGCCGGCGCTATCGGTGGTTTGATTAAATTTGCTTTCCAACGTGTAATAGATATCACGACAACATGCGGTGATCCCAACTCGCCTATTAAATGAAAGCGAATCTTTATAGCGTTCCCAAGACTGTCATCATAATCGTTGCGCTCCTGATGGGTGCCGTGTTTGCCATACCGCCGCGACCTCGCGTAAGCGCTCGGGTGAGTGGAATAATGAACCGCCGCACCTCGATACTCATACTTATTGCGGCGGCCGTGCTGATCCTCTTGCGGCCGCTATCGGGTTGGTCGATCGCCAGTGAGATGCAACCGGAGACCGCGCTTTACGAATCCCATGACCGCCCCGATCTGCCCTTCGACCAGTTCGCCGCCGGACGGCTCGGCATAATCCAGCCGGCCTGGCACCTTTCCTATCTTTACGTCGCTTACCGATACCTGGCCGGTCCCGGCTTCGATCCTTCCGAGCAAAAGGATTTGGTCTCGTACTGGAAT
>Ga0307373_10013302_pt1 | contig 11528 bp, 8 predicted proteins | sample OX2MG_FD_202534 | JGI IMG/M metagenome (GOLD analysis project Ga0307373, IMG submission 202534) | Soil microbial communities from Risofladan, Vaasa, Finland - OX-2 | ecosystem: Environmental > Terrestrial > Soil > Coastal area > Acid sulfate soil | place: Finland: Risofladan, Vaasa | collected... | reverse complement strand
CAAGGTGACGGCGACGTTGCGCCACACCCGCTATCTGTTCGATCCGGTGAGCCTCGTCATCGCCGCGCAGGCGCAATACGCGTTCGAGCCGCTGGTCGCCGGCGAGCAGATCGCCTTCGGCGGGTCGCCGATCGGGCGCGGCTACGAGCCGGGCGCGCTCACCGGCGACCGCGGCGTGGGCGGCTCGGTCGAGCTGCGCTACGACGCGCAACTGCCGCAGTACGGGATCGACCTGTTGCAACCCTACCTGTTCTACGACACGGCCAAGGTGTGGAACGTGCATTCCGCCCCGAGCCAGATCGTGTTCACGGCCTACGGGCCCGTCGGCACCGGCTCCGGCCTCGCGCTCTTCTCGGCGGGATTCGGCGTGCGCTTCTTCCTGAAGCACAACATCACCGCCGACTTCGAATTCGCCCGCACGCTGAAGCCGGTGATCGGCAGCGACAACGGCCGGCTCGCCAGCAAGCTCCTGGTCGAGGCGTCGGTCCGGTTCTGACCGCGCCAGACGTCGGCTTGCCGGACGGCTCCGGCATTGCTTGGCCGCGGTCTGCCTGGGTGGGAACACATGGAAACACACGACCGTCACCCCGGCGATCTTTGTTGATTCCATTTCATAAGATCAAACCCTAGTCTCGTGCGGCGCGATCGCGCGATGGGTGTCGGGGGAAAGATGGCGGAACAAGCAGACGAATTGGTCGCGCCGGCGCGCATCCTGTCGATCCCGATGAGCGACGGCGTCAGGATCGCCGCGGCGCTGTTTGTGCCCGACGAGCCCGGGCGCTATCCGGTGCTGCTCGCGGCCTCGCCCTATCGCTTCGACAACGACGCCGCGCCGGCGATCCCGCTCTTCCTGTGGCGCGAGACCGGGCCGATCGGCTGGTATCTCAAGCAGGGCTATGCCTATGTGCACATGGACGTGCGCGGCACCGGCCGGTCGGGCGGCGAATACCATTATCAATGCCGGCGCGAGCAGCGCGATCTCTACGAGGTGATCGAATGGATCGCCCGCCAGAACTGGTCGAACGGCAAGGTGGGCGGCATCGGCCAGTCCTATTTCGCCCGCTCGCAGTGGTTCATGGCGACCGAGGGGCCGCCGCATCTCGCCTGCGTCGCGCCGTTCGACGGTCATGTCGATACCTATCGCGACTCCGCCTATACCGGCGGCATTCCCGGCGCCTATCCCACCACGTGGTACGATCAGGTGCGCACCGTCAACGCTTATCCCGCTGGCGGCAAGAAGCGGCTGGTGCCGTGGGACTATCCCGCCGAGGTCAAGCGTCATCCGAGCTATGATGCGTGGTGGAAGGAGCGTTCGGCCGCCGCGAAGCTGGCGCGGATCAAGGTGCCGGTGTTCTCGATCGGCGTGTGGAGCAAGGTCGATCTGCATTTGAACGGCAACATCGTCGGCTTCCAGCGCGCCGGCGGTCCGAAGAAGCTTCTGGTGTTCGGTTCGTCCAATCTCTATGCCGCGGTCGCCGATTATTCGAGTGTCGCCTTTCACGAGAAATATCTCCTGCCCTTCTATGACTGCTATCTCAAGGGCCGGAAGACCTCCTATCTCGACGAGCCGAATGTCCGCTATTTCGTCACCGGCGCCGACCGGTTCGAGAGCGCGCCGAACTGGCCGCCGCGCAACGTCGCCTACACGCCGTTCTATCTCGGCAAGGGTCCCAGCGGCAGCGTCACCTCGCTCAATGACGGCGGGCTCGCGCCGGCCAAGCCGGATGCCGATGGCGGGACCACGGTGTTCGACTATCCCGATCCGGGCTGGCGCATGGGCGTGGTCGGCTTCGGACCGGACGGCCGTCCCGATCCGGTGCGGCGCGTCCTCACCTTCACCACCGCGCCGCTCGAGGCGGATGTGGAGGTCGCCGGCCCGATCGAGCTGGTGCTCTACGCCGCCTCGACGCGCAGCGACACCGATTTCATCGTCAAGCTCTCCGAACAGATGGCGCAATCGCCGGACGACCGCCACCGCGGCGCGCAGCCGGCCGCGCGCATCGTCACCAAGGGCTGGCTCCGGGCGTCGATGCGGGCCGTCGATCGGACGCTGTCGCGCCCGCACGCGCCGCATTATTCCTGCACCACGCCCGAGCCGCTCGTTCCCGGCCGGGTCTATCAAATTCACGATCGCGGTGATGCCGACCGCCTATCGCTTTCGCCAGGGCAGCCGCATCCGCCTCGAACTCGCCAATGGCGATTCCTCCGTGACCGAAGGCGTATTCGCGCATCCCTACACCCCCGACAAGGTCGGACGCGACACCATCCACCACGACGCGCGCCGTCCCTCCCACCTTTTGCTGCCGCTGGTGCGGCGATAGGGCGCCTGTTATCCTCGCGCCAACCGCAGGTCGTGTGAATGAATCAGGAAAGCCTCGCGCGCTTCATCGAAGAGCGCTGGCGCGATGACATCGTTCCGCGCCTGATCGAGTACATCCGCATCCCCAACAAATCGCCCGCCTTCGATCCCGATTGGGCGGCGCATGGCCACATGGACAAGGCGGTGGCGCTGTTCGAGGGCTGGGCGCGGCGGGCGCTCGACGGGGTCGATGGCGCGACCGTCGAAGTGGTGCGGCTGCCGGCGCGCACGCCGATGATCGTCATCGACGTTCCCGGCGACGGCACGGATTGCGTGCTGCTCTACGGCCATCTCGACAAGCAGCCGGAGATGGCGGGCTGGGCCGAGGGCATGGGACCGTGGACGCCCGTGCTCGAGGGCGACCGGCTCTACGGCCGCGGCGGCGCCGATGACGGCTATGCGATCTTTGCGGCGGTGACGGCGCTCGCGGCGCTCGCGGCGCAGCGCATCCCCCATGCGCGCTGCGTCGTCCTGATCGAGGCGTGCGAGGAATCGGGCAGCTATGATCTGCCGCATTACGTCGCGCATCTGGCGCCGCGTCTCGGCGCGCCGTCGCTGGTCGTGTGCCTCGATTCGGGCTGCGGCAATTACGATCAGCTTTGGCTCACCACCTCGCTGCGCGGCCTGATCGGCGGCACGCTCAGGGTGCAGGTGCTCGAAGAGGGCCTGCATTCGGGCGATGCCTCGGGCGTCGTGCCGTCGAGCTTCCGCATCCTGCGGCAATTGCTGTCGCGGCTCGAGGACGAGGCGAGCGGCGCCATCCGCCCGGCGGCGCTCTACGCACCGATCCCGCCGGACCGCGTCGCCCAGGCGCAGCGCGCCGCCGCGGCATTGGGGAACGAGGTCTATGGCCGGTTTCCCATCGTGCCGGGGCTGGCGCCGATGAGCGATGACCGCACCGAGCTTTTGCTCAATCGCGCCTGGCGGCCGCAACTTGCGGTCACCGGCATCGACGGGCTGCCGCCGCCCGGAAGCGCCGGGAACGTGCTGCTTCCCTTCACTACCGCCAAGCTGAGCCTGCGCCTGCCGCCGACGCTCGACGCCAAAGCGGCGGCGACGGTGCTGCGCCGGCTCTTGGAGAGCGATCCGCCCAACGGCGCCCGCGTCGGCTTCGAGGCGAAGGACGCGGCGACCGGCTGGAACGCGCCGGCCCTCGCGCCCTGGCTCGAAGCGGCGCTGGAGCGCGCGTCCCAGGCCGCGTTCGGCGCGCCCGTCGCCTTCATGGGCGAAGGCGGCAGCATTCCCTTCATGGCAATGCTGGGGGAGCGCTTTCCCCAGGCGCAGTTCGTCGTGACCGGCGTCCTCGGCCCGCATTCCAACGCCCATGGGCCGAACGAGTTCCTGCACGTGCCGATGGCGATGCGAATCTGCAGCGTCGTCGCGTGCGTGCTGGCCGATCACCACGCGCGCGGGCGATGAGCGACAACCCCTTCTTCGCCGACTGGACCGCGCCCTTCGGCCTGCCGCCTTTCGATGCGATCAGGCCCGAGCATTTTCCGCCGGCCTTCGACCGCTTCATGGCCGAGCAGGTCGACGAGGTCGCCGCCATCGCGCATCGCCTCGATCCGCCGCGCTTCGACAACACCATCGCCGCGCTCGAGCGCGGCGGCCGCCGCCTCAATCGCACGAGCCGCGTCTTCTTCAATCTCAATTCGAGCGCCGCCAGCGACGCGCTCGAGGCGATCGCCCGCGACTATGCGCCCAAGCTCGCCCGCCACCGCATGCGGGTCGCGCTCGATCCCGAGCTCTACCGGCGGATTGCGGCGCTCTATGCGCAGCGCGACGAATTGGGGCTCGATCCCGACCAGCGCCGCCTCGTCGAGCGCCGCCATCTCGATCTCGTCCGCAGCGGTGCCAAGCTCGGGCCCACGGCGAAGGCGCGCATGGCGGCGCTCGCCGAGCGCCTGGCGACGCTGCACACGCTGTTCGGCCAGAACGTACTGCACGACGAGAAGACGTGGCACCGCGTGCTCGAGGCCGGCGATCTCGATGGCTTGCCCGATTTCGTGCGCGAAGCGGCCGCGGCGGCGGCGCGCGAGCGCGGCCTCGACGGGCGCCATGTCGTGACGCTCGCGCGGTCATCGGTCGAGCCGTTCCTCGCATTCGCGGCGCGCCGCGACCTGAGGCAGGCGGTCTATGAGGCCTGGACCGGGCGCGGCGCCCACCCCGGTGCGCATGACAACATGCCGCTCATCCGCGAGATCCTGGCGCTGCGCGCCGAGCAGGCGCGGCTCCTGGGCTATGACAGCTACGCCGCCTACCGGCTCGACGACACGATGGCCAAGGACATCGGCGCGGTCGAGCGGCTGCTCGATCAGGTCTGGGCGCCGGCCAAGCGCAAGGCCGAGGCCGAGCGCGCGGCGCTTCAGGCGCTTGCGCGCGAGGACGGGCTGAACGCGCCACTCGCGCCGTGGGACTGGCGCTACTACGCCGAGAAGCTGCGGCGGGCGGAACACGATCTCGACGCCGCGGCGGTGAAGCCCTATTTCGCGCTCGACGCCATGGTCGAAGCGGCGTTCGACACCGCCCGGCGGCTGTTCGGCGTGCGGTTCGAAGAGCGCACCGACCTTCCCGCCTATCATCCGGATGTCCGCGTCTATGCGGTGAGCGATGCGGGCGGCCATCCGATCGGGCTTTTCCTGCACGACAATTTCGCGCGGCCGGGCAAGCGCTCGGGCGCGTGGATGAGCAGCTATCAGCTTCAGGAATCGTTCGACAGCGCGGTCGCGCCCATTGTCGTCAACAACAACAATTTCGCCAAGGCCGCGCCGACGCTGCTCGATTTCGACGAGGCCGAGACACTGTTCCACGAATTCGGGCACGGGCTGCACGGGCTGTTGAGCCGCGTGCGCTATCCCTCGCAATCCGGGACATCGGTGCGGCGCGATTTCGTCGAGTTCCCGTCCCAGATCTTCGAGCACTGGCTGGCGGCGCCCGAGACGCTGCGCCGCTTCGCGCGCCATCACGCCACCGGGGCGCCGCTGCCCGAGGCGCTGCTGCGGCGGATTATCGCCACGCGAACCTTCAACCAGGGCTTCGCCACGGTCGAATACGTCGCCGCCGCCATGATCGACCTCGCGCTCCATACCCATCCTACGCCCGAGGCGCTCGACGTGGTCGGGTTCGAGCGCGAGCTCCTGGCGCGGATCGCCATGCCCGCCGCGATCGATCCCCGCCACCGCTCGGCGCATTTCCAGCACCTCTTCGCCGGCAGCGGCTATGCGGCCGGGTATTACGCCTATCTCTGGGCCGAGACGCTCGATGCCGACGGCTTCGATGCCTTCGCCGCCGCGGGGGATTTGTTCGATCGGGATCTGGCCGCGCGCCTCGCCTCGATCTACGCCGCCGGCGATACCGTCGATCCGATGGAGCTCTACGTCGCCTTCCGCGGGCGGGAGCCGACGATAGATGCGCTGCTGCAGCATCGCGGCCTCGTCGCCGACGCGCCCGCCTGAGCGCCGCGACCGCCTTGCCGGCGCGGGCCGTCGGGCGCATGATTCTTGCGGCAGATCAAGGCTGCGCCACGCCAGAGCGGCTAGAAATCGTAAACCAGCAGGGAGGACCTTCATGGCGCTCAAGGACATCCTCGTCATCTTCGATCCGGCGCACGGCTACGCGACAAGGCTGGCCGTGGCGGCGGCGCTGGCGGAGCTTCACGAGGCGCATCTCACCGGGCTTTGCGTCATTCCGCCGGTCTCGTTGGCCGAGGCGGGCCTGCCCTTGACCGGCGGCGCGGCCGAGTCCGAGGCGCTGAGGCGCGTGCGCGCCAATCTCCTCGCCGTCGCCAACGAGGCCACGGGCCGCATCGAAGAAGCGCTCCGGCACGAGGCGTCGAACCGCTCCCTCGCCTGCGAATGGCGCGCCCCCGAGGGGCGGCCGACGGAGCTTGGGCCGCTGCACGCGCGCTATGCCGATCTTTGCGTGATCGGCCAGAACGACCCGCGCCATCCCGACGCTGCGACCGGTGGGCTGGTCGAGGCGGTGATGCTGAGCAGCGGCCGGCCGGTCGTCATCGTCCCCTACGCCGGAAATTTCGCGACCGTGGGCCGCACCATTCTGGTGGCGTGGAACGCGACCCGCGAGGCCGCGCGCGCGGTGAACGATGCGCTGCCCATCCTCGAACGCGCCGACAAGGTCACCGTCCTTGCGGTCAATCCGGGCACCAGCGGCGCCGAGAAGCCGCCGGTGCGGACGGTCCCCGGCATTGGCGGCGAGGGCAGCTGGCCCGCCGCCGACATCGCCCATCACCTCGCGCGCCACGGCGTCAAGGCCGAGGCCTCCTACACCATGAGCGAGGACGTCGATGTCGGCAATACGATCCTGTCGCGGGCGGCCGATCTCGGCGCCGATCTCATCGTCATGGGCGGCTATGGGCATTCGCGCCTGCGCGAATTCATCATGGGCGGCGCGACCCGGACCCTGATCGAGAGCATGACCGTGCCGGTGCTGCTGTCGCACTGACGGCACGGCGCCGCTTGCCGCCGGGGCAGGGGCTTGATGCCGGCGCGATCTCGGGCCTTCATGGGCGATCGCCGAGGGAGGCCGAGATGAACGCCGAGGATTATGTCGAACGCGCCGCGGGCCTGCAGCCCTTGCTCGAACAGGCGGCGCCGCGCATGGAGCGCGAGCGGAAGCTCACCCCCGACGTGGTCGCGGCGCTGCACCAGGCGGAATTGTACCGCCTGCTGCTGCCGCGCTCGCTCGGCGGGGCGGAGCTCGCGCCGGCCGATTTCGTGCGCGCGATTGAGGCCATCGCCAAGGCCGATGCCAGCACCGCCTGGTGCCTCGCCCAGGCCGGCGGCTGTGCCATGGCGGCGGCCTATCTCGATCCCGCCGCCGCGCGCGAGATATTCGGTCCGGCGAACGCGGTGCTGGCCTGGGGACCGCCCAACCCCAGCGGCCGCGCGCTCGCGGTGGACGGCGGCTATCTCCTCAACGGCACCTGGCAATTCGCCAGCGGCAGCCGCCATGCCACGTGGCTCGGCGCGCATGCGGCGCGGGTCGACCGCGACGGCAACAGGCTGCCCAATCCGGCCGGCCCGCAATACGAACCGACCCTGCTCTTTCCGCGGTCGAGTGCCACCATCACGGACACCTGGCAGGTCGTCGGCCTCAAGGCCACCGGCAGCGACACGTATTCGGTGATGGACCTGTTCGTCCCGTCCCGCCACGTCCTCGTCCGCGACGACCCCGGCACAAGGCGCGAGGCGGGACCGCTTTACAAGTTCACGAACTATCAGATCTACGGCGCCGCCTTCGCCGGCGTGGCGCTCGGGATCGCGCGCTCGACGCAGGACGCGTTCCTCGCGCTCGCCCGGGAGAAGACGTCGTTCCTCGCCGCCGCGCCGCTGCGCGAGAACGCCGCCATCCAGGCCCAGGTCGCGATGTGCGAGGTGCGGCTGCGCGCGATGCGGCTCTTCCTGCTCGACACCTTGCGCCAGGCCCATGACGACGCGGCGCAAGGCGGCGCGATCGATCTCGACCGCCGCCTCGCGCTCAGGATGGCCTCGACGTACAGCACCCATCAGGCCAGCGATGTCGTCGACGCCTGCTACCAGGCCGCCGGCGCGACCGCGATCTTCGAGTCAAACCCGTTCGAGCGCCGCTTCCGCGACATGCACGCCGTGGCGCAGCAATCGCAGGCGCGGATGATGCATCTCGAAGCGGCCGGGCGGATGCTGCTCGGCGGCGGGCTCCAGGGCTACGCGGTGTGAGGCTTGGCCCGGCGCGCGCGGCGGGTTTAAGATAGGGAACCCGGACATCCCGGCAGGAGGAAACCGATGGATTCGTGCCTCTCGCCCAATGGCCAGATGCGTTACGACATTGCTGCGCCGCCGACGCGGCTGTTCGTCGCCACCGCCACCGGGGTCGCCGTGCTCGAGCGCGGTGGGCCGGGCGCCGCGTGGCACCTCGCCCGCACCGGCCTCGCCGGCCACCATGTCAGCACCATGACGGCGCTGCCCGGCCATCCGGGGGTGCTCGCCGGCACGCATGGCGACGGCATCTATTTCAGCGCCGACGGCGGCAAGAGCTGGGAAGAGCGCGACAGCGGCGTCAGCATCCGCGACATCTACTCGCTCTATGGCGTCGCCCGCGACGGCAAGGTGACGCTCTATGCCGGCACGCAGCCGGCGGCGCTCTTCCGCAGTTTCGATCTCGGCAGGAGCTGGCACGAGCTGCCGGCGCTGCGTGGCGTCCCCGGCACCCAGGGATGGACCTTCCCGGCGCCGCCGCATATCGCCCATACCAAGATGATGGCCTTCGATCCGCGCGATCCCGACACGTTCTATGCCGCGATCGAACAGGGCGCGCTGCTCAAGACCAGCGACGGCGGCACGACCTGGCGCGAGTTCGACAGCTATTCGCGCGAGGACGACCGCGCCTACAAGGACGTGCATCAGATCGTGCTGGTGCTGTCGCAGCCGCGCACCATGTTCATGACCACGGGCGTCGGCCTCTATCGCAGCGAGGATGCCGGCGAGCGGTGGGAGCGGCTGACCGGCGCCGCGTTCCGCCTCGCCTATCCCGACCACATCGCGCTCTCGCCGGACGAGAAGACGCTGTTCATGTCGGGTGCCGCCGCCGATCCCGGCGTCTGGCGCCGGACGCATGACGCGGGGACCGCCGTGATGCGCAGCCGCGACGGCGGCCGACATTGGGAATTGCTGCACGGCGGCGTGCCCGAGACCGCGCCGTGCAGCATCGAAGGGATGACCGTCGCGGCCTATCCCGGCGGCTTCACCGTCTTCATCGGCAACACCGACGGCGATGTCTATGCGAGCGAGGACGGCGGCGACCATTGGACGCGCATCGCCACCGGCATCGGGCCGGTCTCGAAGGGCAATCATTTCGAGCCGCTGCAAAAGGCGGCGCGGGCAATCGCGGCGACCCCTTGAGGCCACCGCGCGAACGGAGGACCGGGCCATGGATGGAGCGCAAGCGCGGGCGAAACCCAGCCTCTTGGCACAATTGCCGGAGCGGCTGCACCATTATGCCTTCGTGGTCCGCGACCACGAGGTCAATCGCAAATTCTTCGAGGATGTTCTCGGCATCCCCCTGGTCGCGACCTGGTGCGAGCAGGTGTTCAACAACGATCTGAAGCGCGATGTCGCCTATTGCCACGCCTTCTTCGGGCTCGGCGACGGCGGCGCGATCGCCTTCTTCCAGTTCGCCGACGAGGAGATGTATCAGCGCGTAAAGCCGGTCTTCCCGCAGGTCGCGGCGTTTCAACACATCGCCTTCAAGGTCGCGCGCAGCACCTTCGACGAGATCGCCGCGCGGCTGAAGGCGGCCGGCATCGCCTATCGCGTGACCGACCACGGCTATTGCGAATCGCTCTACGCGACCAGCCCCGACGGGCTGCGCGTCGAGTTCACGGTCGATCCGCCGCATGTCGATCAGATCAACGCCATGCGCCGCGCCGATGCGCACCAGGAACTGGCGCGCTGGCTCGCGGGCGATCACCGGCCCAACAACCTGGACCGGCATTGATGGCACGGGGCACGGTCCTCGAGACCACCGTGGTCGGCAGCTATCCGCAGCCGGACTGGCTGATCGACCGCGCCGTTCTGCGCAGCGGCGTGCCGCGCGTGCGCGAACCGAAGCTGTGGCGCGTGCCGGCGGCGTTTCTCGACGAGGCCCAGGACGACGCCACCATCCTCGCGATCCGCGCCATGGAGCGCGCCGGCATCGACGTGATCACCGACGGCGAGATCCGGCGCGAAAGCTATTCCAACCGCTTCGCGACCGCGCTCGAGGGCGTCGATATCGAGCATCCCGGCACCACCATCGGCCGTACCGGCATCGCCAACGTGGTGCCGCGCGTGGTCGGGCCGATCCGGCGCCGTCATCCGGTCGAGGTGCGCGACGTCGCCTTCCTGCGCGCCAATACCGACCGCGTCATCAAGATCACCCTGCCCGGCCCGTTCACCATGACGCAGCAGGCGCAGGACGAGTATTACAAGGACGAGGAAGCACTCGCGCTCGCCTATGCCGCCGCCGTCAATGACGAGGCGCGCGACCTCAAGGCGGCCGGCGCCGACGTGATCCAGCTCGACGAGCCGTGGCTGCAAGCCCGGCCCGAGCGCGCGGCGCGCTATGGCGTCAAGGCGATCGAACGCGCCTTTGCCGGCATCGCCGGCACCACCGCGATCCATCTCTGCATGGGCTATGCCCATGCGGTTCCCACCAAGCCGTCGGCCTATGCCTTCCTGTCGCAGCTTGCCGACTGCACGGTGCAGCAGATCTCGATCGAGGCGGCGCAGCCCAAGCTCGATCTCGGCGTGCTGCGCGATCTCGCCGGCAAGACCATCGTGCTCGGCGTGCTCGATCTCGGCGATCCGGCCGTCGAGTCCGCCGACGAGGTCGCGCGGCGCATTCGAGCCGGACTGGCGCATGTCGCGCCCGAGCGCCTCGTGCCCGCGCCCGATTGCGGCATGAAATACCTGCCGCGCGACGTCGCCTTCGGCAAGCTCAAGGCGCTCGCCGAAGGCGCCGCCCTGGTGCGGCGCACGCTCGGATAGACGAATCAGACGATCTCGCCGTTGCGCCGAGCCTCAGGCGCGGCCCCACAAAATCTTGGTGGCGCGGCGCGCGCCCTCGGCCATCGCCTCGAACTTGGCCCAGCAGATCGAGGCGTGGCCGACCCGCGTGCCGAGCCCGCAATCGGTGCCGGCGAGCACGTTCTCGCGGCCGACCAGCTTGGCGTAGCGCACGAGGCGTTCGGCCACCAGATCGGGATGCTCGATGAAGTCGGTGCAATGCCCGACCACGCCGGGCACCAGCGTCGCGCCCTGCGGCAATTTCACCTCCTCGAACACGCGCCACTCGTGTTCGTGGCAGGGATTGGACGCCTCGATCGAATAGCTGCCGGCGCGCACGCGGAAGATCAGGTCGACGATGTCCTTCAAGGGAATGTCGTCATGGTGGGGCCCGTGGAAGCTGCCCCAGCACACATGCAGCCGCACCTTCTCCTTCGGGATGTCGCGCAGCGCGTGGTTCAGCGCATCGACGCGGATGGCGGCATATTTGCGGTATTCGGGGGCGGTGATCGCGGGCAGGCAGTTCCAGCCGTCGGGCAGATCGGGATCGTCGATCTGCAACTGGAAGCCGGCATCGACGATGGCCTTGTATTCCTCGTGCATCGTGTCGGCGATGGCGAACACGAATT
>Ga0307373_10013300_pt1 | contig 11529 bp, 10 predicted proteins | sample OX2MG_FD_202534 | JGI IMG/M metagenome (GOLD analysis project Ga0307373, IMG submission 202534) | Soil microbial communities from Risofladan, Vaasa, Finland - OX-2 | ecosystem: Environmental > Terrestrial > Soil > Coastal area > Acid sulfate soil | place: Finland: Risofladan, Vaasa | collected... | reverse complement strand
CGGCAGCGAGGTCTTCACGGTCACCTTCAACGGGCTCTCGAAGGCCTATCGCGCAGCAGGTTTCCGCTCCGGGTGGATGGTCCTCTCGGGCAAGCGCACCCACGCCCGCGACTACCTCGAGGGGATCGAGATGCTCTCGAATATGCGCCTGTGCAGCAACGTGCCGTCACAGTTCGCGATTCAGACCGCCCTCCACGGCTATCAGAGCATCGCCGACCTCGTGGCGCCCGGCGGGCGCCTGCGCGAGCAGCGGGATTTCTGCTACAACCTCCTCGTCGATATTCCGGGAATCAGCTGCGTGAGGCCCGCGGGGGCGCTCTACATGTTCCCGAAGATCGACGCCGGGCGCTTCAATATCACCAACGACGAGCGCTTCGTCCTGGACTTCCTGCGCGCGAAGAAGGTGCTCCTGGTCCACGGGCGAGGTTTCAACTGGCCGGACCCGGATCATTTCCGGATCGTCTTCCTTCCGCGAAAGGACGAGCTGGGCTCTGCAATGAACTCCCTCCGGGACTTCCTTGCCGACTACCGCCAGGAGGAGGGCTGACCGCCCCGAAAGCCCACGGGGGGACGCCCGGCGCGGCGAGGACTTGCCGCGTAAGCGGAGCGGCAGCTATAATCATGAAAAAAGCGGCATCTGTTTCACCACTCGCAAAGAAGCTGATTTAAGGAATCAAAACATGGGTGTTCGCGTACGGTACGCGCCGTCACCAACGGGGCTGCAGCACATTGGCGGCGTGCGATCCGCGCTCTTCAACTTTTTTTTCGCTCGCTCGCAAGGGGGGAGTTTTATCCTGCGGATCGAGGACACCGACCGGAGCCGCTATGACGAGGAGTCGCTGCGCGACCTCTACGAGACCTTCGCTTGGCTCGGCATCCACTGGGACGAGGGCCCCGACGTCGGAGGTCGCTTTGCCCCCTACGTGCAGTCGGAGCGATTCGCCGTTTACCAGGAGCACGCCCGAAGGCTCGTCGAGTCCGGACACGCCTATGAGTGCTTCTGCAGCGAGCAGCGCCTGGAGCGGATCCGCAAGATTCAGACGGCGAACAAGATGGCTCCGGGCTATGACCGGCACTGCAGGAGCCTGAGCGACGCGGAGATCGCCGAGAATCGCGCGCAGGGAATCAAACCGGTCATCCGATTCAAGGTGCCGCTCGAAGGGAGCACGGTTATGCACGACCTGCTCCTCGGGGACATCGAGCGCAAGAACGAGGACGTCAACCCCGATCCGGTGCTCCTGAAGTCGGACGGCTTTCCGACCTATCACCTCGCGAACGTCATCGACGATCACCTGATGGAGATCACGCACATCCTGCGCGCCCAGGAGTGGGTCCCCTCGGGGCCCCTGCACGTGCTGCTCTACGAGGCCTTCGGATGGAAGCCGCCTATCTACTGTCATCTCCCGATGGTCATGGGAGCCGACGGCCAGAAGCTCTCGAAGCGCCACGGGTCGACGGCGGTGCGCGAGTTTCGAGAGGCCGGCTACCTTCCGGAGGCGCTCATCAACTACGTCTCGCTCCTCGGCTGGTCCTACGACGACACCCGCGAGTTCTTCGCCCGGGAGGAGCTCGAGCGGCTCTTCTCCCTCGAGCGACTCAACAAGGCGCCCGCCGTCTTCGACTACAAGAAGCTCGACTGGTTCAACGGCCAGTACATCCGCCAGAAGGAAGCGGGCGAGCTGGCGAAGCTTCTCCTGCCTTTCCTCACGAGGGAAGGAGTGCTACCTGCGACGCCGGGCCCCGAGCAGCTCGCCCTCGTGCACAAAGCGGTCCCTCTCATCCAGGAGCGCCTGCGGGTGCTCGCCGATGCGCCGGCACTTTTGCGTTTTCTCTTCGAGGAGCCCGCATCCTACAGCCTGGATGAGGTCGTCCCCAAGAAGCTCGACGTGCGGCAGACTCGCGCCGGTCTCGATCACGCGTTGGCCCTCCTCGAGGGCTTCGAGGCGAGGAGCGACGAGGCAAGCGAGGAGCTCTTTCGGAGGAAGGCCGAGGAGCTGGGCATGAAGCTCGGCGACCTCCTCATGCCGGTGCGGGTTGCGGTGACGGGGACCCGGATCTCCCCGCCGCTTTTCGGATCGATCCGGCTTCTCGGAATCGAGCGTTCACGGTTGCGTATCGAGCGGGTCATCAATCTCCTATCGAACGAGGTACAAGCGAATGGCTGATATGGTCAACAACAGTGTGGCAACGATGGACAAGCTGGTCTCCCTGGCAAAGCGCCGGGGCTTCATCTTCCAATCAAGCGAGATATACGGAGGGCTTTCCTCGGCGTGGGACTACGGACCGCTCGGCGTGGAGCTGAAGAACCGCATCCGCGACTTCTGGTGGCGGGAGATGACCCAGCTCCACGACAATATAGTCGGTCTCGACGCCGCGATCATGATGCATCCGCGGGTTTGGGAGGCTTCGGGCCACGTGGCGAACTTCACCGATCCCCTCGTCGACTGCCGGCAGTGCAAGAACCGCTTCCGCGAGGATCAGCTCCCCGAGGAAAACCGCCGCACGCGCACGTGCCCGGAATGCGGCGGCCAGCTCACGGAGCCGCGCAACTTCAACCTCATGTTCAAGACCCACATCGGTCCCGTCGAGGACGAGGCTTCGATAGTCTACCTTCGGCCCGAGACCGCCCAGGGCATCTACGTGAACTTCAGGAATGTCGTTCAGTCGAGCCGGGTGAAGATTCCCTTCGGAATCGCGCAGATCGGAAAGGCCTTCCGCAACGAGATCACGACCAAGAACTTCATCTTCCGCACCTGCGAGTTCGAGCAGATGGAGATGCAGTTCTTCATCAAGCCGTCGGAAGACGACAAGTGGTTCGAGCACTGGAAGGGGCAGCGGATGGCCTACTACACGAAGCTCGGCATCCGGCCGGGCAAGCTGCACTTCCACCAACACGGCCCCGACGAGCTTGCCTTCTATGCGAAGGTAGCATTCGACATCGAGTACGAGTTTCCCTTCGGGTGGAAGGAGCTCGAGGGGATTCACAACCGTACGAACTACGACCTATCCCGGCACGCCGAGTTCTCCGGCAAGGACCTGAATTATCTCGACGAGGAGAGCCACGAGCGCTACGTTCCCTACATCATCGAGACCTCCGCGGGGCTTACCCGCACCGTGCTGGTTGTCCTCGCCGACGCCTATGACGAGGAGGAGGTTCCCGGGGAGGAGGAGTCTCGGGTGGTCCTCCACTTCCATCCGCTGCTTGCGCCGATCACCGTCGGAGTCTTCCCGCTCGTGAAGAAAGACGGCCTCGCCGAGATAGCCCAAGAGATCGAGAAGGGGCTGCGCGAGGATTTCACTACCTTCTACGACCAGGGCGGCGCCATCGGGCGGCGCTACCGCCGCCAGGATGAGATCGGCACCCCCTACTGCATCACCGTCGACTATCAGACCAAGGAGGACAACACGGTTACCCTGCGCTTTCGAGACTCCATGGAGCAGGTGCGGGTTCCGGTGCCGGAGCTTGCCGCCCGCATCCGTCAGGAGATCAAGAGCTACAAAAGGGTCGGTACGTGAGCGGAGCTTTCGCGACCCTCAAGGAGCGGGGCTTCGTGAGCCAGTGCTCCGACGAGGAGGGGCTGCGCGGGCTCCTCGATTCGGAGCGCGTAACCTTCTACATCGGGTTCGATCCCACCGCCCGGAGCCTGCACGCCGGTCACCTGCAGCAGCTCATGCTCATGGCGCACCTCCAGCGCGCCGGCCATCGACCGATCGCGCTGATCGGCGCAGGGACCACCCGCATCGGCGACCCCACCGGGAGGACCGAGGCGCGCAAGATCCTTCCTATCGAGACCATCAATGCCAACGCCGAGAGCTTTCGCACGCAGATTTCGCGCTTCCTTGATTTTGGCGAGGGTAAGGCGGTCATGGTCGACAACTCCGAATGGTTGGCGAACCTCAACTACATCGATTTCCTTCGCGACATCGGCGTCCACTTCTCGGTGAACCGGATGCTCAGCTTCGAGACCTACAAGATGCGCATGGAGACCGGCCTCTCCTTCATCGAGTTCAACTACCAAATCCTCCAGGCCTACGACTATCTCACCCTCTACCGCCGCCATGGCTGCAGGCTCCAGATGGGGGGCGACGACCAGTGGGGCAACATCGTCGCCGGGATGGACCTGATTCGTCGCGTCGAGGGGGCGGAGGCCTACGCATTGACCTCGCCCCTCGTCACTCGCTCCGACGGCAAAAAGATGGGCAAGAGCGAAGGGGGTGCCCTCTTCCTCGACCCGACGCTCGTCAGCCCCTACGAGTTCTACCAGTTTTGGCGGAACGTGCCGGACGCCGACGTCGAGAAGTTTCTCCTGCGCTTCACTTTCCTGACCGTCGCGGAGGCACGAAGCCTCGGTTCTCTGCGCGACCAGGCGATAAACAGCGCGAAGGAGAGGCTCGCGTACGAGATCACCGCTATCGTCCACGGAGAGTCGGAGGCGACGGCCGCCCAGGATGCGGCGCGCGCGGCGTTCTCGGGGATACGTGTTTCCGGGTCTGCCGAAACCCTCGCAGAAGGGCGCGGGCTGGACGGCATTCCCTCGCTCCGTATGTCGAAAGCGGAGCTCGCGCTCCTAAGCGCGGTAGAGCTCTTTGCACGCACCGCCCTCTGCAGCTCGAAGAGCGACGCGCGGCGCCTCGTCCAGCAGGGAGGCGCCTTCGTCAACGAGGTAAAAATCTCCGACGTCGACCAGCCGGTCGACATTGCCTGGGCAAAGGAGGGGCAGATGCTCCTGAGGGCGGGCAAGAAGCGCTACTTCCGGGTTCTCGTAGCGTAGCCCGGTTCAAGTCGGCATAGCGCCGAGGAGGCAGCAGGCAGATGACACACGGCGCTTGTTTCCCGCCTCGGTGGAGGCGCCTTCAGGCGATCCTGCTCATTTCGAGCGCGCTTCTCGCGACTGGCGGCGCCCGGCTGGCGGCCGAAGGGCGCGCGGAGGCTCCCGCCGAGCGAAGCCTTCAGATCTTCGGGCTCAAGGGGCCCACTTCCATCGGCATGCTTCCCCTCTTCGGCGACCCTCCCGATCTAGGCGCCGGCTACCGCGCGTCGGTCCAGGCGGTGAGCACCCCCGATCTCATCGTCTCGCGCCTTCTATCCGGAGAGGCCGATTTCGCTTTCCTGCCGGTCAACCTTGCCGCCAATCTCTACGCTCGGGGAGTGCCCATACAGCTCGCGGCGACGACCGGAGGGGGCGTCCTGTACGTCGTCACCTCGCGCAGCGACATCCACTCCCTGCGCGACCTTGCGGGGAAAACCCTCTATGGCAGCTCGAAGGGCTCGGCGCCGGAGTTCATCATGGACTACCTCCTCGAGAAGAGCGGGGTCGATCCGGTCAGGGGGCTGACCCAGGTCTTCACCTACGCGCACTCCGAGCTCGCCCTTGCCCTTGCGGCGGGCCGAGTCGATCTCGCGCTTCTTCCGGAGCCCTTCGTGTCGATTGCCCTTGCGAAGAACCCGGCGCTGAAGGTCGCCATCGACCTCCAGAGGGAGTGGGGGAGGATCGAAGGCAGCGGGAGCTCCTATCCGCTCACCGCGCTGGTCGTGAAGCGGAAGCTTGCCGCCGAAGACCGAAACGCAGTCACCCGCTTCCTCGCGGCGGAACGCTCTTCGATGGGTTGGGTCGTCGCCCATCCGGCGGAGGCGGGCGCGCTCGCGCAAAGGTACCTCGACATGCCAGGGGAGGTGGTCGCCGCAGCGGTCCCGCGCCTTTCCCTGCGCTTCGTTCCCGCCGGCGAGGCGCGCACCGCGGTGAGGCGCTTCCTCGCGGTCCTCTACTCCTACGACCCCGCCTCCATCGGAGGGCGCATGCCGGATGAGCGGTTCTACCTCTCCTACTGAGTCCCACGCCGGGCGCCCCCGGCGCGCCGCTGCTTCGGGTGCCGGCCCCCGTCCCGGACGCCGGAGAAACCCGTGGATCTCCTTGGCCGCGGTGGCGATCATCCTCCTCATCTGGGAGCTCGGCTCGCTCGCCTTCGGCTCCCCGATCATCCTGCCCTCCCCCCCGGAAACGGTCGTGGGGCTTGCGAAGCTCTTTGCCTCGGCCGGCTTCTGGGAGGCGGTCGGCGCCACCGTTCTTCGAGGGCTTGCCGGTTTTCTCCTCTCCTGTCTGTGCGGAACCGTGATCGGCGGGCTTGCCGGCTACAGTCGGACGGCCCGAGGTTTCGTGAACCCCTTTCTGACGGTTATCCGCAGCACGCCGGTCATGTCGGTAATTCTCCTCGCCTTGATCTGGTTTCGCACGGACGCGGTGCCGGTCTTCGTCGGCTTTCTCATGGGCTTCCCCATCATCTGCGGGAACATCGTGGAGGGAGTCCAGGCGGTCGATCGCGCCCTGCTCGAGATGGCTCGGGCCTATCGGGTTTCGCCCTTGCGCATCGTCACGGGAATCCACCTTCCATCGGTCTTTCCGTATTTCATTGCCGGGGTCTCGACCGCCCTCGGCATTACCTGGAAGGTGGTGGTCGCGGCGGAGGTCCTTTCCCAGCCGGTGCATGCGATCGGAACCGGCCTCGCGCTTGCGAAATACCGCCTCGATACCGCGGAGGTCTTCGCCTGGACTGTGGTCGCAATCCTCTTGAGTGCCGCCTCCGACGCGCTGCTTCTCTTGGTGGATCGGCAGATCCCCTGGCGCAATCGTTTCGATGGAGCTTAAGCGGATGGGGATCGAAATCCGAACGCTTTCAAAGTCCTACGGGAATCTGGTCGTCTTCGAGCGGATGTCGCTCGACCTTAAGGAGGGAGCGGTCTCCGTCATCCTCGGTCCCTCGGGTTGCGGCAAGACGACGCTCCTCAATGTACTCTCGGGGGTGGTTGCCCCGGACTTCGGAACGGTCGCCGGACTATCCGGATGCCGGATTAGCTACCTTTTCCAGGAGCCGCGCCTCCTCCCCTGGAGGACCGTCGAGGGAAACCTTGATTTTGTCCTGCGGGATAGCTCTGGCGACGCGGAGCGGGAAGGACGGGGCACAAGCGCACGCACACATGAGCTCATCGGGCGTTTCCTCGATCTCGTCGGGCTGGCCGAGTTCAGGGACTACTACCCCGACTCCTTGAGCGGGGGGATGCGGCAGCGCGTCGCTATCGCCCGGGCCTTCGCCTTCCCAGCCGACCTCCTCCTCATGGATGAGCCATTCCAGGCGCTCGATCTCTCGCTCAAGGTCTCGCTCATGGGTGCATTCGAGAGCCTCTGGCGCCAAGACCGTCGAACGGTGCTCTTCGTCACCCACGACGTTCAAGAGGCGGTTCTTCTGGGAGATGCAATCACGGTGCTCTCGGCACGCCCGGCCTGCATCGTGGGCTCGCTGCGCAACGACGTTCCCCATGGCGAGCGGTCGCTCCGTGACGAGCGGCTCCTTGCGCTGGAGCGGGAGCTGTACTCCCTTCTGGGAGTTGCACGATAAAGACTGCGGGCGGAAGGGGAGTCGATGAGAGTTCTCACCCTGACCGACATTCACGGAAGCGACCGCTACATCGAGGCATGCGCGCACGAGCTCGCTCGGGCCGACCTCGTGATCATCGCGGGCGACATCACCAATTTCGGTGGCAGACGCGAAGCTGCGCCGATCATCGACAAGATCAGAAGGTACAACGAAGCGGTCGTCGCCGTGACCGGCAACTGCGACAACCCCGAGATCGAGGATTATCTTGACGAAGAGGGGCTCAACATCGGCGCCCGAAATCGCGTGATCGGCGGGATCAGCTTCGCCGGGCTCGGCGGTTCGCTTCCGGGGCCGGCTCATACTCCCAACACCTACGGTGAGGAGGAGCTTGCAGCGCTCCTCGATCGGGCGGCCGTAGGGCTGACCGATCCCTTCATCCTGGTCTCGCATCAACCGGCAGTGAACACTCGGACGGACCTCGTGCTCGGCATGCGCCACGTCGGGAGCGCTTCGGTGCGTTCCTTCATCGAGCGCACCGCCCCGCTCGTCTGCTTCTCGGGGCACATCCACGAGTCCATCGGCACCGACACGATTGGCCGCACCCAGTTGGTCAATCCGGGCCCCTTCCGTAGCGGCAAGTTCGCGATGGCCGTTATTGGGAGCGCAGGCGAGGTGGAGATCGAGCTCGGCCAGCTGTAAGGGTGGGGCAGGTGCGGGCGCTTTCGCTCGGCTATCAGTCGGAGAGAACCGGTTTGCCGTCGAAGGTGATGGATTTGACTATCGCTTCGTCGGCCTTCACCGCCGCCTGCGGAAGCTGCGAATACTGCAGGGGTTCGGCGTACTGCTGGCCTTCGTGGATCATCCACCAGAAGAAGTTGACGAGTCTTTTTGCGTGCTGAAGGCTCCGGCCGCCGTAGCTCTGTTCCTTGTAGGCGATGATCCAGGTCAAGGTCGCGATCGGATAGCCCTGCGGCGCGTCGGTGTCGTCGAGGTAGATGCGGCCGTCTGCGGGGATCTGGGTATTCGCGGCGGCCGAGGTCGACGGAAGCGAGGGGACGATCCAATTGCCCGCCTTGTTCTGGAGGGTCGCGAAGCGAAGTCCGTTTTGCGTCGCATAGGCGAGCTCGACATAGCCGATGGCCCCGGGAGTCTGTTTCACGATTGCCGCGACACCGGCGTTCTGGGCTCCGCCCAGACCTGCGGGCCAGTCGACCGAGGTGTTGTATCCAACCTCCTCTTTCCATGCGGGGCTGACCCTGCTCAGATAGAGGGTGAAATTGAAGGTCGTTCCGCTTCCGTCGGTGCGGTGGGCGACGACGATGTCCTGATTCGGCAGCTGCACCCCGGGATTCGTCGCCGAGATTGCGGGGTCGTTCCACTTGGTGATCTTGCCGAGGAAGATGTTCGCAAGGGTGCTCCCGGTCAACTTCAGGGTAGGGTCGCCGGCAAGATTGTAGGTGACGACGATGGCGCCGATCACGGTGGGGAACTGAATGAGCTGCCCGCCGAACTCGGCAAGCTGCTTGTCGGTGAGGAAGGCGTCCGAGCCGCCGAAGTCCACTACCTTGTTCTTGATGCTCTTGATGCCGCCGGATGATCCGATGGATTGGTAGTTGAGCTTGGCCCCGGTTGCGGCTTGGAACTGGGCGCCCATCTTCGAATAGATCGGGTAGGCGAACGAGGATCCCGCCCCGATGAGCTGGCCGCCGCCCGACCGGTCCGACGTGCTTTGGGCCGAGCCTGACTTAGCGGAGGGTGCCTGCTTCCCGCCGCAGCCGACGAGAATGCCCGCGACCGCCAAGAGGAGGATGCCGGCGCCCACTGCCAAACGGGTCGTTTTCATCATGCCACTCCTCCGACGGGTCTATTCAATGCCGCCGAACAGAATCGAACTGTTGACACACGGATTTTCAGTCCGTTGCTCTACCAACTGAGCTACAGCGGCGTATACTTATGCGCCCTTTTATAGTATGGCGCAGGGGAAAAGTCAAGCTACGTCATTGACCTTGCGCGGGAGCGGTTGATAAGATGAGCCATGAACGAGCTCCAGCGCGGGATCGCCGCCTACAAGGCGATTTCCCGCAAGGTCAAGGGCTCAGGCTCCAAGCGGTCGAAGTCCGGTGAGGCGGCCTCACTGAAGGTAACCGTCGACATTAAGGGCAAGAAGACCTCCGATGGCGGCGCGCGAGGGGAGTCTGCGGGGCATGGGGCAGCGCCGGGAGCAAAAGGGCGCTCTGCGCTTCCGGCTGGTGGCAAAGGGGCGGCTGCCCGCGCAAAGGAGGCGCACGAACCCGGCCGCTCGTCGGGATCGCACGAGCCTGCGCGCCCGAAAGTGGCCGTCGCGCGCAGTTCCGTCGCAGGCTCGCGGTCGAACGCTGCCGCCGGGCAGACTTCAACCGAAGAGCTGCTCAAGGCGGAGGCCGGCGGGCGCGGCTACCGCAAGGTCGCCAAGTTTCTCCTCCTCCTCGGCCAGGACGAGGCGGCGAAGATCCTCAAGCACTTTACTCCCGACGAAATAGAAGGAATCTCTCGCGAGATAGCACGCATCCGCTCCGTCGACGGCACGGAGGCGAAGGACCTCTTGAGCGAATTCGGCGTCGTCCAGAAGAGAAGCCACCGCGTCACGGCCGGTCCGGAGACCGCGCGTGCAATGCTCGTGGCGGCCTTCGGCGAAGAGCGCGGGAAGGCGCTCCTTCGGCGGGTTGTACCCAACGGGGCCGAGGCGCCCTTTCGGTTTCTTGGCGACATCGGCTACGAGCAGATCTTGCTCCTTCTCAAGAACGAGTCGGCGCCGACCGTGAGCATCATCCTTCCCTATCTGGAGGCTCGCAAGGCGGCTCAGGTCATCGAGCACCTCCCGGCGGACATCCAGAAGGAGGTGATCCGGCGGATCGCGAAGATCGAGAGGATCGATCAGGAAGTGGTAAGCCGCATCGAAGAGTTCCTGAAGGAGCGCATTCGCACTCAGGGAACCGTCGTGTCGCAGGAGATCGACGGCCGCTCGGCGCTTGCGGATATTCTCAAGCACATGGACCTCTCCTCCGAGGAGAAGATCCTTGAGGACCTTGCCGACTTCGACCCGGAGCTCTCTCAGGCGGTAAAGGACAAGGTCTTCACGATCGAGCTGATCTTAAAAATCGACGATGCCGAGCTCCAAACGATCCTGCGGGATTACGACGATCGGGAGATCGCGGTCATCCTGAAGGGGAAAAGCGAGCCCATCGCGTCCAAGATCATCAACAACGTTTCGTCACGGCGTGCTGCGATTGTCGGGGAAGAGATGACCGCTCTCGGGCGGATGCGGCGCGCCGAGGTCGACAAGGCCACAAAGGAGTTCCTCGACTATCTTATCGAGTTGGACGATCAGCGCAAGATATCGATCCACTGGGACGACAGGGTCGTCGAGTAGCCGCGCCAGGAGGATTCGGGATGTATTCGACGGCGGTAGCGTACCTTCTCTGGGTGATCTCCGGTTTCGGGGCGCTGGGCTTCCATCGTTTTTACCTCGGGAAGTTCGGCACGGGGGTCCTCTATTTTTTCACCGGCGGGCTTGCCGGGATCGGCTCGCTGTATGACCTGTTCACCCTTCCCCTGCAGGTCCGGGAAGCCAACACGATGATCCGCTACCGCGGCGTGCTCTCCCGGCAGCTTGCCGGAGCGACCCTTTCGACGGGTACGGCATCGAAGAAGGAGTCGATCGAGCGCGTCATCCTTCGGACGGCAAAAAAGAACAAGGGACGCGCGACTGCCTCCGAGGTGGCTCTGGAGGGTGACGTCACTATCGAAGAGGCGAAACGCGACCTCGAGAAGCTTGCAGCGAAGGGTTTTGCGGAGATGCGGGTTACCAAGAGCGGGACGATCGTCTACCTTTTTCCGGAGCTTGCAGGCGACGGGGCTCAGGCCGACCTGGAGGATTTCTAGCGTTTCCCGCCTCCGGCGGGAAACGCGACCGGCGCGATGGGCCTATAGCATCGCGCCGTGGGCGGCTGCGCGGCTTCGCGCCCCTGGCGGGAAACGCGACCGGCGCGATGGGCCTATAGCATCGCGCCGTGGACGGCTGCGCGGCTTCGCGCCCCTGGCGGCAACGGCGACCGGCGCGATGGGCTTGTGGCATCGCGCCGTGGGCGGCTGCGCGGCCTCCTACTTTATTACCCCGAC
>Ga0307373_10013299_pt1 | contig 11531 bp, 11 predicted proteins | sample OX2MG_FD_202534 | JGI IMG/M metagenome (GOLD analysis project Ga0307373, IMG submission 202534) | Soil microbial communities from Risofladan, Vaasa, Finland - OX-2 | ecosystem: Environmental > Terrestrial > Soil > Coastal area > Acid sulfate soil | place: Finland: Risofladan, Vaasa | collected... | reverse complement strand
CGGCAACTCTTCTAAAGATCCATCGGGATTTCGGTTATATTGAATGAAAACGAGATTCCAAATTTCGATTACTTCGGGCACTCCTGCATTGACCAAAGAGCCGCCGGATTTATCCAGCGTACGGTCGTAATGGATTTCCGAGCATGGGCCGCAGGGCCCCGTCTCACCCATTTCCCAGAAATTATCTTTCGCGCCGAAGCGGAGAATGTGCGTGGGATCAATGTCGGTCACATCTTTCAAAAGCTCAAAACTTTCCTCATCCGTTTCATAGACCGTTGCGAAGAGCCGGGATTTATCAAGTTTCCAAACTTTGGTGAGAAGTTCCCACGCCCATTCGATCGCTTCCTTCTTTCCATAATCTCCAAAGGACCAATTGCCGAGCATCTCGAAGAAAGTGTGATGATACGTATCATGCCCGACCTCCTCCAAATCGTTGTGCTTGCCGGAGACGCGAATGCACTTTTGTGTATCGGCGGCGCGCGTGTAGGAACGGGAACCCTCGCCGAGGAATACATCCTTGAACTGGTTCATTCCGGCATTGGTGAAGAGGAGCGTTTTATCGCCGTGCGGGATCACCGGCGCGCTGGGGACGATCTCGTGCCCCCGCTCGCGAAAAAAATTAAGGAAGCTCTGGCGGATTTCTTTGGAAGTCATAAGTTTTGAAGAACACCAATGGTGTAGGAATGTTCAAAAAACAGAAAAAATGAGGCCGCGGCGTGACGATTTGGGGTGCTAATTATGACAAATGAATGTTCCAACCAATATGAAGAAGTACTATCCAAAAAAACTCTCTTCGGGAAACAACAATACCGTGATTGCGCTTTCCGCATCCGAGTGCGGAAAGCTGTTCGCGGGAGATACGCGATCGGATATCGGCTCGGAGGCGGAGAAAATGAAATTTGCCAATCGGGTAAACGATCTCGTAGTTAAGTTCCGGCGGCTCGATTATTACGAACCGGCGGCGTCCGAGATGCTCGTCATGGAACGACTCTATCCGCTCGACTATCGCGGTTACGAACTGGAAAAAAGAGAGTTATTCTTCGATGTCTTTGCCGATGAATTACGAGCGCTTCACGATGCCGGTTTTGTGCATCACGATATCAAGCGCCCCCCGACCGAACGCGGCGAACCGTATGACAACGTATTCCTCACCGAGCGAGGACTGCGTCTCATAGACATTGGAATTTCGGCGCTTCGATCGCATGTGGGCGATAAATTATTCGCGCATTACGTTGCCCAGGAACACAAAGAATTGATGGAGTTCAAAGAGTATTTTCTTGCGAGATAATAAAGAAGAACGAGAGAATAAGCCCAGCGCGTGTAGGAACGGGAACCCTCGCCGAGGAATACATTCTTGAACTGGTTCATCCCGGCGTTGGTGAAGAGGAGCGTTTTATCCCCATGCGGGATCACCGGCGCGCTGGGGACGATCTCGTGTCCCCGCTCGCGAAAAAATTCGAGAAAGCTTTGGCGGATTTCTTTGGAAGTCATGCGGATTCGAAAACACGAATGGGGCGGGAATGTTCAAAAAAGGGACATGCTAATTCGTATTTTTGTATATGACCCTCAAGGCCAATTTAGCGAGCCGGACAATTTTCGGATTCGCATGGCTCATTCTTGTTTTGGGAATCATGCTGATGGCCCCGGCGTGGACACTCGATTATTGGCAGGAGTAGGTTTATTTATTCCTCTTTGCCGCTTCATCCGACGTAATCCAGCGAATCCATACAATCCGGGTAATCCAGAGCCTGCCCTGGGCTTGTCGAAAGGTTCAGGCTACATCGAACATCAAAAATTCCGCTTCGCCATTTTCTGGCGCAACAATTCGGACTTCGCTCTCGTCTTCGAGCGCGAGGCTGTCACCATGCGCGAGTGGAATTTCATTCACCACAATACTTCCACGTACTACTTGCAAAAATCCGGCTCTTCCCTCGATAAAGTGATGGGTGATCTCCGCGCCGTCGGAAACAATGCTCGCGTAAAGCGTCACATCCTGATGGATCATCAGGCTGTCATTGCGGCCGTCGTGCGAGGCAATGCGGCAGAGCGTGTTGTGCTTATCCTGATCGTGAAACGTGCGCTGCTCATAGCTGGGATGGAGTCCGGCGCGCGCTGGCATGATCCAAATTTGCAGAAGATGCACCGGCTCTTTCGGCGATGAATTGAATTCGCTATGGACGACGCCCGTACCGGCCGTCATGCGCTGCACATCGCCCGCGCTAATGATGCCGGAGTTACCCATGGAGTCCTCATGTTTGAGCGCGCCGGAAAGAAGGTAGGTAATAATTTCCATATCGCGATGCGGGTGCATGCCGAAGCCTTTCCCCGGCGCGACGCGATCCTCGTTGATGACGCGGAGCGAGCGAAAATGCGTGTGCGCGGGATCGTAATAATCCGCGAAGGAAAAAGTGTGATACGTATCGAGCCAGCCGTGATCGAAATGGCCGCGCTCGTTCGATGGACGTTTGGTGAGCATGGAATTAGTTTTACGGAATAGCTATAGAACGGAATAGCTATAGAAAAGACGAACGGATATAAAATCATTCCTTTCTTCTGTACACCAGCCATCGATGAATGACCGTATCGAAAGAATAACGTTTTTGGAGCAATTCTGTAACGCCCGGTATCGCCTCGATTCCGTTAATGAACGGTGTTTGGTCCTCGAATACTAACAGCTTTGGACGAATGTTGGCAAGGCGCTCGGCAAATTCCGTTCTCCATTGATTCTGGTAGCTGGTAAAGGTTCCATCCGGCTGGCGAAAGAGAAGGGCCTGCGCGGTTGTAAATGGAGTCGCTTCCGGCCGATCCACTCTCCATCGAAGACCCGCTATCATCGAGATCACTTCGACCGTATCGTGCGCGGAGGTATGTTGGTTAATATAAGCCGCTGCTGCTTCGGTCGGCGCATATCCGAAGGTGGAATCGGGGTTCTCTTCAGAATAGGCTGCGCGAAGTGACCCGCCCTGTCGCACGAAAGGAGCCACCATGTGCCAGGGATACAACACTGCACTAACGACAAGTAGCAGCGTCCAAAAGCCGATGGAACCCCATCGGCCCAATCGTTCTTTCCAATCCAAAGCGAGCAGGGCCGGGACTGGCATAAAGAGAGCGTAGAAGGGAGTAAATTGATAGGTCAGGAGTGATCGCATTACCAAAATGCTGAAGAGCAGGGCCACATAGGAAAAGAACAGAAACCACTTTTCCCGATCAGAGAGAGGCTGATCGAGAAGCCGCCAACCCTTATGGCGGTATAAAGCAATCGAAAGCAGCCAACTTCCCAAAAGCGCATAGCAAAAATTCGGATAGCGGTTAAACCACCCAGAAAGTGCTGCATGGGCAGCCATGGGAGTATAAACATCGATATTGAACTGAATCGCAGTGTTCCATGCTTCCGCGAAGCCATCGGAAGTCATCAAATAGGGTAATGTGAAGAGTAGCACTATCATGCCAAACCCCAGTAGGGTATAGGCCCAGGCCTTTCGGCCTCGGGCACTCCGAAGCGTGAAAAGGGTAATCAATGCTACCGGCAGGAGGAGCGCAAAGGTCGGGCGGAGGGCCGCAGCAAATCCGTAGCTGGCTCCGCCGGCCAGGAGCAATATTCGCCGGAGAACCGGCGCACGATAGGCAACGATAAGCGCTCCGGAGGCGAGAAGAAGCGGCAAGATGGCAAAGCCATCGCGCTGCCCCATGACAGCACTATTGCCCTGAATATAAAAGAGTGAAAACATAAGGCAGGCAAGGAGCCCGACGGCCTCGGAAACCCAGAGACGGCTCACACGGTACAATACGAACACTGCCGCGATCTGCCAGAGATATTCCAGAAACCGAAATCCCAACATCGAATTACCGAACCAGGCAATGCTAAGAGCATGCAGCAGCACAATGCCGGGAAAATTGTGATCCCAGCTTGCAAGATATGGGAGGCCGTGGTATCGGTAGAGCACCACCCCCATCGCCTGATAAATATCATTATCTCCGTTGAACTGATAGAGCAAAATTGCAGGCAAGAGAAGCAACGCAATCGCCGAGAGGATCATAATCGACGCCTTCGACCAAAGCAAGGGCTTTCCGGAATCTGTATCGCGGGACAAAGGTAAATTTTCTGCCGGCATGGGGTTCATGGATGCATATTTTTCAGTAGTCAAAGAAACTCTTGCCGAAATAAATATGAACTTGTTTGTGCTGCCAGATAAAAATACACCGCATTAAACGAAATAACCAACGCCTTATGGCGCGGGCCGGTTTTAGAGTGCTCCTGAGGTAGGACTTGAACCTACGACCCTCTGATTAACAGTCAGATGCTCTAACCAACTGAGCTACTCAGGAATCAGTGTAGCATCCGCTTTAGCTTGTGCTACGAGAGGCGCAAAACGTGAGTCATAATAGTGAGGTTCCACTTCGAACAAGCTAAAGCTCATGAGCGATCATCCTATTCTATACATCACAGGGAATATTTCTTTCGTTTTCGCCAGAGCGTGGCGCTGTCGATTTTGAGGATGCGCGCGGCTTCTTCCAGGCTCGATGTGCGGCTAATGACTTGCGCGATATAGTCGCGCTCGACCTCTTCGAGCGACCGGAGCGCGGCCATGCCATTCCCGGAGGACGAATACTCCCCAACATTCGAACTTCCACTCCCGATATGTGCGGGCAAATCCTCAAGCTCGATCGTTCGGCGATTTCCAGCCAACACCGTCGCGCGAAGCATCGTATTCTCCAGCTCGCGGACGTTTCCGCGCCATTCATAGCCCAAAAGCGCGGCGCGGACGGCCTCGGACATTTCCGGCAGCGCGCCTTTGGATACGCCCGCCACGAACGCCTCGGCAAGTGGCAGTATATCTTCGCGTCGAAGACGGAGCGGAGGAATTAACAAACGCACGCCACTCAAGCGGTAAAATAAATCCTCACGGAATTCGCCACGCTGGATCGCTTCTTCAAGATTGCGATTCGTCGCAGCGATGATTCGCACGTCCGCATAGCGTGTTTCGTTTTCACCAACGCGCTGAAACTCTCGACTCTGCAAAAACCGGAGAAGCTTCGCCTGCATTGCGGGAGGGATCTCGCCGATCTCATCCAAAAAAAGCGTGCCGCCATTTGCCGCCTCGACGCGGCCCACGCGGTCTTTGAGCGCGCCGGTGAACGCGCCTTTCACATGCCCGAATAGTTCCGATTCGATAAGTTCGGAGGATAGCGCGGCGCAGTTTAATTTCACGATCGGGTTTTCTGCGCGGTCGCTTCGCTTGTGAATAAAATCTGCGACCAGTTCTTTCCCGGTTCCCGTCTCGCCTTCGATGAGCACGGTGAGTGGCGAGTTCGCAACACGCTCCGCCATCCGAAGCACGCCGAGATAGGTCGGGTTTTGCGTGATGATCTCGCTCGTCGCGTGGGAAGAAGTATGGAGCACGTGCGATTTCATCACGCGTTCCACGAAATCGGCCAGCTCTTTCAGCTCGAACGGCTTTTGAAGATAATCATACGCGCCGAGCTTCATCGCCGCGACCGCAGTATCCACCGTGCCATGAGCGGTGATGATGACGACGGTCAGGTCCGGCATCCGGCGGTGCAACTCTTGCATCAGCGTAATGCCGTTCATCGGAAACATCATGAGGTCAATGAAGGCAACATCGTATTGCTTCTCTCCGAACAAATCTTTATCGGTCTCCCGAAGCGCGGCCTCGGCTTCCTGGAATGCGGCGACATCATACCCCAGTGCGGTCAGGCCGATCGACATCGTCTTCACGATGTGCGGCTCGTCATCTACGATAAGCAGGCGTCCCTTCATGCGACTTCCTCCACTTCGGGAACCCGTTCGAGATGGAACCGAACGGTGAACGTGCTCCCCTTCCCCACGGTGCTATCGAGTTCCACGCGCCCCTCATACCGCGCGGCAATCTCGCGCACGATCGCCAATCCCAGGCCCACCGAGCCGGGCGTGCTCAAGTCTCGGTGTTTGATTTGCACGAACTTTTCGAATATTCGCTGCTGATCCTCCGGTGCAATGCCAATGCCGGTATCGGTCACGCGGAGTGTAAGCTCTTGCGCGGGCGCATTCCATTCCGATGCAATCGAAACCGTGCCTCCTTGCGGCGTATATTTCAGCGCGTTCGATAACAAATTAGTGAGAACACTCGTGAAATGCTCGTGTGAAATCCGAAATCGGCCCTCGGCACTATCGTTTGCTTTCAATGCCACACCGCGCTCCTGATACATTGGCCGCATCGAGCGCAATAGTTCTTCGATCGTCGCGCGCACGTCGATCTCTTCCTCTGCGCGAGAGACATCCGAAACACTTTCGAGACGCGACAGCGTGAGCAAATCGCGAATGAGTTTCGCGAGCCGACGCGCATCCGCTTTCGAAGCGCCAATAATATCGTGCTGCTCTGCGTTCAGTCTTCCAACCAATTCATCGCCTAAAATATCGAGCGACATCGTCATCGAGGTAAGAGGTGTTCGAAATTCATGCGAAACCTTCGCGATGAAGTCGGATTTCATTTGGTCGAGTTCCTTGAAATGAGTGATGTCCGTAAAGAGAACGAGGATTCCGGCGAGCGGTTCGTTCCCAATTTCGTTCGAAGTCGCGTTCGCGAGAATGCGGGCCACGCGAATCCGATAATGCCGCATTGCACCATGCAACGGGATCGAAACAATGGGCGGAGCGGCAAGCACTTCCTCGAACGGTGAAGCAGGCTTTGTGAGCGTCCTGGCCGCATGTTCCAGCGCGCGCTCTACATCCTTTCTCACGCGCTTGTCGCGGAAAAGCTGGCCGAGCGGCTGACCGAGTGCCGTGGCGTGACGCGCGCCGGTTAGTTCTTCCGCCGCGCGATTCAAATGCAGAAGCCTTCCACTCGCATCGAAAAGCAAGAGCGGATCATCGATAGATTCGATAATCGCCTCCGACTTTTGCTTTTCGCGGACGATCTCGCTCACGTTCATCGCCTCGAATTCACTCAACCGCTCCGTCAGCCGGTTGAACTCGAATCCTAAATCCGCGATTTCATCCGCGCCGTGAATGGGAATGCGAGCATCGAGGTGGCCTCCGCGCAATTCTTTCACGCGATCGGTTAGTTCCCGAAGCGGCTGGATCGTCCGGCGCGCAATAATGTAACTTCCCACAAAGCCGACGAGCAGTGCGAGCGCCGCGACGAACATAACGCCCACGGTCGAATCTTTCGCGCGCGTTTTCGCGGTAACCTTCGCGGTTTGAAAGGCATTGAAATTCAATTCCTGGAGCGCGAGATTACGCGCGCGGAGCGTATCGACTTCCCGTTCCAGCGTGTCCTCGTAAAACCTGCGAGCCGCAAGGGAATGATGCAGCGCAAGCTCATAAAAATAATCCAGATGCGAATGGTAATGGTCCCACCGGGTCTCGATGTCGTTCAGGAGCGTCGAGGAAGAATCCTGCGGCGTGCTGGCTGCCCATGCACTCTGGAGCGCGTAGTAAAAATGTGCCGGTTCCTCGGCGAGGTCCGGACCGGCATCGAGCGTGTCCCCGGTGAGCATTCGAAGTTCCGCCTCGTCGATGCGCACGAGGCTTTCGTACATACCGGTGTTCGCAAGGCTCTGCTCGGCGCTGCGCTCTACGGAGCCGCTCGTGGCATCCGCCAGCGAGGCCAGCGAATATATCGCATAGCCGCCCAGACCCACCAGCAATAACAGGATGAGCAGGAAGCCACCAAAGACTTTCGCGCGAAGCGTCGTAAACATACCACCCTCTCAACCGTAAGGCGCGGGGAATATATTCCCGGCATCGTTACTCATCGAAATCCTTCACGAACCGCTTGGTTTTTTCCACATATCCCAATCCCAGATAAAATCGGTGGGCATCCAATCTTTGCATTCCGCTGGCGACGGCAATCCGGTAGCATCCCTGTTCCCGCGCGCGCGCTTCGCAGGCCAGGACAAGCTGCCTTCCAATTCCCTGACCCCGCAAATCTTCTCGAATAGAAAGAGCTGTCATTGTTCCGATACGTCCCTCTTTGTGAAAAGCCGGTTCGGAATTAAAACTCAACACGCCAAGAATGTCACGCTCACATTCGGCAACGAGGACGAATGCAGATCGCAATTCCCCAAGCTCTTCCAGCTTGCGCAAGACAAACTCCGAATGTACAGGGTACCCTAATTGCGTTATCAGAAGCGCAATCCCTTCCGCATCGTCATGCGTGGCATCACGGATTGTGATCTTCATCCTCACATTACTGTTTCTTCTTCTCCCAGTGCGGTGGGAAGAGCAGAAGAATAGATTTCAAAAAGTTCACCAACCGATTCGTCTATTACGTTCCCGATCTTAAGCCGGTTTCCTCCTACTTTCCCCAGTTGGACGGCATGGACATTTTGGAGGCTGGCAATATTCACAATTTCCGTCAGGTCTTCTTCTCTCGCCGAAAGAATGACCATTCCTTGCCGCTCGCCAAAAAGCGCTCTATCCAATCGTGCAGTGCCGGTGGGAGCTTCGACCGTTGCGCCCATTGGCCGTTCCGTGCTCTGCCCGAAGCAGCATTCCGCCAGTGCGACAGCAAAGCCGCCTTCGCTAATATCATGCGCGGAATGCAAAAACTGTTTATCCGCAAGCTCGACAAGCGCGCGCACAAGCGAGGCTTGTTTTTTCAGATCACATTCTGGCGGAGTGCCTACTACTTCACCGGTAAGCCGAAAAAGATATTCGCTTCCGCCCAATCCGTCCAATGGGTCCAACCCGTCCGATGCGGAAAGCAAAATAATAGCATCCCCTTCATTCTTAAAATCAGAAGAAACCACTTTTGTAATATCTTCAATCAGACCGATCATCCCAATCGTCGGTGTTGGAAAAATTGCGCCGCCTGGACTCTCGTTATAGAAACTTACGTTCCCGCCGGTCACGGGAGTTCCAAAGGCTTTGCAGGCATCGCCCATGCCGCGAACGGCTTCCGTGAATTGATAATACACTTCCGGGTCGTAAGGATTACCAAAGTTCAGGCAATTCGTCACGCCAATCGGCGTGGCGCCGGTGCAGGCAATATTCCTCGCAGCTTCCGCGACCGCAATCGTTCCACCGCGATAAGGATCCAAATAAACATAACGCGCATTGCAGTCCGTCTTCATCGCGAGTCCTTTCGTGGTGCCCTTGATGCGCACGACAGCCGCATCGCCGCCCATGAGATAGAGCGAATTCGTGCGAACCATCGAATCGTATTGCTCAAAGACCCACCGTTTCGATGCAATATTCGGCGAGCCGAGCAACTCGCGCAGCATGGCACCTGCATCTTCTATATCGGGCAGCGTGGAAACATCGTAAGAATTAACTTCGGCAAGGTACTTCGGCTTGCGCGATTCACGGTGATAGACCGGCGTCATATCGCCGCCGAGCGCCAATGCGTTTGCCGGAATATCGGCCACGCGCTCGCCATGATAGTCGATGATAATGCGGCCCGTGTTTGTCACTCGCCCGATGATCTCCGCCTGCAAATCCCATTTCGTGAAAATCGCTTGAATCGCGACAACATCCTCCGGCTTCACGACCACGAGCATCCGCTCCTGCGATTCCGAGAGCATGATCTCGAAGGAAGTCATACTTGCTTCGCGCAATGGAACTTTGTCCAAGTCGATCGCCATGCCGGTTCTCGCTTTCGCGCTCATCTCGGAGGTGCAGCAACTGATTCCCGCCGCACCCATATCCTGCATTCCCACAATAAGTCCTGACGCGATGGCTTCGAGCGTCGCTTCGAGCAGTAACTTTTCCGCGAACGGATCGCCCACCTGCACCGTGGGCCGCAGCGATTCCGCCGCTTCGCTAAATACTGCGCTCGCCAGCAAACTCGCCCCATGGATGCCATCCCGGCCAGTCCTCGAACCGACAATCATCACAACATTCCCAACTCCATCGGCACTCGCGCTCACGGTCTTGCCGTGCTCCACAATGCCGACCGCCATCGCATTCACCAACGGATTACCCTGATAGCATTCATCGAAATATACTTCCCCGCCCACCGTCGGCACACCGAATGAATTTCCATAGTCACCGATGCCATGCACGACGCCGCGCACCAGAAATTTGGTACGATCATCAGCGCGTAGGTCGGCGCTTCCAGCCCGACCGGACCCGATCCCACCGAATCGCAGCGAATCGAGCGCCGCGATAGGCCGCGCGCCCATCGTAAAAATATCTCGTAAAATACCGCCCACACCCGTCGCCGCACCCTGATATGGCTCAACGGCGGAAGGATGATTATGCGACTCGATCTTAAATGCAACGGCCAGCCCATCTCCAATATCGACGAGACCCGCATTCTCTTCTCCCGCTTCGACCAATAACCGCCCCCCTTTGCGAGGAAGTGTTTTGATAACTGCGATACTATTCTTGTAGGAGCAATGCTCGCTCCACATCACGGAAAAAATCCCAAGCTCGGTGTACGTGGGAATTCGTCCGCCAAGGATGGAGATGATTTTTTCGTATTCCTCCGGCAGCAATCCTAATTCGATGGCAATCGTGCGGGCGTCTTCGAGAGTTGTAACGGAATCATGGATCATGCCACGTATAAACAAATCGTGAATTTAAAAGTGCGCGGACTTGCCGGCTGCTTTACTTCAGGCTCTTTAAGAATGTAACGAGCTCTGTGAATTCGCTGTCGAAAACATCGACGGGATCCATGCCGGCGTCATCGGCTTTTTTAGTCGGATGGAGCAATCTGGAAACCAACGTGTCCGGGCCGAGTTTGTCGGCAACGCCGAGAAGTTTCGGCGCATTGTCCGTTCCTTCACCGTTCTCGCCGTGGCATTGGTCGCAGGAGTTGTCGAGAAACACCGCTTTTCCCACTTTCGCCTCCGGGCTCATCGGCTCAGCCAAAGCGGTGGGACTGCCGATCATCACCGGAACGAACGGAGCATCCATGAACGCTTTGGCGGTTGAATTCTGGCGGTGTATCTGAGTTGCAATCGAGGGATCGTGTGAATCTTCATACCCGCTCTGCCAACCGAGAAAGAGGAGGGCGCAAAAAACGATGGCGAACGAAAAGGAGGCCACCGGCCGCTTCCAGGGACGCGCGCATTTTTTCGGGTCGAAATAACAGGTTCCCTTTTTTCCAAATATTTTACATTGGCCTTGAGCCAGGGCATTTCAAAAATGTTCGGAAAACTATTTTTAGGAAGCGCGCGCATTCGTGCTTCATGAACCGTGCCCTTTAACGGCCATATTTGCCATTTTTAAAAGCGTGGTAACTTTTTGTGTCACTTTTTTAGGGGGTAGTTTAAAACAAATAAGAAAACGGGTGCTCATCGAAATTAAGCCGGTTTCGCCACTTTGTTTTTCATACCTGTCCCTTCGCTCCCGCGCCGCAAGTAAGACAAAAACCAAGAGGCACGGCGGGACGGCACAATCCGCACGCGTAGGTCGGTGCGTCCCGCCCGACCCCAAGTGGCGGAGCCACGAAGTACCCGCAGCCCAGAGCCTGCCCTCGACCTGATCGGGGGGTGAAGCAAGCATCGCCCACGATGCGAAGCGCAACCCTGGGTAACGGATCAATATTTTTTATTTTCTCCCCTCCCGCACCAGCGGGAGGGGC
>Ga0307373_10013298_pt1 | contig 11532 bp, 10 predicted proteins | sample OX2MG_FD_202534 | JGI IMG/M metagenome (GOLD analysis project Ga0307373, IMG submission 202534) | Soil microbial communities from Risofladan, Vaasa, Finland - OX-2 | ecosystem: Environmental > Terrestrial > Soil > Coastal area > Acid sulfate soil | place: Finland: Risofladan, Vaasa | collected... | reverse complement strand
GTATCCGCCGAATCTTACCCATCATGAACAGGGTGATCACCTCATAAACCCCGCTGCGTCAAACCCAACAGGTTAGGTTAAACACCCGGGTCCGTTTTGGATCGGCAGATCCCTTGAAAGGGGGCGGTTTCCAATCGGCAGCAACAATCGGTAAAGTTCGTATTGAAGTGCATGCCGAACACACGCTCTAGCTCAGGCACGCAGATTTCTTCGGTGGCACTAGGGTAGACGGTGGATTCGTAGACCACCACGTCGTCGCGTTTAAGCGCCTTGTCGACGGTCTGGCTGGCCTTGATCAGCGATGTAAAGTCGGGGCCTTTGTGCTCATCCACCGGGGTGGGCACGGAGATGATGAAAACGCTGCGCTCGCCCAGTGCTTCGAGATCGTCGGCAAAACGCAGTTTTGGGGCCGATGCCAATTCCTCTGCAGTCGTTTCCCGGGTATCGTCGATACCCTGTCGCAACTGCTCGACGCGTTCGGCGCGGATGTCAAAACCGAGGGTATCGAATTGTTTGCCGAACTCCACCGCCAACGGCAGACCGACATAGCCCAAGCCACGATGGCGATTTTGATGTTTTTCGGGCTTGCATGTGAGAACGGTTTAACCAGAGATGCCGGTTTCGCTATTGATGTTGAGCCCCGGCGAGATTTCCGAGTAGCCGGCGCGCGTGAACAGGCAGGCACCCAGTTCTAAGAATCGAGCAAAGATTTTTGATACAAAACTGAACAATCTCAAGCCGTGCTCATCGGGTAGTGGATTGCAAACAAGGTTGTGGATACTACACTGTGGAGTATTGTGATGAGGAAAGCGGGCTTGCACTTAGGCTGTACGTGACGCCGACGGCAATCATCGAACGCCGTATGAGCATTTTACTCGGTGGCGTGGCATGCTCGCCGCTCAACGATCACCATCAATGTTGCCTCGACTGGAGGAAGCCGGACCTTGAACCTGATATTCAGCCACATCATCACCGTCTGCACCGGCAATATCTGCCGCAGCCCGATGGCGGAAGCCATCCTGCGACAACGACTCGCCGGGCATGGTGCGGTAGTGGAGTCGGTGGGTATCGGCGCGCTGACCGGAGCGCCAGCCGACCCGCTGGCACAGGCGTTGATGCTGGAGCGCGGCATCGACATCTCGGCGCATCGCGGACGTCAGGCCGATGCCGGCAGCCTCGCCGGCGCCGATCTGGTGTTGACGGCGGAGACACTGCACAGCGACTGGATTAACAGGCGGTTTCCTTCACTGCGCGGGCGCGTACACAAGCTGGGGCGATGGCTGGGTGACAAGGATATCGCCGACCCTTATCAATATCCGCGAGCTGCGTTTGAAGCCGCTCTGGCGGAAATCGACGCCAGTGTGGAGGCGTGGTTGCCCAAGCTGGCGGAATGACGTGTAGCCCGGCGCCGACGGCCAAGCCTGATTCCCTGCGCTAAACTTAGCTACTTTACAACGGGCGTTCGCGATTACTGCCCGGGTTTTTACGCAGTTGGGCCAGACGTTCGGCGATCTTGCTTTCGAGACCGCGTGAAGTGGGTTGGTAGAACCGGCTACCGGCCAGCGCATCGGGCAGAAATTGCTGACCCTCCGCATGGGCATCCGCCTCGTTGTGATCGTAACGGTAGCCGGCGCCGTAACCGAGGTTTTTCATCAGCCGGGTGGGCGCATTGCGGATGTGCAGTGGCACTTCCAGCGAGCCGTGTTTTTCCACCGCGGCTTTGGCGGCGCCGAACGCGGTGTAGACGGCGTTGCTCTTGCTGGCCACGGCAACGTAGACGACGACCTGGGCGATGGCGAGATCGCCCTCGGGGCTGCCGAGCCGTTCGTAGGCATCCCAGGCTTGCAGCGCCATCGGCAGTGCGCGTGGATCGGCCAGACCGATATCTTCTACCGCCATGCGCACCACGCGACGCGCGATGTAGCCAACGTCGGCGCCGCCATTGAGCATGCGCGCGTACCAGTACAGTGCGGCGTCGGGATCGGAGCCGCGTACGGATTTGTGCAGGGCGGAGATCTGGTCGTAGAAGTTGTCGCCCTGCTTGTCAAAGCGGCGCAGACCGCGGCCCACCAGACGTTCTAGCAAAGCGTCGTCCTTGTCGCCGGCCGCTCGCGACAGCTCGACGGCCGTCTCCAGAAGGATTAGCGCCCGGCGAGCATCGCCGTCGGCGGCCTCGGCAATCCGGGTCAGCCAGCCTTGGGGAATGACGTCCGCGGTTTCGCCCATGCCGCGTTCGCGGTCGGTCAATGCACGCTGCAGCAGGTCGGCGATAGCGGCTTCATCCAGCGGACGCAGCACAAACACACGCAATCTCGACAGCAGCGCGCCGTTCAATTCAAAGCTGGGATTCTCGGTGGTGGCGCCGATCAGGATCAGCGTGCCGTCCTCGACGAATGGCAGCAGCGCGTCCTGCTGGCTTTTGTTGAAGCGATGAATCTCGTCGATGAACAATACCGTGCGCTGCGATGGCTGCGCCTTCAGCGCCAATTGCGCCTTGGCGGTGGCTTCACGGATATCCTTGACACCGGCCATCACCGCCGACAGCGTCAGAAACTGGGCTTCGGAGTATTGCGCCACCAGCCGCGCCAGCGTGGTTTTGCCGACGCCGGGCGGCCCCCAGAACACCATCGACGGAATACGGCCGGACTCCAGCGCCACCCGCAACGGCGCACCGGTGGCCAGCAGGTGCGGCTGCCCGACGACTTCATTGAGAGTGCACGGGCGCATGCGCTCGGCAAGTGGGCGCACGGCCCGTTCAGGGAGAGAGTTGGACGTCATTTGTTACCGTGGCAAGGAACAGGAACGGGGACATCACGACCTCGGCCAATCCCTCGCCCTCATCAATCCGGATCCGGCGCAGCGCTGCCGACCACGGTGACACCGGCCGGAGGCTTGAAAGCGTATGTTTTGGCGGCCACGGGAGCGTTGGTCTTGATGTTGTTGAAACTCACGTCGGTGGTATCGCCAAGCTGGTCGTGAAACACCATACGTACGGGCACGCCGTTGCGCAGCGACAGTTCGATGGACTTGAAGTCGCTGTCTTTCGATTTCGGAATCAGACGCACCACTTGTTCACTGTTATCGCTGCCGCCATCCTGCAATGTGAACGCATCGTTAAGCGCCGCCCGCTGCGTCAACAAAGTGGCAGGCGATCCGGTCAGCGCCTGTTTTGCCGAACGCAACGTCACCTGTTTCAGGTCGGGATCGTAGACCCAGATGGTGTGACCGTCGCAGATGATCAACTGCTGGTACGGCTTCTCGTAAGACCAGCGAAATTTACCCGGCCGCGACAGCCACATCTGTCCGCTTTGCGACTTCACCACCCGGCCCTTGTCGTCGGTCTGCACCTGCTTGAAGTCGGCCTGCAGGGTGTGGACGTTGTCGACGAAGTGCTTGAGCGCAACTCGTGGGTTGTCGGCACGGGCAGTTGCAGCCGCGGCGAGCATCCAGGCAGCCAGCAGAAAGGGCATCCACGCTTTTGGCATCAGTGATTCCGGAAAACAGCTTGTATGTTCATCATCTCGATCGACTCCTGTCCGTGAACCGACAGATTCACTCCCGCCCGCCCGGCGCCAGAATCTCGCGGCTGCCGCCCGGGCCGCTGGGGCCGACGATGCCGGCGGCTTCCATCTGCTCGACCATGCGCGCGGCGCGGTTGTAACCGACGCTGAGACGGCGCTGCACCCAAGAGATACTGGCCTTGCGCGATTCCAACACGATGGCGACGGCTTGGTCGTAGAGCGGGTCCTGCTCGGCATCTACCGCCTCCGGATCGCGCGCATCGGGCTCGCCGGCGATGACGTTTTCGATGTAATCTGGCTCGCCGGTCTGCTTGAGGTAGGCGACGACCTTGTGCACTTCGTGATCGTCGACGAAGGCACCGTGGATACGCGCGACTTGGCTGGCGCCGATCGGGCGGTAGAGCATGTCGCCCTGCCCCAGCAGGGTCTCGGCGCCGTTCTGGTCGAGGATGGTGCGCGAGTCGATTTTGGAGGCAACCTGGAAGGCGATGCGGGTGGGGATGTTGGCCTTGATCAGGCCGGTGATGACGTCGACGCTGGGGCGCTGGGTGGCAACGATCAGGTGGATGCCGGCAGCGCGCGCTTTCTGCGCGATACGGGCGATCAATTCTTCCACTTTCTTGCCCACCACCATCATCATGTCGGCCAGTTCGTCGATGACCACAACGATGTGCGGCAGGTTTTCCAGCGGTGGTGTTTCCGGCACCTCACCTGCGGCGAACAGATCGGGCGGCGGTGCCAGCGGATCGGCTAGCGGCGTGCCTGCAGCGAGGCTCTCTTCGATCTTGCGGTTGAGCCCGGCCAGATTGCGTACCCCGACGCCGGACATCAGGCGGTAACGGCGTTCCATCTCTGCCACGCACCAGCGCAGCGCGTTGGCGGCGTCCTTCATGTCGGTGACTACCGGTGTCAGCAAGTGCGGAATGCCGTCGTACACCGACAGCTCCAGCATCTTCGGGTCGACCAGGATGAAGCGCACCTGTTGGGGCGTGCTCTTGTACAGCAGCGACAGGATCATGGCGTTGATCGCTACCGACTTGCCGGCGCCAGTGGCGCCCGCTACCAGCAGATGCGGCATCCGTCCCAGATCGGCGGCGACCGGGTTGCCGGCGATGTCCTTGCCCAAGCCCAAGGTCAACGGCGAAGCAGCCCTCTCGTAGACCGGCGCCGACAGAATCTCTGACAACATTACGGTCTCGCGCTTGGCGTTGGGGATCTCCAGGCCGATGACGCTCTTGCCTTCGATCACTTCGATCACGCGCACGCTGCTGATGGCCAGTGCCCGCGCCAGATCGGTAGCCAGGTTGCTGATCTGCGACCCCTTGACGCCCGGCGCCGGCTGCAGCTCGAAGCGCGTGATCACCGGCCCCGGCAGCGCGTCCACCACCTCGGCCTTGACGCCAAAATCGGCCAGGTGACGCTCCAGCTCGCGCGCCAGATGGTCCAGTTCATCCGGGCTGTAACGCCTGCCGTTGGATCTGGGCGGATCCAACAAGGCCAACGGCGGCAGCGGCTCGCCGGTAAATGCGGGAATATCGCCGGCAGCCGCGCGCGTACGAGCTGATTTGCCTGCGGGTGTTGTCATTGGCGACAAGCCCAGCAGATCGAATTGATTGGTATCGACCATCAGCCGGTCCAACACCGGCGTCTTGCGTGCACGCGGGTCGCGGCGCTTGCGCGTCGCAGAGCTGCCTGCCGTGCCGCTGTCCAGGGCAGATTGTTCCGGCGAATTGCCGCTCTCTGTCAGACGCGTCAGCACCGCTTGATACAGATGCAGCGCCGACGCGCCGAGCCGCTCCAGCACCGCCATCCACGAGAACACAAACGCTAGCGGTGCGGCGGCAACGAACACGGTCAGCAGCAGCAGCGTGGCACCAACCGCGTTGAGGTTGTGTTCCAGCACGTCGCGCAGGTAGTGGCCGGCGACGCCGCCTGCGCCTTGCATCACCCAGCGGGTTGAGTCGAAAAACAACGCGCACAGGCCGGCCAGACTGAGCAGCGCCGCGATCCAGGCGACGGCCCGCACCACCACCGGCACCGGCACCACCTCCGGTGCGCCGCGATAAACCCGCAACCCGATCCACAGGATCGCCCACGGCAGCAGCATCGCCACATAGCCGAACACTCCAAACAGCGCGTCCGCCAGCCAGGCGCCGGCGGTGCCGGCGAGATTGCGCGCCGATGCGCCGTTGCCGGTGGACCACCAGCCCGGATCACCCGGATGAAAGCTTAGCAGCGCAACGATCAAAAACAGGGCGATGCCGGTGCAGGCCAGCAGCACCGCTTCACGCGGCAGCCGTCCTAGCCAGCCGGGATCATCCTCGATCGATCGGTCGGTGGAGTGGGTGGTCTGGTTTTTGCTACGAATTGCCATCAAATCCAATATGGAACCGACGAACTAAGAACTTGAAAGGGGAATTGGGAGACTGCATGGTGGAGCCGCAGCTTGGAACGATAAACGCGTATTTGGTGCCTGTTTCAGTATATCAGCGCCGCACGGGCCGACTGGCCGGGCACCATCTGCAGCGGGTCTTGAATTCGACGGCAACACCTTCATTTTAAAAGTGCGCCGAATGAGGTGGAGAATGGCATCTGTTAACACCATCAACGCGACAATCCGTCACTACGTACTGACTCCGGACGGAGCGATCCGTGAATTCAGCGCGGGCGAAGCGGCGTCGATATCCGGCGGCACGGACCGCATCCCGGAGTTTGCGGGCAGCGATCTGCGCTACCTGCTGGTATCATGTGAACCGCAAGGCGAGCACGAACTGAAGATTCAGACGGCCGGCGCGGCCATCCACTTCGACGCCGAGGGACGCATGGTGGAAGTACGTGCAGCCACTGCGGAAGAAAAGATTTCTCGTTTCGAACACGACACCTGCGTGCAGTGGGCGCTGCGTGAACTGGTACCGGCGCGGCCGACCTTGAACTAGGGCCCTAACCGTGAAGTTGCGCCAGTTCGACAGCATTGCCGCCATCGATGCACAGACTTGGAACGCTTGTTTTGCAGCAGGTGACCCGTTTGTTCGCCACGATTTTCTGGCCGCGCTCGAAGCACACGGTTGCGCCGTGCCGCAGACCGGCTGGACGCCCTGTCACGCCGCGCTCGAAGACGATGCAGGACAGGTGATCGGCGCCGCGCCGCTGTATCTGAAGACGCATTCCTACGGCGAGTTCGTGTTCGATTTCAGCTGGGTCGAAGCCAGCCGTCGGCTGGGGCACCGCTATTACCCCAAACTGCTGTGCGCGGTGCCGTTCACACCGGTCACTGGCCCTCGGCTGGGTGCGCGCGACGACTGCATCCGCACGGCACTGGCGCAGGGTCTGCGTCAGCTTGCCGAGCGCATGCAACTGTCTTCCCTGCACGCATTGTTCGTGAACGATACCGATCTGTGCGCGTTGCGCACGGCACAATGCGTCGAACGCAACGACGTGCAGTTCCACTGGCGCAACTCCGGCTACGCTGATTTCGCCGCCTTTCTCGCCACGTTGACCCACGACAAACGCAAAAAAATCCTGCGCGAACGGCGGCGTATTGCCGAGGCCGGTCTGCGCCACCAGTGGCAGGCCGGCGACACCCTGAGCGAAGCCCAGTGGGCCGAGGTGTATGCGCTGTATGCCAACACTTACGCCGAGCGCGGACGCGAACCGTATCTGAACCTAGATTTTTTTCTCGACTACGGCCGCCGACCGGACACACCCGTCCGTCTGGTCAGCGCCTTCGACGACGCGCGGCGGGTGGCGGTCGCCATTACCTTGCGCGGCGGCGACACGCTTTACGGCCGGCATTGGGGTGCGGCGACGCACTATCACAGTCTGCATTTCGAGACCTGTTATTACCAGGGTATCGAATACTGCATCGATCAAGGTCTTCGGCATTTCGATGCCGGCGCACAGGGCGGCCACAAGCTGGCGCGCGGCTTCGTGCCCGAACTCACGAGCTCCGCACACTGGCTGTCCGAGCCGCTGCTGGCCGATGCGGTACAGCGCGCGATCAAACGCGAACGCGTGTTGGTCGAGGCCGAAGGCCGCATGTTGTCCGCGCACAATCCCTATCGCCAGCACGATGAACAGCAGGCAGCGGCGGCGCTTTCGCTGGAGTAACATAAACGTTGTTATGGACAACCCGGTCCGCTTGCACTGGCTCGATCCGCGCGATCCGCATCAACTCTTCCCGCCCGCTCGGCAGGCTATGCGCAGTCCCAACGGCTTGCTGGCGATCGGCGGCGATCTCTGCGCCGACCGGCTGATCCGCGCCTATGGCCAGGGCGTCTTTCCGTGGTTTAACCCCAACGAGCCGATCCTGTGGTGGTGTCCGGACCCGCGTGCGGTGCTACTTCCGGCGCAGTTTCACGTCTCGCGTTCACTGCACAGACGCTTGTGCCGAGGCGAATTTGCGCTCAGCCTCGACCGCGCTTTCGATGCCGTCCTCGAAGGCTGCGCCGCCGCCCGCGCCAACAGTCACGGCACCTGGCTGGGTCACGATATGAAACGGGCCTACCGTGTGTTGTTCGAGCGGGGGTTATGCCACTCGGTGGAAGTCTGGCAGTACGGCCAACTGATCGGCGGCCTGTATGGCGTGGCGCTGGGGCGGGCGTTTTTCGGCGAATCCATGTTCAGCCGCAAGACCGATGCCTCCAAGATCGCACTGTGTCTGTTGGCACGTCAGCTGCAGGTCTGGGACTACGGCTTGATCGACTGCCAGATCGCTTCTGCACACCTGCAAGGGTTGGGCGCGATCGAGCTGCCGCGCGCGCGTTTTTTGCTGCAGTTGCGCGACGCTTTGCAAGTGCCGCCACGCAGCGGCCACTGGCAGTTCGACATTCCGCTGCCGGGCGCGCGCGCCCATCTGCCGACGCCATGAGCGAAATCCACCGGGTCCGCCTGTTGGTCAGCCGCGAGCACGATTGCGGCTACCTACCGCAACGCACTGCGCGCAGCGCGTTCGTCGACCCTGCACTGCGGCTCAACCCCGCTTACTACGGCAAGCTGCTCGAACAGGGGTTTCGACGCAGCGGCAATTACGTCTATCGACCGCTGTGCCGCGGTTGCGCCGCCTGCCTCCCTGTACGCATCGCGGTGGCCGATTTCCGCGCCGACCGCAGTCAACGCCGCTGCCTGCGTCACAACACAGACTTGAAAATGACCGGCGTCGACCGGCTCGGCGACGAACACTACGCGCTGTACAGCACCTATCTGCGGGCTCGCCACCCCAATGGCGGCATGGACCCGAACGACGCCGGCGCGTTCCATAGATTCCTCGACGCACCGTGGTCGCAGACTCTGTTTCTGGAGTTTCGTCAGGAACAACACCTGTTGGCGCTGGCGGTGGTCGACCAGGTACCGCACGGACTGTCCGCGGTCTACACGTTTTTCGATCCGACGCAGCCGCAGCGCGGTCTCGGCAGTTACGCCATCCTGCGTCAGATTGAAGTCGCCCGCGACGCCGGTCTCGACTACGTCTATCTGGGCTACTGGGTCGCAGAAAGCCGCAAGATGGACTACAAGCGGCGCTTCAGGCCGTTGCAAGTGATGGGGGTCGGTGGCTGGCAAGTCCAGACTGAGCCGTAGAGTCGTAACTCCCGGATTGCTGCAGTCAAACCGGGGATGATTGATCGACACCCGCGGCTCTGCCCCGTCTCTTGATCACATTTCACATGAGGCATAGCCTGTAGCTCCATGACGTTCATGTAGATGGGGCGATAGCCATGGTGGGTAATGAAGCGACGTGGTCGCAGCAGGTTTTCGGAGCGTGCGATCTTGGCGATAGCCGTCGCACACGGCGCTTGGTGGATGTGGGGGCACGACTGGCACGACAGGTGGGAGCCTCGATGGCTCAGTGTTATGAAGGCGAGGGCGCCAGCTTTGCTGGGCAGCTATCGACTGATCCGCAACGAGGACGTCTCGCTGGAAGCGATCCGGGAAGGTGGCTTGAGACGGACCGTACAGCAGCCACGTCCTGTCCTGACGTGCTGCTGGCCATCTAGGACACGACCAGCGTGAGCTACGCGCATGCCGTGGCGGCGGATTTTGGAACGACAGGCAATCGACGGGAGGCCAAACACCGCGGCTATCTGGTGCATTCCATTTTGTTGTTGGAGACTGCTGGCGAACGCACGATCGGACTCATTGAGCAACGCCACTGGAGCCGCGACGCGCAGACGCTGTGTCATGACACCGTCGAAGTTGCACAGCGTGTTGATCGCCTTTCATCGTTTTGGATGCTTGCAGTGCGAAGGTGATCAAAGCTCCCTTAAGCAACTTCACCTTCTGTACGGACCTTTACCAACGTTATGTCGTCAGACGATTGTCCGAGGCCGCGACCTGCAGCAGATCCGACCATAACTCGGAGGGATTTCGTATGAACTTTAAGATTCGTTCGCTTGCAGCCGCTGTCGCCGCAATCGCCCTGGTAATCGCCACACCTGCATGGAGTGCTGGTGCCACAACCGTGACCGACCCGTTTTACACTTACACCGGCAGCACCCCACTGTCTTCAATCCCGCTGGGAACTGTGCTCGACACAAGAAACGTGACCTATCACGTGGCGGGGATGTCGACTCGAGTAACCGCTGAGCAGTTGCTTTATCGCACCAATAATGCGCAGAACCAGGCCGTCGTCAATGTGACCTCAGTCATCCAAAGCCCGGTCAGCAACGGCCAGGCGATCTCCTACCAATCCGCCTACGACTCGTTGAACCCCTACGATGAACCATCACAAGTGATCGCAGGAGGTCGCACCTTGGGTGGTCTTCTTTACGGTGGTGAATCCATTGCGGTCGGAGCATTGCTGCTGGCGGGTTATAACATCATCGTGCCTGACACAGAGGGGCAGACCGCAGATTTTCCGGCCGGTATGGAAGAAGGCATGACGACTCTTGACTCGGTCCGCGCCGCGCTCAATACTGCTTCCACCGGCCTAAAACCTTCCACCAAGGTTGCCCTGATTGGCTACTCCGGTGGAGCGATTGCCACTGACTGGGCTGCGCAGCTCGCTCCAACCTACGCTCCCGATGTCAACCGGCAGCTCGTCGGCGCCGCCGAGGGTGGAGTGCTGGTCGACCCCGCCCACAACTTGAATTATATCGATGGCAGCGTCGTCTGGGGCGGCGCCGCTGCGGCGGCACTGGTCGGCTTGGCACGGGCCTACAATATCGATTTCACCCCCTATCTCAGCGGCACTGGGGTGACGTTATTTGACCAGATTCAGAATCAATCGCTCGTCCAGATTCTGCAGAGTCATCGCGGCTTGAATTGGGAGTCTCTGTTCAAGCCCCAGTATGCAAACGCCATCGACAGCATTCCCGCGTTTGTGGAGTATGCCAACAAGGTGAATGCCGGACTCGTCGGATCGCCGACGATCCCGATGTATATCAGTCAGGGCGACAACGGCGCTCTGGATGGCACCTTCAATAGCCAACCCGGTGACGGTGTCATGATCGCCGGCGATGTGCGGGCCTTGGCGCGACAGTTTTGCGCCAGCGGCACGCCAGTCCAGTACAACGAATACCCCTTGCTCGAACACGGCACTACCGGCGCTTTATGGGCCATCAATATGGTGCCGTGGGTCTACGCGCGCTTTGCTGGGACACCCGCGCCAAGTAATTGCTCGGAAATCCGGCCAGGTAACTCGCTAGCCCCCGAGTCGGTTCATTAGTTCAAGGAAAACCGAGCGCTTCATCGCAAAAAGTGCCGGGGCATGTGGCGTCTCATCGCCGCATTTCCCGGCACTTTTTCGTTGTGTGGTACGGGTATCTGGTGGCGGCGCTGACCCTGAATCGCCACCGTGGTCATCAGCTTGGGGTTGTCGAGATAGAAGTCAGAGTGGTGAGGCGTCTTGTAGATGTAACCATCGCTGTGTATTCCTTCGAAGGAGAAATAAGATCTGGCCACGGTTATTCGGACAGAGATTTGAGGAAAGTAAGTGGATCTCTAAAGTAAGTGGATCACTGCGGGTTATGCTGCCAGTTGTTGTGGCAGTGAATTGAAGTACACGGTATCGGGTGTC
>Ga0307373_10013297_pt1 | contig 11533 bp, 13 predicted proteins | sample OX2MG_FD_202534 | JGI IMG/M metagenome (GOLD analysis project Ga0307373, IMG submission 202534) | Soil microbial communities from Risofladan, Vaasa, Finland - OX-2 | ecosystem: Environmental > Terrestrial > Soil > Coastal area > Acid sulfate soil | place: Finland: Risofladan, Vaasa | collected... | reverse complement strand
TGCTTCGGAGAAAGTGTCAGTATTCTCCTCGAAGCAACGGCATGCTTCTCGTATACCCAAATGGGCTATCCCCCCTCCTGTTTTCTCATACTTCTGTTGCGACACACGTTGAAACAGTCTATAATACCACATCAATCAACCTTCCCAAGAAAATAAACCCTTCCACAAAATGTTTCTCCAAAAGCCTGCAAGGCCACTCCAACGCAAATAACCGTTAAGCGTTTTTGACTGCCTAACGGTAAAATTCTACCAGTTTTTAGGAAGATAATACTACTTGACAAGCCCTGTACAAGTCATATTATCTCGATTTTTTGCCTACCTGTGTTTTATTATTCTTCTTTTGCCTGTTTTTCAGGTTTAACCGACCAACAGGAGAAAATGACGAATGTTGTTGACGTGCTTCTGTACTGCCAAAGTCCTTTAGGTAATTTTCCGTGATATCAACACTGCTATGACCCATTTCACGCGAAAGACTTAACACCTCACCGCCTTGCTGCATATACATCTTTGCAAAGGTATGACGGAACGTGTGAGGAGAAAGCCGTACCGTCCCATCCAAATGAATGCCTGTCGCCACCTTCACACGCTTAATAACAGCCGCAATACCAGCCACAGTCAAAGCAGCACCTTTTCTGTTTCTACCACAACTCAAAAACAATGAAGGTTCATCGGGAGTAGCTGGCTTGCGATACTTATTGATATACTTCCACACCAACTTTCCCACATCAGGATACAATCCTATCTCGCGTTCCTTACGACCTTTACCCATCACTTTGATGTAGTTGTCATAAAAGCCATCAAGACGCAATGACACAATCTCAGAAACGCGCATCCCTGTATCAAGCAGCAGGAGTACCATCACATAATCACGAAAGCCCATCTCTGTATGAAGGTCAAAACAGGCAAGCATCTTTTCTACCTGCTCATCAGAAAATGTAGGAGTTACCTTCTTCGGAGGTTTCGGCAACGACAGACGTTTATCCGCAGGATTGCTATGTATCAATTCCTCTTTATAGCACCAGCTAAAAAATGCTTTCCACACACGTACATACCCACGAACAGAGGATATATCAAGTGTCTCACCATCTTTCCGATAGACCCCACGAACGGTATCCGATGGAGTCCCTAAAAGATGCTGGACGCATATTCTTAAATCAAAAACAGTCACTAACTCAAGTTCTGACTTTTCGCACAACTTTTGCAACAAATCAACAAGCATCCTCAAGTGATGACGATAATTGATAATGGTATCCCTCGATAAGGGGCGAACTTCACAATCCCTTATGAAATGCCTGATAACACCGGTATCACCATCAAGTTTCATAGCAACCCCTCTTTCTAGGCCCCAGCAGCCTGTTCAAGCTTGTAAACAACCCGCTTTTTATGCACCGACTTAGAAAAATCCCGTTCCTTTTCTTCCAGATAGTCCATCACCTGATTACACAGGTAATGAAATGTCACAGAAAGGTCAGACTCGATATCCCCACGAGGCAGCAACCCATCAGCAAACGGACGCCATGCCTCAGTCGTAATCACACATCCGGCCACTTGCGCCACCATCTGCCTCATATTGACCGCATAATGACGCTTGCGTACCATCTGCCGGAGGTTGAGCGGCAGTATCGGAGCGACAGGCGCAGCCGGAGTCGCCGAGCCATCCACCAACCGCCGAGCCGGTTTCTTGCGTGTGAACGTCGTTTCCATTGAAGACGCCGCTAACGCTTCATCCACTTGCTGTAAGAGTTCTTCCTGTTCCTTTACCTCCCGTTCCTCATCCGTCTCGACTGGTTGAAACGCCTCTTGTATCACTTGCCAGTCAGGATGCACCGGCCAGCGCGAACGGTTGGTATCATCGGTTGGCACCACATACCGCAGCCAACCATCCGGCAAATCATCCGAGCCACCGCCGACGTGTCCCGCCGCATACGACCACAGGAGCGGCAATCGCTCTTTGAGGTCATAGGCATTCTCAATACCGTGAAACTCCTTTTCAATTTTGAATTCATGCAACGCCCGACGCTTGAAACGCATCTCGATACGCCACACCGCCGTTTTCCCATCCCATACCGGCGACCCGTTTTCATCCTTGACGGAGAGCCAAATGTCATGGAACCATGCTTTTTTGGGCGACTTGTACTTTATCTCGTGTGTCTTGTCATAGAGCAAGGCCGAGACTTGCCCGGTACGCGCCCCAAAGGGCAAGCCGGTAATCTTAGCCCAGCGTCGTTTAATGCGGTCAGGCCCATCAAGCATGCCATCCTCTAAGATATCTACTGGCATCTGGTCATCCAATTGAGCGCGAGTGATAAAGTGTTCTTTGACATCCTGAACCGTCCCAACATTCAGACCGACCACATCTACGGCAAGATCAATATTCGACGGTTGCAGCATGATAGCATCTCCAAAGACATCCATCAGGAACAGATGAACATCCGAAATCGCCTTATCCAGATTGCTCACTGTCCAGAGATATTCCGAGGATAACCGAACTTGCCCAAGCATCGCCATCTTTGACCCACGATTGACCGCCAGCGTCAGGCTATTGTTATGCAGTATCCAGTTAAACCCTTCACTGCCTTTTGTTCTCATGAACAAATTGCCACCGTCAAAAACAAAGCGCGAGGCTATATCTTCCTCTTCCACTTGCGCCCGTTCTTTCAACAACGTCAATTCTTCCTGTAGCTCAGAAGAGACCCGACGCTTGACGACCACACCCGCGCTATCGGTCGGATAGATGTTCATCACTAACGTATCCACACCAAAGCCGACAATCTTGACTGAACTTGTCATAGACACACCTCCAATCTGAAATGAACACACCAGAGAAAACTAACCAATATAACTAGACCAAATCCTATGTATTTTGAGCAGTGCGATTTACTTGTGGCACTGCTTAGAAGAGCAATCATCACCAGCTTTTCATCCGTGCAATAGCCATCAGTTGACGACCAAGCCACTCTGTATAGACCGGTGGAATCGCTTGTCGAAGTTCATTAATCGTCATCCAATCAATCCCCATTGCCTGACTACCTCGTGCTTTTGTGAACCCACGTCCACCTTTGCCAAACACTGAAATATAGGCCCCATCCTTGACCGTTCCCTTGTGCCGACACGGCAGAGGAGCAAAAAGCACCGTACTTGACTCGAAGTAGCGGTGACGCAAGACTCCTAATCCAAACATCGAGCCACACAACATCACGCCCTGTTGTATCGGCGCACCCGGAACATTCTCAATAATCCAGAGGCCACCCCAGGACAACAACCGTTGACGAACCGCAGGTAACAAATCAGGATACGCGCCCGGTCGCTGTAAGAAATTCTGACAAATCGAGTAGGCTTGACACGGTGGACTCGCATGCACAACATCAAACCCATCGAAAGAAACCGTCATAGCATCAGCTTGCAGAAAAGCAAACGGATAATGCGATTGTGGTCTGATATCCACTCCAACCACCTCAAAACCGGCACGAGCATAGCCCATTGCGACACCACCAGCGCCACAAAACAAATCCAACAAGCGCCGTTTCCTCATCCATGCACCTCCTTTAGAACTGTTCACCCAACAGAATACGATGCCACAACTCACGAACCTCAAGGTTGTAGTACAACAATAAGAAGTCAAAGACCGAGCCACCCCGTTGCCACGTACTACAGTACCAGCAATACCCACCCGCCATTTTCGGAACATGCACCTTGAACGAAGGGCGACTATCCCGCCCGTTGGCATGGTGCCAGCCGAACGGACAACACCCAATGCCACGACTATCTAGCTCGACATACCGACCAATGAGCGTTAACGGGTGTTGTGCCGCGCACCAGTCCCGAATAGAGAGCGTCGAGTCAAGATGCGTGCTACCCACCACTTTTTTTGCAGGACATTTTTTTTGTGGTGCTGATACCTCAACTTGCTCACGCTGGGGCAAACTGGACGCAACCGGAACAGCGGCACGCTCAACCTGCGCGAGCCACGAGAGCGCCGCCTTGACCGATGCAACCACCGGCACCAGTTGCCCATCCGAGCCAACCGCGACAAACGGATAGCGCCGACCCGTCAAGCGATGCACACCAAACGGCACCCGCATCAATGACCCCGGATGTTCCCAATCGGCCCCATCTTGTTTCGGGTAGAACTCGACACCGACAGGACAATAGGGCAGCAGCCACCGCCGCACGAGCACAGCCGGAGCCAGTTCCGAGAACAGCACCCGCAAGTGAGCGCCACGCCGCGAGGCTTCCAGATACGATGGCACGTGAACAGCTGTTAATTGTGCTTGCACCGAAAGCAGCGAGAGCAACCCCGCATCACTATCGGCATCGAAGACCGCAAACTGACAACACCCTTGCTCATCAATCAGATACGTCCCTATCGTTTCGCTACCCGCCAGATGCCGCCGCAACACATCGTAAGTAAGCAAACGCCGCGACCGATAATAGAGACCATCGGCCCGCTGGACGGCATAATCGTTGTGCCGACCGATACACGTTCGCACGAGCGAAACCAGTTCCGTATCCATGTATGCCATCAGATAGCCCCTCCCCCTTGTGTGATGGATGTATCAGTTTTTGTTATGGATGAAACGGCTACGAGAGCGCCGGAGACACCCATGATAGGCCCTACAAGGCCCTGAGAACGCGCTACGCCCGTTTTGTCTTTGAGATGTCCAATCATACCGCCACCTTTCACGAGACCCCTTCTTGATTCGCTCAGGAATCGACCTTAAACCCGCCTGTAGAGCCACTTCGCACCAATAGAATAGCCAAAAGAGGCCACAATGGACACCAGCACCAACATAACCCATAACCTCAGACTTATCGTTCTAATGAAGAATGATAACGATATTATAAATAAATAGTGCAGTATCAGGCTTGCAAAGAGGCAACGAAAAGGCCCGACGCAGCCGACCCGCAGGGCGACCGCATCAGGCGTGACCGTGTGGCGTGTGGCGTGCAATCAGAGACCGAGCGAGAACGCACACCACCGCCAGCAGGAGAGCAGACTATTCGTCTTCTTTAGGAATGCCCATATCGCGCAGGTTCGTCACCTGTGAACGAATTTGCAGCTTCTTCGTGCCATCAGGCAAGTCACGCTGCCCCGCCGTTTGACTCGTCACCTTGACGCGCACCCGATGACCAACCAGCGTGTCTTTCGTCGCTTCACGATAGGTCTCATCCTCAGAAGGAAGTTGACAATTCCAGATGAAACCGCTGGACACATCAATGAGTTCGAGCGAGAGAAATTCCCACTCTTCCCCGGTCCGCTTACCCGACTTATACGTCCCACTGACCACACGCTGACTTTTGATGGTTGCTGTTAATTGTGCCATGTTCTTTTCTCCTTTTGTGTTCATGAAACAGGATGTTTGGGTGGCGAGGCCCCGCCGCACAATGGCGCACAGCGACCCCGCCAAACCTTCCAAAAACCGTGAACTATAAAGACGCCTACAAAGCCACACGACAGGAACGCTCTCCTCTAATACCGGCGCACCACACGCACCACCGCTTTTGCGTCCGGCTCCGACTCCTCAGCTACTTTTTTTTTGCGTCGTCAGCATGCCCTCCCTTGTCAACAAAGCGCCGCAAAAACTGTTCTATTTGCTCACTGCTATAGCCCCGCTTCATCGCCACATAGACCATCTTCTCAATCCGCTCAGTCAACGAGCGTTGCCGTTTGTTGATATCGTCATAGTGATTCTGCAAACCGAACCAGTTTTCTACCTGTTCGAGGTTCTTCTCAGTTAGCGTCCCTTCTGCAACCATCTGCATAATCTGTTGTTCCAGTGCCTTCCGTTCCGCTTCCGTCCGCCGGTCAAAATCCGCCCAGGCATCAAAAGGTGGAGCAGACGATGACGAACTTGCGCCCTCATCCTCAGCGACCGAAGCCGAGTATGCCGAGGCTAAGCGCCGTTCCCGCTCTTGCTCAATGCGCGTATTCGCTTGCGTCAGCCACTCATCACCCGCACCGCTCAACTGTCCGGTCGCCGCCAGTGAGCCACTGGCCGACGCTTGCCTCTGCTCAATCGTCTTGTTATTGGGCAATTGCGGCCCACGCAGCCGAGGCACCGACTGCATACCACTGAGACCGGAGAGGACTTCTGAAACCAGCATCGCCGCATGGTCAGCCATCTCAGCGTGTCGCTCAGGTGCATTGAGTTCCGATGTCAGTTTCGACTGAATGAAGCCGAGATATTGATGCTTGACCTCCATCTCTGCTTCATGCATCGCTAAATCAAACTCGCGTTCTTTCTGGTCTTTTTGTTCCTGCAATTCCAGTTCTCGATGTCGTTTCCGCAGTTCAGTACTGGTCATAATCAGCGTAATCGCCCCGACCATCGAGAACACCGGCGAGACCGGCGCGAGGTAGTACCACGCTTGCATCAAAGAACTCAAAGGTTGTCCGTTTGCCAGTTCAAAGGCCAACATCATATTGAGAATAGAAACCAGTAGTTCAATACCCGTCACAATCCAGCTTGCTACCTCATGAGCGCCCGGTCGGAACCAGACAAATTTTCCGACCAGTAGCACGAGCATCAAAAGCACGTTGGCAAATGCGCCGATATAGCACGCCATGAGCAGCGGCCCACTCGGAAACACTTTGCCCATCAATTGAATGTAAATGACCGTCCCATACCCGGAGACCGCCAACACCACCAGCGCCGCCAGTCCAATCATCAGACCACGCAGTGCTTTGGTATTGGCACTCTCAGCAAACACTTGACGCAGACGACCTGCCATACCTGACCTTCTTTCTGTGTGCTACTCACGCACACCCTGTAGAACTTCCTCTAAGAACAACCCGAAGGATGCACACGCACCCTTTTCATGCAAGACCGTAATGCTTCCCTCTTCCCGACGATAGCGACCCGTCCCAACGTCATGCATCAATATCTCTGCTTCAACTTCAAATTCCAGACCGACCGCAAATGAGACAATCACTTCAAAGAGGTCATCGAAAACCCGCGCTTGAGCAGCTAAACACTTTTCCCCCTTGTACCAGACCCACAACAGAACCAGACCCACCGGCGCAAATCGCTTCACGCCTTTTTTGCGGTGATGCTCAGCATCATATTTGCCGTGACAGGGCGGACACAGCACCAACGTATCGGCTTCCCGATTCCACGTCTCATATTGCTGCCGATGCGCTAACTGGAGGTACATGTGATAAGGCGTTCCCTCTGCATAAAAGGGATGCGGTCTCCGCGCATTAAAGAACCGAGTCGCATCAGGTAAGCCACACAATTCACACTGATACCCAACCTGCTCCAACGCTTCTTGACGCTTGACCGCCCACACCGAGCGCGGAGGATAGACCCGACGATTAATGGTCATCGCGCCCCCTTCCTCGTGTGTGGCCCACAGTGCAACACACACCAGTACACCACCAGACCCGCCGCAGGTGCATTGAGCGCCACATCAATACTACCCAGACAACCCGGACAGACCGCATGCCCATCACAGGACAGGTCAGCACAATGAAACAATCCAATCATCCCACTGTCATGTATCCACTCATGCCCATGCTCGAAGGCCACAGCAACCGCGACGCCATCAGCAACACGACCACCACCAGCCGCGGTCTCATCCATTGCAGCCGCAAAGGGAGGAAACACCGTATCCAAACGAACCGCCATCATTGCACCTCCAGACAGGGCCGAACAACCACCGGCATTTCATCCCATATGCGCCCATCAAGCAAACGCCCACCCGCTTTCGGAGTACGACCACCCCACTGCTTATGGAAGAAGGCGACCCCTTGCGCAAGGCACTGGTCACGAAGAGCGCGTACCCACTCAGGTTGACAGGAACGAGCGCAAGGCCCCGACTCACCACCAGTAATCACCCACCCGATACCGTCAAGCGAGAGCGACGGGAGCGGCCCAAGTAACGGTTCACACGAGAGAAAGCGCACCGCCGCAGGGACTTCACGCAAGACATCAGCCCGAACCGTCAAACGGTCACACTCGATACTCACCCCCATCCACACGTTCTGCGGCCACGACAACACCGAGGCCAGCCGCCGCAAACGACCGGCCCGTTTCGTCAAAATCTGGAAGGTATGCCATGACGCACGTTCCATCACATCAAACACCTGTTGAATATAGGCATCTGGCACCCGCGAATGAAACAGGTCACTCATCGAATTGACAAAAAACGTCGTGGGTTTCTTGACCCGCAAAGGTTGCGCTAACCGTTCAGGGAACAGTTGTATCTCAGAAAATGGACGTGCATACTGCACTGGCATCAGTTGCCCGTTAGGATACACACCGCCATATTTGAGATAGGCCGCATGCCGCATATCATGCAATGCGAAAGCGTAGCAATGGTCACAACCCGCCGTGACTCGTGTACACCCCGTCAACGGATTCCATGTCATCCCGGTCCATTCAATCGCTGTTTTGCCACTCATGAATGCACCTCCAACCGACCCGCACGCCACGTCTTGACCGCCGACAGCACCGCCGCAATATAGGCCGAGACATCGTTTTCACTGGCAGGAGCATACACCGGCACAATCCGTTGCACCGTTGTCAACCCACGAGGAAGATATTCTGTAGCAATCAAACGGAACCAATCCAGACAACCAGCTTGCCACGAGGCATACGAGCGGAAACGCCCGACACATGAGGAATAGCCAGAGGTACACACAATGTTTCCTACTGAATGTGTGACCACCGCCACGCCTAAACGCCCGAACTGGCTTTCATGCCAGAAGAACGCCAGCGCGTAAATGTCATCAATACCAAAACGCACGCTATCAGCAACCATCGCTTGCCCTAAGCCAACCGCCGGAGAGTGATACGCTGCTAACACCGCATCAACAAAATGAGCCGAGAGCGACGGACGCCCAACCACAGAAGACGATGAAACAGCCGGAGCGACCGGCACCGACAACACCGCCGAGACGGACGGAGCCGACGCCGCCCGACTGATAGTCACAATATGCATGGACAACAGCACAAGCACCACCGCCACGAGAACAAGTAATGCCGTTAACGACCACCGGAGCATAGAACCTCCTTTTCACGTCCCACTGTCAGAGAGACAACAGGACTTGACAGGCTAGGTTCGACACTCCACAATAGAAAGCGAGGAACCTAGCAATGCTTGACCGCACACTAGTGACTCACGTTGGCTAAGGTGTACAAGACCTTAGCCAACATCCTACCGAGGTGATACCCGACAACGCACACGAAAACGTAATGACGGTTTCGCAGGAGAAAACAACCGCCAAATCGAAGCTTGATAGGCAAACGCCATATGGTTCGTTCGCATCACATCACGAAGAGCCGCATCAGGATTTTTTGCCTGTACCTTCGCTCGTAAGTCCGGCCCAATCGGCGATCCATCTGATATCACAACCTTATACCAACGTAGCACCGGAGCCGGAGCAGATAACGAAACTTGTTGAACAGCAACCATTTTGAAACCCTCCACTGAAAACTAGGCAACTGACACAACAACATCAGCACAAAGCAAATGATATCGCTTGTGATATGGCGTAAAAAGCGGCATATTCCACAAAGGAGAATATGCAGAAGAAATAGCCTCTTCACATGCAGGACACACTAAGTCATGCTCATTCAAGCTAGCTGGGTCATGGTTAACAACTGGAATAAGCACAACTGTTTCCGCTTGACAGCAATCGCATCGTAACACTTTTAGTACCTCCTCTATGAATAAGTCTGACAAATCTGAAAAGTTTTATCTACTGAAAACAGTGTAACATATGAAAAGTATGATTGTCAATACTAATATGACAAATCTGAAAAGTTTTAAAAATATTCGTTGAAAATGAGCAAGTAATCTGAAAAACTGTCTTAGTGAAAGAAATTTTACAAACTCGCTTTTATGTACTATAATGAAAACATGGGTAAAACCAAATATGCTAGATAAAAAAGAGAAACGAACATGAAATTAGACGCACAAACAGCAAAATACTACTACACAGCTGCACAAGCTGGAAAAGCACTAGGCTTAGACGAAGAGGCGTTCCAATACTATGTAAGAAAAGGCCGAATTAAAAGGGTCAATCTTCCGGGAAGAGGACAAGGAGTGTACTCAAAAAAAGAAGTTGACCGCCTAGTGAGCAAAACAGAAGCAGCCATTCTCGCAGAACAAGCCGAAGGAACCGAGTTCAGAAAGGCCACACTAGAAGATATCGAACAGGAAGGCCAACTAGCTAATCTCGCCTTTGGAGAGAGCGCACGACTCTACGAAGAGCGCAAAACGTTTCTACAAAAAAACCCTGATATAGATTACCATCTTTACGACTCCGATAAGCTTGTAGCCTATATCACCATCGTTCCATTAAAACACCAAACCATAATGGACTACGTTGAAGGTAAAACAAAAAACCTCTACAACATCGACCTCGACAACATAGAACAGTTTGCACCAAACAAACCGCTAGAATGCATCATCATTGACATGGTGACTACTCCCGCCGTTCCCCCACGCCAACGAGGAGCCTACGGAGCTAGACTGCTTAGTGAATTCACTAGAGAGCTTACAGAGATGGGAAGGCAAGGAGTCGAGATAGCAAAAATCTACGCAACCAGTAGAACACCCTCTGGTATCCGCATACTCAAAAATGCGGGTTTCCGGGTGATACATCACGACCCGAAAAATGACCGCTACTCGTTTGAACTCGATGTCATGACATCAGACGAGAAAATTCTGAGAGAATACAAAGCATCTTTCAACGAGTGGCAAGAACAACAAGCAATCACCAACGGTAGAAAAAGGCGAAGAAATACCTTATCCAAGACCAAACCAGAGCAGGAAATACCCCTGAAAAGCAAGTAAACAGTAAAAGAGCAGAAACAAAAGAAAAACAAACAATCTAACACTAAACCCAGCAATAAAAAACAACTGGACAAACCAGCAAACTCAAAGTATCATAGTAACAGAACAAAACTGACCAAGAAAGGCAAATTTCCTATGGCAACACAAGAAGAGAGACTCACCACCTTAGAACAAACCTTTGCAATTTTTCGACAAGACATAGCTCGTCGTACTCAGGAAACCGATGAAAATATCACCATCATGCTGGGAGTCATACGCCATCAAGGACAAGACATTAGAAGAATTTTTGAACGTTTGGAAACGATAGACACACACCTGAACACAATGAATACACGCTTAGAAAGCATGGACACACGCTTAGACCGAGTAGAAAACATGCTTACCCAAATCCTCGCACGCCTACCAGAAAAGCCCTGAGCCATAAATTGCGAGAAAAAAACTGACTTAAACAACATAGCAAAGAAAGCAGAAACGAGATAAAATAACAAGAACAAACAAAACGGGCGAAGTCGCAAAAAGTACAAAAGTACTATGACTTCAACAGCCAATAAATTACATGAAGCCGCTCTACAGGCCGATTGAAACAACTTGAAATGCTTGGTAAAACAGTCTATAATACTGCTTGAAAAAGCTACTGGACATGCATAGGTATAAGCTGAAACGTTCGTTGCTGGAACAGGCTTTACTTGACCCGGAATATAAGGAGATATGTCGCCGACTGCCAGATTTT
>Ga0307373_10013295_pt1 | contig 11535 bp, 12 predicted proteins | sample OX2MG_FD_202534 | JGI IMG/M metagenome (GOLD analysis project Ga0307373, IMG submission 202534) | Soil microbial communities from Risofladan, Vaasa, Finland - OX-2 | ecosystem: Environmental > Terrestrial > Soil > Coastal area > Acid sulfate soil | place: Finland: Risofladan, Vaasa | collected... | reverse complement strand
TTGTCGCCAAGAAGTAGACCTTGTCCGCTTCGACATCCATCTCCAAGACCTGCTTTGCGTACTCGATTTTTTCTTCTATCAGTGCCTTGACGGCGAGATCTCTCATCGAATCGACAATAAGATTGAGCCTTGAAATCAAGCCGTCTATCGGGAATTTGGATGGGTCTAGGAAGCTCTGGACGACGACCTTGTTCATTTCCTCGGCAACTATCCCAACTCCAATCAATTCGTTTAGCGTCTTTCTGATAATCTCTGGTTGTTCTTGGCTGAATTCGCTTCGTGTCGTTCGGATCTCGATCGTTTCATGTCCTGCGATGTAGGCACCAATGATAAGCCGACCTAGGAGTTTTTCATCAACTTTCTCCGCATGGATGATGCATCTGGATTTTGTCTTGAGTATCTTGAGAGAGGGATGAACGAGAAGTCTTCCTTGGTCATCTGATGTTATGTTTACAGTGTCGCCTCGCTTCAAATTCATCTGGGTAACCCAATCTCGAGGGAGAGAGACCATCAAAGTTGAGTAACCTAGTTTCTGCAAGCGTCTTTGTTCGAGCAAATCGAAATTTCCGACCGTTTATAATATTTAAACTAGCTTATACAAATAGTATTGGAATAAGCTTTCCCCAGACTTTATACGACAAATATACTAGGTACCATCTAATAGTATTTGATATTGCCCAGAGACAAAGAATTTGCAGGTATCGCAATACTTATAGCTGCAGCTATCGTGGTTAGCGGATTACTCGGATTTTACGTCGAGAGTTTAACAATTACTCCAGGGTCCACTACTACTGTGACTTCTAGTACCCAGTCAAATGTGGTCAATTTGGACGTTGTTCCAGACTATGGTGGATCAGGTTATGACGCATTCGTACTTGCCGCGAATTTAAACGGTGCAGTTCCTACTCCTGGTTCAAACACGACGGCGCCAGGTACGAATGACAACAACATTACGGTTTCATCTGGCACGCTAGTTACATTTGTTCTGACATCAATCGACACCGCAGTGCTCCAAAACTTCAGCGGCCTCGTTGCAACTCCATTTACTGTGTACAACGATACCGCCAGTGGCGTAATTTCCTCACAGTACAAAGTTGGGCAGTCTGTGACAACGATGCAAATGGGGCACACATTCACGATATCAAAGTTGGGTGTCAACGTTCCAATCCCGCCGGACACCATCGTGAGTTTCGGGCTCACTTTCTCAACTCCAGGAGTCTACATGTACAATTGCTTGACACCATGCGGTCCAGGTATGGGAATCGCGGGTTACATGAACGGGTACATAATTGTGAAGTAGTATCTACTAGTCTCATTTCCATCCTCAATGTCATTCTGTAACGTCTTTGAGATAGTGTAATTTGGAGTTGGAACCTTTTAACTCTCTTAACGAATTATGTTGACTGTTTCCTTTAACCTTTGGTTCTAGTTTTTCAACTATTACCAGTGGCGACTATGGACGCAGAGAAGAACAAGAAGCTTCAGCAATACGCTGTAGTTCTCACTGAGCAAGCAGAAGGAGAGGAAAAAAGTGGAAAACATGACGAAGCGATAAAACACTACTTGAAGCTCGTAGATGTTTTCCTGGTGTTAGCTGCGGAAGCTCAGGATCACAATACATGGCTCCAGTACATTCGTCAAGCAGAGGCATACCAAAGCAGGACAAGAGCTTTGGTCCCAAAAGACCAGCGAGATCCTGGATCAAGAAATAATGTTGATAGCCAGCGAGAATCGCTCGATGGCCCTCAGAATAGCGAAAATGTACAAAACAAGCTAAATCCTTTGAGAAAAATGTTGAAACCGTTTCAAAGAAATGAGGAAGAATCCATTGGCGCTGCCCCGAAAGGTCTCCCGCAGCAGCACAGATCACAGATGCAATCCATGATTCCAAGCGAACAACCTCCTAGAATGTTCACAAACATTCCTGTTGACAATGGTATATCACAAGACGTTTACCAAAGAGTCTTGTCAGAGAATAAAATCCTGCGTGACAAGATCTCAGCGATGACGAAGGAGGTTGAAGATCGCATTGCGACCCTGGAAAGAAGGAATAAGGATACGGAACAGAAGATTTCAGAAATGGTTCCACGTGCCGATTATGACGCGCTACAATCGGAATTCTACAATTCGGTTCCGAAAATCGAATATGAGCGTGTTAAGGCGGAGCTTCTCAATTCTGTTCCAAAGGCACACTATGACGATCTGTTGAATCGGATTGCAGATATGGTGCCGAAACAGATCTACTTCGATGCCGAGAGACGGGCTATAGAGCTCGAAAGCACTATCAAGAACTCGATTCCGAACAAGATGATCGAGGATCTCGCAAGTGAAATATCGCTGCTCGGTTTGCTGTCCGAGGTCCCGCTAACAAAAACCGAAAAGACCGGAGATAGCGAAGGCCAAGAAATAGAGTCGACCCGATAGTATGGATTGCGCGAGCTTTGCATTCTTCACTAAAATCATCCTTGGGAAGTTATTTTCTTAGCCGATCAAAATATTGCTTTCGGAATTTCGCGACTTTTGGTGCAACCACAATCTGGCAGTATCCCTGACCCGGGTTGTTCTTGAAATAGCTTTGATGATATGATTCGGCCTTGTAAAATTTCTCCAGTGGAACTAGTTGCGTGACAATGGGTTTTTCCCAGATTTTGCTCTTGGTTATTTCATTGAATACCTCTTCGGCGATTTCCTTCTGCAGGTCGTCGTGATAGAAGATCACTGAACGGTATTGTGTTCCAACATCTGCACCCTGCCTGTTCAAAGTTGTTGGATCGTGAATCGAAAAGAAGACCTGTAGAATTTCTCTGTAGGAAACAATTTTTGGGTCAAAAGTAATTTGAACAACTTCAGCGTGCCCAGTTTCATCTGTGCACACATCTTCATAGGAGGGATTTGTGACGCTTCCACCCGAGTAACCAGATTCAGCCTTTGTAACACCCTTCAGTTCAGAGAATATTGCTTCTAGGCACCAGAAGCAGCCCCCGCCTAAAGTCGCTACCCCAATAAGTTCACTCGTTTTGCCCATGAAAGAAATATGTCCGACTCTTGTATAAATGCTTCAATTAAGGCCGGTTTGGTTTGGGCAGCAATCAAAGTATGCAACCATGCCCTAAATACAACAAAATCGATACTTATATTTCCCCAAAATGAACTTGTAAGATGAGTGTCTATCTTGACAGCGAGCATCTTGAACCACCCTCTTTCTCCAATAAGCAAACGTACCCTAGTGGCTGTCTTAGCCATACTCGTAGTGATGACAGTGGGTGTCATCGGCACGAAGCTCCTTACTGGATGGGCGTGGATCGATTCGTTTTATTTCATGTCGATGGTAGCGACCGCTCAAGGTCCCCCAAATGCCCCACCGAACTTTTGGTCGAAGATTTTCGTTGCCATCATGGCGTTCGTATCTATTGGTACTCTAATTACTGCAATAGGCGTAATTTTCGGCCCCTTTCTGGGTTATGTATTCCACAAAGGAATGACTTTCGCCCAACTTGAGATCGAAAAAGAGAAGATGAAAAAGGGAGATCGTCCCTAGATCAAATCTCTTGCGATTTTCCTTGGCTGGTTTCGTCTCATGATATCTGTGGAAGTGATTATCCCGACGAGCTCACCCTTTTTGTCTACAACCGGAAGCTTGGTCAAGCTTTCCTCCGACATTAGGTTGGAAGCCTCCGCGAGTGTCTTCGTAGGCTCGACAGTTAATACTGGTTGCGACATTATTCTTTCGACATTCAACTGTTGAGGATCGAGCCTCTTCATGACAGACTCTCTCAAAATGTCGCCCTTGGTAACTACTCCGATGACCTGCCTCTCTTTCATCACAACGACGCATCCAATGTCGCGACTCATGATTTCCCTAGCGGCATCAAACACCGAACTGGAAACATCAATGGTGACAACTCTCTTTGACATAATTCTCTCCACTGGAGCTGTCATGGGCAACTCGGACATGTCAAACCACCATTTCACGTGTACCTTTTATCGCATATTAGCCTAACGAAATTGCCGCTTTGATTTAGCTTACTTCGGCGATCAAAAAAACATCCACAAGCTCGTTCTGCCCTGCGACTCCTTTCTCATTGATAACTGCAATTCCATTGGCGCTCTGAAGCCATCTTGAATATTGGGCCTCGGTTGGTCTAACTATGTTTGCTTCGTATTCGTTGTTCTTCATTGCGACCTTCACACGAACAAAATGCGTGAGTCCTGGCTTTCCATCATACTCTTCCACCAGCTTCGCCCTGATAATTGGTTTTTCAAGGTTCGTGCATCCCGATAGTCTTAGGATTGCTGGATTTGCAAATACGTAGAAACTGATGATTGCTGAAGTAGGAAAGCCTGGTAGCAAGATGATTGGCTTGCCCCTGTACGAGGCGATACCTGTGGGGCTGGAAGGCCTCATCGCGACTCCATGCACAAGAATTCTTACGCCCGGAATCGAGTTAGCTGCTCTCGCCACATAGTCTCTCTCACCAACAGATGAACCGGCAGAAAGAATGAGGGCATCGTACCTCAGGCCCTTCAGCATTTTTGTCTTTATCACTCCAAAGTTGTCTTTCGCAATCCCGAGATCCACCGGGACTGCGCCGAGGTCAGAAATCATCGAAGCGATGAACGGGCGATTTGCGTCGTAGATTCCGGTATGTTTCGATCGTGATTTCTTTGGGTCGACTAGCTCATCACCTGTTGAGAAAAATGCAATTTTCGGTTTTGAAAACACTCTGACGCTTTCAATTCCTAGCATAGAGAAGAGTGCAATGTGTTGAGGTCGGAGCCTTGTCCCGGCGGATAAGAGCAGTTGGCTTTTCGCAATATCTTCACCTTGGGTAAGAAGATTTTCCTTCATTTTGATTGGCTTGTTTGCTAGGAGTGTCTTACCTTGAACATCTCCATATTCGACCATTAAGACTGCATTGGCACCGCTCGGTATGTTCGAGCCAGTGGCTACCCTCGCAGCCTCATACGGTTTGAGGAAGAGTTTTGGTACAGTGCCGATCCTCACACCGCCGCTTACCTTGAAACTCTGACCTGCTTCAACCTCATGAGGGATGTTTACTGCGAACCCATCGCGAGTTGATCTTGTGCGCCTTGGAAGATCGATGGGTGATTTTACGTCACCAAAAAGAACTCTGTTGTTAGCTTTGGGCAAGCTGGTGGTTTCAGGTTTTACCGGAAAAATGGACTCGAGAAGGATCCTCAGAGCTTCGTTTACAGTTGGATGTACTTCGGCCTTGTCCACTCCGTGGTAGTGTGCGTGGTCGTGCTCTTCTGTCATGGTGTTACCACTGTCTTATTTTCAACCACCGGTTTCTTTTTTCCTGAGTAATAAGAAATTGCCAGAAACGCGAGCATCGCAGTCAGCCCGAATACTATAACGAAATAGTTGCCAAGCGACCAGTTCGCGATGGTCCCATCGACGATCAAGAGGCAATATACAATCTGCGAATCAAGCGTGTTACTTCTTTGTGTGATGCTTCTGTGGCTCTTCGACACAGTAAAGTAGACAGATAGCATTAGAGTTACCAGCACAAACCAACCTACGAAATTTGTGAGTGGGATTCCGTTAAGCTCTGGTAACGCGAAAAACTGGCCTGTCCAAACCCAATAACCATAGGATGAGAACATTGGGTCGATCAGAAAATCCCAGGCAACAGATCCAAATGCTGCAAGCAGTGCAAGCCACATTAGATCTTTTCCCGACTGTTCTTGTCGCCTGAACGCGTTGCGCGCTATGCTGAATGTTAGGTAAGCAATTACAAACCAGACAAATGGTACAACCTCGGGCACTCCGAATACCTTGGGTCCGAGAAAATCCGTGTAATAGTACTTTCCAAACGGGAAACCGGTGCTCGTGCCCAACACCTCTGCAAGAAATCCAATCAATGACGTTACGATCAGAAAGAGTAATGCCTTCCTTACCCCGAGCTCGTAAAAGCACTGAGCCAGCGTGAAGAAGAGTAATGCGAATGAAAGATCAAAGAAAATGTCAGCATTTATGTAGAATTTGAATACCAACCCAAGCAGAATATACGCAAGAATCAGGGCGTAGATCATCAGAAGGGCATGGATAACAATTCTTGCTATAGACAGCTTCATTCCCTTTACCGCCGTTTTTCCTGTTCCCGACAGCGTATTATGAAAAGCGTTTGGTTAGGGCAGCTCGAATCAAGACTTTCGCGCATTAAAGGTATAACTCGCTTATTTACAGACTTATTAGCATAAACTCGAAGGTGTGACCAATTTGTCGTCAGAAGAGAAAAAAGAGGTGCTCTTTACTCGTAATAGCACAGGTCTAGTGAGGCAGGGCAGATGGTTCGACTCTTTCATTTTCAACTCATCTTCTTCCTGGATGTTCGGTACTTTGATCCTCGCCCTTTCGTCGCTCGCTTGGTTGAAGGGTGTGGATCTGATTTCAGCCGAGGGAATAGCCCTTCTTTTTGCGATTGCAATCGCTGTAATGTACGCAATACTTACAGCTATGATGCCACGATCAGGAGGCGATTACGTCTTCAACAGCAGAATACTTCATCCATCAATTGGTTTTTCGTTCAATTTTTCTTTGTCCGTCTGGCAGCTCTTCTCAGCCGCGTTCACCCTATTTTTCATAGCGAATGTGGCTCTTTCTCCCGGGCTCGAAGTATTGGGCTACTACGCAAATATGCAGTGGTTAAACCAAGTCGGCGTCTGGTTCAGCAATCCAACCAACGCATTCATCGTAGCAACCATAGTAAACATCTTGTTCACTCTGGTTACTCTAACTGGTATCAGAAGAACATTTACATCTCTTGATGTCCTCTGGGGAATTACGATTTTCGGAACAATCGTCATGATCGTCTCTCTTCTTGTTACAACCCCCTCCGCTTTTCATGCGGCTTTCAACAGTTTCATGACTAACGCGAACGGAACTTCCACGAGTAGAGACGCCTTTACAAGCGTGATCCAGCTTGGCGCGCCTATCCCGCCTGTCTATGCTTTGGCATTTCCGGCCGTCGCGATTGTCGCAGACAGCGTCATCTGGGTATTCTGGGAGACCTATGTGTCGGGCGAGGTGAGACACGCAAATCAGGCGAAACGAAACATTTCAACGATGGTAGGAGCTGCAGTCTTGAACGCCGCATTTTTTGTTACTCTAGCGTATCTGCTCTATTCAAGAGTGGGGGTCCAATTTCTAACTGCCCTAACAAATCTCTCTAATGTGGCATCTCCAGCTACTCCATTCGGCTCTTCTCTACAGGCTCTCACAACCGTTCTCATTCTAGCAACCGGGAACTTTTATGCGGCGCTGATTTTGGTGGTGGCAATCACTCTGGGTTTCTCAGTCCTGCTTCTTCCAGCATTGTACCTTCAACCAATAAGATCGATTTTCGCATGGAGCTTTGATAGGATCTTTCCGGATAGATTCAACTCGGTCAGCTCGAGATTCCACACCCCATTGCTTACGACTCTGACAGTCTTTGTCTTGATTGAGGGCGCACTCGTTTTGATCACGGAGGAATACAATTCGCTTCTCGGAATATTTTTCGCGGTGATAGTCGCACCTGCGTTCAGCTGCATTTTCCCAACTTCGCTATCTGCAATCGTTGCAGGATTGCGAGCTAGGAGGGCCGGAACAGTTCGGGCGCAAATTTCGATCGGACGATGGTACATAATTACGCTCCTGGGCATTTTGTCGCTGTCATTCATTTCCTACATGACATATGTTTTTGTAACAAACGAGCAGTTCTTTTTCGCGACGTCGACGTTTCTCTCGCCAAACACGCTCATAGCGCTGAATTTCGTGTTCATTCCAATTGGAGCTCTAATCTATTTTGCTTCATATCAGTTCAGAAAGTCGAGAAACAAGATCAACATTAACAGAATTGCGATGGAGATTCCACCCGAGTAGGATTGCTGTGCGACAAAGCGAAGTGGGTAACAAACCGTTTATTGCAAAGCGAATAGACAATCGAAACCCTTTAGGTGCGTCGCTCAGTATCGCGAGCAAGAAAAGTGGAAGGAAGCGGTAGTATATTCCTTGCCAAGTCTCCCTCAATACGGAAAGATCACAAAGAGTTTCTTTGATAGTGTCATCTATCCAAACCTCGGAGCCAAGAATGGAAAAATTCTCGTTGGACCTTCACTAGGCGTCGACACTTGTGTTATAAGAATCGGAAACAATCAAGTGATAGTTGCCACCACGGACCCTATATCATACATTCAAGACCTTGGCCCTAAAGATTCTGCTTGGCAATCTGTCAACCTGATAGCGTCAGATCTCGCCACAAGCGGATTTCCACCACAATTTGCACTTTTTAACTTTAACCTTCCTCCAACAATGAAGAGCTCCATGTTTCAAAAATACTGGGACGCGCTCAGTAAAGAGTGCGAGAAACTCGGAATTGCCATCGTGGGAGGGCACACGGGCAGGTTTGAGGGTTTGACATCGACCGTGATCGGAGCTGGCGTGATGTTCTCAATAGGGCGAGAAGACGAATACCTAACTTCTGCAGGGGGTATGATTGGAGACAACGTCTTGGTGACAAAGAGAGCTGCGATTTCGACCACAGCTATCCTGGCGCGCGCCTTTCCGAACACAATTAAGAAAAGAGCTGGGGAAAGTGTCCTCCGTAAATCGAAACAATATTTGAGAAATAGCACTATCGTAAGAGACGCGCTCACTGCCGTGAAGGTCGGAGTTAGAAATAATGGAATCTCAGCGATGCATGATGCTACCGAGGGAGGATTGCTCTCCGCTCTTTATGAGCTTGCTAGCGCTTCCAAAACTGGTCTGCGGGTAAATCTATCAACGATTCCCGTTTCTAATGAAACGAGAACCATCTGCAAAATCTTTCGGATTAATCCGTACATCTGTCTGAGCGAAGGCTCGCTTGTTTTCTCGTGTATTCCATCAAAAGTAGATAAGGTGATTTCGAAACTTGCCTCTGCAGGCATAGAAGCAACCATTGTCGGAGAATTAATCCCACGAAAAATGGGCATTGTGGAAGTCGCAGGAGGAAGAGAAATTCCCATCAAGTATCCAGTTATTGATCCGTACTGGCGAGCGTATTACGAGGCTAAAAGGAGTAGTTGGAATTGAAGAATCTACGAATTATCGAGCCTAATCGGAGCTGTAGCCGTCTTGTACGTAAAAAACGAGCCATCGTAGATCTCTTTGTCTGCCGAAAGTAATCTGATTCACGCGCAAAATCAACTAGAAAAGAGTCGTTATTACGATATAAGATCCGATGAAGAAAAATACAATGAGTGAGAGAATCCTGATCTTCGCGGCGGAAAGAATCTTTCCGAGCTTTCTGCCCAACATCGTTTCAAGAGCAGATGCTGAAACAAGTGCTGCAACAGCTCCTAGAAATACCAGTAAGGTGTTTGAAAATCTCGCGACGTAGACAATCGTCAAGACTTCTGTCGCATCGCCGGCAAGATCTAGCAGTATCAATAGCGAAACCGCCCCGAAGAATATCGACCAATTGGTTTTCTTCAGAGTACGATTCAGAAGCTTTTTCTCATCTTCTTCGTCGTCCTTTCCTCTAAGATATTCTACTATCGCAAAGGAGACCATCACCAAACCGCCTACGAGCCGGACCCAAAATATCGGTACGATTTGAATGAGAAAATATCCAATGGAGACAATTATGGCAGACGTGATCGTAAAGGCGGTGGATCCTGCTGCGAATGCGGTCCACGGTCTGATTTTTGTGGCAAGTGTTAGAAGTAACACCGCGTCTTTGTCTGTGAGCTCAACTATGAAAATTGTAACAGCAATCGTGACAAAAGCAGGAATGAGCGCAGTAAGGTCAAGACCAATCAAGAACTAACAGATCGCCGACGCAGATGGACAGACCGAGGAAACCCTCAATTTCAAGGATTCTATGACATATTCGCTTCTTGTGAGCGATGAATTTAGCACCATTCTGTTCTTTGATACAGAGGCTATTTCGCTAGGTGCTTTGAATCTCTTGAAGCAAATTCAAACCTCTCTCGTTAATCGAGTACAGGGTCTTGCTGCCGTCGTTCAGGGTATTCATCATCCCATGAGAGACTAGTTCGGTCATGTGCTTCCAGAAAGTGTCATAACCCAACCGTGCTTTTACCATTATCCAGTGTTGTACAGATGGTGTTCTGCACGCTTCCAAGATCGCTGCAACAATGAGCCTTTGAGGCCTGATAATCCGCTTTTTCTTCTGTTGCACCAAGGAATCAAAGTCTTGAATTCTGGAGTTGGCCGAAGTTTGTGGAATCTCCAAGAGAGTTTGAGCGGATTGAGTTGACATTCTCGATTACCAGCCTTTCAATGGTGTAGCAGTTGGTTGGGAGGGGTTTAACCATACACTTTTGGAATGCCTGTACAACTTTTTTTCTACGTTTGAAAAATCAGAATCAAGAGAAACGTAGCGGAAGTCGATAAATGATCCTGAATCTATAATCATATATTTCAAATCCATCCCACCCTGCCTGAGCGCTTCGATTATCAGAACCCAAGGCCAATAAAAATCCGCAGAAATCAAATATTGTTGAGAACTTATGCTAAGAAAATTGACATTTTGGTCAGATGAGTAGACCTCAATTGAATCCACCAGCCTGTCTGTAGAGGATGGCCTATCTGGCATGCTCGAAGGTGAGAATTCAAATATCTTCAATGCAATCCTCCAAGCAGTCACATTCATAAAGGCAGATAGAAGATTGACCTGGCTAGCACCACTTTTTTATTCGAATTGATGCATTATGCGATTAGCTCTCTCTAGACATTATCACGTTCCCGTTCTAAAGACTGCGTTTGGAACATTTCCGCTCTGGGACGTGTTTAATTTGTGGTTCGGGGTAAGAACAAAAATCTATGAGGAACCTTGCCGCCTCATTCCAGCTCACAACAACATGTTGAAGGGAGAGCTAGACATCTGGGAGCGCTTTTATCTACAGGCAACCGTGAAGGGAAAGATCGTACTTGACGTGGGCGGTGGATGTGGTGAAACGGCGCTTTTCTACTTTCACTGGGGGGCTTCGAAGGTTATCTGCATAGAAAAGGACAAGGATGCAGCTCGTTTGGCAAGGAGGAACTTGGCTAATTTTAGGGCTGTAGTGCTTAACGAACCATTCTGTCTTAATCATCTGGACTTTCCGCATGATTTCATGAAGATGGATATCGAGGGAGCTGAGACCCTTCTTCTTTCGTACGAGGGTAAGCTAAAGCCATGCGTGATTGAGTGTCACGATCAGAAGACTGAAGAGAGGTTAGCGGAAAGATTCGGCTTAAAGCAGGTATATCGGTTGAGCGAGCAAATCTCACTCCTCTCAAACTCTTGATTGTGGGAATATCTCTCGGTAAGAATCAAGAAATAGGAGTAGAAACAAGTTACAGTCAATCGTGCAATTACCCCGCCGTATCGTTTATCTTATCGGCTGTGAGAACGTTTCAGATAGTGAAATTCGTGTCTGAAAGGAAACCGAAACTACTCATTACGGGTGGATTAGGATTCGTAGGAAGTCGCCTGATCAAACAACTCGTGACGCAGAATGAGTACGAAGTAAACATCGTGG
>Ga0307373_10013293_pt1 | contig 11536 bp, 10 predicted proteins | sample OX2MG_FD_202534 | JGI IMG/M metagenome (GOLD analysis project Ga0307373, IMG submission 202534) | Soil microbial communities from Risofladan, Vaasa, Finland - OX-2 | ecosystem: Environmental > Terrestrial > Soil > Coastal area > Acid sulfate soil | place: Finland: Risofladan, Vaasa | collected... | reverse complement strand
CTTCTCGGCCAGCCACAGCATCCGGTCGCGATCGGCCACGGGCACGAGCAGGGTCAACGGCGCCGCCCGCTCCACCATCGCGCACGCCGTCACCGACACCTCCACGGCCCGGTGGTCCATCCGCGTGATGGATCCCGCGGCGATCGTGCCCGCCCCATCCGCCAGACGCACCGGGTCGCCGGCCTCGAGCCGCCGCACGCGCGCGTGCCGCGCCGCCGCTTCGGCCAGCACCAAGACCGCACCGATCACCGGCGCGGTCTCGACAAAGAAGGTCGCTACGGTCGCGCCACCGCCACGCTCCACCATGCGTCCTCCACGAGTTCGGCGGTCACCCGCCAGCCCGACGCCCCGAGCGCCGCCAACAGTTCGTCGCGCTCCGTGAGGAGAATGCCGCTGAAGATGGCGTGCCCCCCGGGCGCCAGCGCAGCGCCGATCGCCGGCAGCAGCGGACGGATCACCGACGAGAGAATGTTCGCGAGCACCAGCTGCACCGGCGCGACGAGCGGCAGGAGCTGCCCCGCGTCGCCGAGGATCACGCGCACGCGATCACCCACCGCATTGCGAGCCACGTTCGCCTCCGCGTTCCCGATCGCGTCGGGGTCCATCTCGATGGCGGCCACGCCCCGCGCGCCGAGCTTGGCGGCGGCGATCGCGAGCACGGCGCTCCCCGACCCCAGATCGGCCACCAGGTCCCCGGCCCGCACCACGCCCTGCATCAGCGCCAGCACCCCGCGCGTGGTGGCGTGCTCGCCGGTGCCGAACGCCATCTCGGGTTCGATCACGATCGTGCGCGCGCCGTCGGAAGCCGCGGCCAGCCACGGCGGCGCCACCGTGAGCGCGCCCACCGTATGCGCCCGCACACCGCGCTTCCACTCCTCCGCCCAGTCCACGTTGTCGAGCGGCGCCAGTTCGATCGTCGCGGCGGGATCGGCCGCGCGGACCGCGGCCGTGAGCGCGACGGCATCGAGCGTGTGGTCCACCTGGGTGACGAAGCTGTCGCCGTCCTCGTGCACGCCGCCCACGCCGGCTCCGAACAGCGCCGCCAGCACGGCGTCGCGGCGCGAGCGGGAGCGCACCCGCACGGTGGTCCAGCTCACGCGCCCAGCGCTTCTTTCATCTTCTTCCAGAAGCCTTTCTCCCGACCACCCATCGGCACGCTCTTCTGCACGGTGCCGAGTTCCGTGATGATCCGCTCCTCGTCGTCGGTGAGCCGATCGGGCGTCCAGAGTTGCACGCGCACGTGCAGGTCGCCGGTGCCGCCGGCATTCACCCGCGGGAGGCCGCGCCCCTTGAGGTGGAACACCTGACCGCTCTGCGTGCCGGCCGGCACGCGCAGCGAGACGCTCGACGCGACGGTGGGCACCAGGATGTCGGCGCCGAGCACGAGTTGCGGATAGGTGACCAGCACCTCGGTGTAGAGATCCTCGCCGTCGCGCTCGAAGCGAGGATCCTCCGCCACCTCGAACACCACGTGCACGTCGCCGCGCGTGCCGCCGCGCGCCCCGGCATTCCCCATGCCGCGCATGGTCATGTACTGGCCGGTGGCCACGCCGGCGGGAATCTGGATGGCCAGCTCACGCTCGCCGCGCACGCGTCCTTCGCCGCGGCACTTCTTGCACGGCGACTGGATGATCGTGCCTTCGCCCTTGCAGGTGGGACACGGCACCACGGTCAGGAACTGGCCGAAGAACGAGCGCTGCGCGCGCCGCACTTCGCCGGCGCCGCCGCAGCTCGCGCAGGTCTCCACGCGCGTGCCCGGTTCGGCACCGGTGCCGCTGCACTGATCGCAGGTATCGAGCAGCTTGGCCACCACCTTCTTATCGACGCCGCCGGCCACTTCTTCGAGCGTGAGCGGAATCTCGATGCGCACGTCGGCGCCGGTGCGAACGCTGCCCCCCGAGCGGCCGCCGCCGCCGAACAGCTCCTCGAACCCGCCCAGCCCGAAGTCGCGCATGAAGATGCCCAGCGCTTCGGAGAGGTCCACGTGATGGAAGCCGGCCCCGCCACCGCCGCCGCGCAGTCCCGCCTCGCCGTACCGGTCGTACGCGGCGCGCTTCTGCGGATCGCGCAGCACGTCGTACGCTTCGGTGATCTCCTTGAACTTCTCCTCGGCGTCCTTGGCCCCCGCGTTGCGGTCGGGGTGGTACGTCATCGCCAACTTGCGATAGGCCTTCTTGATGTCGTCGTCCGACGCGGTGCGCGGCACGCCGAGCACGGAATAGAAATCAGCCATGAAAGGATCTCAGTCGAGCAGGTCGGTGAGCAGTTGCGAGGTATGCGACACCAGCGCGATCACCTTGTCGTACGACATGCGCGTGGGGCCGATCACGCCGATCACGCCGGCGAGCGAGCCGGCGTGGTACTCCGCCGTGATCACGGTGAACTCCTCGAGTCGCGGATCGGCATGCTCGGTTCCGATCGTGATCGAGATGCCGGGGGCGTGCGGCCGCGCGCGGATCGCGTCGGCGAGCGACTGCGGACTCTGCGTGAGGTCGAGCAGGCGCCGCATGCGATCGGCCGCCGAGAACTCCGGCTGCTCGGCGAGCACCGAGGCCTGCCCGAGCACCACCGCGCCCTCGGTGAGCGGCAGCGCGGCGTCGAACAGCAGTTCCGCGTCCTGCACGAAGATGTTGAGCAGCACGCGCGCGTCGGCGCCGGCCGACGAGTCGCGCAGCCGCGAACCCACCGACGCGCTGATCTGATCGAGGGACAGGCCGGCCAGCCGCTCGTTGAGCACCGCCGTGACCTCGGCGAGCACGCCGTCGGCAATCTCGCCCGGAACCTCCACGAACACCGTGCGCGCCACCCCGCCTTCAAGCTGCAGCACCATCAGCAACCGCTCGCTGTTCACGCGCACCAGGTCGAGACTGCGCAGCAGCGTCTTGGCCAGACTCGGCCCGAGCGCCACGCCCAGCTCCTGCGCCAGCACGCCCAGGCTCTGCGCCGCGCGGCGGAGGATCGTCTCGATGGGCGAGTCGGCGCGCCCGATCTGTTCGGCCAGACGGCCTTGCTCGATGACCGCCACGGGGCTCCGCACGAGCAGCGAATCCACGAACGCGCGGTAGGCCTTGTTCGTGGGAACCCGGCCCGCCGATGTGTGCGGGTGAGCGAGGAACCCCTTGTCTTCGAGGTCGCTCATCGTGTTCCGGATGGTGGCCGGAGACACACCCAGCCCGAAGCGCCGCGAGAGCGTGCGCGAGCCCGCCGGTTCGGCAGTCTCGACGTACGTCCGGATCACGGCTTCAAGCACGCTCCGTTCTCTGGGACTCAGTTGCTCGACGGCCATAAGTTCAAATATAGTAACGACTTCGAAGGTTGGTCAAGTGTTCGGTGAGGGCGTCCAAGCGCATCCATCCAACCGCGGTCAGCCGCAGCACTCCCGCCGAATCCACGGTGGCCCACCCGGACTCCAGCCATGGCTGCAGTCGGCCGGCCTCGCCCTCCATCAATTGCAATCCCCGTGCCGTCCGCAACCCCAGATACACCGCTTCAACCGCTCGATTGTCCGCCGTGAGCAGTTCGTCGGCGTCGATGGGGTCAGCCCGATCGGCGATCCGCGCCATCCAGGCCGCGTAGGGGGACAGGTTCCACCGCCGGCGGTCGCCGTCGAACGCGTGGGCCGACGGGCCGACGCCTGCGTACGGCACGCCCGTCCAGTAGGCGGAATTGTGGCGCGATTCTCGACCCGGACGGGCGAAGTTGGACACCTCGTAGTGCGTGAATCCGCGCGCCGCCAGGGTGTCGTGCGCGGTGAGGAAATCGCGCTCGTATCGCTCTTCCGGCGCCTCGCGGAGCTGGCCACGGTCGCGCCACCGCGCCACCGGCGTGGCGGGCTCCACGGTGAGTCCGTAGAGTGAGAGGTGCGTGGGCTCCAGTGCCAGGGCGCTCGCGAGATCGCGCGTCCAATGGCGCTCCACCGATTCGGGCAGCGCGAAGATCAGATCGAGCGACAGGTTCTCGATGCCGGCCGCGCGCGCGGCGTCCACGGCGCGGCCGATGGCCTGCGCGTCGTGCGTGCGGTGCATCCAGGCGAGCGCGCGATCGTCGAACGACTGCGCGCCCAGCGAGATCCGCGTGACGCCGGCGCCGGCCCAGTCCCGCGCCGCGTCGGGCGAGACGTCTTCGGGGTTGGCCTCGAGCGTGACCTCAGCAGCCGGCGCGAGCGCCACCCGTTGGCGGACGGCGTCGAGCAGGCGCGCCACGCCGGTGCCGCCCAGCTTGGACGGCGTGCCTCCGCCAAAATAGAGCGAGTCGAGCGACCACTCGGGCGCATCGGGGTGCCGCAACGCCAACTCCTCGGCCACCGCGCGCACGTAGTCGTCCACCGGCACGCGGGACCGCACGGCGATGGCAAAGTCGCAGTACGAGCAGCGCCTGGCGCAGAAGGGCACGTGGACGTAGAGATGGCGCGGCGGCACACCGGAATATACCGGAGGCCGGGATCGCATCGGGCGGCCGCACGTTTGCCCCACTAGCCGATGCGCCGGCGCACCTCGCCCGTGATGGCGCACTCCACGGCGCCGCCGAGTTCCAGCGCCGTCACGGCCGCGAGGCAGCGATCGGCCGGGAGGGCGACGCGGGCGCAGAGCGCGTCGAGCGCGATCTCGCCATCGGCCAGGGCATCCCACACACGGGCCGCGTCCCCGCCAGGAACGACCTGTGGCAGCCGCACCGCCCGGGTGAGGCCGAGGAGCGCCAGCGCGTCCTCCACCGACGTGATGGGGTGCGCGCCGTCGCGGAAGAGGAGGTTGGTGCCCTCGCTCTGCGGTTGATCGATGGGACCGGGCACCGCGCCCACGGCGCGGCCGAGATTGGTGGCGTCGCTGGCGGTGATGAGCGCGCCGCTGCGCCGCCCGGCCTCGACCACGATCGTGAGCGCCGCCAGCGCGGCGATCACGCGATTGCGCCGTGGAAACGACCCCCCGTTGGCCCGTTCGCCGGGCGGATACTCGGAGAGCAGCAGTCCCTTGCTGGCGATCTCGGCGTGCAGCATCTGGTTGGACACCGGATAGGCGATGTCGGCGCCGGTGCCGAGGACGGCGATCGTGCAGCCGCCGGCCTCGAGGGCGGCGCGATGCGCCGCGGCGTCGATGCCGCGCGCCATCCCGCTCACCACGCACGCCCCGGCGCGCGCGAACGCGCCCGCGAGCGCGCGCGTGATCCGCTCGCCGTACGCCGTGGCGCGCCGCGTGCCCACGATGGCCACGCGCGGCATCTCGCGCAGCAGCGCGCGCTCGCCCATGGCCCAGAGCACCGGCGGCGGATTGGGGAGATCGCGAAGGCCCACCGGCAGCGCCGGGTCGCCGTGCACGTACAGCGTCATGCCGAAACGAGCCGCATCGACGAGCGCCGCGTCGGCGGATGCGAAGGCCTCGGCGGCGCGTCCGCGCAGCGCCGCGTCATCCAACGCCCGCGCCGCGGAGCCAAATCGCTCGATCAATTCGTGGAACGTGGCGCACCCGATGCCGTCGATCATCGAGAGCGCGAGCGCGGCGCGCGCTTCAGGGGAGGTCGGACAGCTCCGGGCGTCGCTCACCGAGCTTCTTGAGATCGAGAATCTGGGTCCACCAGCCCGCGAGCAGGGACTCGAGCCCCGTGCGCGCGGCCGCGCTGATGGCGTACACGCCGAATGCCTCCGGCGCGTCGAGGTCCGGCGTCGGGTCGTCGCCCCAGAGGTCCATCTTGGTGAACACCACGCAGTGGGGCTTCCGCGCCAGCGCCGGGGAATACGCCGCCACCTCGCCGCGCAACTGGTCGTACTCCGCCTGCCAATCCATGGAATCGATGGGCACGAGGAACGCGAGCAGGCGGGTGCGCTCGATGTGGCGCAGGAACTGCAGCCCCAGCCCCTTGCCCTCGTGCGCGCCCTCGATGATGCCCGGAATGTCGGCCACCACGAACGTGCGCTGCCCGCTCAGCGGCACCACGCCGAGGTTGGGCGCGAGGGTGGTGAACGGATAGTCGGCGATCTTTGGACGGGCAGCCGAGATGACCGACAACAGCGTGGACTTGCCGGCATTCGGCTGGCCCACGAGCCCGACGTCGGCGATGAGCTTGAGTTCGAGTTCCAGCGTGCGCGCCTGGCCCTCCTCGCCCGGCTGCCATTCGCGCGGCGACTGGTGCGTGGCGGTGACGAAGAACGCATTGCCCTTGCCGCCGCGGCCGCCCTTGGCCACGATGAGCGTGTCGCCGTCGGCCAGCACCTCGCCGAGCAGCTCGCCGCTGCCCAGATCCCGGATCACCGTGCCAGGCGGCACCGGCATGACCACGTCGGCGCCCGACCGCCCCGTGCGGTTGGAGCCCTCGCCGTGCGCGCCGCGCTCGGCTCTCCAGAAGTCGCGGTACGTGTAGTCCAGCAGCGTGGACAGGTTGGAGTCGGCCTGGACGATGACGTCGCCGCCGCGTCCGCCGTCGCCGCCGTCGGGCCCACCCATGGGGACGAACTTCTCGCGGCGGAACGACGTCTGGCCGGAGCCGCCGGTGCCCGCTTCGACTTTCACCACTGCGCGATCGATGAACATGCCTATTTCCCCTGCACGCGCGCCCAGAGCAGCCGCGCTGTTTCCAGGCGCCCGGGCGGAATGAGACCATCCAGCGCGTCGAGCGCCGCGGTGACCGCGGGAGCCGCCACGCCGGCGTTGAGCGCACCGTGCAGGTGCGAGTGCAACTGGCGGTCCTGGCCCGCCGCCGCGCACGCCGCCACGATGCAGACCTCGCGGCGCGCGAGATCGAGGCCGGGACGACTGAGCACCTTGCCGTACCCCTCGACGATCATCCATTCGTCCAGCGCGGGATGCAGTTGCCGGATGTTCTCGCGCAGCCGGGCGTAGAACCCGCCATAGACCACCGCGCACGTTTCCTCTCCCGCCACGCGCCATGCCGCCGGGTCGCCATCGGCCGGCGGCGCCGCCGGCTCGGCGTGCACCCGGCGCCATTCGCGCATCGCATTGAGCGTGCGCGGGAACCCCGCGAAGAGATAGGACTGCAGCAGAAGTTCCTCCACCCAGAGCGCGGGCACGTCGTCGAGCACCGCGGCGATCCCGGCACGTTGTTCGGACTCGGTGCCCGCGGTGACCACGGCCGACAGCCGGACGAGGCGCGCGGTGGCGTCGTCCAGCGCCTGGAGCGTAACCGGAGGGCGGGCGGCGGGCGTCATGATTGCGATGCCTGGCGGATCAATCGGGCGCCGATCACGCGATGAGGCGCACGTCGCCCACGATCTCGCCGCGCGTGTTCCGGATGGGACGGCGGGCGATCTCCTCGAGCCGCGGCGGTAGCGTGGCCGGCAGCACGTCGAGCAACTGCAACGCGCGAAGCAGCGCCGGATACTGGGCGCGTGCCGCGCCGTCCTCCACCTTGATCGCCACCCCGATCCCGCGGTCCAGGCTGAGCGCCGAGTGCACGCCCTCGGCGCCGACCTTGGACACCACGCGGCCCGCCGTCTCCTCGATGAGAATGGTGTCGAAGCGGTCGGTGCCGCCGATCAGGAAGGGTCGCGTCTGCATCGCGTGCAGGATGCGCGCCGCCGCCGGGTGTCCGTCGAGCGACGCCCTCGCTAGGCGCGCGTACGCCGTGGCCATGTGCGTGAGCGGGAGCGCGAACTCCACCACGCCGCAGCCGTCCACGGCGCGCCCGATGGCCTCCGGCGCGAGCGCCGACCAGTGGCTCACCGAGGCCAGACACCCCTGCTGCACCGCGTGATCCGGGCGCTCGTACCCCAGGGTGGGCCAGCCCGCCGTCTTGGCACGGGCCAGCATCGCCGCGTGCTTGCCCGAGCAATTGTTGTGGAGCCGCGTGGGGCGCTGCCCTGCGTCGCGGAGCAGCTTCGCGCCGCGCGCCGTGAGCGGCTCGTGCGGGCCGCAGGCGAGGTCGCCCGCCTCGAGCCCGAGGTCGTCGAGCATGCGCTGCACGATCGCCACGTGCTCGGGCTCTCCGCCGTGCGACGCGCAGGCGAGCGCCAGCTGGTCGTCGCCCCAGCCCAGGGCGTCGAATCCGCCGGACTCGAGCAGCGGCATGACCTGGAAGGGCTTGCCGCACGAGCGCCAGTGCGTGGTCAACGTCGCATCGCGGGCATGCGCGAGCAACGCGCATGCCGGATCGACCACGGCCGCGTGCACGTGATGCAGCGATTCCACGCTGTCGCCACGCGTGACGACGACATCCAGTTGCAACTCGGTCATGCGGGGGTCCGGAGGTGGGCTGGCGCCGGGCGCCAACCATTGAAACATAACGAGGCGCGAGGCGCGCTCGGCGGCCTATCGCGCCGCTCGGCTGGCCCGGGCGATCCCGTACAGGACCAGCGCCCCGCCCGCCACCGTCCCCCAGTTGGGCAACTCGCGGATGCCGGGCAGCAGGGCCGCAAGGATCGTGGCGCCGATTGGCTCGCAGAGCAGCGCCAGATTGACCACGTACGCCGGCACGTAGCGGAGCGCGTAGTTGAACCCCGTGTGCCCAAGCAGCATCGGCCCCAGCGCCAGCGCCGCGAAGATCGCCAATTCATGCGGCGGCTGCGGAAGCAGCGCCACGTGGGTGGCTTGCGCGGCCAGCACCAGCACCGCGAAGCAGGCGCCGTACACGACGGCGACATACGGCCACAGGTCGAGCGTGGCCCGCAGCTTGCGCCCGGCCACGAAGTAGCAGGCGCCGGCGATGGCGCCCGTGAACGCCAGCCCGTCGCCGAGCAACGCGCGGCTGCCCTGCCCCGCCCCTTCGCGCAGCAGGTCCGGCAGCGCCACCACCACCGCCCCGGCCATGGCGATCATGATCCCGCCCCACTGGCGGCGGGTCGGGTTCTCGTGCAGCCACACCACCGACAGCAATCCCACCACCGCCGGCTGCATGTCCACCAGCACCACCGAGGCGGACACCGTGGTGAGGCTCAGCGACGCGTTCCATGACCAGAAATGGATGGCGAGCATGGCGCCGGCGCCGAGCGCCACCATGAGGTCGCGCGCCTTCAGCACGCGGAGTTGCCGCCAACTGCCCGTGGCAACGAGCGCGACGGCCACCACGATCAGCGAAAACCCCAGCCGCCCCGCCGCCACCGTGAGCGCCGGCGCCCCCGACAGCCTGGTGAGTGGGCCACCCAGCGAGATGCCGAGGATGGCGAACGCGATGGCGACGGTGGGCGACATTCGCCAAAGGCTGCCATCGGCGGGGCGCCCTGTCCAGGGGGCCCGCGCACATCGCGACCGCGGCGGCGGGTGGATCGCGCGCGCGGATCGTTGACCGCGCATCCCGCTTGCGGGTAGCTTCCCTGCCCATGCCCCTGTCCATCAGCCGCACCCGTCTCACCGCGCTGCTCGACGCCGCCGCCCAGCAGCAGGTGGCCGTGGTCGGCGACGCGATGCTCGATGTGTATCTGATCGGCGACGTCGAGCGCATCTCGCCCGAAGCGCCGGTGCCGGTGGTGCGGGTGCGCGAGCGCCGCTACGCGCTGGGCGGCGCCGCGAACGTGGCCCAGAACGTGTGCGCGATGGGCGCCCGCTGCCGGCTGGTGGGCGCGGTGGGGACCGACGCCGGCGGATCCACGCTGCGCACGATGCTGGAGCAGATGTCGGTCTACGCCGATCACCTGGTGGAGGTGGAGCGACCCACCACCACCAAGACGCGAGTGGTGGCGCGGGCCCAGCAGATGGTCCGGGTGGACGAGGAGGACGACTCCGACCTCGCGCCGAGCGAGATCGCGCGCCTGCTCGACGCGGTGCAATCCGCCATCGAATCGTCGGACGCGCTGGTGCTCGAGGACTACAACAAGGGCGTCCTCGTGCCGGAGGTGATCGCCCGCGCCATTGCCTGGGCGCAAGCGCGCCGGATCCCGATCGTCGTCGACCCCAAGTACCGCAACTTCTTCGCGTATCGCGGCGCGACGGTGTTCAAGCCCAACCGGCGCGAGCTCGAAGCCGCGCTCGGGGCGGCAATCAATCTCGACGACCCGCACGCGCTCCCCGAGACCTTCGCCCGCCTCGGCGTGGACCATCTGCTGCTCACCCTCGGCGAGCGCGGCATGGCCCTGCTCTCCCCGGATGGCGCCGTGCTCCGGATCCCGACCATGGCGCGCGAGGTGTACGACGTGGTGGGCGCCGGCGACACGGTCACCGCGTATCTCGGGGCGATGCTGGCCGCCGGCGCCACGGCCGCCGAAGCGGCGGTGATCGCGAACTATGCCGCCGGCGTGGAGGTGGGCAAGCTGGGCGCCGCCACCGTGACGCCGGCCGAGGTGCTGGCGTCGTACGACGGATTCATGGAGCGGCAGGAGCAACAAGCGCGGACGTCCTGACCGTGCCGGGCGTCGCTTGCGTGGCGCCGGGACCTCCGATAACTAGAAGGCGCGGGACGCGGGGCCTTAGCTCAGCTGGTTAGAGCAGTGGACTCATAATCCAACGGTCGCAGGTTCGATCCCTGCAGGCCCCATGCGAACGCCGGACGCGCGAAGGACTACCATCGCCGTTCCCGGCTCGTTAGGTTTTTCGGACTGCATGCGCCGTGCGCGGCGCGTGGCTTGGTCGCGTAGCTCAGCTGGTTAGAGCGCTGGTCTCACATACCAGAGGTCCGGGGTTCGAGTCCCTGCGCGACCATTGAACAGGGGGGCCCGATCGGGCCCCCCTGTTCGTTCGTCCCCGCGGCGCCGAGGTCTCAGACCGGTTCGACGGTCGCGCCGGCACGCCGCAGCCGGCCCGCCAGCGCCTCATCCACGCGGGCCCGCACGACCAGACGGTCGCCGTCCGCCCGCTGATCGAGCACCTCGCCGTGGCGGTGGATGTCCGACAGCAGCTTCCCGTCGGCCGGCGACATGCGGATTTCCGAGAGCGGCCGGCGCGCGCGCACCGCGGCCAGCAACGCCCGGCGCAGCGGCTCCAACCCACCCTCGGCGACCGCGGACACGAAGATCGCGCCCGGCGACGCCGTGGACATCCGCGCCTGCAGCGCCAGCAGCGCGTCGTCGGACAGCGCGTCGATCTTGTTGAACACGAGCAGCGTGGCCTGGTCCTGCAACCCCAACTCCTCGAGCACCTGCTCCACCACCTGGCGCTGGTCCTCCCACGCCGGATGGCTGGCGTCGATCACATGGAGCAGCAGATCGGAATCGCGCGTCTCCTCGAGCGTGGCGCGGAACGACGCCACCAGGTGGTGCGGCAGCTTGCGGATGAAGCCGACCGTGTCGGTGACCAGGGCGCGCGAATTCTCGCCCAGCTCCACGTCGCGCGTGAGCGGGTCGAGGGTGGCGAACAGGCGGTCCTCCACGAACACGTCGGGCGCGGAGGCGAGCCCACGGAGGATCGAGGACTTGCCGGCATTGGTGTAGCCCACGAGCGACGCCCTGAAACTGCCCTGCCGCGACTGGCGCTGGACCGCGCGCGACTTGATCACGTCCTGCAGCCGCTCCCGGAGCAGCTTGATGCGGTGGTTAATCAGCCGCCGGTCGGTTTCCAGCTGCGTTTCTCCGGGGCCGCGCACGCCGATGCCGCCGCGGAACTTCTCCAGGTGCGTCCACATCCGGGTGAGCCTCGGCAGCATGTATTCCAGCTGGGCGAGT
>Ga0307373_10013289_pt1 | contig 11540 bp, 11 predicted proteins | sample OX2MG_FD_202534 | JGI IMG/M metagenome (GOLD analysis project Ga0307373, IMG submission 202534) | Soil microbial communities from Risofladan, Vaasa, Finland - OX-2 | ecosystem: Environmental > Terrestrial > Soil > Coastal area > Acid sulfate soil | place: Finland: Risofladan, Vaasa | collected... | reverse complement strand
GCGCGCTCCACCTTGCGCACCTCTTCCGTGCGGCTCTTGCTGAGGACGACGAGTTGGTTCAATACATCTTCGGAGCATTCGAGTTTGGGGGCATGTCTCAGCATGCCCAATTGTTACATACTATAGCTAACTAACGCAACTAAGCACTAGTTACCACACAGACTCTGAAGCCCTTGGCGTTTTTGGTATTCTCACGAGAATTCCCCACCTTATTCGAGATCTCTCCCGCGTGGAGCGCGAGCCCAAGAACTTCCAATCATCTCCGCTTGGAGAGGGCGGGGAAATGATGATGCGGGCAATTCGCCTGGCTTGGCGATTTCGTCGGGTTAGGCGGCGCTAGAATCTTACCACCGGCGCCAGTGCCACCGAGGCAAGTCCCAGGATGAAGACAACGAACATCATGGCCAGCAGGCGTTTGACGCTGCGGCCGGCCCCCGCGAACTCTTTCCAGACCAAGACTCCCCAAAGTGCCGAGACCATCGTGGCCCCCTGGCCCCGCGCGTAAGAAGTGGAGGGGCCCACCATCTGGACGTAGGAGGCTACAAAATTTGAAATGGTTCCGACGCCCCAGATCATCCCCCCCAGGACTCCCCAGAAGTGCAAGGACTTGGAGCCTTGCAAGTAATCCGCAATGGAAACCGGCGGGCCGGAAATGGGTTTGCGCATGAGGATGTAATTGAGCGGAATCGTGCAGGCCAGCACTCCAATCCCGAAGACATAGGCGACGGCATAAGGTCCCAGGTGGTGTTCTCCCTTCAAGGCCTTGGTGACGAAAGGATAGAAGAGGCCCATGCCTACCCCGGAAAGCAGGCTCAGCAGGATGCCCTTGGTGCTCAGCTTCAAATCCTGCGAGATTTTCCGGTAAGCCAGCGCGTCCAGCACAATGGCCACCGAAACCAGGGAGACTCCCCCGAACAGCAGCAGGGGGTTTCCGGCCGGCGTGATGAGGTAATTGAGAACCGATCCGATTACCAAGGCCAGCCCGATGGCAATGGGAAAGGCCACGGCCAAGCCCGCGATGGCGATGGCCGCGACCAGGAGGATGTTCGCGACGTTAAAAATCATCCCCCCCAGGAAGGCCAGCAACAGGTGATGGGCGTCCGCGGCGCCAAGGTTGGCCATAAAGCTTTCCGGGCTCTGGGGATTGGTGCTGCCAAGCGTGTAGGCCATCAACACCGCCATCAGCAGGATGCCCCAGACGTAATCCCAATAGAAAAGCTCAAAGCGCCTGTTTTTCGAGAGCTTCTGAGTGTTCGCCCAGCTTCCCCAGCACACCATGCTGAGGATCATCAGCAAGAGGGCCGTGCCGTAGGCAGTGGGTACAAACATCGCCGAGGTCTATTGCCAGCAAGATTTTGGCAGTTTCCGTTCTGTTAAATCTTTGCGGAAGTATTTACGATACAATAGCCGATAGGAGAACAGAGATGAACCATCAGATCTTGAAAGAACTGGCCGAGGTCAATTTCCATTTGAGAAAGCTGCGCGCCGATATTCAGAAGCTGGTGTCGGCTCTGGCGCGGGCGGAAGCAGAGAAAACCACCAATGCCTCGGCTACCTCTTTCCAAAAACGAAGTTGACTTTCTGGGTTTCGCCTTCCTTGAGGTCTACCGTAACCAGTTGGGTCTTGACGATGCCCAATTCTGCCCACACCTTCCATTGGCCCGGCTCCACAATCAGCTTATAACGCTGGCCGTCTGCTGTGGCGAAGACGGTGTTCTTGGCCGCGGCGTCGGGGTCCGTTTCATTCTCGCGTCTGGCCAGAAGATGCACGACCGGGCGCTCATCTCCCATAAAGATCGCAAAAACTTCCACGATTCCTTCCACAAAGGCAATGGGTGTGTACGAATCTAAATCCGGCATCGGTTCTCCTCCCTGTGACATCTTGAGGAATTATATCACCCCACCCCCTTGGCTGCCAAAAACATGGGATTTCGGGTACTGGGTCATTTTGACGTAGAGGCGTTTATGCCGCCACATGGCGAGGTAAACTCGCCGCTACCCCGCCAAATTGACCCACCACCGGATTTCGGACAGGGGATTTCCAAGACCTTTCCGCGCTTCCACCTCCGTAAGTTGCTGTTAGGGGACTTGTTGGGCAAGGGCGGCAAGCATCAAAACGCCGGGGGCCGGTTATTCCCCGGAATGAAGAAATTGCCAACCTTGTGCCATAGTTGCACGGAAAGGACCTGGAATGGAATCCTGCCTGGCGGCTAAGTCATTGATAAGGAACTTCTAAGCTCTCGGGCCTTTGGCAGCTTGCTTGCACTGCCAGTGGTGGTTATCACCTCCTGAATTCGGCTGATCACTGCTGACTGGAGGGGGGGCAAGGTTTCGCAGCGGTCAGAGCGTCTGGCGGGTAGTCTCAGCAGGGTGTCGTTGGGAGGAAGTATTGCCCTCCCCGACGTCTTTCTGAGGCACCACCACATCCTGCTGCCAGGGCCGGGCGTCCGTTGGCGAGGAAAAGAGAGTCCTGGCCAGCGCCCTATTTTCTTCGCCACGCTCGGAGTGCTGCTGTTGGTTGTAGGACTGTAGCTTCGGGAAAGCTGAGGACCTATGGAAAATGAAATTCTCGCATTCGCATTTGGATTCGCGGTAAGTTACGCCTTTTCGGTGATGCGCATCGGCGTGTTCAAGAACAAGATCAGATTATATGAGAGGTACGTGCACCAGCGCTTGGACGATACTGTGGACCATCTGCGGAGCGGCTTGATCTCCCGCTGACGCGCGGGTATACTGCCATCACCTTGGAGACGAAAACGCACCCGCCGCGGGAAGGCGACGAATGCCCTTATTGCGGTGAAGGCCAGCTCGGGGCATCGCCTAGCGGCAGGAACCTGCTCTGTTGGAACTGTGGCAAGGTCGTGCTCTGCGATCCGCTTCGGTCGCGCAAATCCAGTTAACGCCCCAACCGGCGATCAATTTCCATCCTAGAAAATTTCATCTGGCGTCAGTCTGCGATCGATCGAGAAGGCTGCATAAAAAGCAAGAGATCCGGGGCACTTTCCTGATCCATAAATCGCATACGGGGCACATCGGGTCTGGGGAAGCTGTGAGCAAACAAAGTTGTGCTACCTGAAGGGTTCACCCCAGAAACTTGCGTCGAATTCGCGTCCGATAAGGCCCGAATATCAAGCAAAATCGTGGTCTAACCTGCAAGAAAAAGCTAAGCGAACCAATAAGATACAGATTGGGTTCAGATTCGAAGTCTGTCGCTCTATCCTGCGAGCTACAGGCGCTTGATCTAAACTCTATCAGCTTGCGGGCTCCTCTGGCCACTAACGCGCAGGCGCGCCGGCAGGGCGCGACCGGGCTTCGCTTTCCGCGTTCCACTCCAAGCCGAAGTTGCGCGGTTTGCCTCTGTGACCGAAAACTTATACGTTCAGCCCGGACGCGGTGATCTTCAGCTTGACCGTTTTCCCCTGGTTATCACGACCGATTACGACGATTTTTCTGTTTCCAATTTCGATATCGCGGATTTCCACGAATCCTTTTGGGACCGGTGCAAGAAAACTGAGGTAAGACGCGATCTTTTCGCCTTTTGCCGGGACCAGAGAAAAATGCGGCGTGTCAAAGAGCGGGCCATTGGCAAACGCCTCGCGCCGCATTAGGGGGATGGGGGTCGACCCAAATTCCAAGCCCCGGGTTTCAGAAACTCCGCTCCAGGGAGATTCTTTCCGGGCACGATTTTCCTCCCAGATGGCCACCCAGGGAAAGTCCGTGCGCTTAAAGCAGTAACCAATGATCAGATTCTCCTTGGTATTCAGCGCCGCGACGTATGCCATTTCGCGGTCCGGCCTTAGCAGGACGCTTGCCACAAACCCGCGCCCCCGTTTCGTGAGAGGCTTGGAGATATCGATCTTTGTCCCCGAAATGCCCGGCGCGAACGGCCATTGGAATTCTTTGTTGAACTGAAGAAGTTCCTTGCCTTCGTATCCGTGCGGATACGTTTTCCCCTTTGTGCCCGGGAGAAAAGTGCGGCAGTCCTTCGGGTGAAGGAAGGGCGGTCCCAGCGTGACGTGCTGAGTCCAGTGGAAGAAGTGATCGGCCTTTTTCAGGTTGGTTACTTTCTCCTTGAAATAGGCGACGGATTCTCCCTCCCGGATGGTGATCTGGCGGGAAAAGCGGAGACCGGCGACCGGCAACTGCACGGTCATTTCAAGCACGGCACGGCCCGCCATACTGCTCACGCGGGTGGCGCGCCATAGCGAGGCCGGAGCCTCACCGTGAATGGACAGCCCTTGCTTGCTCTCTTCCGGGGACGGCGAGCCAAAATAATCGAGGCAGATGCTATGTCCAGCGACGCTGCCAACCGTCTTGCCCGTTTCCATTGGACCGTAGAGCTTGGCATGTTTCTTTTCCTTGTATTGATAGGGTTCGATCGTTTTCCAGGGGGGAAGCCACAGAGGGTTCACCGTAGATAAATTAAGGCCCGAGCGAAATCGAAATTCCGCAACATGCCCTCCGCCGGTCAGAGTGACTAAACGGACCAGATCATTCTCGAGCGTATATCCAGCTCGATTCTTCCAGGAGACCCGTGAACAGACGATTCTGGCAGATTTTCGCATATTGTCGATTTCTCCTCGTATCGGAATCTCGTTCTTCCCGTTCCATCCCCGCCGCCCTTCGCGTGCCCGCAGGATTCGCCGAAGGGCCAGCGATCACAGAAACCCGAACCTTTGCACCGGCTTTTTCAAGTCTGCTAATGTAACATGGGTGAGAATACTTTTCTACGCGGCGTCAAGCCCGGGACTTGTGCCCTCCAGTGCGGAGCTTCTTCAGCCGGTTTGAGAAAGAGGATGCGCCCTGTGAAGATGCCAGGGGGCCTGTGAAGGCAGAGGAAGAGATTCTGGCCCATGTGCGGATGCGGCAGAAAGATTCAACCTTGAGGCAGAAGAGTGACGCTTGTGTTATTGGCAGGTTGTCTTGCTCCTGCCGTTGGAGAGGATTGAATAAAATTCACTAATGTAATACTCTATTGAATTGTTATCAGAACATATTCTTGCACGGCATCCGGTGGCATCGGCAATCCAGGATTTGCTTCGCGGGAAAAAGCCTGCAAGCCGCGGGGCCGGCCTGGCAAGCCGATGAGTTGTCGAAGATCAGGCGCACTTATAGAAGGGAAGAGACCCGCCGATGAAACATAACATCATCATGCCGGATCTCGGCCAGACCGTGGACGAGGGCAAAGTGGTTCGCTGGCTGAAGAAGCCGGGTGACAAGATCAGCAAGGGCGATGTGCTGCTGGAAGTCGAGACGGACAAGGTCACCATGGACGTCGAGGCGTACAAGGCCGGCTATTTGCGATCTCTGCTGGTTGAGGAAGGCCAAATGGCTACCGCCATGACGCCCATCGCTATTCTAACGGACGATCCCGACGAGCCCCTGGCCGGCCGCGAATCCGCCGGCGGCGACGGCAAAGCGGCTGCCACACCCACCGCATCCAGCTCAAGAACTGCTGCCCGCCCCTCCCAGGAAGAGACTCAATCCAAGGAATCGGCCGCTGGCAGGTTGTCCGGCCGGATGCCGGCAAGTCCGGCGGCGAAAATCCGGGCGGCGGAATTGGGCCTCGACCTGCGCAATATCTCAGGCAGCGGTCCGGATGGCCTGATCACGCGGCGCGATCTTGAAATTTTGCCTTCCCATGAGCAAGCTTCATGGCCTGCCCTTCCTATGGCCGAGATCACCGTGCGCAGCGTCCAAACCATTCCTCACTTCTATGTGACGGTTGACGCCGAAGTGGCCTCCCCGCTGAGGTGGCGGGAGGATTGGAACCGTGCGCACCCGGACCTTCGCGCGTCCCTGAACGACGTTTTCATGCGGGCGGCTTCACTGGCGCTGAGGGATGTGCCCGCATTGAACGTCCGCTATCGGGAAGGCCGGGTTGAACAGGTGCAGCAGCCGGACATCCTGATGGTGGTTGCGGCAGACCCCGGCTTGCTCCTGGTGCCGATTGCCGACCCGGGAGGCCGGCCCTGGGAGGAATATCTGCGGCAGATGCGCAAGCTTGTGGATGAAGCGCGGCGCAAGCGGGGCAGGGAACCCGGCTCAGGCTGCTCGCCGGCTTTGGCGGTTTCGAACCTGGGAATGCATGGCGTGAAGGAATTTACGGCGATCATTCCTCCGGGATCGGCGGCGGTCCTATCCATCGGGGCGGTGCGGGAAACCGTCCTGGTCAAGAACAGGCAAATGCGATTGGCGGAAGTGTGCGCTCTCACGCTGGCCTTGGATCATCGGGTGGTGGACGGAGTCACCGCCGCGAAATTTCTAGAAAGGATGCAAGTCCATTTGAATTCGCTATGAAGGCACAAGAATCGGAGAAGAAGCTGAAGCTTGCAATGTATCGTCGAATGCTGCTGTGCCGCATGTTTGAGGAGAGAGTTTATTATCTGTTTCTGGAAGGGCGGCTTCCGGGAACGATCCACCAGTCGCAGGGGCAGGAAGCCACTGCGGTGGGCGTGTGCTCGGCGCTCGAACCGAAGGACATGGTCACCAGCACCCACCGGCCGCACTCCCATGCCATTGCGCGCGGAGTGCCCATCGATTCGCTGATGGCGGAACTGTTTGCGAAGCTGACGGGCTGCTGCCGGGGAAAGGGCGGCTCGATGCACGTGGGGGACGTGGAGGCGGGAATGCTGCCGGCCATCGCGATCGTGGGGGGCGCCATCCCGCTGGCCGCAGGCTATGCGCTGGCTTTCAAGCGGTTGAAGCAGCCCAACATTGTGGCCTGCTTTTTTGGCGAGGGGGCGACGAACATCGGCTCCTTTCACGAAGCCATCAATATGGCGGCTATCTGGGATCTCCCCGTGGTCTTCGTGTGTGAGAACAACCGCTACGCCGCATCGACGGCCGTGGAGAAAGTGATGAAGGTGAAGCACGTGAGCGAACGGGCGGCAGCCTATGGGATTCCCGGCGTCACCGTCGATGGAAACGACGTTGAAGTGGTTTACGGCGCGATGATGGAAGCTGGGGCGCGGGCGCGAAGCGGAAAAGGCCCGACCCTGCTCGAACTTGAAACGTATCGGTTTGCCGGACACTCGCGCAGTGATCCCGGCCATTATCGGACGGCCGAGGAGGTTGAGGCCTGGAAGCAGCGCGATCCCATTCAGGTCTTTCAAACGAGACTTCTTAATGAGGGGATTTTAAAACCTGGCGATGCTGAACAAATTGCCTCGGAAATTGAGCAGCAACTCGAGGCGGCTATCGCCCAAGCCGAGCAAGACCCCAGCCCAGAACCGGAGGACTGCCTGACCGATGTCTTCGCCAACTAAGACCACTTCCAATCAACCTTCCCAGTCCCGTGAAATGACCATGGCCGAAGCCTTGCGGGAAGCTCTGCGGGAAGAAATGCGCCGCGACGAACGAGTTATTCTGCTCGGCGAGGATATCGGCATCGAAGGCGGCTTTGGAGGCGCGTTTACCGTGACTCTGGGCCTGTCGGAAGAATTCGGGCACGAACGGATTCTGGACACTCCTATCTCCGAGGCGGCGATTGCCGGAATAGCGACCGGCGCCGCCGTGGGCGGCTTGCGTCCGGTTGCGGACGTCCAGTACGGCGACTTCCTCTTCCTGACCATGGACCAACTGGCCAACAATGCGGCGAAACTTCGCTACATGTCGGGGGGCAAGTTGAGCGTGCCGATGGTCTTCCGTGCGCCGGTGGGAGCCACCACGCGTGGTTCCCAGCACGGGCAATCCTTAGAGGCTTTCTTCATGCACGTCGCGGGCCTGAAAGTTGCTTGCCCCTCGAATCCGTACGACGGCAAGGGAATGCTCAAATCGGCAATCCGGGATGACAACCCGGTCATTTTCTTCGAGCACAAGCTCCTGTACGGAAGCAAGGGGGCGCGAAAGGAGAAAGGCGGATTGCAAGTCGTCGCGCACGTTCCCGAGGAGGAATACCTGGTTCCGCTGGGGGAAGCGAAGGTGGTCCGCCCGGGACGGGACGTGACCCTGGTGGCGAATCTTCTGATGGTTCATAAGTCGATGCAGGCCGCAAACCTTCTGGCGGAGAAAGGGATTGAGGCCGAGGTGATTGACGTTCGGTCCCTGGTGCCTTTTGACTGGGCGACGGTTTTTGACTCGGTCAGGAAGACGGGCCGCCTGGTGGTGGTGGAGGAAGACAACTTGACGGGAGGCTGGGGCGCCGAAGTAGTGGCCCGCGTCGCCGACCAATGCATTGGGTATCTTGATGGGCCCATTCGCCGGATTGCCGCTCCGGACACGCCGGTGCCGTTTGCGCCCATCATGGAGAATTTCTACGTTCCATCCGTCGATAGGATTGTTGTGACCGTCACCGATCTGGTGGCGCCGCACTGAGGGGCTGAAATAGGCCGCCCGTCATGCTGAGCCCTTCGCTGTCATTCCGAGCCCGTTCGCCCTCCTTTTGCGAGCGGCCCTGAGCGAAGCGAAGGGGCTCAGGGTAAACTCCGCGAGGAATCTGCTTTTGGCTCGGCGTAAACGCCGCGAGGAATCTGCGTCTCGCTCGGGGCCGTTCGCGAGCGCAGGCCGAACGGGCTCAGGATGACATTGCGCGAGTATATCAGCACCCTGCACCCTGGATTAGGAGGTGGTACCCGAATGGATATCGTATGCCTCGGCATCTTGATCGCGGACATATTTGCCAGCCCAATCGATTCCATGCCCGCCGCCGGAGAACTGCGGCCGGTTGACCGCTACCTGATGAGCGCTGGGGGATGCGCGTCGAACACGGCGGCTTGCCTGCGGCGTTTAGGTCATAAGGTCAGCATCATCGGCAAGGTCGGCACGGACATCTTGGGCGATTTCGTGGTAAAGGACCTGGAGCGGCTGGAGGTGGATACTTCAGCCGTGAGAAGAAGCGCTACCCATCCGACGTCGAATACCTACATTATCAATGTCCGAGGCGAGGACCGGCGGTACCTGCACTGCGTTGGGGCCAACGCGGACTTTCACCTTTCTGATGTCGACTTCAAAACACTTGACGGCCGCCGCGCGCTATACGTGGGCGGCTATATGATGATGCCGGGCTTTGGCCCGCAGGCCCTGGCCTCCTTGTTGCAGGAGGCGAAAGCTCGCGGTCTGATGACCGTGGTGGATGTGGTCATCGGCGGGGGAACCCGCCCGGGCTGGGAACAGATCGAGGGGGTCCTGCCCTGGACCGATCTGTTTCTGCCGAACAACGACGAGGCAGGTCTCTTGACGGGGAAGGAAGATCCGCTTGAACAGGCTGAGGCGCTCGGAAGGCTGAACCCCAAGTGCACCGTGGTGATTACCCTGGGCCGCCGAGGGGCATTGGTTCGGCGTGAGAACAAGACGCTCTCCGCCCCCGCCTACCAGGTTCCTTCCATCGACGAATCCGGGGCCGGAGATGCCTTTGCGGCGGGGTTCCTGACCGGAATGCTGGAAAGCTGGACTTTGGAGAAAACCTTGAGCTTTGCGAGCGCGGTGGGAGCCTCTTGTACCCGCGCTCTCGGCTGTACGGATGGCGTGTTCCGCTTTGACGAGGCGATGGATTTTATCGCAAAGAATAAGCTCGATTTTGCACTCCGATAGGAACGGACGTTCTTGGACCTGTAAAGCCACTCGCCGCGCGGAGCACCCCCTGAAATGCCTGGAGGTTTTGGTATGATGGGTAATCCTTGCTATGCTAACGAATTGAACCATTCACCAGATGAAAGAAGGAGAAGACAACGATGGCCGATCTAGAAGGCAAGAGCGAAGCAAAGAACTTTTATCCGGAAATTCCCCCCAAGCGCGAAGCATTTTTCTTGAAAGGCTCCGGCGCTCTTGACTGGGGGATGCAAAACCGCCTGTCCCGGATTTTCCAGCCCGCCTCGGGCCGCACTGTCATGCTCGCCATCGATCACGGGTATTTCCAGGGACCGACGACGGGCCTCGAGCGAGTTGACCTCAATATTGTGCCCCTGTTGCCGTACGCGAACGCCCTGATGCTGACTCGCGGCATGTTACGGTCCACCATCCCCTCGGCCTTCGGAGGCGGAGTCGTTCTCCGCGCTAGTGGCGGGCCCAGCATCTTGAAAGAACTTTCCAACGAGCAAATTGCCGTCGACATTGAAGACTGTGTGCGCCTTAACGTGGATGCCATGGCGGTTCAGGTGTTCGTGGGCGGAGAGTTTGAAACGCAGTCGATTCATAACCTGACGCGATTGGTGGATGCCGGCAACCGCTACGGACTTCCCACGCTGGGGGTGACGGCAGTGGGGAAGACCTTGACGCGCGACGCTCGATACCTTCGCCTGGCCTGCCGCATCTGCGCGGAATTGGGCGCCCAGGTGGTCAAGACCTACTACGTCGAGGAAGGCTTTGAGACGGTTACGGCGTCTTGCCCTGTGCCCGTGGTGATGGCGGGCGGCAAGAAGATTCCGGAACTTGATGCTCTGCGCATGGCCTATAACGCCATTACCGAAGGGGCTGCGGGCGTTGACATGGGCAGGAACATTTTCCAGTCTGAGGCGCCGACGGCGATGATCCAGGCGGTTGGGAAAGTGGTTCATGAGCAGATGAAGCCGGAACACGCCTATGACTTCTATCAAACGCTCCGGCACGAAAAGAAGGACGTGGAAGTTCCCGCGGGACCTTCCTCGCGCGGGCGGTAAGGGGAAAAGGAGGATGTCCCATCCAACCAGTCTCAGGACATTGCGCGATCAGTCGCCAACTTTAAGCGTTGGAATGATGACCGCGGACCTGCTGTCCTTGGGGTCCGAGCTCCTGCTGATCGAGGAGGCTGGCGCCAGGGTCGTTCACATCGATGTCATGGACGGCGTTTACTGCCCCCAAATGACCGCAGGGCCGCCGCTGATCCGGGCAATGAAGACTCCCCTTCTTAAAGACGTGCACCTGATGGTTGCCGAGCCACTGGGCAAGATTCCGCAGTATGTCGCAGCGGGCGCGGACATCATTACCATCCATCCCGAAGCGTGCGCGCATCCCCATCGCGTGCTCCAGGAAATGGGCGGCATGGTGAATGCCAACGATGCCGGGCGGGGATTAATTCGCGGCGTGGCCTTGAACCCCGGGACTTCTCTCAATGTATTGGAACCGCTTCTCGATGAGGCCGAGCTGGTCCTGCTGCTGGCCGTGAACCCGGGCTGGGGAGGCCAGGCGTTTATCCCGTCAACTTTGGGCCGAATCGCCAAGATGAAGCAGATGATCCAAAACGCCGGGAAAGAGATTCTTTTGGGCGTTGACGGCGGGATTACCCGGAAGAATGTTGCCGAGATTTCTCAAACCGGCGTGGACATCATCGTTGCGGGGAGTGCCGTCTTTGACGGCAAGGCGCCGCGGGAGAACGCCAGGTTCATGCTGTCAGCGTTGCGGGCACCGAACAACTATTGAGAGTTACAAAATATAGTGACAACTATTACTGTAGCGCGGGTCTATGACCCGCGTCTTTCGCCGCTCATAGAGCGGCGCTACAAAGAACGGCGTCACTATATTTTGTAAACATCAGTAGGAAATCAAGAAGATCCTAACCGGCAGCCTCCATTGCTGGTCCCAGGTCAGTGGGTGAACCTTTGGAAAACAGATGGTCTGAAAAAGAA
>Ga0307373_10013288_pt1 | contig 11540 bp, 12 predicted proteins | sample OX2MG_FD_202534 | JGI IMG/M metagenome (GOLD analysis project Ga0307373, IMG submission 202534) | Soil microbial communities from Risofladan, Vaasa, Finland - OX-2 | ecosystem: Environmental > Terrestrial > Soil > Coastal area > Acid sulfate soil | place: Finland: Risofladan, Vaasa | collected... | reverse complement strand
GGCGTCCGCTCACACCCTTGCATGGCGGTCACGTTGGGCTACTCTGCACCGCGGGAATGCTCAACGGTATCTTCGGAGACGGTGAAACGCGGCACATCGCGCATTGGCAGTCGATCAAACTGGTGGACAAGTCGGAAGAGGAGGAAGACGGGACGACAGTCATTCGGGAGAAGGAGCGTTTTTCGAACGAACTGACGCTGGTCTTCTGCACTGGAGAGACTACCAGTTTGAAGTAACTCGTCTGCCGGAGAAAGGAAACAGAACCATGAGTGATCGGTGTTACTCAACGCTGGTTTGTGCCGAGCGAGACAAAGATAATTTTGAAAAACTGGGCTACCGACTAGAAGATTCGCAGGCCCTGACGGTGGACGGAGATGAAATCCCGGGTGCGGTCGTAATGGTGAATGAGGAAGCAAACAGCGGACACTACGATGAGTTGACCGCACTGACTGACATTCCCTTCCTGGTGTGCAACGGCTCGTGTCCTGGTGCTTATGGCGACCACCTCATTGTTTCGGACGGCAAGGAATGGCACTACTCCGAAGCTCTCCATGAGAGCAACTATCCCGCTGTACGAGTGGAATCCGGCGGCATTGTCCAACATTCCGAAGTGGACGATGCGCGCAAGTATTGGAAAGTGTATGAGTCCGCCGTGGCCGCGATTAAGAGAATTGCGCTCAAAAGGCCAAGCGCACAGTCGGACGAAAGCAAACCTACCTACCGCAATGCCTGCGATTCTTCGACGAAGTGATTAGCTCAAGCACAAAATACTTGAAAACAGTTGCGGAAGCGACTGTACAGTTCGTATAATCCAACTGGTGAGTTGATTCAATGCCGAGAACCCAAAAGAAGGAGAGCATTGTTGTTTCCGCCCTCCGAGCGCGTACCAATTTTGGCAGGCTCCTGCGACAGGTGGAGGACGAACGTCGTTCGCTTGTTATCGAGAAGCGTGGCACTCCTCGGGCAGTGCTGCTAAGCATCCGGGACTATGTGCGGCTTGCGGCCCCCGAACCCGATGTCCTCAGGGTCATCGGCGAGGAATCAAAGGCCAAGGGCACGGACAACCTCAGCTCGCAGCAGATTGACAGGATTATCCGGGCCACGCGCGCAAAGAAAACGAAGCGCTGATGATTCCGCTTCGACTCGTCGTTGATACGAACATAATTGTTTCTGCGGCACTTAAACCCGAGGGATTGCAGCGCACCATCCTCCTGCTTGCGATCACCAAACCAGCGCGGCTCTACGTCTCAGCGGCAATATTCGCGGAATATCGGGACGTGTTATCGCGTCAGGAGCTCCACATTCGCAAAGGCCTGCGGCAGCAGCTACTACAACTCATCAGAAAACGCGCCCGTTGGGTTGTTCCGGCGCGACGCCTTCAGGTTACGAGTGACCCCGGCGACAACCTATTCCTTGAATGCGCTGATGCTGCCCGCGCGGATTATCTCGTGACTGGAAACACGCGACATTTTCCGAGGTTTTGGAAGAGGACCAAGGTTATCACGTCCCGCGAGTTCATTAGCCTGGTAACGCCGCATCTCATCACGTAGAGCCACCAGCAATTTGCCAACGGGGTGTTCGCGGCTCGTCACAGTAGTTTCTGCCCGCCTGTAGGTCCCGTCATCTATAACCCCCATTGAAGATACGTGCGCGACTTGCTGCTCTGGCATTCGACACGCTGTCTGGTGGAGCGGGAATTCGACGCACTTCACCGCTGGAGGAAACGGGGATGCAAAACGCACACGAGCGCTTTGGAACGCTGGAATTCACCAAGCGCATGAAGGACACCACCACCCAGGTCCGGGTTTACATTGACCGAGCCGTTCTGGAACCCGCGACGGAGGAAAAAGGTCAGGCCAGCGCCCACTTGATTTCCATGATCGGGGGAGATTCGGAGATCGGCGCCCTATGGGCGGCAGTCACCGAGGCGGCGTTGTTGCACATTCAGCTTCCTGGCCGGCCGGGCATTCCTGCCTCTCTTGGTCCTGAGGCACAGTGTTTTCGCGGGAGTGTTGCGGTTCCGGGCCGGAAGCGCCCAGGCCGGCACTTGGTAGCTGTGTCGGCCGAGCTAGCCAAGACGAAACCAGGGACGGACCGAGAAGGCAGACGCACTATTTTGTGCGATGACGATCCGGTGTTTGTACTCTATCGCATTGCGTCCCGATATGGCCTTCCAGTGGTGCCAGAGTGGGCGCCGTGGTTTATGCGCGAACTCAATCAGCGAAAGGCGATCCGGCCCTTGACGGGACTGGGATGCTCACCAGTGCTGGTGAGCGGGACCAAGCCTGCCTTCCTCAAATGGATCGGCAAGGCGTTAAGAGAAGGCTTGATCCGCATTCCGAAAGAAAACGGCTCGATCACTTGGAAGTTACCGGGGAATTTCTTGGAGCGGTCGATTGTGCCAGCAGCGGAAAGCTCGCCCGTTGCCCCGTAGCAACGTCATGCGCGAGCGGACGAAGGAGTGGGCCATGATCGTTATTGTAAAAGTTTGGAGCACCAACCCCGATTACAGCGCCGGATGCGATTACGCAGTCGTGGAAATTAGTGAGGAGTTCGCGAAGGTCATGCTTCGGCGAATCGGTGTCCTGAGTGAGCAAAAGGTCCTCGATCCCGCTGTCTGCGAGACGTATTACTGGGATTCTTCGCCGCAGTATTTCAGCCCCTGGATCGATCGCGCCAGCGAAAGCCAACCGCGCGAGGTCCAGGCGAAGTGTATCGAGTTGGATGACACGCTCGCGGACCTCGAAGTTGACACCTGCGAGGTGGTGACTGCGCCAGACGACTTTCGTGTTTCAGACAGTCAGATTGCGGCCGTAGAGTGCTCCCAGATGATCGTGCGCGACGGGGGCATCGCGTTCACTGCCATCCCAAAACACACCGGCATCTACTTAACGACTGCGGAGATTCCGAAACAAGTTCTTGAATCCGCCCTGACAACCGCTACTGCTTGATGCGTTCCAGCTCGTCTTTCTTTACCAACACAGCCCCTTGCTTCGACTGAACGAACCATGAGGAAACAACCATGCAACTACCGAAGGATATTAACGAGTATCTGCGCGCGCGCGCCTCCGAACTGGCTGAGCGGATTCTGCAGACCTACCCACCGCTCCACGGCGTCGACGACATAGCTTCGCCGCTCATCGGGCAACTCCTCCGTAAGCCATTTCCGGCACAAACGCTCGCAATGATGGGCGCGGTGAAGCGCTGGAATGAGGCGCGGGGCGCTGCGGTAATCGCGGAGTGCGGGACCGGAAAGACACTCATCTCGCTCGGGGCTGTCCATGTGCACTGTGACCGCAAGCCATTCACGGCCCTCGCCATGGTGCCGCCCCAGTTAGTTGAGAAGTGGGCGAGAGAGGCATTCCTCACTCTGCCTCGAGTGCGGGTTTTCTTCATCGATGGTCTGCGCACCCCGACGAGTTCAGTGGGCCATGCGGGAGTCAACGAAGTCAGATTACGACACGGCCGCATTGTTCGGGAAGGGCTGCGTACCACACTCACCGAGTTGCGACAGCGGAAGGTGGCACGGACTGCTCGCCAGCGTTGGGATTCCATCTGCGGGCTCCCGGCGCTCTTCATCGTGGGCCGCGATCGCGGGAAACTTAGTTACTTCTGGCGGCACGCGTACAGGCTCGCACGCTGCGGCCGATATCAGGGAAGCGTTTTGAATGCGGACACCGGCTGCCCGATCTACTTGGGCGAAGACGGAGAGCGGGTTCTGTCGGCGGATTTCAAGAAAGCGAAGCTGAGCGAACTTCTGGGCAGTCAGAATGGCGAGGATTCCGCCAAATCGCGGCGGGAGTTATACAGCGCCTTGTGGCAGGCGGACGGGACGAAAACCCGGCGCTTCGCTCCGGTGGATTTCATCGGGCGCTACATGCCCGATTTTTTCGACTACGCAATCGCCGATGAGGTGCACGAACTGAAAGGAGACACCGCCCAGGGAAATGCGCTCGGCACGCTGGCTGGATGTGCGCAACGCACGGTCGTCCTCACGGGGACGCTGCTCGGAGGCTACGCCGATGAGGTGTTCAACATCCTCTTCCGCCTGGAACCGGCCAAGATGGTCAAGGAAGGGTTTGAGTATGGTGAAGCAGGCGTGCGAGCGTTCACGGAAACCTACGGGCTGCTCGAAAAGATCACTGTAATTGAACCAGCGGATAATGCCTGCTCGGATGGGCGCATAACAAAACGCATCCGTCGTCGCCCTGGGGCATCCCCACTTCTCTTTGGTCGTTTCCTGATGAGCCTGGGAGCGTTCATTTCCCTCGAAGACATTTCAGAGGCGCTGCCACCCTATCGCGAGGAAGTCGTCAGCATTGAGATGGATGCTCCTCTACGCGACGCATACAAGAAGCTGGAAGAAGACATCAAGAAGGCACTTCAGGAGCATCGGCGAAATCCGTCAGTGATGAGTGTGGCGTTGAATGCTTTGCTCCTCTATCCCGACCGTCCGTTTGGCCTTGGGGACCTTTATGGGTATGAGTACGACCCTGAGACTCAGAAGCGCGAGCGATTCCTCATCGCCGAGACTCAGAACTTGAACGAAGCTCACGTCTACGCGAAGGAGCGCCGTCTGGTCGAAGAGGTGAAGTCAGAGCTTCGGCGCGGTCGTCGCTGCCAGATTTATGCGGTTTATACGAAGAAGCGCGACGTCACACGCAGGCTTGAGCGGATCCTCACAAGTGAGGGAATCCGCGTCGCGCTGCTCACGACGGAGGTGCCGCCAGAGTCGCGGGAGGCTTGGTATGAACGGCAACTCCGCGCAGGTGTGCAAGCGGTCATCTGCCACCCGAAACTCGTCCAGACCGGGCTCGACCTGATCGACTTTCCCACGATCCTGTTTTACGAGACTGGATACTCCATCTATGTCCTCCGCCAAGCAAGCCGGAGAAGCTGGAGGATCGGGCAGCGTCTTCCGGTGAAAGTGAAGTTCCTGCACTACGCGGAGACGATGCAGGAGAGTTGCCTGCGTTTGATGGGCAAGAAGCTGCTGGTCTCTCTGGCCATGGAAGGCAAGTTCTCTTCGGAAGGGTTGCAGTCGATCAACGACGAAGATGACATCCTGATGGCTATGGCTCGCGAACTCGTGACAGAAAAGGGTATCGGTGAAAGGGCCGATGCCGTGTGGGCCACGATTCAGAAAAAGCAAGACGACGTGATTGGCACACGAAAGCCCGAGGATGTGGAAGCCACCGCCGAGCAAACCGTCTCCGAACTTCCGTTGATTGAGCCTACCGTGACTCAAGTCGACCAGTGGTCGGCACTCAGATCGGCGATGGACTCATCCCGCCGGAGAGGTTCTCGGCGATCGACGTCGCCGACGCCAGACGGGCAGCTCGCGTTGTTCTGAATGGAATGTAATTGCGGCAAGAACTGCAAGCCAGAAGTCCCACTGAACCAAAGACAACTTACACCATAAAGGAGAGACGTGATGGGGATTCTCGGATTAACACACGATAAGAATGGCACCGCCCTCGAGAAACTCCCGGTGACAATGAAGGTCGCCATCGGGGAGGGCCCGGAGCCTGGCAGCGAAAACGGGCATCCTCGCAGGCTGGATCATTTCGTGTTCAAACGGAAAACGCTTCGCGGGCAAGACGTAGTGTGGGTGCCAGCCCCGGAGATTGCTGAAGTGCATGGGGAGAAGCCAACCGAACTGGGAATCATCTTTCTCAACGACGACCCGCGAGAAGTATTTCGAACGGAGTATGCTCTGTGGTCGCCGGGCGGATGCAAATGCCGCGGCGAACTTGTGCAGCTTGCGAATGGTGGCGGGCCCCGGTTCGAAATGCAAGCGACTCGGAGAACGCAAAAGCACCCTGAGGGGGAGCCTTGGCCTGGCAACTACAAGTACGTCGATGGGCCAAATAAGGGCCAGCCGGTTGAGCCCTGCGGTGACGGTTGCCCCGATTTGGAGGAAGGAGATTGCCGGCCATCGGGAGATCTCTACTTCATCTTGGAGAAGTTTCCGATGTTCGGAGCAATCTGCCGGCTTCACACAAGTAGCTATCGATCGGTTCGCAACCTTTCCAACGGCTTGATGCAGATTCGCCGGTTGAACGGAGGCCGTTTAACGGGCATCAAAGCCATTTTGAAAGCGACCCCGGAGAGAATCTCCTATTCCGATCGGGACGGAACGAGGCATACCTCGGTGGCCTACATCCTCAGCCTTGAAATCGGAGCGACAAACCTGAGGACCTTAGTCGCAAATATGACCGAGCCTGTCAGGCTTTTGGGCGAGGGGCGCGCGGCGCTTGATCTGTCTCGTGGAGTTCAGTACGTCGTGCGTGAGACAGACGCGGAGCGCGCTGAGGAGATCGCAGGGGAATTCTATCCAAAGGGCGAAACTGCCGCCGAGGAAGCAGTGGAGCCTGCCAACGGACAAAGTGACAGAGACGAGCAGCTCGCACGGATCTCCGAGTTGGCGCATCGGCTTCACTTTAACGATGCCAAGACGAAGATGTTGATCGGGCAATCAGCGGGGGACCTCGCTGGGCTTGAACGAGAGCTCCTGAATGAATTAGACGACCAGCTGGGAAGGAAGTCGACGGGAAACGGCAACAATGGCCACCGGGGACAGCCGAAAAAGGAAACAAGCCAAACCAGCGAAACCGCGATCTCAAAAGCACCGGATAGAGTCCCGCCAGATGGGGCAGCGCCGCCTGACGGAGGATTCCTCTTCTGAATCTCTGACTCGCAAACACTCTATCTTCAGCATCTGTTCCTCAGAATCTCTGAGTTGCGATTGGATCTGGGCCAGTCGCAAGGCTCCATCGCGGAACTCCTAACGCATCCAAAGCACCGGATGATCCGGGCCAGAAATACGGGGCGAAAGAGTTTGAACGAAATCGAGTCCAAGGTTTTCGCCTATCTGTCGGAAGGATAATCGACCTCTCATTACCAGTCCCTGTTCGCGCAGGTCCTGCAGAACGTCAAGCTTTGGTTCTGTTTCAGCTCAGCGACCCGGCAGCGCCGCCATACCTGATTTAGGCGTGCGTGGAATCCGGGGACAGCATCGGGCGCATCCAAGGCGACTGACTTATACCGCCCCGTCTCACCTGTGTTCTCCCGAACTGTTCCGAAAGGAAGTCAGAGATGACGTCGCCTCGCCGCCAACGCATCACCGGGCCCCGGACACCGGAGGATTTGCCGGCCAGCGCTTCATTCAGCAGTTGCTGTTCCACGATTCGAAACCAATACCGGCCCAAGCGCTTACGCAAACGGTTTAACTGACGGTGATGACACCGACCAACGCGGTCTCCACTATCACAGGGACAGCGCTCCTTGTTTGCGTGCCGCTTCCTCATTCCAAGAAGCCGTATAAACGGCAAAACTTCGGACTCTCGCTTTGCTCCCAACAACTGCCGCAAGTCTTCCCTGATTCCGCTCACCCCATGCTCAAGATCTTCAAACGGAGCCTCGCCGTGAGTCTCCAGGTACGAAAAGCGATACAGATACGGAATCAGGCAGCGATCAATGAAACCTACAAGGGACAATCCTTCGGAGAGCATTAAGCGCAGTCGCGTTTCCGATGCCAGGCAGAGCGATCCGTCTTGGAGGTGGTGGTACGAAATTGGGATGCGGCCTCCCGTCTCAAAAACGGCGGGAATCTTTCGAGGAAACGCCTCGGGAATTCGAAACTCTATCTGATAGCAATCACTGATTTGTACATTGCCCGGAATCTGTGCGGTAAATGCGAGCCTGCCTGCTAATACGAGATCGGAAGCCGCCGGAACGATGCGGAGTCCCGGCTGTCTTACCAGGAGTTCTTCAAGACGCCAGCGCGCTGGAATCTCAGATGCGATGACGATCTCCCCAAGGCCGCGGCACCGATTTCGGAATCGTAACAACCGGCGTGCGCACAATCGCAGGTGCACGGTCGCGGCGGCCTACTTCAAAGGGTCGCAACTGCTCTTCGCTAAGAACTACGCCAAACGTCCGAACCAAATCGCCGCTTAACGATTCTCCAGTCGCAACAGTTGCAAGCTTCTTCAAATCAGCGCGAACCTGCGTGTGCCAGTGCCAGAAGGAGCGTTCGAGGCTGGGGTTGAGAGACCATTTGTCGGCATAGTCTTCCGCGGGATTCGCAGGATTCGGCAACCGCGGCCGCTCAGACCGGACAAACTGCGGCATTTTGTCCACGATGCCGATCAACGATGCGTAAACATCCGGCTCGCCTTCATACGCGTGTGCCGCCAGGTTGGTGATGATCATAGAAATCGGCGCCAATGCCGGATTGGGCAGAAACATCACGTCGCGATGGCGTTTCAGAATCTGAATCACCTGCTGCAATGGAGTCTTAAACTCGTAAGCCGGAACATCTTCCACCGCGGCGTAAAGGTTTCCTTTGACCAGTTCGTTCAGGCGAGGCAGAGCCCAGCTGCGCGCACACTCTTCAAACCAATCTGCAAACCCCCTCGGATTGCTACTGAAAAGCGCAGACGAAATTCGTTCGTAGTGCGGATGCCGCTTGTCGGTGATCGCCACCGCGAGCGTCGCAAGGCGCGCCGGCACCCCAGCCTCCACAATCGCCCCAACAACATGTTTGTCTTCGGGTATGCAGGGCAGCGAATCCAAATGGAAGTTCACGGCATCCGCGTAGAACACACGCCAGCACCGGTTCCGCTCCTCGATGGGATCTGTCATGTTATGTGCGATGGCGTACGCTTTGATCTCCGCGCCGTACAAATGCTTCAGATCCTTTTGCGACATCTGCGTTTTCGCAATCTGGAGCGTCGTCACGTTGTCGAGGTCGTATTTCTGCGTCTGCACAACAGGCCGGACTACCGTCCCGTATCGGAACGAGCCTTGAGGCACGACCACGGGTGAGAAGGCGGCCACCGCCGACTCCGGCCGGCAAAGCCACTCGCCGAGCGAACGATGTCGCGCGACGGCCTTTTCGTAGTACGAGCGCGGAATCTCGATTTCGCTTAGAACCAGCTGAAGCAACGAATTTACCGCAGAGTTTACTACCATTATTCTTTCCCTCCCTCCGGAATCGTCAAAGCCGGGACAAATCCCCCGCGCGGATCAACCTGGTCGTAAACAATCCATGGCATGTCGGCCTTCGGCATTCGAACGCGCCCGGCCTCCACTGCCAGTGAAACGGGCATCGCAGGGAAAACGTGCAAGGTCTCCCCCTGTCCATGGGCAGTTTTGATTTGGTCCAACGCCGTTCGAACGAGCGCTCGGAATTCCGGTTTCTGTCGGCGGGACTTCACGACATCGTTATGCGGCGAGGCCACCCCGATCGACCAGATGCTTACGCTTTCACCCAGAACCTGCCGGATGCGCTCTGCGCCAACCATGGCGCTTACCTCAAACGCAAGCGCTGCCGGACCTTCGATGCAGGCCGGCCGGCGCAAACGAAATAATGGCGTTTCGCTGTCCTGAGGCCACTCCCAGGTGGTCGGCTCCCGGTGGCGCTGATAGACATCGCAAGGAACAATATCGCCAAGCAGATTTCCGAGAAGAATGAGCAGCGGTTGAGGCGCAAGCGCAAAAACAGAAAGATGCCGAATCTCGCCTTCCGCGGCTGGAAGACGCACCTGCCAGTTAAATTTTCGACGGAGTTCGAACGCCTCATTCCGCCAAAAGCTGTCGTCACGTTCGCAAGAGGAGCTGTTGTGAACGCTCAGTTCAATGGCGCGGTCGGCAGCCGGGTAGCGATCCGGAAAAAGTGCTGAAGCCGCTTCAGCATAGTTGAGCGGCGAACTGTGATCGCCGATGTTCGCGCCGTAGAGCAGGACATGGCTGCTTTTTTCCGGCGCAATTGCTGAAGCCACCTCAATCCGTTGTTCGTGTACCGCTTTCATCTGCTGCAGAAGTGAAACTGTGTAACGGCCGCCGTCGCGCTTTCTGTCGACCTTTCGGTGACAGGCGTGGCAAACCAGCATCAAATTCGACAGGTCGTGCAGGTCGTGCAGGTCGCCGGTCGCAACACCTGTGTTGCCTCTTGCGCCCCCGCTGCTAAACGAGTAGATATGCGCCTTCTCTGCAACATTTACCTGCTCTTGCGTCACGCTGGACTTCCACAAGGGCTGATTGCAACCGCCGAACTCGCATCGTCCTGCCGCCCTGCCCCACAGCAGACATTGAACCGACACCGGAATGCTGCGGGTAACTTCCTTGGGTACAGCCGCCGCGGGCGTCGCCGAACAACCGGCGTGAACCGTACTCTTCGTTCTCATTTGGCGAACAGTCTCCCGAGCGCCAAACCGTTTTCCAGAGGGGATCTGTCTGTCCATCCCGTTCAACCCGTCACTTTCTTCGCGCAGACCTTGCGTTCTTGTTGACTCCGGCTCTGTTATGCTTATCCTCAGTAGGAGGAGCGTTGACGCTACAATCTGTCCTACACGTAGGACAGTATAACAGCTTCCGCTCGGCCTTTGTCAAGGGCCGCTCGAAATTCAACTTGTGGAGGTGATGATGAGTCTGTCGATCGAGGACTTCGGCCGCTTGCTCGCTGCCAAACGCGGTTCACGTGGCGTTCGCGCCGCGGCGCTAGAAGCCGGTGTCACCCATTCCACGTTCTCGCGCGTTGAGAATGGACACATGCCCGATCTCAAAACATTCGCAAAACTTTGCAAGTGGCTCGCTCGCGATCCGCGAGAATTCTTGGGGATCGACGTTGCCGAGGCCACTCCAAGCAGGCCTCGCGCCGTCGTTCACTTCAAGAAAAAGAAAACCGTGCAGGTGGAAACTGCCAAGGCACTCGGGGAATTGATACTCGCCGCCCAGCGAGCCGTCCTTGCCGCTGAAGACCAAGTGGGCCGTTAGGTCGTGCGCCATGGTTTCAAAGCCCAAAGCGAACGCAGTGCCGCCCTGGCACGAACCGCGCTTGGCTTGAAGCCGAATGCCCCTCTGGACCCGTGGGCGTATGCCGAACACCTGCACGTCAGGGTTCTCAATTTCGACGAGCTAACTCTCTCCAAACAGGCGAAACACCAGTTGACCATCAACGACGGCGATAGTTGGTCTGCGATGACCCTCCAGGTGGACAGCAAGTTCACTATCGTTATTAATCCCTCTCACGCCATCACGCGTCAGCGATCTGACTTAATGCACGAACTTGCCCACATCGAACTTCGTCATTCTCCGGCTCGTGTTGAGGTGTCTCAATCCGGCTTGCTGCTTTTGAGTGATTACTCCGACGAGCAGGAGCAGGAGGCGGACTGGTTCGGCGCGGCACTTCTGCTTCCCCGCGAAGGCCTGGTAAGACTTCGTGCAGCTCGCAAGTCTCCGGCCGAGATTGCCACGCACTACGGAGTCAGCGAAGCCCTTTGCCAGTGGCGGCTCCGAACGACCGGCGTAGAAATGCAAATCCGGAGGGCGCGGCGATAGAGGCGTGGAAAGTTGGTATCACTGCGGTAACCCAACTATGAAGGGGTCGCGCTCAACGTTAGAGCACCTGCTCACGAGGCAGGTGCGCTCCTCCACTATCTATCCTCAACCAGAGGCTGTCCCTCGAACCGACCTGCGGCCGTTCCAGACTACATCTAACTTCTTTGGTAGTTCACCGAATGTTCTTGCTCGAT
>Ga0307373_10013287_pt1 | contig 11540 bp, 7 predicted proteins | sample OX2MG_FD_202534 | JGI IMG/M metagenome (GOLD analysis project Ga0307373, IMG submission 202534) | Soil microbial communities from Risofladan, Vaasa, Finland - OX-2 | ecosystem: Environmental > Terrestrial > Soil > Coastal area > Acid sulfate soil | place: Finland: Risofladan, Vaasa | collected... | reverse complement strand
GCGATGGCCATGCCGACGCCGAAGAGCACACCGGCAAGGATTCGCTTCGAGCCGCCTTCACCAAAAGCGAAGGTCAGACCTGCAACCACAATGGAAACGAGCGATAGTCCGCGCGCGATGGTCGTGGCGAACGCCTGCATCAACACGTTGACCGCGTTCTCCCACGGAGAACCGCCTGCCGCTTGAGCAAACGCCGCCGATGCGAGAATCAGCGAGCAAGAGCACGTGACGAGTGCGGGCCGGAGCCAGCCCGCTACGGCGGGCCAGCGCGAGACAAATTTGTTTCGGAGGATTTTCTTCATTGCCGGCGAGTTCCTTTCGGAGGATGCGAGACCTGCCTGCCGCGGCAGGCGGACTCGCATCGGGATTCGAAGGCAAGCTCTCGCCGGACTGCGTGGGGCGGGACGTTGTGTGTGGGGAGACGGAAGCTCGGTTTGCAGCGAGCGGCTGCGGGGCTGCTCCCGAAATCACATCAGTTCGCCCAGTCGCCTTCGGCGGAGTTGCGAATGCCAGCCAGTTCCGGTGAGTGGTGGAGAACTGCTGCGCTTTCGTTGTGCTCTGCGAGGGCGAGAAGTCCGGCGAGAGTGGCCTTCTACTCTTACTAATAGCCGCGCCGCCGGAAAAAGTGCTCGAAGAAAAAGTGCTCGCATTTTCCGAAGGAATTTTTGTTTGCGTGGTTTCCACCGATTCCACGGTCTTTCCCGAATTCCCTCCCAGCGAAGGAACCTCGCGTGCCGCGCTTTGCAGCCGCTTGAGGATTCTCTGCCCGCGCACATGCACTGCCTTTGGCGATAGCGCGGTGTGGCGTTCTAGGACTTCCTTGGCGATGAATCCGTCAACCTTCATTTTCAGGAGCAGATCGCGTTCGAATTCCGAAATGATTGCTTTGCGAATCGAGTAGTCGAGAAATTCCTTCAACAAGCAGATGACTTCGAACTGAGCGGCTTCGCTCGGTTCGGCTACCGCGCCGTGCTCTTCGAGGAAACGGTCGCGCTCCAGACGTTTCGCTTGCTCTCTCCTGGCCCAGCGCACCGCGTTGCGATGAAGCGCCTGCGAGAGAACGAATGCGATGTGATGGTTGAGCATGCCTGCCGGCGCGGAGGCGGTGAGCTGGAGAAAGAACGCGAACGTCTGCTGCGCGATGTCCTCGGGTTCGAGCTCTCGAAACCAAGCGCGCACTTCGCGGTACGTTCGGTGGATGGTCGGCGTGAAAGCAAGCACTAAGACAGACTGAATCAACTCGGAATCGGGGGCGGCTGCTTCTTCGCACAGCAAGGCGTCCAGCAATCCGCAGATGAGCCTGCCGGATGAATCGGCGTTGCCCCGCACGTGCAGGTGGCCGAGCAAATCGGACACATTTGCAAACTCTGCAAAGTGCGGGGATTTCGCCGCCAACTTTGAAAAACGGGCGCTCCACGGCAGCTCGCTCAATGCCGTGAAGAGATAGCTTTCGACCCTGCAAATATGGCAGCTGCAATGAAGATTGTCTCGCATATCTCAACTCCTAAAATGGCTGCTGCAAGTGGTTTGGGACCCAAAAACAGAAAAAGCTCAAGGCACGGAACGGGCGCACAGCTCACGGATTGAGCGGAGACGCGCTTGTTCACACGGCGATAATCGGGCGGAATGGAACTCAGCGAGCAGAATTCAGGCTTGGGAGGATTCTGAAACAAAGCACCTGCGGGGCTGGAGCGCTTTGCCATAACCGATTACGGCGGGTCTGTCTTTCTCCGAGCGCCGATTTCGGCATTATGGGCGAACACAAGGCGAATATCAAGGGCCGAAAAAAATGAACCTGCCGCCCACCTTGAACCTTTGCAGCCGCGAGGTTTCACACGGCATTGGGCAGGAGACGGTGACGCGCGATGGCGCAGTACGCGGCGTCGAGTTCGATGCCCACAAACCGGCGGCCTGTGAGTTTCGCGGCAAGGAGTATCGAGCCGGAGCCGCAGAACGGATCGAGCAAGAGATCGCCGGGGCGCGAGAAGGACCGGATCAAGGGCGTAAGAACGCAAAGCGGTTTCTGCGTTGGATGCAGTTTGTTGCCGGAATACTTCCATTCGAGCACGTCGGGAATGCGCTCGGCTGGCTGTGGAGGATTGCCCTTTGCAAGCAAGTATGCATTCTCGTGATGGTACTGGAGAAATCGCTCGGCTGACGAATATCGCTTGGTGAACGTCAGGTGCCCAGCGAGCCGGAAACCCGCCTCGCGCCACGCGGCGATGAACTTGTCCGCGTGGCGCCATCCATAGAAGCTCACGCAGAAGGAGTCACGGCGTAACACGCGGAAGATTTCCGCGAACGCAGGCTTAAGCCATGCGCCATCGCCATCATTGGCTACCGTGCGCCCGTCGCGCGAGCGGTAATGCGCCAGATACGGAGGATCGGTCAGCACGAAATCGACGCTCGAACTGCGGAAGCGCCGCATGATTTCGATGCAATCGCCTTGCGAAACGGTGTTCGGCTGTGGCCCGCTGGTGATTGGTTTGCTCTGCTGTAAGTTCATTTGAGTTCTCCCCTTCGTGTCGGAATTTGGTTCCTTCACTGGAACGCAGAGGAACAAATCCGACACGGAGAGAACTAGCTGCGGAGGCGTTGCTGGTCCGGGACGCAGCGGATGGCAACGCGAGTGACGGGAGCGGTGTTCGCGACTGGCGCGAGAGTCTGCAAGCGGAGTCCCGGCGCGAAGCGTGGCGCGCGAGCGCCAGAGAACCAGCAATGCGAAGCAGCACTCTGGCAGAGCAGGCAAGTCACTCCGGGACAGCAACAGTATGCGAGAAGGGCTGGAGACCTTCAAAGAGTGTGAAACGTCACGACGCGTTGGGGCACAGGTGCTTTTGAAATGAGCGGTGTGAGGGCGGAGGAGAGCACTCAATAAGAAGAGTCGCTAGTCCACGAAAAAGGAGAGTTCCTTTTTGTAGACTTTGGCCAGCTGCTGAAGCTCGACGAAATCGACCCGGCGTTCGCCGAGTTCGCATTTGGAGAGGAAGGAATGGGCCTTGCCCAACCGCCTGGCAACTTCCACCTGCGTCAGCCCGGCGTCGCGGCGCGCCTGCACCAAACGAACGAGAAACCGCTTGTAGGCTCGGTGGTAGTCCCTATCGTTGGCATTCACACCCGCATGTATATTCAATCCTTGACGTATTCCCCAAATTAGGGAATGCTGCGTTTTGCTCCCGTTCCGAGCGGGACGAGCCCCATGAGATCCGAATCGCTACAAAGCGGCTCCGATAGGACTAACGACGAGGGGCTCTTTCGCGTTCGCTGCGATGCAGAAACCGACGGCGGGTTTAGCCTCCATGCGCGCTCGCTGTGCGTTACGGTAGGACAGCGGGTGTTGAGGCAAGGTCTCGCACAAATATGGGATTCCGTCAGTATCCATGCGGATGAAGACGCGGACGGTAATTTGATCATTGAGGTTTTTGTGTTTAGGCCCGAGTGGGACGAGCCGCTGCGGATAGCGCGCATTTGTTCCCGTCCTGGCGACACCAAATGTCCGACACTGCTCGGCTGCAACCTGGATCACGTGGCACCGTAACGTGGCGGAGCCTCAGATCGAATAATAAGCGATATGGGCGGGCCGAAGCCGAATGAAAGTTTGCGTGGGTTTTGCGCAGAGAATGTGGAATGTTCACGTCGTCGTGCTGGAGATTTCGCGCCCGCTGAGCGCCGCCGGATTCCGAAAAACTCATCCCAAGGCTTCTGTAAATGGAAGGTAATTGTAATCTTTGCTTACTATAGTAAGCAGCATCTACACTCGCAGTAATAAAAGTTGGAGAGTTCTATTGACAAGCAAATTGGGCGGGAGTATTTTTCCGCCAGTTTTCGTGTTTTAGGAGGCGTTTATGCGCGTCCCACGGCCCTTCCTATTGTTATTCGCTGCCTTCCTTGTAGCCGTTCCCGCTTCCGCCCAAACCACTTCAACCGCGCCCGCGACGAGCGATCCGCAAGCCGTAGCTCTGGTGCAGAAGTCGCTTGCCGCCCTTACAGGTGGTCTCGCCGTTACGGATGTGACGCTCACCGGCTCGTCGCGTCGCGTCGCTGGCTCCGACGATGAAACCGGCACGGCTACCCTCGAAGCCACATCCGCCGGAGACAGCCGCGTCGAACTCAGCTTCGGCTCGGGCAACCGCGTCGAGATTCGTAACCACGCCGGTGCGCCCTTGCCGAACGCACTTCCTCCAGCCGTGCCGCTTCCGTCGGCAGCGATGCAGCCACAACCAGTCGGAGCGTGGTCCGGGCCAGATGGTGTGCTGCACGGCATGGCTCAGCAAAACACGTTGACGGAAGCCGCTTGGTTCTTCCCGGCGCAAGCCGTTGGGGACATTGCGAAAGCCCCGCTTTGGGTGCTGACCTACGTCGGCCCCGAGACCCACGACGGCGTATCGGTGGTTCACATTCAAGCCGCACAGGAAATTCCGGCCATCGCCAATGCCCCTCAACAGGTGGTCGATTCGATTCTGCGCCTCACCCGGACAGACCTCTATTTCGACCCCAACTCTCTGCTCCCGGTCGCGCTCGCTTTCAATACGCACCCTCACAACAATGCCTTCGTCGATATTCCCGTTGAGGTTCGGTTCTCCAACTATCAATCGGTGAACGGCGTGGCCGTTCCCACAGACGTTCAGAAGTATGTGAATCGCGGCCTGGTTCTCGATCTTCAATTCTCCAAAGTAACCCTCAACTCCGGCCTGACCGCTTCGGCCTTCGCGCTCCAGTGATGCGAGGAGACTCGGCGATGAAAAACATTCTTCGTTCCATGCTGCTGATCGGCGTTCTCTCATTTTTCGCGGGCGTCACCTCCGCGCAGGTCACGACCGGCACGCCAAAGTTCGCTTCAATCGGCGGCGGCCCTGACCAAATCAATTTGGCAAACCTGAACGTGCACCTTACGATTCCCGTCCTGCACAAGCCAGGGCGGGGGCTTCCCTTCGATTACGACATCACCTACGACAGCTCGATTTGGCAGCCCGTAGGTTCGAGCGGCAGCCAAACCTGGGAGCCAACCAACGTTGGAGGCTTCGGTTTTTCCTTCTCGGCGACGGGCAAGGCGCAGGTGAGCTACGCGGTGCTCCTGTCCTATTGCTATACCCAGTTACCGCCTCCATGGGGCGAGACATTAACCGGATACGTTTATGGCTTGTACTACGCCTATATCGATGCGTTCGGGACTCCTCACGGCTTTCCAGGACAGGTAGACGATTACGTAGGAACCTGCGGAGACGGCTCCCCCGATTACTCCGGATCGCCCGGCACGGCGACCGATGGTTCTGGCTACACTGCGTCTGTGGGTAGTTCGACAGGCAACCTTACGGTTACCGCAAGAAACGGGCAACTTGTCTATTGGACGGCGGATTCCAATAATAATCTCACTGTACCCTACGAGACCGACACGAACGGAAACCAAATCACGACCAACAGCAGCAACCAATTTTTCGACACGCTGAATTCGAGCACGCCGGTGCTTACCGTCTCGGGCGCAGCGCCGAGTCCCACTACGTTCACGTACACGGCTCCGTCCGGCGGAGGCAACGTCTCCTACACGATGAAATACAGCAGCTACACCGTGAAGACCAATTTCGGTTGCAGCGGGATCGCCGAGTACGGGCCCACGTCGCAGAATCTCGTGAGCGAAATCGACCTGCCCGATGGGTCGAAGTACACGTTGACTTACGAGCCGACGCCCGGCTATTCGGGCGACTACACGGGGCGACTTGCGTCCGTCACGCTGCCCACAGGCGGCACGATCTCTTATTCCTACTCAGGCGGAAACAACGGAATCGTCTGCGCCGACGGCAGCACGGCTACGCTGACGCGCACCACGCCGGACGGCGCGTGGACGTACGCGCATTCGGAGAACGGCGCCGCTTGGACCACCAACCAGACCGATCCGCAGGGAAATCTCACGGTCATGAATTTTCAAGGAATCTATCCGACTGAAGCTCAAGTCAACCAGGGACAGAGCACGACGCTTCAAACCACTTACACTTGCTATAACGGTGCGGCAGCCCCATGCAATTCCACGTCGATAACACTTCCCATTACCCAGGTAACCTCGCTGCCGCAATGGGCCAATGGGCAGGAATCCAAAACAAACGCAACGTACAACTCCTACGGCCTGGTCACGGAGGAAGACGATTACGACTATGGAAGCGGCGGACCGGGGCCGCTCCTCCGCAAGACCACGACGAGTTACGCCAGCCTTGGTAACGGGATTGTTGACCGGCCCTCGCAGGTGGTCGTCTACAACGGCTCGGGAACCGCTGTTGCACAAACGGATTATAATTACGATCAAACCAACCCGGTATCCTCCGGGATCACGACCCAGCACGTTTCCGTCTCCGGATCACGGGGCAATCTGACGGAGGTGAGCCAGTATCTAAACACCACGAACAGCTGGGTCTACAGCTCAAACACGTACTTCGACACCGGGATGGTGAACGTCGCCTATGACGGGAAGAACAACCCGACCACTTACGCGTACTCTTCCACCTACGCGGGTGCGTATCCCACGACAATCACAAACGCGTTGAATCAGTCCACGACCTACGCCTACGATGCAAACTCGGGTCAGGTTACCTCCGTCACCGACCCGAACAATCAGGCGACGAGCTACACCTACGACAGCATGATGCGGCCCGCGGGCGTCAGCTATCCCGACGGAGGACAGACAACTTACTCTTATTCGCCGCAATATACGGGATGGAACGTCGCGACCACGCGAAAAGTTGATGTCGCCGGGGGCAGCCAAACGTCATACGCTTGGTTCGACGGCCTCGGCCGCAATGGTCGCGAAGCTTTCCCCAGCGGTGAAGAACCCCCCTGGAATGAAGTCGGAGACACCTGCTACAACAGTGACGGTCTGGTAAGCTTCACGGCTTATTCATACCAGGATGGAGGCTGGTCCGGTCCGCCTCCCTGCAATCAAGCCGGAGACTCTTTCGCCTACGATGCGCTCGGCCGGGCCACAAAAGTTGCTCATTCGGACGATTCGACGATTACAACTTCGTATTCCGGTCCGTGCGCGACGGTGACGGATGAACAAGGTAACACGAAGGAAATGTGCAGCGATGGGCTTGGACGGCTCACCGAGGTGATCGAGAATCCAGGGGGACTGAATTACACGACGAACTACAGCTACGACGCGCTCGGGAACCTCACCAGCATCGTGCAAAATGGCTCTCACCAGCGCACGTTCGTATACGATTCGCTGTCGCGTCTCACCAGCTCCACGAATCCAGAATCCGGCACCACGACTTACGCTTACGACGCAAACGGCAACGTCACCAGCCGAACCGGTGCTCGCGGCATCACTACGACGTATTCTTACGACGCTCTGAACCGGCTGACTGAGAAAACGTACTCGGACGGCACCACTCCCGCTCACTATTATTACGACGCCATGCCGTCGTGGTGGGGCGGCATTCCAACATCCAATGCCGTCGGCCGGCTCACCGCCGAAGGAACATCCGCCGATCTCTCGACCTGGCCCTCGGCCCAGTGGTTCAGCTACGACGCGATGGGCCGCGTTGTCGGCGAGCCCCAATGGGACCTTTCGGACGGCAGCATTTATTGGATAAGTGCTGGCCGCGACCTACTCGGCAACGTCACGTCGTTTTCGAACGGCCTCAGCACTACGTTCACTTATCAGCGTAATGCTGCCGGAGAAGTAACCGGTGTGACGAGCAGCTTAAACGATTCGCAGCACCCCGGCACTCTGGCAATAGTCGATCCCAATATCGGCTACTGGCCGACTGGTGCGCTGCGCTTGTTCACGCTTCCGAACGGATTGACCGAGGACACGATGTACGATGCGCGCTGGCGGCCCTGCCGGATAAATGTGAATACCTGGGGCGGATATCTGAGCGCCTGCAATCAGGCAGCATCGGGCAGCACCCTCGACCTCACGATTGGTCCGGCCGCGAATGGGAACGTCACGTCTTTGTCAGCCTTCGGAGCGCAGGTGTTCAATCGGAGTTACACTTACGACGCCGTGAACCGCCTCGCTACCATGTCCGCTCCCGGCGACGCCTGTACCGGATTGTCGTGGACCTACGACGCCTGGGGCAACCGCACCGATCAGACGGCCACGGGCGGAACGTGCGATACTTTCCAACAGTCGGTGAACGCGAACAATCAGTTCGTGAGCGGCTACCAGTACGACGCCGCCGGGAACATCACGGGCGACGGGGTTCACACCTACACCTACGATGCGGAAGACCGATTGACGGAGGTGGACGGCGGCTCGACGGCGAGCTACGTCTACGGTCCAGACGGTCAACGGGTACAGAAAACGACCGGCGGCGTGACGGTGCAATACTTGTACGACTCTAACGGACATCAGATCGCCGAAATCAACTCATCCGGTGGCTGGAACCGCGCGGAAATTTACGCGGACAACTGGCACATCGGAACCTACAGTGGCGGGCCCAGCGGCACGACGAACTTCCTGATCTCTGATAATCTCGGCTCGACACGCCTGATGACCGGCTACCCGAGTCCGACCATTGCCGATTGCGACGACTACTACCCGTTCGGCGAGCGCATTTCCTGCGGCGCAAACGGTACGACGCCGTTCGAATTCACCGGCTACCAGCGCGATGCGGAAACGAACCTCGACAACGCCAACGTCCGCTACTTCGCTTCATCCCTGGGCCGCTTCATGTCTCCCGACCCATCGGGGTTGTCGCTGCAGAATCCCGCCGATCCGCAATCGCTAAACCTGTACAGCTACGTCCGCAATAGCCCGCTAGTCGGCACCGATCCAACGGGTATGGACGATTACTGCCTGGGGCTTGGTCCGCCGTGTGTAGACTTGGGCGATGCATTGCTTGGGGGTGCACCTAACGAAGACCCAACATTGATGTATTTGCCCGGTGGGTGCGCGAGCTGCTTGATTAGCCAACAACCCTACACCGGGTACTTCGGCACCGACTCGATACAGGCGGCGGCAGATGCGGCAGTGGGCGTCAATGATTTGTGGAACACGATTAACATCAACACCGATCCGTGGTTCATCTCGAACGGCCCCGGTTCGGTTACCTATTATGTGCCTGATCCAAAGCAACCCGGCCAAAAGACACAAATTGGGCCGTTCCCGACACCCCCGTCGCCGCCCCCGCAGTGGGTGACTGACCTCAACCTCTTCGGCAATTCCTCAGCCCCGATACCATTTAAGGTTGGAATTACGCTTACGAAAACCTTTCAAGCCTGCATCAAACAAGTAGTGAAGGAGCTACAATCGGGGTCGCCCGCGGCGGCAAACGGGTTTGGCCAATGCAGCATAGAAGGGGCGGTTTTCCAGTAAAAAATGGACTGAAAACGGGCTACGTGCGGAGCCTCATCTCAATGTGTGGGTGGCGGAAATCCAGTGCAATAGTGTGCATGTTTTGGCTGTGCGGGGCCTCTGCATGTTTTCCCACTGCTGAGGCGCAGGATGTAAGCCCGGGGCCCATTCGTGTGGAATCGAAGGAGGTCATTGTTCCCGTCTTGGTGCTGGACAAAAAACGCCTTCAAGATATTCGCGGCATGGACGTGCTTGCTTATATCCGGGAAGCCGACGCGCCCAATTCTCGCTTGCTAGAGGGCCTCGCTGTACGCGGTTTGGCAGTGGAGGATTTCCGAGTTTTCGATAACGGGGCGAAACAGAAGATACAGCGACTAACGCCCGATTCCTTCGGGTTCGGCGACGAACCCGGCGCAGGGATAGGAAAATGGGAGGTCCCGGAGACGCACGCTGGCGATAGCGGCTCGGCCGTCATCCATATGCCGCTCTGGCCTAGCTATCTAATTGCGTACCCCAAGCCGCCCGCAACGAGCGGGAATTGCCACAAGGTTGTCGTGAAGGTTGATCGGCCCGACTCGCTGGTTTATAGCAGTGGCCGGTACTGTAACGGAAAGAACTCGCTGGCTGACCCGTTGAGGGGAACCAAAGTCGGTAACCAGATGGAAGACTTACTTAAGTCCGGGAAGAGCGGGGCCATCGGCTTGTGGCTCGATGTTTTCCCTTTCCTTGGCGGTGATGGCCGACCGGCGACCGACATCACCGTTGGATTCTATCTAAAGCCTAGGCCTGAAGACTGTGGCAAGTGGCGCCAGATTGGCGTCTTGGGGCTGATCTACGCGAAAAACAGAACCCTCGCGACGCGCTTCAGCGACATCATGTCTACCGTCGCTTTTCATGGTGTGTCGTTGCCCATGCCAGGGCCTTTGCCTCCGGGACCGTGCATAGCGCACGATGATCCTCCCAACGGGTATGAAACTGCAGTTCACCTCCCGCCGGGCAAGTACACGTTGAGCGTGATCCTCCGCGACGGGAAGAGGTTCGGCGAGGCTGAAACGCTATTCAACGTGGAAGGCAGCGACCAGGAACATTTGGAGATTAGCGGGATCGTACTCGCGAAACAGTTCCGGCAGCTACGCGCTGAACAGAGAGAAGATGCCTCATCGGGGCGAGGATACGTGCCATTGGTGAGCAAGGGATTTGAAGTTGTTCCCACGGCGAATACGCGCTTTAGGAAGGGCGGGCCGTTTTACTTTTACTTGCAGATATACGATCCGATGCTGCTGGAGGCCCTGGTTCCGAGAGTCGAAGCACATCTGCGAATTGTGAACGTAAAAACTGGCCAAGTGGTCAAGAGCCTTGCACCAGTCAACGCGGCGTCATACGCTAAACTTGGCGATCCAGTGATCCCCATTGGTGGAGGAATCGACATCAACGGCTTACCGAAAGGTTCCTACATGCTTGAGGCGCAAGCTACCGACTCGGCTGGCGACACTACTTCTTGGCGAACAGCCAAGTTCACGATTGAGCATTAAAATGACCGGCTACCCGACTGCGACCATTGCCCTGTCGTTCGCCAAAATGCTATTCGCGACGAGATCGACGCTGTGCCTCGCCAAATGCTGTCCGCGCCGAAGTCGATGCCGTATTGGTTCTGTCGGAGCGAGGCTGGGGGATCGCGCACGCCGGGGGCTTGTCGGTCTCGACGGAGACGTTTCTTGCGGGCGGAAAGCGAGGCACACTTCGCGCATGGAGATCCGCAAAGTAGATCAAATTCTGCCCGAACTAGGCGGCTCTGTCGTAGCGGTGATGCAGCCCGCCGAGTCGCGGATGAGAGAGGACGCAGCCGGAACCCGCACATCGAGTTCTGCCCGCCCAGTGGCCGGTTAGCTGTGAAATGTGGCATCGGTCGCCCGTTGCTGGCAGTTAACGCAGAGCGCCCAAGAGCGCCGGAGGACGGTGCCTGCGGCACCGGGAGTAGGGAGGACACGCCGCCCCACTTTTCGGGTTGCAACGAAAACTGCGGTTTAGCTGACAAACTTCTGCGCTCGGTAACGCGTCGTCGCCGCTGCACTTAGGTTGACAGAATTCGCTCTGAATTGCCTTTTTGAACTCCGGAGCGATTGATTCGACGGCACTTAGCGATTTGATTCTTGCTCATAACCCGGAGGTCGTTGGTTCAAATCCAACCCCCGCAACCAAACTTTTCCTGCGACAAGCACTTCGGCTTACCCTGCAACCATCGGAATTTGCGATA
>Ga0307373_10013286_pt1 | contig 11543 bp, 10 predicted proteins | sample OX2MG_FD_202534 | JGI IMG/M metagenome (GOLD analysis project Ga0307373, IMG submission 202534) | Soil microbial communities from Risofladan, Vaasa, Finland - OX-2 | ecosystem: Environmental > Terrestrial > Soil > Coastal area > Acid sulfate soil | place: Finland: Risofladan, Vaasa | collected... | reverse complement strand
TCCCGGAATTCAGTTGCGGAAACGTTGACAGCAATTTGCACCGGCGGTAGCCCTGCGTTCTGCCATGCGCGTGCTTGTTGGCATGCTTCGCGCAGCACCCAACGGCCAATCTGGACAATCAGGCCGCACTGTTCAGCGATGGGCACGAATTCGCCGGGAAGAACCAGCTTTCCACCCATTTGCTGCCAGCGGATCAGCGCCTCGACTCCGGTAATCTCGCCTGTCTCGAGACATACCTTCGGCTGATAATGCAACAAAAACTCTTCCCGGTCCAGGGCGCGGCGAAGATTACTTTCAAGGGATCGCCGCCGGCCAAAGACCTTCCGATTCATTTGCGCTTGGAAGAACTGGAAAGTATTGCGTCCCCTTTCTTTGGCGTGGTACATGGCCGTGTCCGCACGCTGGATCAGCGTTTCCGGGTCTTCGCCGTCTTCCGGATAGACGCTGATTCCGATGCTTCCACTGATATACAGATCCTGGCCGTCGATAGAGTAGGGTGCGCCGATGGAAAGCAGAAGCTTTTCCGCACTTACGGCTGCATCTTCAGAATGGGCGATCTCTGAGAGCAGGATAACGAATTCATCTCCACCCTGGCGGCTGACTGTGTCCGAGTTGCGCAGGCCAGAGACCAATCGTTTTGAAACGGACTGAAGAAGCTTGTCGCCGACGGCATGTCCCATCGAATCATTGATGGATTTGAAGCGATCCAAATCGAGAAATAGCACCGCGATCGGCTTGGCCTGGCGATGGGCCAAAGCAATCGACTGCGAAAGCCGATCGTTGAATAACAGGCGATTGGGCAGATCGGTAACAAGATCGTGGTGCGCGGAGTATGTCATTTGAAGCGCCATGGCTCGCGCCGCGCTCACATCGTGAAAAACAATCACCGCTCCAATGATGCGGCCTACTCGATCGTGGATGGGTGCGGCGGAATCTTCAATGGCATATTCAAATTTGTCGCGGCGAATAAGGACGCAATTCATCGTGAGTCCCACCGTTCGATCTTGCTCCACGGCCAACTCCAGGGGATCTTGAGCCGTTTCTCGCGTAGCGCCATCCACAATGTGAAAGACTTCAGCGAGGAGCCGTCCCATAGCTTCTTCCTTGCTCCAGCCGGTCATAGTTTCTGCTACGAGATTGAGGTAGGTGACATGGCCTGAAATGTCGGTACAGAGAACGGCGTCTCCAATCGAGTTAAGCGTGACCAGGGATCGGTCTTTTTCAACATACAAGGCATCCTCGGCGTCTCCACGCTCAATAGCGTTGCGCAGCGCCCGCGAAATAGAATAGCTATCGAGGTGATCGGGTGGAAGATAGTCATGCGCACCGCGTTCCACGGCCTGCGCCGCGAGGGTTTCGTGACCCTTCTTGCTGAGAATCAGGATCGGGATGTCGGGCGCGGCGGCGTACAGCTTATCAAACGTCTCGATGCCCTCACTATCCGGCAGGAACAGGTCGAGTAATACAGCGGCAACTCCTTTCTCCCTCAGTTGTTCCAATGCCGCGGAGAGTTGACGAACCCATTTCACGTCGAACGAACCGCTGCCGGCGAGCGCCGTGCGGATCTGTTCTGCAACGGCTGGATCATTGTCAATGAGAAGTATCGAATACGCTCCGCTCGTAATCACAGAAAACCTCAAGACTGATTGGATGTGCTATAGCCACGGCCAACTGTGCTGTTTTGCACACAACCACAGGTACTTAAGTAATGCCGTTCCTGCTATCACGGGCTTGCAACGGCTGGATCAAATGAACATGTGGCGCTGAATCGCCACCGAAACCGGGGTCGCGTGAGCGACCGCGCCTGGCCGCTTTGAGCCACTCCAACAAGAAATCCTCCAACTCTGCCCCGGGGACAATACTCGCTTGGGGGCTTGGGATACCTATGTTTCGCCAGGGTTCGCTACACCAACAGAACCTGATCCAGTAGCTGATTTACGGCTCGTTGCGCTTCGAGGATTGAGAAGCGGTGATCCGCGGCTCCGGCGAGATCGGTGTTGGCAAATGTAATCCGGCCGAAGGGCGCATTCCGCAGAATCTCTCGCGGCGCGGGTTGTCCATCCTTGCCAAAAAAGAAGCCGGGTTGAGGACTCAAGTACGCATGGCCCCAGCGGTTGAGAATGATGCCGGCGATATCCTTCTGGGCATCGAACCCATACTTTGCGAACATGGTGTTGAATTGCTCGCGAATCATTCGCTCATAATCTCTGAACGATGTTCCAAACATTTCCCAGCGGCCACGGTTACCCTGATCCTGCGTGCTGAGGCCCGGGTAAGAATACAGCACCTTCAGCGACAGAACGATGGGTGAGTCCGGTCCCACTGTGGGATCTTGAAGGCCAGTCAGTGACGACTTGCAAACCTGTAGGTAATTGCCGACGCCTTCGAACCATTGGCATCCGCTGATTCCCATTTTGTAGAGAAACTGCCAGTTTCTGACGGCAACGTTCACCATCATGCATGGAGATCGATAGAACTGGCTGTACGCATTGCGCTGAGGCTCGGGAAGATCTCGAACAATGTGCTTTGTGGTCCAGCTACCGCCAGCCAACACTGCCGAGCGAGCCTTTACGCGATACAGCTTTCCCGCCTTCACATATGTGATGTTCAGGAAATTCGCCTTGGCAGGATCGCCCTCGTGCTCCACGGCAACCACGGTGGAGGAGAGCCGAACCCTGGCGCGAGTTTGCGGAGTATCGAGTGCTCCGAAGTTGACCGTATTCTTTGTCACGTCTTCAACCGAGTCGGCGCCATCGATCGCTGCCGGGTTCATGCTCTTCAACATCAACCGGGCGATGGTGGTATTTCCGCCGGGAAACATTTGATCTGTCTCCCCATTTTTGTCGGCCAAAGGATGCAGCATTTCGAATGCGTAGTCGCTGTAGGCTGACACAGCATCCGCGCCAAGCCCTGCTGCGCCGCCTTCCACGGGAGAGAGGAAGGTTCGGACGGTCTCCTGGCTCAGTCCGAATCGCGTCATCAAATGCTGTTCGAGGGTGATGGAATCCAGATAGCGTGAGGTTGCGTCGCCCTCCACCTGCGGTGGGACAAACTTGTCTCCCGGCAGCGGCGTTCCCTTCAGCCAGCGAAGCAGTTCTGTTCGGGTGGTGTCGGAAATCGGAGCACCTTTGAGTCCGCTTCCTAAAGGATCGATCACCCACATTCCCGGCTTCTGTCCAAATTTCGCGCCGAACCAAAAGCCGTACTGGCCCTTTTCCATTCCCACAGTTTCGTATGGAGTGCGAGCGAGCGGCATCGCCGGCCCTGGTCCCGTCCACGTTTGATATTGGAGTTTCGGGGTTTTCATCCCGATCGAATCATAGAATCGCGTGAAAAAGCTGTTGGGATACATCAGCTGATAGATCGCCGACCCCTGATGCGAGATCAAGCGTTTGCCGTCGACCATAAACTCGTTCTGCTTCGCTTCGCCGCCAAAAATGGGATGGTTCTCAAGCACGAGGCAATTCATCCCCGCCAGCGTCTGGCGCTGAAAGAACAGCGCGGCAGCGAGCCCGCTGATTCCGCCTCCGATCATGACGCAATCGAATGTCTCTCCCGTGTCGGTAATGTTGTTGGGCAGGGTATTGTAGATTCCGTCGCGAATCGTGTGCCCGGCTTGCATCACGGCCAGCGTGTTGCCGTTGGAGTTGCTGTATTCGCCGACGCCGCCGTAGCCGGTAAACTCGTCGGTGGTGGTTGAAGCCAGCAAATCCGCGGGCCTGATGCCGCCGAGGAGGGTGGCTCCTGAAACCATTAACGTGGAACCGAGAAAATCGCGGCGAGTGATGGGCTCGTCCATGCCCAGGCTGGTATCGCCGGGCGCAGCAGACTTAGGATCGGGATCGGACATTCGCGACTCGCTTTCGATTGGTTTTTTAGTGCACAGAATCCTATCGTATCCCCAGGATTTATGTAGGATATTGAAATTGACATTTATGCGGAACCTTTCCATGCGTAAAAAACGTTTCACCTTGGGGTCATTCAGACAAACAACAATGACCCGATGCTGTTTCTGGCTCCTTCTAATCGTCGCTGTTGCGGCGCAGGGGTACGCGCAAACCGACACCGTGGTCATTCGGCCGGTGGAGATTCAGGATGTGCTGGTGAATCCTGGGATGGGGATTACAACATTTCAGCGGTTCAATGGCCAGGCGATCAATCCGAAATTTACATGGTCGGAGCGCGGCCCGGTGACAAGGCTGCAGCAGGCGCCCACGAAGCCCGACTTTCCCGACACCTCAATCGCCTATCTTCGCTGGTACTGGAACACCATCGAGCCCGAGCAGGGAAAATTCCGTTGGGACATCATCGATCTCGCGCTGCAGGAAGCGAAAGAGCATGGGCAGACGCTCGCGATTCGCTTGATGCCGTATGCCGGACAAGAGGGCTCCATAGAACCGTTGCCTGCCTGGTACCGCAATTCCGGTGCGCGGCGTGCCAACAAGCCAACGGATAAAGATGGGGACGTCTGGCAGCCGGACTTCAGCGATCCGCTCTATCTGAAATATTGGGGAGAACTGGTCGCGGCCGCGGGGGAAAGGTACGACGGAAATCCTTACCTCGACAGCGTCGACATCTCATCAATCGGATACTGGGGCGAAGGCTGGAGTCCGTACATGCCGGCGTTCTCGGTTCAAAAGCAGCTCATCGATATCTGGCTCAAGGCGTTTCCGCATACGACGTTGTTGATGAACTTCGACCAGCCCGAGGCGCTGGCCTACGGCACGCAGCAAGGAGCCGGCTGGCGACTGGATTGCCTGGGAGACATGCGCCTGTCATCGAAGGACAAATATTTTTCCCCGGAGATGCTGGATGTATATCCGCAACAAGTAGTGCGTGCTGGAATTCAAAATGTGTGGGAACGTAGCCCGGTGTCGCTTGAGACCTGTGGCACCCCGTGGAGCTGGAAGCGAGATGGTTTTGATGTGTCCTATATTCTTGCCCAGGCGCTGCGCTGGCACATCAGTTCGCTGAATGTGAAGTCTTCTCCGATCCCGCCAGACTGGCAGCCTCAGTTTGAGGATTTTGAAAAGAAGATGGGTTATCGCTTTGTTCTGCGACGCCTGGAATATCCGAAAACGGTGAAGCCGGGCGAAATGATGCCCATGCATATGTGGTGGCTCAATGCAGGTGTTGCTCCCATCTATCGGAAATACTGGCTGGCGGTCGAGCTACGCTCTGCCAATGGCAGTGCGGTGATTCGTGTTCCAGCCGATATCCGGAAGTGGCTCCCGGGAGATGCGGTGGTTGATGATTCGCTGTACATTCCCGACAACCTGGCTCCAGGGACCTATACGTTTCGAGTCGCGATGCTAGATCCGAGGACGCAACTACCGGCAATTCGCTTTGGCATCCAGGGACGACAGGCAGATGGATGGTATGACATGGGAACCATCGTAGTGGAGAAGTAACGCGCCCGGGCGGCGCAACATAGGCTGAAAAAGGTTTGCAGCAACCGAGGATGCGGATACGCTTCGGAATATGGTAGGCACGAGGAGACTCGAACTCCTGACCTCTACCGTGTCAAGGTAGCGCTCTAACCAACTGAGCTACGCGCCTACAAGCGCTCCATCGATTCTAATGCCAGCGAGGGGTACGGGCAACCTAGGCCTGTGATTTCACCAGTTGCGTTAGGATGAATCAGGGTCCCTCGCCATTCTTGCGCTGCGCCAATTACGTGCATTGCCGAATCAGCTGACGTTGCTTCGGCTCTCCATTGTGCCCTTCCTCGTTCTCGCGATTCTGGATGGCCACTACCATCGTGCATTTATTTTGATGGTGGTTGCCGGCGTCAGCGACGGATTGGATGGCGCACTGGCGCGTATTTTCCGTCAGCGTACAGAACTCGGTTCCTATCTGGATCCCATTGCGGACAAAATGCTGTTGAGCACGCTTTTTCTAGTGCTGACGCATGTCGGCCTGGTCTCCTTGCGGATCACGGTCATGGTCTTTAGCCGGGATGTCGGCATCGTGATTATTTCGGCGCTGCTGTATGCGACGACAGGGACGCGCGATTTTCATCCCAGCTGGCTGGGGAAGGCAAATACGGTTGCGCAGATATTGGCGGTTTGCTCTGTCGTGCTGGCGCAGACGCATCCGCAGTATTGGGTTCTTTGGACACGTCATGCATCCCTGCATGCTACCTTGTGGCTGACCGTATTTTCAGGATTTCACTATCTGTGGCGCAGCGGCCGCCGGCTGGGTTCGCCGGTGGAAACCGAAGCGGGCGTGCGAGGCTAGCAGCAAACTTCTCTAAACTTGTCGGAGTAGAGTCGCAACGCCAGACACGCGTGCATACGACGCTGTGGTCGCTGGCCATGGAGCGCGGACCGGTCCAGCTATTCGTCCGACTGCTCGGCGCTCTTCAGGCTCTTTTCTTCGATGTCCATGTCGGTAAATTCGTGCGAGTCGAAGACCTCGCCGCATTCCAGACATTCTACAAATTCGGCATCTTCTTCGCGAGTTAGTACGCGCACGCGTGGGTGCTTGCAGGCTTCCATGGCTAAAGTTAGATGCGGGAGTCCCCGATTGCGCCAGTGTCCCGTAAGTGGATGCTGTTTGTCAAAAGAAAATTTACTGATTTGCACGAATTCACAAGCACTTGAACATCATGGAACCAGAGGAGTCATCCACCGAGGCGTCTCGCTCGGCCCGCGCGTAGCTGGATGCAGGGTAGCTGGATGCAGGAATGTTCGGAGTAGTCCCTCTTCCAAATCGTCGTTTGGCTCTTTTGCATTCTTCTGTTGGAATATCAGATATCGTGACTCTTCCGTCCCAACCCTCGCGCTCTACCCAGGCGGAGGCTGAAGTTGTGCTTCGCCAGCAGTTAGTTGCCTCTTTCCACGATGAGCGCGTGCATGCCGCGTTCGAGAAGATTTTCGCGGGTATTCCCGCCAACCTGCGCAACGCGAAGCCAGAAGGACAGTCGTTCACACTCTGGCGATTACTGGTGCATATTCGTTTGGGCGTTGTTGATTTTCTGGATGCTTGCAGGGTTCCGGGATACGTTGAACCGCCAGTGCCGGAAGGATTTTGGCCGGACGAAAATGCAACTGCAGACGACGCCGCGTGGGAAGAAGATCTGGCCGGATATCACGCTGCCATGCGCGACTTTGAAGCGCTGCTTCTCGACCCTTCGACCGACTTGTTTTCGCTGATTCCGGGGAGCGACGGTCGTACCATTTTGCGCCAGGCCTTAGGCTGCCTGGATCACAACGCCTATCACATGGGGCAGGCTTTGCTGGTGCGGAGACTGTTAGGCCTCTGGTCGGACTGACCGGAAGTTGCGCGGAAAGAACGGCCACGCGGCGCGCATTCCATTCGGAACTTAGGCTTGCAACTCGGACTGAAATAGTCCTATAATGGATTTGCCGAAGAAATGTCCGCGAAACGGTGACTTTATGATGTCCGTTGGCGGGCGATGGGTGCAAATTCTATGCTGCGTCTCACCAAAAAGTCGGACTATGGGCTGATGGCCCTAAAACACCTTGCCGAGCATCCCGGCAATCCGACGCAGAGCGCCAAAGATATGGCCGAGGCGTACCACATTCCTCCTCCGCTACTGGCCAAAATTTTGCAAACGTTAGCGCGTTCAGGCCTGGTGATTTCGCATGCCGGACTCCATGGCGGATATTCGCTGGCTCGTCCCGCGAGCGAAATTACCGCGTTTGAGGTGATTCGATCCATCGAGGGACCGTTATTCATCGCGTCCTGCACAACCAGCCATGGTGACTGCGATCTGGTGAGTTCCTGCATCGTGAAGGAGCCGCTGCGGAAGCTGAACGACACGATCCGGGATTTGTTGAACGATATGCGCATCTCCGATCTCTGCGACGAATCTAAATTGGGAGTCTCGGGATATGCGCGCAGTGTGCAAGCTGGTCCGTTGGTGACGCTAGGCCGCACCATGTCGAGAGCTTAGCAGGAGAAGTATCACAGATTTTTGTTTTACAGGGAGCCTCAATGAGTACCGTTCTAAGCGAACCGAAATTGCCTGCCGGAGTGAAGTTGCCGATCTATATGGATAACCACGCCACGACGCCGCTCGACCCGCGCGTGTTGGAGGCGATGCTTCCGTTTTTCACGAACAAATTTGGAAATGCGGCAAGCCGCAACCACTCCTTCGGCTGGGAAGCAGAGAAGGCGGTGGACCTGGCCCGCGAACAAATTGCCAAGCTGATTGGCGCTACGGCGAAAGAAATTATTTTCACCTCCGGCGCGACGGAGAGCAACAACCTGGCGATCAAGGGTATTGGTGAGATGTACCGCGAGCGCGGCAACCACATCATCACCCAGGTGACAGAACATAAGGCGGTGCTGGATACCTGCAAGCGGATGGAGAAGATGGGCTATCGCGTCACATATTTGCCCGTGAACGCCGATGGCTTGATTGAGATGGACGATTTGAAGCGAGCCATCGACGACAAGACGATCCTTGTCACCATCATGGCTGCGAATAACGAGATTGGCGTCATCCAGCCGGTTGCGGAGATTGGCAAGCTGTGCCACGAGCGCGGCATCCTGTTCCATACCGATGCGGTGCAGGCCGTCGGAAAAATTCCTGTCGACGTGAATGAGATGAACATCGATGTGCTGTCTTTGACCGCGCACAAAATCTATGGCCCCAAGGGTGTTGGCGCGCTGTATGTACGCCGGCGCAATCCGCGGGTGCAGATTGCCGCGCAGATGGATGGCGGCGGCCACGAGCGCGGCATGCGTTCCGGCACTTTGAATGTTCCAGGCATTGTTGGATTGGGCAAGGCATGTGAGATTGCTCGCCTGGAGATGGCCGAAGAAACCGAGAAGCTTTTGGCGATGCGCGATCGGTTGAAGAAGAAGCTCGAGTCGAACCTGGATTTCATCCATGTGAACGGCTCCATGGAACATCATCTGCCGGGAAACCTGAACATGAGTTTCATTCACGTTGAGGGCGAATCGCTGCTGATGGGAATCAACGACATCGCAGTTTCAAGCGGCTCCGCGTGCACCTCAGCGACGCTGGAACCATCCTATGTATTGAAGGCGCTTGGACTGGGAGACGACGTGGCGCACAGTTCCATTCGCTTTGGGCTGGGACGATTCAATACGCAGGCTGAAGTGGATTATGTTGCCGACAAGGTCGTCGACGTAGTGCAGAAATTGCGCGAGCTTTCGCCGCTGTATGAGATGGCGAAAGAGGGCATCGATCTGACAAAGGTTCAGTGGCAGGCGCACTAGCTGCAGCACACGGTTTTTCAATTCACAGTATTTGGAGGAAGTATGGCATACAGCGATAAGGTAATTGAGCATTACAACAATCCGCGCAACGTCGGTCAGATGGATAAGAACAGTACCGAAGTTGGCACGGGACTTGTCGGCGCTCCAGAGTGCGGCGACGTGATGCGGCTCCAGATCAAGGTGAATCCGGAAACGCGCGTGATCGAAGACGCCAAGTTCAAGACCTTTGGGTGCGGTTCGGCGATTGCGTCCTCTTCCCTGGCAACCGAATGGGTGAAGGGTAAGACTGTGGATGAAGCGCTCGAGATTAAGAACACGGACATCGTGAAAGAGCTGGCCTTGCCGCCGGTGAAGATTCACTGTTCCGTGTTGGCGGAAGATGCGATTCGCGCAGCCATCGGCGACTGGAAGAAGAAGAATGTTGTCGCGGGCGAAGCAGTTTCGGCTCCGGTTGCGGTCGCAGCGAACTAAGTTCGCGGCACGGGACGGGGAGGCTTGAAGCGGCGCTGCGGCGCAGCCTTAGGACGAGGGGAGATGAACGCGTTGGAACCAGTTACGATCAGCAACGTAGGTCAGACGCCTGGCCCATCGGAGAGCTCCTCCGGCCGGCATGCGGCAGACTCGTCCAGCGCGCTCAACTCGCCGCAGAAGGGAATTCACGTTACCGACCGTGCGATCAAGCGGATTCGGGTGGCGATGGCGAAGGAAAATATCGCGCCCGATCAAGGCGGCTTGCGGCTTGGCGTGCAGGGTGGCGGATGTTCCGGACTCAGCTACAACATTCGCTTTGATACGCAACCGCGCGAGCGCGACCGCGTGTATGACTACGATGGCGTGCGCATTTTCGTCGATCCAAAATCGTTTATTTATCTGAACGGCATGACCCTGGACTACGAAGAAACGTTGATGCGCCAGGGCTTCAACTTCATCAATCCGAACTCTACCAAATCGTGCGGTTGCGGATCTTCTTTCTCTGGCTAACTCAAGGTCGCCTGTTGAAAGCCGACGTCGCGGCGCGAGAATGGCGGGCGAGGTTCGGATCTTCAATCAGCCAAGAGAGAATGCATGACAGTCGTGGCCGAACCCTCGAAGAAATTAGTTTGTTGGTCGTGTGGCAGCGAGAACGACGCGGACGCGCAGTTTTGCGCCAACTGCGGCAAACTGCAGCCCTATACGCCGACTGACTATTTCGCATTCTTCGGCCTGCCGCGACGGTTTCAGTTGGATACGGTCGCGCTGGAAAAGCAGTTCTATCGACTCAGCCGGAAGTTTCATCCAGACCTGTATGCACGCGCCAGCGCGGACGAGCAACGCTGGAGCCTGGAGAAAAGTTCCGTGTTGAACGATGCCTGGCGCACTCTTCGTGATCCGTTGGCACGAACGGAATACATGTTGGGCCTGGCGGGAATTCGACTAGAAGAACAATCCCGCGATGCATCAGACAGGGCGGCTGAAAGCGGGACGGCCAAGCAGCAAGTGGTTCCACCGGACCTGCTGGAAGAAGTATTTGAGTTGAACATGCAGTTGGAAGAAATGCGTATCGCCAAGGCCAGCGGAGCAGATGATCCGGAAACGCGTGAAAATCTGGAAGCCGCACAACAGAATTTTGACGCGCAGCTGAAAGCATCCGAGCAGGATTTGCAGCGCTTGTGGAACGAGTGGGATGCGGCTGCGGAAACAAGTGACGGAAACACGCAGCAAGCTGCACAACAGAAAATGGTCGACCTGCTGAATCGGCGCAGCTATATTCGCAACCTGCTGCGCGATGTCGAAGAGGCGCTGAAGAATTAAGTCAACGGTATCTCTGGAAATGGAAATTACGAAGTATGGCGGATGAAAGAGTCGTAGGCATCGATCTGGGTACGACGAACTCGTTGATCGCCTTTATGCAGGGCGACCAGCCGGTGGTGATCCCCGGCGAAGACGGTTCGAATCTGGTGCCTTCGGTCGTGGCTTTGTCTGCGGATGACCGTTTCATCGTGGGAAATGCCGCGCGAAAGAATCTCCTGGAGACCCCAGACCGTGCGGTGTATTCCGTCAAACGATTGATGGGCCGCGGGGTTGAAGACGTTCAGGACGAGTTGAAGTTCTTTCCGTTTCGCCTGGCGGATGACCTTGCCGCAGGCGAAGTAATTCGCATTAAATTAGGCACTCGCGAACTGACTCCGCCGGAAGTGTCTGCCTACATCCTTCGCCAGCTAAAGCAAAACGCAGAGCGTTTTTTTGGCCCCGGCGTCACCATCAAAAAAGCGGTCATCACTGTCCCTGCGTATTTCAACGATACGCAGCGCCAGGCGACCAAGGATGCGGGAAGAATTGCGGGGCTG
>Ga0307373_10013284_pt1 | contig 11543 bp, 5 predicted proteins | sample OX2MG_FD_202534 | JGI IMG/M metagenome (GOLD analysis project Ga0307373, IMG submission 202534) | Soil microbial communities from Risofladan, Vaasa, Finland - OX-2 | ecosystem: Environmental > Terrestrial > Soil > Coastal area > Acid sulfate soil | place: Finland: Risofladan, Vaasa | collected... | reverse complement strand
CTCTACGGCCGCGGCGCGACATTTGAGGACATCCGCCTGCGCTTCGACGCGCTGGTGACGAAGGCGGCGGCGGCCGACCATCCCGAGGCGATGCGCTTCCCGCCCCTGCTGCCGCGGCGGACGCTCGAGGCGAGCGGCTACCTGCACTCGTTCCCGCACCTCGCCGGAAGCGTGTTCGCCTTCGAGGGCAGCGAGGACGACGCGCTGCTGCAGGAAGAGCGGGCCGACCGTCACGAGGACTGGAGCGAATTCCAGCGGATGACCGAGCTCGCGCTGGTGCCGGCGGCGTGCTACCCGGTCTACCCGGCGGTCGCCGCCCGGGGACCGCTTCCCGCGGGCGGGCTCGTGGTCGACGCCGGCGGCGCGTGGGTCTTCCGCCATGAACCGTCCGAGGATCCCGCGCGGCTGCAGATGTTCCACCAGCGCGAGATCGTGCGCCTCGGCGCGCCGGAGGAGGTCCTCGCGTGGCGTGACACGTGGTCCGAGCGTGGCCTTTCGCTGTTGCGAAGCCTTGGCCTGGCTGCCGAGCGCGACCGCGCCGCCGACCCGTTCTTCGGGCGCGGCGGACGAATGCTCGCGGCGAACCAGCGCAACCAGGAGCTCAAGTTCGAGCTGCTCGTGCAGATCGCCGGCAGCGAGCCGACCGCGGTCAGCTCGTTCAACTATCACCAGGAGCATTTCGCTGCGAAGTACGGGATCACGCTCGCCGACGGAAACACCGCCCATACGGCCTGTCTCGGCTTCGGCCAGGAGCGGATCGTGCTCGCGCTCCTGCGCACCCACGGGCTCGAGCCCGCAGCATGGCCGGCCGCCGTTCGCGACGAGCTGTGGCCAGCATGACCGCGACGCGGACCGGCACCTATCGCAGCCTGTTCGAGCTTGACGCGGGTAGCTATCGGCCCCATCCGGTCCACGGGACGGGACGCACCTACCTCGAGACCAACTGCTACACCGACATCATCGTCGAGCTCCTGCATGGACGCGGGGACGAGCCGCTCGCAGCCTTGGGCTGCCTCGTGCGCACGGACTTCGAGGGGGACCAGTGGACGTTCTTCAAGCCGCCTCCCGATGACCTCGAGTCGATGTTCGGGATCGACATCCACGAGATGCAGCCGTACCGGCCGCTGCCGCTGCAGATCGCGGAGCAGATCGACAACGGTCGCACGATCATCGTCGAGCTCGATTCCTGGTACCTCCCGGACACCGCCACGACCAGCTACCGCAGCGAGCACGTGAAGACGTCGATCGCCGCCGAGGCGATCGACCTCGAACGCGGGTGGTTGCGCTACTTCCACGGCGCCGGCCTCTACGAGCTCGACGGCGAGGATTACACCGGGATCTTCCGGCTCGAGGGCGAGCCCGCCCCGGAGATCCTTCCGCCGTATACCGAGATCGTCCGTTTCGACGCCGGACCTCGCCTGGCTGGCGCCGACCTGCGCGCCGCCGCGCTCGCTTCGCTGCGGCGGCACCTCCAGCACCGTCCGCGAACCGATCCGTTTGAGCGCTTCGCCGCGCAGCTCGCCATCGATCTGCCCGGCCTGCTCGAGGCCGGACCCGAGGCCTACCACGCCTATGCCTTCGCGACCGTACGGATGGTCGGCGCCGCGTTCGAGCTCGCCGGCGCGCAGCTCGACTGGCTGCTCGCCGCGGACGCGACGAGCCCCGTGACCCCGATGCGCACGATCGTCGACGGCTGCAAGGTCCTCGGCTTCCGCCTCGCCCGCAGGCGGCAGTTCGATCCCGCGCCGGTGCTCGAGCAGCTCGGCGCCGCCTGGCGCGAGGCGGTCGAGGCGCTCGAGGAGGTCGTCGCATAACGCGACTGGACGCGGAAGCCGCCGTGATGCCTTGCCCGCAGCGCGTCGCGGTCGAAGGACACGAGATCGTCGAACTGTGCGATGGCTGGGAGGCGGCGCTCTCCGAACCCGGCGCGTGCGCGGATGTGAGCGAGCTCGACGGGCTCGACTGGCGCCGCGCGGAGGTGCCGGGGACCGCGGCCGACGTGCTGCGCGGACACGGCGCCGGGCGCTGGGGCCTCGAGGCGCCCGCGCTCGACGCGCAGGACTGGTGGTTTCGCCGGCGGCTCGAGGTCCCGGCGCTCGCCGCGGGCGAGCAGGTCGCGCTCGTGTTCGAGGGGCTGGCGACCGTCGCCGAGGTCTACCTCAACGGCCGGCGGATTCTCGAGAGCGACTCGATGTTCGCGGTCCTGGAGGTCGACATCGGCGCGCTGGTCCGGGCCGAGAACGAGCTGGCGCTCTGCTGCCGGGCGCTTGCCCCGCGGCTGGCGGTGAGCCGGCGGCCGCGGGCGCGCTGGCGGACCCGCCTCGTCGCCGACGGTGGTCTGCGTTTCTTTCGCACGATGCTGATCGGGCGCGCACCGGGCTTCGCTCCGGGGCCGCCGATCGTCGGGCCATGGCGTCCGGTGCGCCTCGAGCGTCGACGCGCGCTCGTGGTCACACGCCTCGAGCTGCGGCCACGCGTCGTCGACGGAGCCGGCGTGCTCGCGGTCGTTGTCCGCCTGCGACCCCTGGCAGCACCGGCACCCGAGCGGCTGCTCGTCGAGCTTGCGGGCCCCGGGGGACCGTGGCGCGGCGAGCTGGAGCTCACCGAGGTCGGCGACCTTCCATCTGGCGGGCTCGGCGAGCTCGAGGCTCGCGGCGAGGTCATCGCCGGCGATGTCGCGCTGTGGTGGCCGCACACGCACGGCGAGGCCGCGCTGTACACCGTGACGCTCGTCGCCGCGGGCGGCGCAGGGCGGGTCGTCCTCGATTGCGGACGCATCGGCTTCCGCCAGCTGGCCGGGGGCGAGCGGCTCGAGGCCGACGGCCTGCAGCTGCGCGTGAACGGCGTGCCGGTGTTCGTCCGAGGCGCCGTGTGGACCCCGATCGAGGCGACCGGCCCGGCGCCGTCCGTGGCGACGCTGCGGGCGCTGCTGGAGTCGCTACGCGCCGCCGGAATGAACATGGTGCGGATTCCCGGGACCGCCGCCTACGAGTCGGCCGCGTTCCACGACCTGTGCGACGAGCTCGGGATCCTCGTCTGGCAGGATTTCATGTTCGCCAACCTCGACTACCCGGGGGCCGACCCGGCGTTCATCGAAACGGTCAGGCGCGAGGTGCTCCAGGTGCTCGCAGGGCTCGGCGGCCGCCCGAGTCTTGCGGTGTTGTGCGGGTCGAGTGAGATCGCTCAGCAGGTTGCCATGCTCGGACTCGATCCGGACCTCGCCGGCGGGCCGCTGTTCGGCGAGCTGCTGCCAGACCTGGTTCGCGGCAGCGCGCTCGATGCCGTCTATGTCCCCTCGGCGCCGTGGGGCGGCGACCTCCCGTTCCGGCCCGATCGCGGCGTTGCGAACTACTACGGTGTCGGCGGCTACCGCCGTCCGCTCGAGGACGCTCGACGGTCCGGCGTGCGCTTCGCGGCGGAGTGCCTGGCGCTCGCCAACGTGCCCGACCAGGTGACCCTCGACGAGCTCGCGGGCGCGGGGCCGGCCGGGCTCGCCGCGCACGATCCGCGATGGAAGGCCGGGGTGCCGCGCGATGTCGGCAGCGGATGGGATTTCGACGACGTGCGCGACCACTATCTCGCCCTGCTCTACGACGTCGACCCGCCCGAGCTGCGGCGCACCGACCCCGAGCGCTACCTCGAGCTCTCGCGGGCGGTGAGCGGTGAGGTGATGGCCGAGGTGTTTGGCGAATGGCGCCGCGGCGCATCGCCGTGCGGCGGCGGGCTCGTCCTGTGGCTGCGCGACCTTCGCCCCGGCGCCGGCTGGGGACTCCTGGACCACCGCGGCCGGCCCAAGGTCGCCTACCACCATCTCCGGCGGGTCCTGGCGCCGCTCGCGGTGTGGAGCACCGACGAGGGATTGTCGGGAATCGCCGTGCACGTCGCCAACGACGGTCCCGAGCGCGTGCGAGCGCGCCTGCGCGTCGCGCTGTACAGCGATCAGGAGGTCCGCGTCGAGGAGGCGAGCTGCGAGCTCGAGCTCCCCGCCCACGGCGTCACCGCTCACGATGTCGAGGCGCTGCTCGGCCGCTTCGTCGATGTCTCGTGGGCCTACCGCTTCGGTCCGCCCGCGCAGGACGTCGTCGTATTCAGTCTCGAGCGTGGGCCCGGCGAGGGCGGCGAGCTGCTGTCGCAGTCCTTCCGGCTGCCGGCCGGACGTCCGCTGCTGCGCGAGCAGCCCTCCCGGCTCGGACTCGCCGCGACGCTCACGGCAGCAGCCGAGGACCGTGTGGTGTTGACGGTCCGGACGCGGCGCTTCGCACATGGCGTACGGGTCCACGTTCCCGGCTTCGATCCGTCCGACGACGCGTTCTCGGTCGAGCCTGGCGGCGAGCGGCGCATCGAGTTGACGCGGCGAGCCGGCGATACCGCGACCGATCGGGGCGCCCTGACGGCACTAAACCTCAACGGACGCGTCGCGATCGCCGATGCTGAAGGTAATGTCTGATCTCGCCCCCGAAACCGCCGTCGAGACGCTCGTCGCGAGTCGCGGCCGGTCGCTGTACCTGGCGCTTGATCCCGACCCCGTGTTCGCGGTGGTGCATGCGCCGGCGGGGACCTCCCGCTCGAGCACCGGCGTCGTCCTGTGCCCGCCATTCGGCTGGGACGAGCTGTGCACGCACCGTAGCCTGCGCGCATGGGCGGACACGCTTGCGGCAGCTGGTCACGCGGCCCTGCGCTTCGATCTACCGGGGACCGGCGACAGCGGCGGCTCGCCCTCGGATCCCGGCCGGCTCGCGGCCTGGACGGCGGCCGTGGCCGGGGCGGCCGAGTGGCTGCGTGCCAGTCAGGACTGTGAACGCATCGTGGCGATCGGCCTCGGCCTCGGCGGGATGCTCGCGCTGCGGGCGCTCGCCGACGGAGCTCCGATCGACGATCTGGTCCTCTGGTCGGTGCCCGCCCGCGGGAGCCTGCTCCTGCGGGAGATGCGAGCCTTCGCGCAGATGGCCGCCAGCGAGGCCGGCGAGGCCGAACACGGCAATCCGCCGGCGGACGGCGCCGGCGGTCTGGAGGTGGCCGGCTTCGTGCTGTCGGCCGAGACGGTCGGCGAGCTCGCAGAGCTCGACCTCACGACGCTGCGCCTGCCGCCCGCCGCCCGCCGGCGCGTGCTGCTGCTCGGGCGCGACACGCTCGCGTCCGATCGCCGCCTGCGTGAGTACTTCGAGCGCGACGGAGCCGCGCTGACGACGGCCGACGGACCGGGATACGGCCGGCTCGTGACCCACCCGCAGTTCGCCGAGACGCCGCACGAGGTGTTCGCGTACACCCTGTCCTGGCTCGCGGCGGAGCCGGCGGCCGCCGCGCCCGACAGTGGCGCGCCGCCGTCGCGCCGTGACGTGGCGAGCGCCGATCACGCCGACCTGCGCGTCGGCCAGGCGACGATCCGCGAGACGCCGTTCGAGTTCGACTACCACGGCAAGCGCCTGGCCGGCGTGTTGGCGCAGCCGACGGCCACGCCCGCCTCGCAGGCGACGATCTGCGCCGTCCTGCTCAACGCCGGCGCGGTGCGGCGGATCGGCCCCAATCGCATGTGGGTCGAGGCCGCGCGCCGCTGGGCGGCCCTGGGAGTGCCGAGCCTGCGACTGGACGCCGTCGGGCTGGGCGACTCCGATGGGGACGAGCGCCTCTACCACCGGACCTCCGAGTTCTACCGCCACGAGATCGCCGAGCAGGTGCTCGCGGCGCTCGACGAGCTCGAAGCACGCGGCCTCCCCGGCCGTTTCCTGGTCGGGGGACTGTGCTCAGGGGCGTACTGGGGCTTTCACGCCGCACTGGCCGATGAGCGCGTGCGAGGGCTGATCCTCGTCAACCTCTGGTCGTTCGTGTGGAGCGAGGAGATCGCCGCAGCGCGCGATGCTCGCCGGGCACGCACGCTGCTGCGCTCCGGTGCCTGGCGTGAAGTGGCCCGCATCGCGGTCGGGCAGGGGCGGATCGGCCGGATGGTCCGCACGAAGCTGCGCAGGGCCGTCGGCGCGGCCCGGCGCGACGAGGGAGCGCTGGCCGGGCTCAGCGACGCGATCGACGACGCCCTCGGAGCGCTGCGCGACCGTGAGGTGCAGACCCTGCTGCTGCTGTCGCTCGGCGAGCCGCTCAGCGAGGATCTCATCGACGAGGGACGAATCGATCGGCTCGCCGAGTGGCCGAACCTGCGGCTCGAGCGCATTCCGCTCGAGGATCACATCTTCCGCCCGGTGTGGGCACAGCGTCACGTCCACGCCGCCCTCGACGAAGCGCTGATGCGAACGCTGGGCGATCGGCCGGCCCAGGCCCGATCAGCCTGATCTGGTCCGGGCCGCTGGCCGCTGTCGTGCGGCGGTGGCCGGTCAGTGCTGCCAGACGCGGACGTAGTCCACGCGCATCGCGGCGGGAGCCTGCAGCGGCCCGCTGTTGCCGTTGTCGGCGGCGAGGTTGAGGATGACATACATCGGGGAGCTGGTGATGCCCGCGCTGATCGTTGCGACCTTTGCCCCGTCGTAGTAGTAGGTGACGCTGCCGGGTTCCCAGTCGGCGCCGAAGGTATGCCAGCCCCCCGCGTAGGTGGCCGTCGAGCAGTTGCCCGGGCCGCCCTGGGGATCGTGGAAATGCCAGCACGCTTGGCCTGAGAGGCCCTCCATGACGTCGAGTTCGCCGTCCGCCGGCCAATTCTGGCCGTCGGTCCAGACCGCCGGCCAGTTGCTGATGCCCGAGCTGCCGGACAGCCAGACGCGTGCTTCCAGGTAGCCGTAGGTGTAGCTGAACTTGCCGTTGGTGTTGACCATGCCGGAGGCGTAGGGGTGGCTCTGCCCGCCGCAGCTCTCGGTCTTGCGGATCAGGCTGAGGTCGAGCTCGCCGTTCGCCACGGCGACCTGGTTGGGGTCGTAGCACTCGAGCTCGGAGCTGTTGACGGGGGCGGTGATGCCCGGGCCGAGCCAGCCCGTTGACCATTTGGCGGTGTCGAGCGTGGTGCCGGCGAACTCGTCGGCGAAGATGGAATGCCAGCTGCCAGCGACCCCGACCGGACCCCCGGAGCCGCCCGCACCCGTCGAGCTGCGGGTCTTGGGGGCCGGCGTGGCGGGTGCGACGGGCGCGGCGAGCGAGCGAACGCGTCGCACGGTGACCTCGAGGGTCGGCATGCGCCGTTTGCCGGTGGCGCGGATTGTGAGCATGCGACCGCGGATCGCGAGCTCGACGCGCACGCTGGCGCGGCGATGGCGGCGGCCGGTCGTGGCGACCCGGGACAGCGTGCCGATCCTGACCCTGACGACGTTGCGAACGGCGGAGCCGGTGATCGCGATCCGCACGTCGTACACGCCGCTGCGCCCGACGTGCTCGTGACGCACGATCGTCGGCGGACGCGCGCCGGCGACGGCCGGGCTCGCGAAGCACGCGAGGGCCGAGGCGGCCGCCAGGAGGGACAGCCCGGCATGGGTTCCGTGCACTCGGGTCATACAGAGACCCTCGGGCGCCGGCATGCTGCGCGCGACCAGCGGAGCGGTTACTCAGCGGACCGTCGAGCGGAAGGGCCGACGCCCACGCGGGGACTGGACGTTTGTTCGAGCCACGCGAAGATTGCGCCGAGCGATCGATCGCGACGGCTTGCGATCGTCGTTGCAGACACGCCTGAGGCGATTGCTACTGTGCCCCGGTGAGCAAGCGCGACCTGATCGTTTGGCGCGGCGCCCGTTTCGGGGCATGAGGATCGCCGGTTGCACGCCGATACCTAGAGGGTGAGAGCCAGCATGCTCGCCGTCGAATCCCGCGCCGGGTGCGACCCGACCGTCGCATGACCTCCAAGCGCCCTCCGGTGATCCCGGCCACCAACGCACCCGGTAACGGAGCCGCCGACGGCGGCGAGGATCTCGCCGCCGCGCTCGAGGGCACCGCCGGCGCGAACGTGGTCGACGGCACCGAGAAGGCGATGCAGGGGCTGTTCGGGCGCGACTCGATCTACCTGCTCGTGTGGGGGCTTCAGGTCGGCGTCGCGGCGCTGTCAATCCCGGTGACGACACGCCTGCTGGGGGCAGGGTTCAGCGTCGTGACGACCTCGCTCGCGGTGATGCAGGTCCTCGTGGCGGTTGGCGTGTTCAGCCTGCCGCCCGCGGTGCAGCGCAACTACAGCGAAGCCGACGGCGGCGCCGCGGCTCGACGGATCGTCACGCTGACGGTCATCACCGCGACGATCACCCTCGTCGTCGCGATGGCGACCGGTCCGTTCTGGTCCGGCGCGGTCGGTCTCGGCAAGTTCAGCCCGGTCCTGCACTACGCGGTCATCTGGGCAGCGCTCAGCGCCGTCACGTTCTCCGCGCTGGCCCTGCTACGCAGCCGCGACATGCTGGTCGCCTACGGCCTCGTCAGCCTGATGCAGTCGGTCGTGGCGGTCGGCGTCGGCGTCGTGCTGATCGTCTTCGTCCGGCGCACGGCCACCGAGTTCGTGCTCGGAGAGATGCTGACGCAGGGGGTGGCGATGCTCCTGGGGCTGTATCTGACGCGCCCGCTGCCGATCAGGCGCCGCCACCTCAAGCTGGTGCGCGACACGCTGAAGTACTCCGGGGCGCTGGTTCCCGCGGCGATCGCCGGCTTCCTGCTCACCGCCTCCGATCGGCTGATCATCAACCACGATCTACCGCAGGCGATGCATCTGCAGGTCGCGCGCTACGGCGCCGTCTACAACATCGCGTCGGTCCCGATCCTGCTGCTGGGGCTGCTCGACACGGTCTGGCTGCCGCGGTTCTTCGCGCTCGCCAACGACACGATGCTCTCGAAACTGCTCGCCGACAGCCGCGATGCCCTCTACGGTCTGCTGATTCCGGCGGTGCTGGCGCTCAGCTTCAGCGCGCCGCTCATCCTGTCGCTCTGGCTGCGCCCCGAGTTTCACCCGGCCGGGCTCGTCTTCGTGGTCGTCACGATCAGCGTGGGCGGGTTCCCGATGGCCGGGTTCTTCGCCGCGAACCGCGTGCTGCTGATCTCGGGCAGGACCGGCCCCGTCGCCGTCTGCGTGGTCTCCAGCGCGCTCGTCAACATCGCCCTCAACATCGCGCTCGTGCCGGTCTGGGGCGTCGAGGGGTCGGCGCTGTCGACCCTGATCGCCTACATGCTGCTGCACAGCCTGGTCGTGCGCTTCGCGCGGCGCATCCGCCACCTGCGACGGCCGCCGCTGCGGCGGATGATGAGCTGCGCGGCGGCCGTGGTGGTCGCCGCCGCGGCCACCGCGGTTCCGTCGCACGGGGTGTTCGCCGTCGCGCGGGTCCTGGCCACCCTGATCAGCCTGGCGGTGTTCGGAGTGGTGCTCCAGCGACTGATCTCCCCGGGCAAGGAGAACCCCCTGTTGCGGGCCGTCGGCTGGGCCAACGCCCGCCGCTGACCCCGGCGCCGGCTCGCGCTCTACGCGGTCGGCACGTAGCGGAACAGATAGCTCCCGTCGCTGCTGAAGATGACCTTCCAGCGCGGGCTGGCGAGGAACAGGTTTCGCCATTCGAGTGCGTTGGCCATCGTCTGCACGGCGTACTCGACCTGGTACTGGGCGACCACCGGAGCCCAGACGACGAACAGGTCTCGCGGCGGTGTCTTGCCGACATTGTGCGCGTAGGCGATGTAGTTCTCGGTGAGCTGGGTGAAGTCGGCGCTCGTGGGGGGGCGGACCGAATGGGCAGCGAGCTCGGCCTTGTTCTTCGGGTCCCACAGCGGGTCCCAGACCAGGTTGTGGATCGTCGGGTCGAGCGTCAGCGGCAGATCCCCGTCGCCCAGCTCAAGCCGATAGGACCGCGGCGGCGCGTGCGCGATGAACGCATACAGCGCCGCGATGTCCGGGCGCCTGGCGACGTTGGTCTGATCCAAGCCGAACTGGGCGACCAGGAACGTTCCGAGCAGCACGATGCCCATCACGAGAAATCCGGCCCAGCGCCACGGCGGCTTGCGCACCGACGCGAGCCCGACGATCGTCAGCCAGGGAATCCCGAACAGCGCAGCACGGAAAATACCCTCGCTGCCGTAGGGGTTGATCGAGATGAAGACCAGCCCGAGCCCCGCGGCCAGCATGAATCCCCAGGCGCTCGCCCGGCGCGCGTTGCGCGCGAGGCCGATCAGCGCGAGGGCCACGAGGATCAGCAGCCCGACGGCGAGAGCGTGCGAGCTGTCGCCGACGATCGGGGCGCGCGAAAGACCGGGCGCCGACGGCGTCGATGGCGGGCGGAAGTTGGACAGGTTGCCGAGCGCCGAGAGCGAGATGAAGCCCGAGAGCGCCTTGGCGTTGAGCAGGGCCCACAGGCCCGCCGGAACGAGCATCGTCGCGGCGGCCCAGGCCGGCCGCACCAGCCGGAACAACGCGAGGGTCACCAGCACGCCGCCGGCGATGTAGGGGCTGAGCTCGTGGGTGACCGCGAGCGAGCAGCCCGCCACCACCAGCAGCGCCAGCCTGGCCCGCGGCGTGACCGGGCCGCTGCCGGCACCGACGATGACCAGCGCGAACACGCACAGCGCGATGACGTAGCCGACTGACTGCGGCGAGAAGTAATCCTGCCCGACGGCGTTGACGAGGACCGCGATCGTGACGCCGACCCAGCAGCGGTAGCCGGAGCTGATCAGTCGCCCGAGCAGGAAGCGCAACTCCACGGCGCCGGCCACTCCGATCAGCGCCGGCCAGTACGTCGCCAGGCCGAGCGGGTTGCCGACGTCGGCCACGCGGCACAGCCAGGCCATCGCCGAGAAGAAGCCCGAGTAGGTGTAGTAGATCGAGTCGAGCGTGTGCAGGTGGTGGGCGGCAAGGATGTGCTGGACGAGCACGACGTGCTTGACCGCGGTCTGCGAGCGGGGCGCCCCGTAGATCAGCGCCGGAGTGACCGTCAGCGCCGCGATCAGCAGCAGCACGGCGACGGCCACGTGCGGCTCGCGCTCCTTCCCGGCGAGCGCGATCGCGACCATCAACAGAACCACGCCCGCGTACCAGAGGTAGGAGATGTGGGGCAGGAAGCCGGCGACGCCGGGCACCAGATGGCCCTCGCTGACCGCCGCCGAGAGCCACAGCACGGTGCCGACCACGGTGCACACCGCCGACGGCGAGACGGCCGCCAGGCGTCGAGCAACCCCGCGTTCGGCGGGCGGGCGACGCCGGCTCCGCGGCGCCAGGTCCCGCAACTCGCCAAGCGCGCTCTGCGTCCCGATCATGTGGGCCCGCGCGGCGGCGAGACCGACGAGGAGCGCTGCGATCAGCGGGTGCCACAGCGGCACAAGCACCATCACGCTGCCGATCAGCGTTGCGAGGGCCAGGCCGAACATCACGGCGACCCCGATCCGCTCGATGAACGTCGGCCGGTCCGAGAGCTGCAGCGGCGCCGCACCGACGCCGGCGATCAGCGCTCCGATCACCCCGATCAGGCGCGGGGCCTCGGCACCGACGAGATACCCGGCGGCGAGCACGAGCAGGGAGAGCGCAGCGAGCGCGCTGAACACGAGGCGGCTCTCGGCGGAGCGCCGCCTCGCCAGAGCTTCAGCGTCGGCGAGCGGATCGTCGGTGGGGTGGTGGTCCAAGAGTCGGGCTCGGGGTCGGGCACTGTGCCGCGGGACAACTC
>Ga0307373_10013283_pt1 | contig 11543 bp, 20 predicted proteins | sample OX2MG_FD_202534 | JGI IMG/M metagenome (GOLD analysis project Ga0307373, IMG submission 202534) | Soil microbial communities from Risofladan, Vaasa, Finland - OX-2 | ecosystem: Environmental > Terrestrial > Soil > Coastal area > Acid sulfate soil | place: Finland: Risofladan, Vaasa | collected... | reverse complement strand
AGACACTGGCACCCCCGAAGATATTCTACATGCAAACCAGCTAGTCCTGGATACTATAGGAACACAAAACCAATTCCGTATAGATGGAGACACCAAAATACAGGGAAACATTGCAATAGGGAAAAACACCAGCGTATCCCGAGACTCGTTTATCACAGGTCCTGTCATAATAGGTGAGAACTGTAACATTGGTCCTGCAGTAAGAATAGGACCCCATGTGTCAATTGGCAACAATTGTTCTCTCAAACAATGCGACATTGAAAATTCCATAATCATGGCAGACTGCAAAATAGATGCCAAGATTACTATTGCAGACAGCATAATTGCACATGCGGCAGAAATCACGCACCATCACCTAAAAAAACACCAATTCTTGCTAGGCGAGAGATCTCAGGTAAGGCTCTAGCTTGGAAAACATGCAAGCAGCAGCAATCTGGCTTACAGGAATCCCAGGCTCTGGCAAGACTACCATATCCATTCTGCTCAAGGACTATCTCCAGAAACAAAACATCCCTGTAATAATCCTGGACGGCGACGAAATCAGAAAGACAATATCAAAGGATCTGGGATTTTCACCGCAAGACAGAAAGGAACACAATAGGCGAGTAATTGAAATTGCAAAACTTTTGGTAAAAAACAACTTTACAACAATCATACCACTCATATCACCATACCGGGAAACCCGAGAATTGGCAAGAAAGGAAATACCAAACTTTTTCGAAGTATACGTCAAGGCATCATTGGACACATGCATAAAACGAGACCCAAAGGGACTTTACAAGAAAGCACAAGCAGGTGAGATACAAAATATGACCGGTCTACAGTCACCATATGAAGAGCCACAAAATCCAGCAGTAACGCTGGATACGGAAAAACTTACTCCACTAGAATGCCTTGATGCTATTTTATCATATCTTGACAAACAAAACTATTTTCAAAAATAATCAAGACAAAAACCTGTCAATCTCAAGCCTATCAAATGAAAAACACAAGTTCTTCATGCGGCAAAAAACACCAAGCATTCGTTTTTTCATTTAAGCATTACGTGGGATTTCTTCCTGAACCTTAATACTAAAACCTGCAAACACACACCAGATGAAAAAACTTGCAATATTTCTTGTAGCAATACTTGCAGGATCTGTCACAATACCTAACGTATTCTCAGATGATGAAAGCCAGAGTGATACACAAGAAAATAACAATATCGGCAACGTGCAAGAAAACAACAATGACACAAACGAAAACGGCAGCCAAGGGATACACTTTGGATTCTCAAATGCAACAAGTGTCAATATAACACTGCCAAACGGAACAATTGTAACATTTGGGTTCTCAAATGGAACCAACATTGGCCAGCAGATATCCTCATTCATACACCAGATACGCAACGGATTCAAGCAACAAGAAACCATGGAAAAGCAGGCAATCAAGGACTGCAGAGAACAGGCCAGGCAAAATCCTGCTGACCGGAAGAACATAATGCTCCAGTGCAAGGCAACACTGCAAGGAATCAACCAGCAGTTCAAGGGTGAGCAAAAACAACTCCAGGTGGATTTCAAGCAATTACGAAGCCTCATACCTGACAGCAAGCAAGGACATGAAAACTTGGCACAAAAAGATGATATCAAAATCCAGAACCAGACTCAAAAACCACAAGTACTGGGACAGGACAAGCAGTGGAAAACAAACCGGGATAATGGAAAACAAAATCAAAACCACGGCAAACAAAACCATGGCAGGCAGGACTAGTCCATAGCATGAGGTAACCTGCAGGAATCAAGGTAATGCAGTATCATGTTCTGCAGGGAAACAGCCATGATACAACTGGTTATACCGTCAAGTATACCAGTAGGTAATACTTAATAATCAAGAACTGCAGATATTTCATGTGCAAGACAGTAACACATCCGTAGTCTCAGTCAAAGTGTCAAGGCGTATCAAGGAAAAAATGCAATCAATGAACATACAGTGGAGTAAAGTGTTGAGAAATACAATAGAATCCAAGATTAAAGAGTACGAAAGAAAGCAAGACATTGCAGGCTTTCTTGAGTTTCGAACCAAAAACAAGGTGCCAAAGAACAGGACACAATACACTTCCGAAGTATTATCAAGGAAGACCAGAGAAGAGCGATGAGATGTACCGTAGACGCCAGCGTGCTTGTCAAGCTGGTAGTTGAGGAAGAATACTCCCAAAACGCCGTGAAGCTTATCTCAGATCACAAGACCATCCTGTATGCACCCAGTATCATTTACCATGAAGTAGGAAGTGTGTTGTACAAGATGACTAGGAGAGGCATAATGGAAAAAAATTATGCTATGAGAGCATATGAGAGCCTCATAAAGTTGCCAATGGAGATATCAAGTGATGACTGGAATGTCTTACCGGGTATACTTGAGATGTCCTTAAGGCATGGATTGCATTTTTATGATTGCCTCTACATACACGTTGCCAAGAAGACAGGTTCGGCACTTGTTTCATCTGACCGCAAGCTTTTGGTTGCCGCTGGCAGGGAATGCAACACAAAACATCTTGGAGATGTATAAAATTTCTTGTCACAGGTTCTATGGGTCTTGCCGGTGAGGCAAAACCAGATGAATGTGAAAGAAAGGTAATTGCAGAATTTGAAAAGAAGAAAGTACGGGAAGTTAGAACTCACACCCTTGTAGTTTTGGCATTCAAAATATTTCTGGAAAAGAAGACAAAAAGACTGCAAAAATGATTCGCTATAGGGTTCTTGGAACTAGAAAATGATCCATGTGATATGGTATCAAGACTTGGCAGCCCAAAATTTTATAAAATCGGCGTAGGCAATTATGGAATAATTTTGTACATACAGCAAGGAAAATTGATAATTTTTGTTATAGAAACTGATCATAGAAAGCGCGTTTATGGCAAGTCCAAGTTTGTTATACTCTCTTCACTGTGTGGTAAAACTAGGGACCAACTACTTTTATTCCCCAGATCTTGCTAAAATCTCCATCAAAGGTAGCAATTTTTTCAATGTAGTTCTCTTGCATGATTGATATCGTTGTACAGTCTGTAAAGCTAAGGGCAGTATCCTTTTGCTTGCAAAAAAGATCCCATGCCTTATCAAAGCTTGACTTTTCTACATCAATTATCCTAAGCGATTTTAATATCTCCCCTATCCTTGATGCCTTTTCAATACTTTTGAGGCGGATCAAGCTTACTGTTGCTGTCTCTCCAAAAATATAATCTGTCAGACAAAGTGGCTCATGCATTTGTTTCATAAATTTCACTGCTTTGGAATGGTTTTGGTCCCTTGTATTAAAATAAGAAACAATAAAACTTGTATCGAGTATTATCATTTTCTCAGATACAGTATGTCATCTATTTCCTCGCTTGTCTTTTCTGTCCCTTTTCCCCAATCAAAGGGCTTGGCTCTGAGAAGTTGTGTTGAATCCATTTTTTCTGATCGTTCTTTCTGCTTCATCCAATCTTTCATTGCATGCGTTAATGCCTGACCCATCTTCATTTTATCTGATGTAATCATGGTTTTGAATTTTCTCAGTACCTCTTCATCTACATCTCTTACAGTAATCATGTTCTTCTTCATATGTATTACATGTAATACATATCTTATAAATTCAACTATGCTTGGTACTATCAACTACCAGCGGTCATAAAACAAGAGCAAACCAAACCGAGTATGTCATTTGGCACAACACCTAATTTCATCAATATATGACACAAAATAATTGAAGCCAGATATTACAATAATTGGAGCAGGGATACTTGGAACATCTCTTGCATATTTTTTATCCCAAACAACAAAAAGCAAGATACTGGTGCTTGACCAGGCACCAAAGGCAGGGTTTCACACAAGCTCGCGAAACACGGGAAAAGTTCACGCACCATTTCTCTATGACCCTGAAAAAAAGAGGATATTTGCAAAATCTGCAAAGCTAGGCTTTGATATGTGGGAGCAATATTCCAAACAAAAAAACCTCGCATTCAAAAAAGATGGCGTACTGGAAGTAGCACTTGACGAGCCGGGAATCAAGAGGCTTGAAAAGTACATGTCATGGGGTGTGCAAAACGGACTGGAAAAAGACGATATCATCTTGCTTGACAGGGAACAAGTAAAGAAACTAGAGCCGGAGGTATCATGCCAAAAGGCAATTTTTTGCAAAAGGGATGCATCGGTGGATTATGGTATCCTCACTGGATATATCATGGAGGATGCAAAACAAAGCGGTGCAGCATTTCTGCTAAACACAAGAGCAAAGCATATCTTGGACAGGAAAGATTTTCTTGAGATAAAGACAAACAATGGTATCATCCAGACTGGTTTTCTAATCAATGCAGCAGGAGGCATGTCAATTGATATCGCACACCAGATGGGTGTAAGAGATGATCTTACCGACATTCATTTCCGGGGAGAGTACTGGCAGGCAGGACCAGAGTACCAAAATCTTACAAGGACAAGCGTATATTCCGTACCCAAGCACCCCGAGTACCCGTTTTTAGACCCTCACTGGATTGTCCGCTCTGACGGAAGGTGCGAGGTGGGACCAAATGCAGTGCCTGTCTTTAGCCCATATGGATACACCATATCAGAGAACATAAAAAAAATGCCATCCAAGGTACTTGAAATGCTCTCGTCTGGTGCTGCCAAGATGTTGTTTGACTCGCAGTTTATCTCACTGGCTTCAGGAGAACTATTGTCCTCAATATCGAAAACCGTGATGATAAACCGGGTAAGGGAATTTCTTCCAAAGGTAGACCCAAAAAAATTCAAGAAACGGGGAACTGCGGGAATACGGGCATCGGTGATAGACAAGGACGGCAAGTTTGTACCGGATGCCGTAATTACACAGGGTGAAAAGTCATTTCACATATTAAATTACAATTCTCCTGGTGCAACAGGCGCACTGCCGTTTGCAGTACATGTCATATCTCAGATGAAGGACAAGGGACTGGTAAAGATGGAACAAGACCGGTGCGGGCAGTGGAGCTTTGAAAAGATATCTGAGATGCTTGCATCGTAGATATACTGGATCAGATTTAAAAGTAAAAAATTCTTACAAATATGACTCTTGGCTGGGATTCTTCCAAAACACAGCAGAATAAAGGTAAACACAATACTTATCTTGGAAAAGTCTCTTGTAATTCGCAGTTTGGCAAGTCAGAGAAAATGTGACGGAAAAAGTAAAGAAGGAATTCTATGATATGTTCAAGTTTATTCTTATGTGTTGAATCCTTGACTGTGAAAATACCACATCTTGTATATTCCAAGTCACTGATAAAACATCAGACCAGTTTTAGAAATTCATCTTTTGCAAGTCCTGCTTGTCTGATAATCTCCAACAAAGTTCCTCTGTCTATCTCTTTGTGATTTGGTACCACGACTGCTCTTTTTTTATTCTCATAAAACTTGACGAGAATTATGTGACTTCCTCTCTGTCTTGCAAACTGAAATCCCGCCTTTGAGAGGATCTTTACCAGATCACTACCTGACAGTACTGGCAACCTTGTCATGATTATCTATTTCAAGACTTGTAATTATCATCTGTTCTGTACCAATTCCCTCTGGCAGTCCAATCTCTTCTATGTACAACTCTACGGCCTCTTTCAAATTTTTTAATGCTTCTTCCACTGTATATCCCTGGCTTGACACATCTACCTCAGGGGAGAGGGCCACATACTGTTTTTCTCCTTTCTTAATTATTGCAGTTAATTCCATCTTTGACCTATTGATTGGCAATGCTGTATTTATTGATTCTAAAAGATCATCTCAAAATCATTTGTCATCATCAGCACATTCACAATTCTCCTTCTTTGTCTCTTGAGACACTCCAAAGATTACAGCCAAGATTTTGTGCCAAGATAGTATAATGCTTGTCTCAAATGCGGGACAAGGATATTTCTGAAATTCTACCAAGACCGGTGCGGGCAGTGGAGCTTTGCAAAGATATCTGAGATGCTGGGAAAATAACGCACCAGTTTTCTAGGTGTTCATTTTTGTGTAAATGCTGGTTCAATACTTTTTATATTATACTATGGTATACCATGGTATAACCATGGAGCAAAGTACGATCAAGCTTTCTAGAAAGATCAAAAATGATCTCAGAAAGCAGATGAATCACCCAGGAGAAACCTATGAAACAGTGATTGCCAGACTGTTGAAAATCACTCAAGAGGATGATGTATTGAGCAAGGCAGCGATAAAGAACATTGAGCAAGGCATTGCTGACATCAAGGCAGGACGTGTGTATACGTCAGATCAAGTCAAAAAGAAGCTAGGACTACAATGACATGGCAAGTAATCTGGTCTGAGAAATCTGTAAAGCAATTGGAAAAAATTGATACAAAAAATGCACAAAAGATCTATGATTCAGTATTGAGCTGCATGGAAGATCCATTCAGAGTTGTTATGAGGCTGACAAATTCACCATTCTATAGACTTGGAGTATGCCATTACAGGGTAATTTTAGATTTGCAGCAAAGCAAAATGATAATCTTTGTAGTGGAATCTGATCTTAGAAAACGTGTTTACAAAAAACATTAGCTGAAAAATTGATTCTCCTCATGAACAAATATGATGCCTTGCAATCCGATGTTTATTGCGATACAGTACATTTGATGAATATGCCATACTGTCATCGCTTCAAGAGGTAATCAGAAGATCGTTGAGATCAACCGGGAGTTGACAGAATCTCTAGTTGCAATACTTATTAGAATGGAAAGACTTACTATAAAGTAAGGAAATGTCAGAGCTGAGTATAGGTTCAATCACCACCAAGGGCCAAATAACAATTCCAAAGGAGATCAGGGATTCGCTGGATCTAAAGGAAGGTGATAGAGTAATTTTTGTCATTGAGAACGGGCAGGCAACAATAAGAAAGGCTTCAAGGCAAAAACTCTCCGAGATTTTACGCAAACAGAAACCGTGGAAAGAACACAGCGTCAAGTTCCAAAAGAGAATGCGTAAAGAATGGCAATAACTGCTGTACTGGATACAAATATTTTATTGAATGCCAAGAATGTCAACGAATCATATTCTACACATTCTTTACAGGTGCTAGATGCCGTTGAGGATGGTTCCATACAAGGAATCATATCAGTAATCTCAATTGCAGAATTATGCACCGGATACTATTCTCAAGGAGACAAGAGGGGTAAAGAGGAATTGCTTGCCCGTCTGATTTCTATCAGGGGTTTTGTGATTGTAGATCTTGACCTTGAGATAGCTGATACAGCGGCGAGGATCCGTGCAGATGTAGGTATTCGATTGCCTGATGCTGTGATAATTGCTACCGGACTTGCGAAAGGTGCACAATATATTGTGACACATGACAAAGAGTTAAAGAAAGCCAGTCGCTATTTGGAGACAATCTCATCAAAAGAACTGCTCAGTAGGTCAAGATACGCCAAAAAGAAATAGCAGAAAAATCACCTTGTCGAGAAATCCTCAAAAGTATCCAAGAAATTTGCATCAGAGTTTGACTTTAAAAAATGCCAAAGCAACAGCAAAAAATTATGGAATAATCAGGAAGATGAGATCTGGAATAAACTTTGAACAGGAAGAGTCCGTTTTTGTTCCATTCATATCTACAAACTTGGCTTCGTCAAAGAAACGATCGTGTGGACAATAGAGTTTTGGAAAGATATCTAATCATAAGGATTGTCATGCAATATTATAAAATATTATATAATATCACATAATATTATGCAAATATGTTTGATCCGCATGATAATCTTACCTTGTGTCAACTGAGAACCATGTTTGCTACCATAAGCAAGTCCTAGTAATATCAGACGAAATAAGAAAAAAACTTGACATAAAGGATGAAAGTGTGTTTGCTATGACAGAAAAAAGGCTTATTGTTCTAAAAAAGATAAACCAAAAATTAAGCCAAGATGATTGTCAAAATACGTCTACACATGAGGCGTGGCAGGAGATAGAAAGCGGCAAGGGAAAAACCAAGACCTCTAAATTCTTTGCGGAATTTGCCAAATGGTAATCGACCATGTCCCCGGTCGGAGAAGTTTTACCTAGTATCCAAGATACTAGAATCCTAAATACACCCAAAAATCATACAACAAACACGAAAAAAATTCCAATTCTTCTTGCAGTTATCTTGGTATCAATCCCGGGCATTGCACTTGCCCAAAGTGCTACCCAGATTACTATACTTACAGACAAACAGTCCTATGTAGCAGGGGATACGATATCTCTATCTGGAACAATATCTCCACTTGGCGCGTCAAGCAGCGCGGTATTGCAGGTATACAACCCGTTTAACGTAATGATACAGATTGCAACAATTCCTGTTGCACCTGATGGGACATTTCATGGCACCATCAAGGCAGAGGGCCAGTCCTGGGCAAATGACGGCCCGTACCAGATCAAGATACTCTACGTATCAACGCCAATACTTGCAACGGCTACTGCAAATATTGTTCTCAACGCAGCCCCGTCTCCTGTTGCATCACCTCCACCAGCATCTACACAGCCTGCATCTCCGCAACAGTCCTCTCAACCTGTAGCTCCTCAATCCCCTCAAACTGTGCAACCAACCAACACTACAATTGTCACACCTGACACCCAGACTCCAGTTGAGCAGCAGATCCAGCAGAGGATAGCTCTTGCCAACAAGCTAAAGCAGCAACTGGACCAAAACACCACTACGCAAATTCCTTTCTGGGTAAAAGACACTGCAAGAAAGTGGCATGATGGAACAATTGACAATGCAGGGTTTAGCAAGGATATACAGTATTTCATCTCAAGCGGATTGGTAAGGACAGATGTACAAATGACACCGACCTATACATTTGATAGCATCCCGTCATGGGTCAAGCAGGTGACAGGCTGGTGGACCCAGGGTGTCATCTCAGATTACAGCTATGTAAATACAATCCAGTTTCTGCTCGATGAAAAGGTAATCAAGTAATTTTTTTCTAATGTATGCCAGCCAAAAAATATCTATTTTACTATCAAGACAGGACATGCTGAATACTGGCACAGGGCGCTTGCAACACTTCCCAAAAGCAATTTTTTAAACCCTCCCAGTCCTCGAGAGCCTGCCACAATCATGTCTATGCCATTTGATTCTGCATATGACAGTAGGGCATCTATTACGGAACCTGTCTTCAATACGACCCCCCTGAACCTGACTTGGGCCTTTTTTGATTCCATCTCTAGTATGGAAAGAGATTCTGCTGCAGCACTTTTCTGTTTTTGCAGCTGCAACTCCTCCTCATCTGGGGCCATAATTTCTGGTATCTGGTCCTGGGTCAAAATGCAGATTGCTGCCACCAGCTCCGAGTTGTATTTTTTTGCAATGTCAAGTGCATATCTAAATGCCCGCTTGGAATGCTCCGAGCCGTCATATGGCACCATGATGGTATTTACCTGCATGCTATATCCACCGCTTGATGTAATTTAAAGAACGGGTACCAATCTCATTTTTGATACTGGTAAATCATACCATATGACAAAATGATTCATGCCAAAATGATTTACGCCAAAATGGGCAATTGACTTTAATGATAGTAAAACACCAAAAATGAAATAATGAACTATGTCATAACAGGTGGAGCAGGATTCATCGGAAGCCACCTGGCAAGGTCTCTTGTGGAAAGGGGAGACGCAGTTGACGTAATAGACAATCTCTCAACCGGAAACATGTCAAATCTTGGCTCCATTGAAGGAAAGATATCATTTCACAATCTAGACATACTTGACTATGACTCCCTGGAAGGTATCGTAAAAAGCAAGGACGGAATATTCCACCTTGCAGCCCTTGTATCAGTACCGGAATCATTTGTAAAACAAATAGAGTACAATGACGTAAACGTGCTGGGAACAGAGAACATGTTTCGCATGGCAAAAAAATTCCACATCAAGACAGTATTTGCAAGCAGCTCAAGCGTATATGGAAATACAAAAAACATTCCCACTACAGAATCTGAACCCCTATACCCTGTAAACCCCTATGGAATTACAAAGCTAAAGGCTGAGAACCTGGCAAAAGAATACTGCAAACATTGTGATATTGTAGGTCTGCGCTACTATAACGTCTATGGAAATGCCATGATACATTCAGGTGCAGGGGTGATATCGCAATTTTACCAAAGAATACAAAACAACAAGCCCCTGGCAATTGATGGCAACGGGGAACAGTTGCGAGACTTTGTCAATATACAGGATGTCGTGCAGGCAACCATGTTTGCAATGGAAAAAAATACAGGATCTGGTTTTATCAACATTGGCTCTGGTACTGCAATATCAATTTCAAGCCTGGCAAATTTATTCATAAAATATTCTGGCTCGCATCTGGCAACCATATTCCAAGAACAAAAGGAGGGCAACGTACTAGCAAGCCAGGCAGACATTTCGCTTGCCAAAAAATTGCTTGGCTGGCAACCGCAAACTACATTAGAAGACTGGATAAAGAATTTATACAAATCATGAAACTTGTAGGGATTCCTGCATACAACGAAGAGGGTACCATAGGGGACATGGTAAAAAGATCACTGAACCACTCCGACAAGGTTATCGTAATTGATGACGGGTCAAGTGACAATACAGCTCAAGTTGCAAAACAAAGTGGTGCCACTGTAATATCGCACCAAAAAAACCAGGGGTATGGAGCTGCAGTGATAACATTGTTTGACAGGGCACGACAGGAAAATGCCGACATACTTACCATAATTGACGGAGACGGGCAGCATGACCCGGAACAAATTCCTCTTCTAGTAAATACATTGCAAGAAAATAATGTCGATGTTGTAATTGGTTCGAGATTTCTAGATCCTAAATCTGATACACCGGGATACAGAAAAAGAGGAATCAAGATAATAACATCTGCTGCAAATTTTGGTGCAGACTTTAAGGTAAGCGATGCCCAGTCTGGTTTTCGTTCTTATTCAAAAAAAGCAATAGAATCAATCCATCCTACAGAGACTGGCATGTCAGTGTCTACGGAAATTTTACTGAAAATATCCAACAAGGGCCTCTCTGTTGCCGAAGTCCCAATTACGGTATCATACAACGGTGATACCTCGACTGAGCATCCTGTACCGCATGGCATTGCAGTACTGATGAATACGCTAAAGTTTGTCTCAGTAAAACACCCGATTCCATTTTATGGATTTCCAGGAGTTGCACTTGTGATAATTGGCTCCGTACTTGGTTACCAGTTCCTTGATGCATATCTTAACAAGCAGGTAATTTTTTTGGGCTCGCTGATGGCAGCAATTATTTTTTTCCTGGTGGGTACAATTCTTTGTGTTACGGCAGTTATACTATTCTCAATGGCTACACTAATTCGGGAAAAAAACTGAAAGATCTTGTGGGATCAGCAAAAAAAGGGCAATTTTGTAAGTTCTTTATTGTACCATGGTATAATTTTCATAAATTTGTCTCATGATGTACAAATTACTCAATTGAACACAAAAAAATGAACAATTCGTCCATTATGCTTATATATCAATTTCCAGTCAAAAAATGCAATAACTATGTACAACGAAACAATACGAAAAATAACTAGTCTAACACTATTAACAATACTTGTTG
>Ga0307373_10013282_pt1 | contig 11543 bp, 9 predicted proteins | sample OX2MG_FD_202534 | JGI IMG/M metagenome (GOLD analysis project Ga0307373, IMG submission 202534) | Soil microbial communities from Risofladan, Vaasa, Finland - OX-2 | ecosystem: Environmental > Terrestrial > Soil > Coastal area > Acid sulfate soil | place: Finland: Risofladan, Vaasa | collected... | reverse complement strand
CCTATTTTGATCTTCGATCAGTTTGAAGAGATTTTTACACTTGCTAAGAAGAGTAATCGTTTTGGAAATAAAGAATTAACTGATTTCTGGGAAGTCCTTGCAGATCTTATTGAAAACTCTATTCCTGAAAATCTCAAAGAAAAATTTTTAAATGAAAAAGAAAATGTTGAATATAATTATAAGAGTCAAAAAATAAAAATCCTGTTTTCTTTTAGGGAAGAATATCTCCCGGAATTTGAAAACATTACTTCAAAAATTCCATCAATAAAATATTCTAGGTTCAGGTTAATGCCCATGAATGGGAACCAGGCTTATGAAGTAATTACTAAAACATGGAAAAATAATATTGACGAAGTTCAGGCGGATAAAATTGTTGGGTTTTTTAGTAATGAAGCTGATAAAAATAAAAGCTTTGATGTGATGGAAATTGAACCCTCATTGCTGAGCCAGGTATGTTCTCATATTGACAAAGAAAGAATTGCGCAAGGCCGTGATAAAATATCTGCGGAATTTCTTGATAAATATCCTAAAGAAACTATTCTTCGTTCTATTTATGATGAGGCTTTGGCCGAAAGTAATAGTGCTGTATATGCTGCCAATGCAGGTTTACAGAAAGAAACCAACCCTGTTAATGAATTTCTGGAAGATAGATTAATTACCGATGAAGGATACCGTAATAAATATGCTTTAACTGAAAGAGAGGAAAAATTAAAGCCCGGGATTGAAGTTTTAAAAAGAAAATATTTTTTAAGGGATGATGGCAAATCTGTGGAGCTTACTCATGATGTTTTAACGCCGATAATAAAAAATGATCGTGAAAAAAGAAGAAAAGAAATTGCGGTGTCTGCAGCAAGGAAAAAAGCGAGAAAAAGAGCAACACGAATTATTACCGGTGCATTAGTCTTTTCAGCGCTTGTGGCAGGAATAATCTGGTATTTCACAACAAAAAAAGCCCGGCAGGATAAAGCAATAGCCGAAAAGCAAACGGTAATCATAAAACAAAATATAGTAAAGGATTCTATAAAATTGGATAGCGTTAAAACCCGAATTAATGATTTAACTGTAAATAAAAATGATAGTGGCAAAATATTTTCTTTATTAAAACAAAATATTCAATTTGATAGTACCATCAAAACACTCAACCAGGAAGTGAGAGAATTGAATGGTGAATTGGCCAAAGCAAAAAATTCTTCAGATTCGATAAAAAACGGATTTGTAAAGACCATGGAGACGTTATCGAAATTGAAGTATGATGATAGTATTACTTCTGTAAATGATATGGCACAGTTGAATAATAAATATACTCTCTTATATACCGGCAATGCCACATTAACGAATGCTTATAATAATTTAAAAAATGACTTAGCCACTTCTAAAAATGCAAATACGGTTTTGCAAAATAATTACGATAATTTAAAAAGAGATTATGATCTTTTGAACAGGAATTTTAATAACTATAAAGAAAGCCAGGCGGCTCCTGCAAACAATACACCTCCGCCAACCCCAGTTGATAATAATAGCTTACAGGTAAATTTGTATTCTTCTAAAAATGAAAAAATACCTGATAATGTAACGATATTCCTGATACCTGATGTTTCAGCGAATAAAAAAATAATCAAAGATTCAAAAGGTTATGAAAAGCATTGTGACGATGCCGCTATTCAGAAAGCAGAGGGTGTGAAGACGGCCGTATTTAATAATAATGAATACTCATTTCCGGATGTGGCTCCCGGAGATTATTTTATTAAAGTATGCTCTTACTATGGTCCCAGCAAATTCTTTACCAAAAAAACGGTTGGTATCGTATCTATCAGGATGGATATTTCTGAAGCGCTAAAATAAATGACGACAATTAAAATTTATCAAAATGTTCAGGCTTTACGGTACCAGAAGATTTGTATCCAATTTGGTAAAGTAATTGCCTGTTCCCGGAATTACTCATATCATTGATACTTTTTACATCTATGTCTGTGAATTTTTTTTGAAATCCCAAATCATTTAGATTCTTTTCCGAGATACAAAAATTATAACGCAGATAAGAAATAAGGGGCAAACCCGAAAGCAAGTCGCCATCCATATTTCCCATTTCCATATCAAGATAATCAGCGGTGGGAGAGTCAGACAGCCATTGCAACATCGCCTGGTTTTGCCAGCTTGCGTCCTGCATTAACATATCGGGAATGTTGGTAGCCCAGGAAAGCATAGTGGAATCATCTATTTCTTTTACATACTTTTTAAAAACACAATAGCCTGTCCCTACAGAAACTAATAATAATTTCTTTTCGCCCATCGGCCATCGAAAAGGGAATCCTTTAAGTGTTGCGATCATTAATAAAGTTAAAGAAGGATTGTTAGACATACTAAGCCCCCCATCAATGAAAGCTGCTTTTTGATCCTTCATTACTTCAATCATTTGCGGGGCAAAATAAGTAGGCGCAGCCGTACTTGCACGAACTGCCTGCCAGAGGGGAATATCTTTATTTTTTCCTAACTCAGAATCAAAAAATTTTCCTTTGGGATGATTGATCAATGGCCAGATACTGTTGGTGTCGGCTCTTTTGGCTACAATACATAAACCGGTTTTTATTTCTTCACCTCCTAACGTTAAATTTCCTAACGCAAATCTCAATCCATCTTCCATGGCTTTATAATTATAATTTGCCTTTAACCATTTCATCGTTTCTATCGGATTCCACCAATTTCTTTTTTCACCAAAAATTTTGCCGCCAATATCCATATAAAACTTTGTGACTTCGTCAACCGTTTTGCCGATAGCGAGCAATGCTGCAATAATAGCTCCTGTGGAAGTACCGCCAATCAGATCAAAATAATCGCATAGACGAAAATCTTGCTGATCGGGGAATTTTGTTTTAAGAATATCTTCCATTTTTTTTAGATAACCCAACGTAAGGGCTCCGCGAATTCCACCGCCGTCGAGCGATAATATTTTTTTGGGAGCAGCACTGTTAAAACGATCAAGTAAAGCAGACATAGTTTAATTTATTGATTGTTTAAATAATCGGAAACTTCCTTGAGTGATTTTAGAAACTTGGCTCCGTTTTTTTTGATCATCTTTCCTGTTTGATCCAGCGATTTTATCTGCGCAGCAGAAAATTTTTTGCCTTCATCGGAAGGAAGATAGCAAAAGATAGTTTTTTTTGGTCGTTTGTTACTGTCGTCCACTACTTCTGCGATAGAATAAACACCGGTCATTTTTGGAGTGATAACGTAGAGACAAAAATCGCATTCGGCTCTTTGTTTGATTTCTTCTTCCATCATCGCAGGAGTCCAGTCTTCACTTTGTGGCTGATAATATTTGATCCTTAAATCTTTTATCAACCTATCGCGCCATGATGATCCGTTACAGGTACCTCCAAGAAAAACTTTTTTCATGAGCCACTAATTTCACACAAGGTAAAATTTAAAATAAAATCAGGGAATATGTTTTTTGCAATCAATTGTTTTGAAAGATCAGAATAGTGTGTCGCAGTGAAGAACAATGATTCGATTTGGGAAAAGATCCTGACGAATTGGTCAATATTGTGAAGGTGTAAAGGAATCTAAACTTATTGAAATTAAAAACCCCTATCAGGATTTTTACTTCTTTCCTTTTCCTTCCACAGTCCATTCATAAAAATCAGGGAAATATTTTCTCCATGCAGCTTCATTATGTTGGGCATTGGGATCGATTATTTCTTTTATAGGAGAAGATGAGCGGGATTTAATTTCCTTTTCAATTCGTTTCATATCCGGGATCATAGAATCTCCTTCCTTGCCACCGGCATAGAAAAATAATCTCGAATTCATTTTTTTTGCATCAGCGATTACAGTACTATCCATTCCGGAAGCAGTCCAAAAAGCAGGTGAGAAGATGCCCGCACCACCAAATACTTTGGGATATTTTAAAACGGCATATAATGAAATAAGACCACCCATAGAGCTTCCCGCGATAAAAGTGTTTTGTTTATTTTTTAAAGTACGATAATGCTGATCGACAAATGGTTTTAAATTTTTTACCAGGAAATCAACATATTTATTGCCTTCGCCTTTCCCGTAATTTTGAAATTTCCAGGGATTGTATTCATTCATTCTTTTTGAAAGGCCATTATCAATTCCTATAACAATCACTTCTTTTTTTCCTTTTTTAAAAATGGAATCAAGATACTCATCCACACCCCATTCGCCCGCATAAGAAGTGGCATTGTCAAAAAGATTTTGCCCATCGTGCATGTATAAAACAGGATAATTTTTTTTAGATTTAGCATAATCAGGAGGAAGATAAATCCAGATTCTTCTTTTGCGTTTTAGCTGAGGAATGTAATATGCAGTATCCATAATTTTTACATTCACTGATGCAGTATGTTTCCTTTCTTGAGAAATATAATTCGTTTTTAAATCATCATTCCATCCCAAAATTTTTATCCGGATAGCGGTATCGGAATTTAAATGAAAAGTTCGGTTCGCAATACCTTTTCCTACGGAATCAGTTTCAACTTTCTCCCAACTTCCTCTTGTAAATTTGTATTCATAATTTCCCGGAGGTAAAGAAAGTGAAATTTTTAAATTTCCATTTTTATCAGGAATCAACTGATAACTTTTATCCGCAGGGTTCCATAAATTAAAATTTCCGGCAATATAGATTCGATCCATAGAATGTAGCAATGACGGTTGTTGTACATCAAAGCTAACTTTGTATTGAGCATTTGCAAGTGTGGAAATATAAAGCGGTAAACAAACCAATAAAGAAGTCTTTAATTTTTGCATAATTAAAAATCTTATGAAACCCTGGCAACAAAATCCTTTACCTTTTGATGAAAAGAAGCACTTAAAGGAACTAATGGAAGGCGCAATTCATTTTCAATCAATTTTAATTCGTATAAAAATGCTTTCACTCCTGCAGGGTTATTTTCCACAAACAAAAGATCGTATGCTTCCAATAATTTGTAATGAAGTTTTTGAGCATTTGAAAAATCATTTTTCAAAGCAAAACGAACCATATCTGAAAAATCTTTTGGAAAAGAATTGGCTGCTACACTTATCACACCTTTTGCGCCGCATGCAATCAATGGAAGTGAAATATGATCGTCACCACTTACAAATAAAAAGTCATCTGGTTTGTTTTTTAAGATATGCATACATTGAACCATATTGCCACTGGCTTCTTTAATTCCCTGTATGTTTTTGCATTCATTAGCCAGTCGCAAAGTTGTTTCCGCCGTTATATTGCTTCCTGTTCTCCCAGGTACATTGTATAAAATTACAGGTAAAGGTGAAGCAGCAGCAATCGCTTTGTAATGTTGAAATATCCCTTCCTGAGATGGCTTGTTATAGCTAGGGCTGGAACTTAGAACAGCTGTTATTTTATCAAATGAAAAATCAGAAAAACTGTCAATAATAGCAGCCGTATTATTTCCTCCAATGCCTATAACCATAGGTATTCTGGCATTTATTTTTTCTGCAGTAAATTTTACAATTTCCTGTTTTTCTTTTTTTGAAAGAGTAGGGGTTTCACCAGTTGTTCCCAGTGATACAATATATTCCACTTTATTTTTGATGAGAAATTCTATCAATTTTGCAAGTGAGTCATAATCTACCTCCTTATTTGTTTTGAAGGGAGTAATTATCGCTACTCCGGTTCCGGTTAGTTTGTTTATTAAGGACATTTTTTAATCAGATATGAAGGATGAAAAATTTCATTTTTTTAATTTTTAGTAAAAATATGAAATTATATTTTTAACAAAAGTGAGTTTAGATTTGAGAATATAATAATGAATAACATTTTAACAGTAATATTAAACCGATAGTACATTCGTAATAGTTCAATTTCATTGGACTAAACGACTGTATCATCGGCATTATACCAGAAAATTTTCGTCTAATTTATAATTCAATTTGGTATTATTTATTCTTCCCAAAAGCCCATCTTATTGAATTTGTCGATGCGTTGGGAAATTCTTTTTTCCGATTTTATTTTTTTTAATTCCTGAAGGATAGGCTTTATATAGGCTTTCAGATTGGAAGCGGCTTCATCGTAATTCCAATGTGCTCCTCCGAGTGGCTCACGGATAACTCCATCTACCAACCCAAATTTCAGCATGTCATCAGATGTAAGTTTTAATTGTTCTGCAGCGACTTCTTTTTGAGCCCAACTGCGCCAGAGAATAGAGCTGCAGTTTTCCGGAGAGATGACAGTGTACCATGAATTTTCTAACATTAATACCTTATCGCCGACCCCAATTCCCAAAGCGCCGCCGCTGGCACCCTCGCCAATAACAATACAGATGACTGGTACTTTGAGCCTGATCATCTCATAAATATTTCGGGCTATGGCTTCTCCCTGACCACGTTCTTCAGCTTCCAAACCGGGGTAAGCACCAGGTGTATCAATAAAAGTAATAACAGGTTTATTAAATTTTTCAGCCAACTTCATCAGTCGCAAAGCTTTCCGATAACCTTCAGGATTGGCCATGCCAAAATTCCTCATCTGCCTCATTTTAGTATTAGTACCTTTTTGATGGCCGATTACCATGATTGTTTCCCCGTCAAACTGAGCGAAGCCGCCAATCATCGCTTTATCATCTTTCACATTTCGATCGCCATGTAATTCCAAAAAGTTAGTAAACATTTTTAAAATATATTCCAGTGTATAAGGCCTGTCGGGGTGGCGACTCAATTGCACTTTTTGCCAGGGAGTAAGGTGTTCGGTAATTTCTTTTCTTTTTAAAAGAATTTTTCCTTCCAGTTCCCCGATAACCGGTGCGTAATTGACTTGTGCATTTTTATCAGCAAGGTTTTTGTTCTCTTCCAATTGTTCGTATAATTCTTTAATAGGTTGTTCAAAATCGAGGAATTGTCTTGTGTGTGTAGATGACATCGTGAGTAAGAAAGTTTTAAAATGAATTTAAAAAAAACTGTTTACTTTTTTCGGGCAGTAAAGTTAAGCCCTCAGAATTAAATAAGTAGTAAAAGGTTAATTTTTGGAACAAGCACGAAATAAAAGTGAAAAAGGAATAGCTGAATTGTCAAAAAAATAGAGTAAAAAAATGATATAATTTGGGTTACTCAGTTGAAATATTATTATCTTCGCGCTCCCAAATTAAGGACTTGGATCGGTAGTTCAGTTGGTTAGAATGCTGCCCTGTCACGGCAGAGGTCGCGGGTTCGAGTCCCGTCCGGTCCGCTTCAATTTTGTGAAAACCCGCTCTGGTAGCGGGTTTTGCTTTTTTTATTCTATTTTTTATTCTATAAAAAAGCGGATCTGCCCTAAATCTTACCTTATTTTACTTCACTTTATTCAACTTGACTTGTTGACTTTATAAAGGTACGGTTTTTCTGATTTCCAAGAACCTAAACGTGTAGTCAAGATAGTGCAATAAAAAAGCAGTGCTTTTACACTGCTTACGTCCATCGCTCATGCTTGCATCAACTGTCTGATATCGCTTCCTAAAAAATATACCCTTGATCTTATTTTTACCTTTTTTAATTTGCCGTGTTTTATCCAGTCATAAATGGTAGGTTTGGTGATTTTAAAAAGAGAGCAGATTTCCTGCATTTTAAATAACGGTTTCTCAATGAGACCCGGAGTCTCCATTATTGGGGCAGATACCAGATGTTCCTTTTTATTTCTGGACACTTCCTCCCTAATTATTAGCCTGATTTGAGTCCAGAACTCTTCCGGCTCAAATGGGATTAAAATTGGTACTGATACATTCTTTTCCATACAAACAAATTTTAATTTTCACTATTCCTTTAAAAAACAGTACGATTGAACCTACTTATTTATTTTAATACTTCTTGAGTTACCCAATCGTTTCTTTCTTAGCAGTCCACTACCAGATGAACCGCGGCTGTCTTTTTCTGTTTCGTTGATTTCTGTATTAGCCGATTCTTTCCTTTTTGCCTGCATCTGTTTTTCCAACCAACGATTTTGTAAAAACCGATATGCTTCATCTACTGATATGCCTGGTTGGCCTTCAAAAACGTAAAACCGCTGGCTTACTTCCGATTTATTTCTTAAGGGGCTGATATTCCCAAACACTTCCTGGTATGAAATACCAGCCCAATATTTTAGTTTGAGGCCTACCGAAACAACTTTACCATCTTCTGATTTTTCTAATTCAGAAAGGCTCTCTATTACCGATTCAACTTTCTGTTCTTTATCCCAGCTTGTTTTATCTTCCAAATTCAATTGCTTTTTTGTAATAAAATCGAAAGCATTTTTCCAATCTATTTCTGTCATTGATTTTTCCAGGGTAGTGGTATTAATGCCATTAATGGTAGCATCAATTAAAGGCATCTCCTTTTGAAGTACAGCATCATAATACAATAAAATATACGCACCTTGTCTGGCATTCTTCTCAAAGAATAGCTGAAAGCTTAACTTGTCTTTTCCCTTCTCTATTTTTTGCGAAAGGATAAAATTTTGAGGCCTAAAACTGATTCGCTTTAACAATGAATAGCCAGTATTTTCAAAACCTAACGATTGCAAATGCCCTATTAAAGATGAAATATTCTCAATATTCATAATGCTAATTTTAAAATTGAAAATGGGTTTCGGGTTGCGGTTAGGCTACCCCTAAACCTTTTTTACTGCGTTCCCTTTTCTTAGGTAAAAGCGTTTTATCATTTTTCTTTTCTACCTTTTCTTTCTCTGATTTAGGCTCCTGTTTCAACTCTTTTTTTTTATCATTTCCCATTTCTTCTTTTACCGCCATGCTGGCTTCGGTTTTACGGGCAGATTGATATATCTCCAGGGATTCTTTCGTCACCAGCTTCATATTGGAATCATATAGATTAACCTTTTTGAATTGTGGATCAGCTTCAATAAACATTTTATTGTTGCTGCCATCCTTTTCAATGGTAACAGATTGAATATTTCCTTTTTGAAGTGATTGCATTAAAGCCTTTTCCTTATCTGGTTCTTTTAAATCCGTTATGGGGAATTTCTCAACTGCGGCTTTCAAATCAAAGCCATACTTTTCATGAAATTGTTTTACTTCAAAATTGTTGTTCTTGCCTTTGTTTTCAAAATCAAGCTGCATCCAGGCTTTGTATGGCTGACCTTCTTTTGTTATAAGGTCTTTGTGCACTGACCGGCCATCCAACAGGTTAAAGGCTTCTTTTCCTGTAATTCCTTTTCCTTTATTAAAGTAAAAAGTTTGCTCAACCTTTTCGCCTTTGCTTTTTTCAAGCGAAGCATGATAGTTATTAAAGAAGTACATGTCCGAAGTATCAGACTTGCGGAAATTCATTGTCACTTCAAAAGGTTTCTTATTTATCTCTGCCTTATAATGCAATTGAAAATCCTCCTTGCCTTCATTAAGGTTTTTCTCTAAATCTGTTTTCAGATTTTCACCAAAGCCCATGTATTTGAGGTTGTCACTCAAATACTGAAAATTTTCTTTGTTCATAATGTTTGTTTTTAATTGTGAATTAAATATTGATTGTTGATTTGTATCTTTTGCCAAATAAGCTGTTGTGATATCGGACATTTCTTTGCCATAAGGAATTTGCTTTATAAAATCATGTATTGAGTTAGCATAGATTATTTTATAATCATCATACTCACTAATATTATTTCCAGAAAATTCTATTGCTTCTTCTTTGTGTTTAAAAAAATATACATCTCCTTTATCTAAAAAATAGTTTACGCTATTGTAAGCCAGCCAATTCCTGTTAAATGAAAGTTCAAATTTTGCCTGCTCAAATAAACTGTCCGATATAACATGCTCCTCGTCCATTCCTTTTATTTTTTTTACATGATAAAATTCCTTTGCTTCTTTGTAAGCTTCTTCCGGAGTAAGCAATTTTCCCCTGTTTGGGGCAACCTGTAACTCGACCTGGTAATTTCTTTTTAAACTTTCTACATCTGGAATAAATTCTCTGTAATTATTCTCGGGCCAATATTTGAACATTAGTAGTTGTGATACTTCTCTACCGATTCCTCCAGCTTCAAACAATGAATTCAAGTCCCTGTTTCCCGATTCAATGATTTTAGTATCCTCATTTGTTATTGCTTTTCCTGACATGTAATATTCATTATATGAATCATCAGCCTTAATCATCCTTGCTTCCAGTTCTGCTGTATCAATTCCTTTTACCAAAACTTTTGGAATTACTATAGTTTGCATTGTCAATCCGTAACCTGCAAGAATGACTTTGTTTTCAGTCGTTTTAAATTGCAAGACATACAACAAAGAATCATCGTCAATTTTATTACTTTGAATTACGGTGAAATTTTTATAACCAGCATTAATGTTACTATTCACTTCATCAGTAATTGAATCGAAACCAAGTTCCTTCAGTTGCTTTATAAGTTGCATGTCATAGTTAAGTGGCATTGATTTTATTTTAAGTCAGGCAACGGTATTGCTTTCAAAATGTCTTTGTTGTTCAGCTTCATCATCAAATGCCTGCCTCCATTCTTTTCCATTATCTGTATGCCCATAAACTTTTTATCCGGAATCGTGAATTTGTCCAGGGCAACGACAATAACATTTTGATTAAAAGATTTAACCTGTGTAATATTGCCAGAAACATGCAAAGGCTTTAATTCATTTTCCTGTACTGCAGTCCGTTTACCTTTCTTTTTATCACGGATGTAAAATCGCAATACTTCAATATCATAATCAATCGGGCTATTATTTTTAATTCTCAATTGATAATAAATAATGTCATCTTTTATATAGGTTCCAATAACTGCTGCATCTATATTCCAACTATTGTCTCTTACACCCCGCAATGTTCGCGGGTTATCGAGGATGGCGTTAGCATAAGTGGCCATTGCGGCCTTTTTATTCTCAGGCAAATTGTAAACCCATATTGCAGGTTTTTCTTCATAGTTAATTACAAAAGTGTAAACACTGCCATCCTCTGTTACCACACTAAGGTTTGTTTCAGAAAAGTTTTTTGAAGAAGCCTTTACCAATAAAATATTGTCCGCTTCTTTTACCTGCTGCACCAATATATCTTTTGTACCCCTATCCACATGCCGGATTGAAAATGGGAATACCAGGCTGGTTGTTTTATCTGTTGAGATACCTAAAGAGGAAGTTTGTGCTATCGCCGAAACGAATAACCAGCAAGCACAAATCAAACACACGAATCGTTTCATAAAATTTGTTTTAATTGCCTGCCTGTCGGCAGACAGGTTTATAATTATTGTTGAATACTCTTATCTCTTAGCAGTACTTTATAACCAGCCTTCACTAATACTTTTACCTGTTTCACTTTTTTACTGAGCAAAGATTTAGCAGTATTTATACCATTGGCTGTAGCCTGTGCCTTTAAGGAAGGATTCATTGAAGTAAGGTCCAAAAGCTGTAAGCCATTATCTGTAGTTTGCCTGGCAACATCTCTTGAAATACCGCCAGGAATATATATGCCTGGAAGGCCATCCATATCAAACACTTCCAGTTTAACTGGAAATATAGAGTTGTTGTTGCGGATCGAACTAATGTTTATTTCAAGTCTTTCATCATTTAATTCAGCAATACCAAAAACAAAATTGCCTTTTGGAATAGAAGAGCCATTTATATAAATAT
>Ga0307373_10013280_pt1 | contig 11544 bp, 10 predicted proteins | sample OX2MG_FD_202534 | JGI IMG/M metagenome (GOLD analysis project Ga0307373, IMG submission 202534) | Soil microbial communities from Risofladan, Vaasa, Finland - OX-2 | ecosystem: Environmental > Terrestrial > Soil > Coastal area > Acid sulfate soil | place: Finland: Risofladan, Vaasa | collected... | reverse complement strand
TCTCCGGTCACCCAGCACTGCTTCTCCCCAGGATTTCGTACCGGCGTGCATCAGGGGATTGTTCTGCGGGTGCTTTCAGCCTCTCCTTGATGCGTCCGACGGACGAGCAGGAACACAGGAACCGCGCTCAGTTGCAACAGAACAGAGACGGCGACCAATGCCGGGGTGCTGATTCCATAGAGCATGCCGAGCAGGATGCTGCCGGCAAGCCACGCGGCACCGCGCAGCGCGTCGAACAGGCCATAGCCCGTGGCGCGCTGCGTCGGCGGCATCGGACTGCTCGGCACGGCATGAAGGATGGTGTCCTGGGTGGCCATGCCAATGCCCCAGAACACGACGCCGGCAACCGCCGCGACTGCCCCACCCAGGAAGACAAGTGGCACCGCCAAGGCAGCCAGCACGATCCCGATGATCGCAATGCGCGGGCCGAGCCGGTCCAGCAGCGAGCCGAGCACCAGAGCCGCGACGCCCTCCGCCGCCATCGCAGCGGCGTAGAGTGCGGGAATCCAGGGCACTGGCACGATGTGGCCAGGGCTAACGAAACGGCCTCCTGGTACGCATAAGCAGACAGAAAGAGAACGGGGTGGGACGCCAGCCGCAGAAATCCACCAGAAATACCCTGACAGCCGTCACCGTCGATGATGGCGGGGGTGTCGGGAATCACCTGATTTCCGTCGGCCCTGCGGACCAGTGCAAAGCCGAGGTGTTTGTAGCCTGAAATCTGCACGACAAACCCTGTCGGAATGAGGCAGTGTGCGGAAACCCTGAGCGCGAGGTTTTTCGCACATGCTGGTCGGCTACATGCGCGTCTCGACCGACGGCGACCGCCAGGTGATGGACCTGCAGCGCGATGCCCTGCTCGCCGCCGGGGTCGATGAGCGGCACCTGTTCGAGGACCGCGCGAGCGGCAGCCGCGGCGACCGCGCCGGCTTGGGCAAGGCGCTTGCATTCATCCGTGCCGGCGATTGCCTGGTGGTCTGGAAGCTGGATCGGCTCGGCCGATCCCTGCCGCATCTGCTGACCACGGTGACGGACCTCAAGGAGCGTGGTGTCGCGTTCCGGTCTCTTACCGAGCAGATCGACACCACCACGGCGCAAGGCGAGCTGCTGTTCCACATCTTCGGGGCATTGGCACAATTCGAGCGGGCGCTGATCCAGGAACGGGTGCAAGCGGGACTTGCCGCGGCACGCCGCCGCGGTCGCAGTGGCGGCCGCCCTGTCGTGATCGATGCGGAGAAGCTCGGTGCGGTGGTCGCGGCGCTTGACGGCGGCGCCACCAAGGCGGCGGTCTGCCGCACCTTCGGCATCCGGCGCAGTACGCTTATCGACTCGCTCGCCCGCATCGGCTGGTCTGCCGGCCTCAAAGGGTCAGGAGGCATAAGTGGCGCGACGGCAGCGACTGAGCGAAACGCAGATCGCGGATCTGTTCGAGCCGCCGGCGGAGCAGCGTGAGCTGGTCCGCCACTACACGCTGTCTGAAGCTGACCTTGCCGCGATCCGTCGCTGCCGCGGCGACCACAACCGCCTCGGCTATGCGCTGATGCTCTGCTATCTGCGCTTTCCGGGCCGCCCGCTGCGCGCCGGCGAGAGACCGCCGGCCCCGCTACGGGCGTTCGTTGCAGATCAGATCGAGGCTCTTCCGGACTGCATCGACGAATATCTCGCGACGGAGCGGAACCGGCAGCGCCACGTGATCGAGTGCCAGGGGCAGCTCGGGCTGCGTCCTTTCGGCAGGCTTGCTGCCGCCGAGGTGACAGAGGCATTGCTCGCGCAGGCGATCGAGAACGACCGACTCTCCTTCCTGGCGGGAGCGGTGATGCAGGCGTGCCGCGCGCGCGGCATCGTCGTCCCGCCTCCCGCAGCACTGGAGCGTCTGTGTGCTGATCTGCGCCACGGCGCGCGCCGGGAGGCGCATCGCCGGCTGACCGGGAGGCTTTCCGCCGAACAGCGCAAGCGCCTCGACACCCTGACCGAACATCGGGAGGGAAGCAGTCTGAGCTGGCTCGCCTGGCTGCGGCAGATGCCGGAGGCGGCCAAGCCCTCCGCCATGCTCGGCCTCATCGAGCGGCTGGAGCATGTGCGCGCCATCGGCATCGAGCCGGGGCGCGGCCACCTCGTCCACCAGGCGCGCCTGGCGCAGCTGGCCCGCGAGGCCGAGCGCACCACGGTGCAGCATGTCGCCTGTTATGAGCGGCAGCGTCGGCACGCGACACTGGTCGCCACCACGCTCGACATCACTGCCCGCTTGACCGACCAGGCCGTCGACCTGTTCGACCGGCTGGTCGGCGCGATGTTCCGCAAGGCCGAGGGACGGCACACCCGCGCCTTCCAGGCCGATGCGCGGGCGATCAACGAGAAGGTCCGCCTCTATGCCCGCGTCGGCGCCGCGCTCATCGCGGCCCGCGATGACAAGCAGGATGCCTATGGCGCGATCGCCGCGGTGATCCCGTGGGAGCGGTTTCGTGCCACGGTCGCGGAAGCCGAGGCGCTGGCCCGTCCGGAGCAGTTCGACACGCTCGAGAAGCTCGGCGAGCATTATGCCGGCATCCGCCGCTGGTCCCCCGCTTTCCTGGACGCGTTCGATTTTGAGGGCGTGCCCGCCTGCGCCTCGCTGATGCGCGCGATCATGCTGCTGCGCGAGGCGAACCGCTCCGGGGCTGGCCTGCCGGAATCCGCACCGACCGGCTTCGTGCGGCAGCGTTGGGCGCCCTATGTCCTGCCCGGCGGCACCATCGACCGGCGCCATTATGAGCTTTGCGTGCTGTCGGAGCTGCGTGACCGGCTGCGCGCCGGCGACGTCTGGGTCGCCGGCAGCCGGCAATACCGCTCCTTCGAGGAGCGGCTGATCTCGGCGGAGACGCTGCAGGAGCTGCTGCAGGCCGGCACCCTGCCGGTCGCTGTCGAACATGACTTCGATCAGTTCATCGCCGGCCGCCAAGCGCTGCTGAACGAGCGGCTGAAGGCGGTTGATGCCCAGGCCGCTGCCGGCAGGCTGCCGGAGGTGACGATCACCAATGGCGTGCTGAAGATCGCGCCGATCGAGAAATCGACACCGCCGGAGGCCGAGGCACTGGCCAACCGGCTCTACGCCATGCTGCCGCGCATCCGCATCACCGATCTGCTGGCCGAGGTGGCGGGCTGGACCGGCCTCCCGGACTGCTTCACCCATCTGCGCACCGGTGAGAGCGCGGCCGACAGCCGCATCCTGATGGCCGGGCTGCTTGCCGACGGGCTCAATCTCGGCCTCACGCGCATGGCCGAGGCGTGCAGCATCGCCAGCCTCGGCCAGCTCGCCTGGACATCGGACTGGCACATCCGCGAGGAGACCTACGCCCTGGCGCTGCGCCGCCTGGTCAACCGGCAGCAGTGCGAGCCCTTCGCGGTGGTCTTCGGCAGCGGCACCGCTTCGTCATCGGACGGCCAGTTCTTCCAGGCCGCCGGCTTCGGCCGCGATTCAGCGCGGCTGAACGCCCACTACAGCCAGCGATCGGGCTTCAAGGTCTACACCCATCTCTCCGATCGCTACGCGCCGTTCCACACCAAGCTGATCGCCGCGACCGCGAGCGAGGCGCTGCACGTGCTGGACGCGCTGCTCTATCACCAGAGCGAGGTCGCGACGCGGCGGCATCACACCGATGGCGGCGGCGATTCCGACCATGTCTTCGCGCTGTGCAGCCTGCTCGGCTCCCAGTTCGCGCCGCGCATCCCAGACCTCAAGCATCGCCGGCTCTACAGCTTCGGCAAGCCCTCCACCTATCCCGCGCTGGAGCCGATGATCGCCGGCCGCATCAACGTCGCCCTCATCCGGGCGCACTGGTCGGAGATCCTGCGCGTCGTCGCGTCGATCCGCACCGGCACGGTGACGGCCTCTCTCATCATGCGCCAGCTCGCGGCCTATCCGCGGCAGAACGGGGTGGCGGCCGCGCTGCGGGAACTGGGACGGCTGGAGCGCACGCTGTTCACGCTCGACTGGATCAGCGAACCCGAGCTGCGCCGCGAAACCGGCCAGGAACTGAACAAGGGCGAAACGCGCAACAGCCTGGCACGTGCGGTCTTCATCCATCGGCTCGGGGAAATCCGCGACCGCACCTACGAGAACCAGCAGCACCGCGCCTCCGGTCTCAACCTGCTCGTCACCGCCATCATCCTGTGGAACACGCGATACCTGGAACGCGCCGTCGCGACCCTCCGCCAAACCGAGGATGTGCCCGACCATCTGCTCGCCCACCTATCGCCGCTCGGCTGGGAGCATGTGAACCTGACCGGCGATTATGTCTGGGGCGCACAGAGCAGCGCGTCGGAAAACACCGACGGATTGAGGCCGCTGCGGGCGGCGCCGGAAGCCTACCCCAGAGCCGCGTGACGTTCCCGCTTTGCCTGCTTATGCGTACCAGGAGGCCACTTCGTTAGTTCCGGCCCGATTGCCGACTTGATCACCAACGCTTCCTTCCGTCTCTCTGGCGTTCGCCCCAAGACATCCGCCCCGCCATGTCCTTGAGGATCACACAGTCGGGTCCGGGCCCACCGGAGCAAACGGCATCGCCGCGCCTGACGAAGTCGGCGAGATTGCGCTCAAGGCGTTTCAATTGCGCCAGCCTTTCGCGCACTGCATCGAGATGATCTTGCGCAATCGAGCGGGCGTCCAGGCACGACCGATCACCGTCGTCAGTCAACCTGACGAGCGAGCGGACCTGTTCGATGGGAAATCTGAACTCGCGAATGAAAGTCAGCCGCATGCGATCGCTATCGCCATAGGTTCGCTGACCGCCGTTATGCCTGGCCGGAACCGGTAGCAATCTCAATCTCCTCATAGTAGCAGATGGTGGGTGCGTTTGTGTAGGTACACGCGCGAGATCGCCTATTTTCATGACATCGCCCAATAACTACTCGTCAGGGTGCCGGATCCGACGGAAGCGTTCTCTTGAAACACTCTCTCTTTGACAGTTGTTCGACCCAGGACGAAAGGACAGGCCGATCCTCCCGCTATTTAGCACTACTTTGGCAGTTTTTGTTTGACCGGAGCGAGACGCCTGCGGCAGTGCGGACATCGTGACGGATATTGTGGTGGTGCACACAGGCGGGCGCTGATGGCGCGTCGCAGTTCAGGGAGCGTTGGTCGTGGGGGCGGTGCGTTGGGCGGCAGATTTTTCCCCCCGCCCCGCGGCCTTGAGCCGCAGGTGCTGGAGGTAGGCGAAGGCGATGCAGGTCATGAGCGCATGTCGGTGCAGACCGGTCCAGGATCGACCTTCGAAGCCATCGAGGCCGAGTTCCTGCTTCAGTTGCTGATGACCATGCTCGCACACCCAGCGCGCCTTGATCGCCGCGGCCAGACACCGCAGCGTGGTGCGGACTGGCAGATTGCTGAGATAGTATTTGCGCTCACCGCTGCTGCGCCATTCCCCGATGAGCCAGACTTCCTCACCGGGCAAGCGGCCGTGACGGGGGCTACGCGGTCCATCGGCCACGCGCACGCGCATGGCCGAAAAGCGAGCGGCGAGCGGACCCTTGGTGCCCTGCCGCCAGGTGACTCGGCGCCAAACGCATTCGGCCAGCACATCCGCGGCATCCCGGGCGGTTTCACTTGGCACGGCATGCAGCCGCGGCTTTCCCCGGTTTGCCCGGGGAAAGAGCAAGCCCGCACCAGTCGTGAAGACCTTCAGTGTGCGGGGAACGCCAACCGCCCAGGACAAGCCACACGCGCTGAGCCCTTGGCGGAACGGTGCCCCGCTGCCGTATCCGGCATCCGCCAGCACGCAGCCGAAGCGCAGCCCCGCCGCCATCAATCGGTCGATCTCGGTCAGCGCGATCTGCGGTTTGGTGTGCGCGACGCGCGCCGCCTCCGGCACGCCAGCCTTGGTACAGCGTGCGGGATCGTCGGTCCACGTGCTCGGCAGGAAGAGCCGCAATCCGACGGGCACCGGCACTTCGCGCAGAGACAGCGTCAGCGATACCAGGGATTGGCAGTTGGCCTGCGTGCCAAGCGCGCCGCAGTATTGTGCCGCCACCCCGACCGACCCCGTGCCTTTCTTCGGCAGCGCGGTGTCGTCGATCACCAGCACCGCGTCGTCGCCACCAACCAGACAATCCGCCTGCTCAGCCAATACCCGCCACAGTGGCGCATCATTCCAGGCCGGGCTGCTGACGAAATGGTGGAGTTGGTCGTGGCCAGCAAGCCCGAGCCGGGCAGCAATCGGCTGCACACTCTTGGGCCCGTCCGGTCCAAGCAATCCTCTCACATACAGCGGCGCCCACCTGCTCCGCGTGCTGCGTCCGACCACGTCGAGGAACGGCGCCAGCCATGCATCAAGATCCGAACCAAGGTCGCTCGACCGGGACACAGCGCATACTCCACCGAATCCCAATCGATTACACAAGCGCTACGTGAGCGTACAAGTGCCAAAGTAGTGCTTCTGTAATGGGCCTTTCGGTGTCAAGTCCCGCGAGTGATCATCTCGTCGCCAGGATCATGCTTCTGTCCGTGGTCAGCACGCAGGACTGCCACATCATGCCATCAGATCCGGATCCGGCAGGTCAATCTAGGAAAGCGTGGTTTGCCGAGGCGCCCACAGCACTACACTCGACCTTGCCCGACCCGCGTCCCGGCGACGGGACCTCGCAAGAAGCGGCGCCGGTCTTCGGGCCGCTACTCGAAAACCTCCTTCTCCTATGCCGCCGAGGCGTCTTTGCTCCAGCGGAATTCCGTTGCGTCAACCCACATCCGGTGCAGCACCACGGCGAGCTTGCGGGCGAGCGCGACCTTTGCCCGCTTCATGCCGCGCCGCTTGGCCACTCCCAATGCCCAGCGCTTCAGGGCGGAGAACCGCATCGCTCTCGTGAGCATGATATGTGCCGCCTCGAACAGCGCCGTTCGCACCATAGCGTCGCCAACACGGCTGACCCCGCCATCGATGTCGGTCTCGCCAGATTGGTACTTCTTCGGTGTCAGGCCGAAATACGCGCCGACCGTTTTCGACCTGGTGAAGCGTTCGGGGTCATCGACCGCCGAACGATAGGTGATCGCGACAAGAGCTCCGACGCCGGGCGCACTCATCAGCCTCCGGCAGACGTGGTCCGTTCGCGCGATCTTCAGCATCTCGCGATGCAGGCGGATGAACTCGTTCCATAACGCGGCTCTCGCCTGCAGCATGGCGCCGATCACTGTCTCGAGCATCGCATGCCCATCGGCGAGTTCGCGAACCCGGGCCTCGAAGCGCCCGCGGCTGACTTCCCCGACCTTGAGACCAAAACCTCTCAGGATGCCTCGGATGCTGAGCTCGACATCCAGCAGCTTGGCCTGCAGCAGCTTGCGGCCGACAAGCAGGGCCCGGACCTCCTGACAGGCCGCTGACTTGGCATGCACCGGTCGATACCACCCCATGCGCAGCAGCTGCGCGATGCCCCGCGCATCCTTCCGATCCGTCTTCACCGTCATCGCCGACAGCGCCGCCTTCACATGCCGCGTCTCGAGCAGCACCACCTCGAAGCCGGCATCCGCAAGCCCTTCCCGCAGCCATTGCGATAGCGGGCCTGCTTCCATCCCGATCCGGCTCACGGAAAAACCAAGCTCGGCAATCAGGTCACAAAGCGCTTCGGGCTCGCTCGCGACCTTCGCCTCACGGACAATCTTCCCATTGGCGTCAACCACGCACACGCTGCTCTCTTTCAGCGAAACGTCGATCCCGGCATAATGCTCCACGGCTGTCCCCCGATGATGCTTGGGGCCGAACCATTCGGACCCCGTTCAACACACCATCACTCTGCGGGACAGCCACCTCTCCGCCTAGCGCCAGGCAGCCGGCCCATTACGGCATCTAGTACCCACTTCAGCCGCGCCGGAATCCCCCTTGGCGCAGAATCACACCGCGATTCAGTTATTTATCAACGAACCCTAAGGGCGCTGATTTCAGTGGCTCGAAAAGGTGATCTTTGGGACCGAGCTTCACCACAAGATGACCGGTGTCCGCCGCAACCAGGTGTCGGTCGTCAGTTGGTCGACAACGAACCGAGCGACATCGGCGCGAGCTACCTTGCCGCCGTTGACGCCTGCGAGGTCGGTGACGGCCCTGACGCTGCCACGAGTGGGTTCATCGGTGAGCATGGCGGGTCGGACCACGACCCAGTCGAGTGAACTGGCGCGGATCGCAGCTTCCTGGCGGTTCTTGTCCTTGTAAGCCGGGCCGAGCAGCAAAGGCTGGAAGAGCCGGTCGAACACGAAGCCGCCGTGGCCGCGGCTGTCCCCGACTCCGAGGGCGGAGATGCAGACCAGGCGGCGCACGCCGCCGCGCGTCATCGCCGTGACCAGCGCGCGTGTCGCCTCAGTCAGCAGGCTGACCTTGCGGAAGCCAATGCCGGTGCCCAAGGCGCTGACGACGGCATCACAGCCGTCCAACGAGCGCCCGAGGATGTTCTCATTGCGGGCGTCACCCTCGATCAATTCTGCTCCCGGCAGATCGGCGCGCGCCATCGAGCGAACCAGCGCCACGACGGAATGACCTTTCACCACGGCGTCGCGGACGATCAGCCGTCCGGTTCCGCCCGTTGCTCCCAAAACAAGAACCTTCATGTTTAACCTCGATCGTTTTTGGTGTTCGCCGCAGTTCACATCGACCGGGCCGTTTCAAACCTCTGCCGGGATGGCGAGGGTACATCAGCTGCCGGTTGCGCCCTCAGGACGGCCGGCCGCGACGCATTCATTCCAAATAAGATGCGAATTTCCGCGAGCAGTCTCGAAGTCGCATCCCATCGCTGATCCGCGGACCTACGCCGTGGCGGCCGTTTGGGCCGCCGCGAAGACATCGCGGGGGGACGTCGTGCCCGCGACGCGCTCCGTACCCTCGACCCCGAGATCCATCCAGCCCGCGTTGACGGCCTCAAACATCGCTTCGGCCGGTCCGGTCTGGCCCTTCGGAATGCCGAACTGCTCGAACGATGCCGGCCACCCGGCCCGCGGGACGGCAAAGGCTTTGACGTCGAGCTTCATGACCTCACCTAATTGCGCAGCGACTTCGTCCGAGCTGACCATCGAACCGAGTTCGATGATCCGATGCCCCGACCAAGCCGGCCCGCTCAGAAGCGTTGCGACCTCGGCGCCGATGTCGGTGGTCGCGACCATGGTCGATTTCCGATTTGTCGGGTTGTAGTAGACGGGCAGCGTGCCGCCCTTGGCGACGTCCAAGCCGTAAAGGAAGTTTTCGAAGAACCCGCCGGCGCGCACGAGGGCGATTGGCGATGCCAGGTCATGCAAGCCTTGCTCCAGTAGCGCCAGCGCCGTGATCATCCCCAGCCCGCTGGTTCTGTTCGCCCCCATCGACGAGAGCGCGACGACCCGTGGCGGCGGCGCTTTGGTGAGCGCCTCGACATAGTTCGCGATCACACCCTTGGCTTCCTTGAAGTCGGGCGAGGGAGCCCAGACAGCCGGTAGCATGACAAACGCACCGTCGATGCCCTCGAGCGCGCGCTCAATGGCCACCGCGTCGTTCCAGTCGCCGTCGACCAGTTCGACACCTTGGTCCGCCCAGCTGGCCGCCTTCGCGCGGTCGCGGACCAGCGCGCGCACCGTTTTGCCATGCGCCAGCAAATGCCTTGCCGTCGCGCCGCCCACGTTTCCCGTGATTCCCATAACTAAAAACATGTGTTTACTCCTGATGTGGGGGCGGACACCGCCCCTGTTGGTTCAGCGGATGAGCGGCAGAAGGGCCCGGATACGGGCGTCGCGCGCGTAGAGGCCGCCCCATGTCAGCGCGCCCAGAACCAAGGAAATGAGTTCCGGCGGCGAACCCAGCTCCCCGATGCGGAGATGGGCGCAGATGGCGCCGCCCAGAAAACCGGTCACCAGGATCGCGCCGAGGACGGCGGTGGCCGGCAGGGCGTAAAGGAGGGCGCAGGCGAGGACGATCGGACCCACGACACGGGTCAGGTCCATCGCGAATCCGGTTTCGTGCAACATGCTCGCGATCTGCGTCGGCGCGAAAACCTGAATGGTCCCGTCGGCCGCCAGGGCGACAACGACAACCGCGCTCATGATCCGGCCGGCCCAAAGGGCGGGGTTCAAGGACATGGTTTCCGGCGCCCGATGAAGGTTCATGGTTTCAGACATTTGGCGTCCTCTGAGGCGGTCACTTCTCTTGAGGCGCCTACTTACTGTGTCTCATAGATGTGATAAACGCCGGTAGATTGAACACACTGTTCTCTCTTGGGAGAACAATGGCCAGGGGCGACAAATGCAGAACCTCGAACCCGTCCTCATCTTCATAACGGTCGCGGACATGGGGAGCTTCACCCGCGCGGCCGATAGCCTGGGCATCCAGAAAGGGAGGGCCTCGACGGCAGTCCGGAAGCTGGAAGACGACCTCGGCGTCCGGCTCCTGCACCGGACGACGCGCAGCGTGCAACTGACGGAGGACGGACGCGCCTTCCACGCCCGCGCTCGCGATCTGCTGGCTGAAGTCGACGACCTACACGCGATGTTCGCCGGCGACCGCGTGGCGCTTCGAGGGCGGCTGCGAGTCGATTTGCCGACCGAGGTGGCGCGCACAACGATCGTGCCTGCGCTGCCGGATTTCCTGGCGGCTCACCCCGCGTTGGAGCTGGAGGTGTCGAGCACGGATCGGCAGGTCGATCTGGTTCAAGAGGGGTTCGACTGTGTCTTGCGGCTTGGCCCCATCAGGGACGAGACGCTGATCGCCCGCCCGCTTGGCAAGCTGCGCATGGTCAACGCCGCCAGTCCCGCGTATCTGGCGCGCCATGGCGTCCCTCGATCGCTGGACGATCTCCAGCGTCAGGACCATCGGACAATTCACTTTTCGACCATGCTGGGCGCAAGGCCCATCGGATGGGAATATCCGGACGCCGACGGCTACGCGACGCTTCAGTTGCCCGGTGCGCTGCATGTCAACAGCGCGCAGACCTACGAAGCCGCTGCCCTCGCCGGCCTTGGCCTGATTCAGGCGCCACTCTTGGGGGTTGGCCGATACTTGGAGAGTGGAGCGCTTGTGGAGATCATGCCCGATCTTCGTCGCCGGACGCTTGACGTGTCCCTCGTCGTAGCGCATCGGCGTAATTTGTCGCGCCGAGTCCGCGCCTTCATGAAATGGATCGAAGATGTGCTGACGCCGTCTCTGGAATAGCGAAACGAACATTGCCGTTCTGACCTCGGAATCAACATTCCGAATCTATATCAGCAGATCGGCAGCCTGGCGGTCGATGGTGGACGTCGCGTGAAGGTTCGGATGGAACCTCATGCGGCGAGCCTGGGAACCAACCGCTCAGACAATCGCAAGAATCGGGTGTTGCGAGCCCTCGTAGCTAAATGCAGCGTATCGGAGCGTAGGTGCTCTGCTCAGGGCGGATCGGGCTCAGCCGCGAGATCCAGATAACGCTCGCGAAGCATGTTGAGGAAAGGACGCATGAGGGCTTGCAATTCGCTTGGCGCGAGTAAGCACGAAAATTCAGGCGCGTCGGGCCTTCAGCGTCATGCACCTCGCGAAAGGTGATACTCGGCTTGACTGCTCCGGTCGCGCCTTCCAGTGCGAGCAAAATACCCCG
>Ga0307373_10013278_pt1 | contig 11545 bp, 12 predicted proteins | sample OX2MG_FD_202534 | JGI IMG/M metagenome (GOLD analysis project Ga0307373, IMG submission 202534) | Soil microbial communities from Risofladan, Vaasa, Finland - OX-2 | ecosystem: Environmental > Terrestrial > Soil > Coastal area > Acid sulfate soil | place: Finland: Risofladan, Vaasa | collected... | reverse complement strand
GGGGACGTGCGGGAGCCCGCCTCCGTCACCTGGAGGGGGCGGTCGCCCCCGATCCCGCAGGCGTCGGCGCAGATGACGGTGAGCTCGGTGGCCAGCGCGGGCACCGCGTCGGCGCCGACGTAGACCGGGCCCGAGCGGGCCGGCCGGTCGGCCGGCTCGGTCATCGGGGCGCGATCCCGCACGCCCGCAGCCGCGCGTCGAAGGCCGCCTCGGTCTCCACCCCGGTCAGCCGCGGGAAGCGGGTGGGGTCGGGGTCGGGCTCGAGGTCGAGCTGACCGGCGTCTCCGGTGAGGAGCGCCACCACCCGCTGCCCCGTCAGCAGCGGGGCGGCGGCGCGGATCGCGGCGAGCACGCCGACCCCCTCCCAGGAGGTGGCGACCCCGAAGGAGCTGGCCAGCTCCCGGGTGGACTCCAGCTCGGACGGGTCGACCGCCCAGCCCCGGCCCGAGCTGGCGGTGACCGCCCGCCGGACCGCCCCGGCTCGCCGGCTCCGCCCGGCGCCGAGACCGCCGATCGCCCCGGGCCGCCCCGCCGGCCGGGGGGGGGCCCAGGGGCGGACCAGGTCGCCGGAGCCGCCCACCTGGACGACGTGGATCGCCGGGCCGCCGCCCGGCCGGCAGGCGGCGAAGCCGTCGGCGAGACCGATCACGGTGGCGCCGCTGCTGGCGCAGCAGAAGACGGCGTCGGGGCGGCGCTCGGGGGCGAGGGCCCGCTCCAGCTCGGCGGCGATGCCGCGGTAGGCGACCGGGGCCAGGGGGTGCACCGAGGGGCGGAGGTCCTCGCATCCGAACACGGCCACGGCCCGGCGGAGGAGCGCCACCGGGGTGGAGCTGACCAGGAGGGGGCCGGAGAAGGCGGCCAGCGCGCGCAGCTTGATCGAAGGGGTCCTGGGCGAGACCAGCACCACCACCTGGACCTGGTTGGCGCCCGCGTAGGCGGCGGCGGCGACGGCGGCGTTGCCGGACGACGACAGCACCCCGGTGCGGCCGGACTCGCGGAGGGCGGCGCACTGGAGGGCGAGCGACCGCGCCTTGTGGCTGCCCGTCGGGTTCAGCTCCTCGCGCTTCAGCCACAGGTCGGGGACCCCGAGCGACCGGCCCAGGCGCGGCGCCGGCACCAGCGGGGTGTGGCCCTCGCCCAGCGTCGCCGGCCCGGGCGTGGATAGACTCAGCCCGAAGAGGTCGAGGTGGTCCCACTGGCCCTGGGCCGCCCCCGGCCGCGGCACCGCCGCCCTCACGGGAGCGCTCCGTTGGATCCGGCCCCGCCCGCCGTCCGCGAGATCCCCTGTCCCGACTGCGGCCGCGCGGTCGAGGTGACCCTCGACACCGAGGTCGGCGAGCTGGTGGAGTGCGGGGGGTGCGGGGCGCCCTTCGAGGTGGTGGCGCTGGTCCCGCTCACGCTGGCCCCCTTCGACGAGGAGGAGAAGTAGGCGCCGCCCGACGCGATCGCAGCGCGGCGCGGAAGCCGCGGCCGCCCGGGTCCGGCCCGTAGAAGGTGTGGAAGACCCCCGGGCAGGCGGGCGAGAAGAGGACCACCTGGCCCGGCGCCGCCGCCGCCGCCGCCCGCGCCACCGCCTCGTCCAGGGTGGCGACCCGGTCGACGAGGGCGCCCCGGCCGGCGGCGGTGAGCGCCTGCGCGATCCGGTCCGAGCCGGGGCCGGGGAGGAGCACCACCCGGCGGACCGGGTCGGGCACCGTCTGTGCCAGCTCCGAGAAGTCGAGCCCCTTGTCCTCGCCGCCGCAGAGCAGCACCAGCGGGCGCGCGGCGGCGCGGATGGCGGCCAGGGTGGACTGGGGGGTCGTCGAGTTGAGGTCGTCGAGCCAGTCCACCCCGGCCTCCTGCCACACCAGCTGGGTGCGGTGGCGCAGCGGGCTGAACGCCGCCAACGCCGCCTCGGCCGCGGGCGGCAGCTCGGTGACCGCCGCCAGGGTGGCGACCGCGGCGCGGACGTTGGCGCGGTTGTGGTCGCCCGACAGCTGGAGCCGGTGGAGTGGTATCCGCTCCCGCAAGAGCCCCTCGCGGCGCACGACGACGGCACCGTCCCCCTCGAAGGCCCCGTCGCAGACGCCGAGGCCGGCCTCGGCGGCGGCGAAGCGCCACTCCTTCGCGGTGGCGGCGGCGGGGCAGCGCTCCCGGCTGAGCGGGTCGTCCCCGTTGCGGACCGCGACCCTGTTGCCGGGGAGCTCGAACAGGCGCCGCTTCACCGCGACGTACCCGTCCAGGCCGCCGTGCTCGTCGAGGTGGTTGGGGGTGACGTTGGTGAGGCAGGCGACGGGTGGCGCGGTCTCCATCTGGAGGAGCTGGCGATTGCTGACCTCCAGCACCAGGGCGTCGGTGGCCTCGCCGGTGGCCGCCTCCACCAGGCAGGGGACGTGGTGGCGGTCGTTGCCGGCGAGCCGCACCGTCGTGAACCGGGGGGACCGGCGGGCGAGCGCGGCGACGAGGGCGGCGGTGGTCGACTTGCCGTGGCTCCCGCTGACCCCGATCACCAGCCCCTCGGCGCAGTCCAGGTAGGCCTGGGCCAGCCCGTAGAGGGGAAGGCCGGCCCGGACCAGCTCCTGGAGGACCCGGTTGCGGGGGTGGAGGAACCAGGCCTGGGTCGCCACCGCCACCGTGGCCTCCGCGATCCCGGCGAGGTAGCGGTCGCCCAGGCGCAGGTCGCGGACCCCGGCGAGGAGCGCCGCGCGCCGCTCCGCCCGCAGGGCGCGCGGCAGGCCGGCGTGGGCCCGGTCGAACGCCGCGCCCAGCTCGGCAGCCGGGGCGAGGTCGTGGCCGACGACGGCGGTGCAGCCCGCCCGCAGGCAGAAGCGGGCCATCTCCGCCCCCTCGACGCTGGCGATCCCGACCACGTGGATCGGCTGGTCCCGAAAGGGGAGGAGGGCCGCCGGCAGGGTGGGAGCCCGTGGCGAGGCCGCCGGTCCGGGGCGGGAGGCCGGGCCGGCGCGGGTCCGACCCGGGGCGGTGGCAGCCGGCACGGTCCCCGATGACGGCATCCCCGGCATCGTACGGCCTTCGCCGCGGGGCGGCGCCCGCCGCCGCCGGCGCTGCCGTCAGCGGCCCCCGCCGCGACGGGGCTCACCGAGCTGGAGCCGGACGGAGCCGGCGCTCCCGCCGGCGTGGGCCCCGACGATGCGGGTGACGGCGGCCGGGTCCCGGCGACGCCGCGCCGCCACCAGGCGGGCGTGCTGGGCCACCGACTCCGGGTGCGGCCGGCCCGTACCGGGGGCCGCCCGGGAAGGACGCCCACAGCAGCCGCATGATCGAGGTCAGCATCGGCGACTGGGCGCCCGCATAGACACGGACGTGGAAGGCCCGGTTGCCATGCGTGCGACGGCCCGCGTCGGCGCCGGCGGCCGCCATCTGACGGCGGAGCGACCCGATCTCGAGGAGGTCGCCGGCGGTGATGCGCTCCGCCGCCAGCCCACCCGCGAGCACCTCCAGGACCATGAGGATGCGCAGGTTCTCCTCCAGGTTGAGCACGTCGAGGCCGGCCACCGCCGACCCGCGGTGGGGGTCGGACGTCACCAGTCCCTCGGCCTCCAGCCGCCGCAGCGCCTCGCGCACCGGGGTGGCGCTGACCCCGAACCGACCGCCGAGGTCGCGCTGGCGCAACGAGACCCCGGGGAGGAGCTGGCCGGAGACGATCAGCTCACGCAGCCCGCGGGTGACGGCGTCGCTCGTGCTCGCAGCCACCCCCGCGCCCTCGCCGCGGGGGTGGCCAGCGCGGGTGGGGCGCCGGGGCGCTCCCCGGTGCCGGGGCGCGGCACGCGGCTCCCGCCTCATCCGGCCTCGCGGCCGAGGAACACCTCGCGGATGTCTCCGCGGCGGGCCAGCTCCAGGCCGGCCCCGTCGACGGCGGTGCGGCCGGCCAGCAGCCCGGGGGCCCAGTCCGAGATCTCCAGTGCCGCGACGGCCTTCTGCTCCACCAGCAGGATCGCGGCGCCGCCGTCGGCGAGGCCGCGGACCTGGTCGCGCAGCACGCTGCGGGAGAGCTCCGGCGAGAGGGGGCGGTGGGCTCGTCGAGGACCAGGACCGGCGGCTCCAGCATCAGGACCCGCGCCAGCGCCACCATCGGGCGCTCGCCCCCGCTGAGCGTGAGCGGCCGCCGCCACGGCATCTCGGCGAGACGGGGGAAGGTCGCCAGCGTGCGCGCCACCCGACGCTCGCGCTCAGCCGGCTTGAGCAGATAGCCCCATCTCCAGGTTCTCCACCACGGTGAGGGTGTCGAAGACGTCGCGCACCTGGGGGACGTAGCCGAGGCCGGGGCGGGCGAGCTGGTGGCCGCCCAGGTCGGTGACATCGCCGCCGGCCCGCGTCCCCCGTCCCCGCATCGGGGCCAGCCGGCCGGTCACCGCCCCGGGTCGGACCCGCGCCGGCCCGGCCTCCCGCCCCGGACCGGCGGCCTCGCCACGGGCTCCCACCCTGCCGGCGGCCCTCCTCCCCTTTCGGGACCAGCCGATCCACGTGGTCGGGATCGCCAGCGTCGAGGGGGCGGAGATGGCCCGCTTCTGCCTGCGGGCGGGCTGCACCGCCGTCGTCGGCCACGACCTCGCCCCGGCTGCCGAGCTGGGCGCGGCGTTCGACCGGGCCCACGCCGGCCTGCCGCGCGCCCTGCGGGCGGAGCGGCGCGCGGCGCTCCTCGCCGGGGTCCGCGACCTGCGCCTGGGCGACCGCTACCGCGCCGGGATCGGGGAGGCCACGGTGGCGGTGGCGACCCAGGCCTGGTTCCTCCACCCCCGCAACCGGGTCCTCCAGGAGAGCTGGCCCGGGCGCACGGTCCGGGCGGCCCCGCGGCCACCGGGGATCTCCACCGCCTCGAGGGGTGGCCTCGGGGCGGCCGCGGTCACCTCTGCCACCGGCGCCGCCGGTCGCGGCCGGTCGCGGCCGGTCGCGGCCGTACAGCATGTCGCATACCCTACCCGTGCCGGCCGGGGGCTTGGCCATCCCCCGCCGAGGCGGGGGAGGAGGCGGGGGCCGCCCGCCCCACCCGGCGCCACCCCAGCACCTGGTAGCGCTGCTCGAAGTCCCGCCGCGGCTCGACCCGCACGGCGCCGGTCTCGCTGCAGGCGTGGACCACGGTGACGGGGTCCAGCGCCAGGGCCACGTGGCTCACCCGCCGGCGGCGGGACACGGCCCCGGCCAGGTCGCCGGCGCCGACGGCCGCGGCCGCGACCCGCTCGCCGCACCCGCGCTGGCCGCGGCTGTTGCGGGGCAGGCAGAGACCGACCCGGGCGAAGGCACGCCAGGTGAGCCCGGAGCAGTCGAAGCCCGCGCCCCCGGTGCCCCCCCAGACATAGGGGCGGCCGACCTGGTCCAGCAGCCACAAGCGCACCTCGGCAACGGACCACCGGGCCGGCAGCGGCCCCGGACCCACCGGCGCCAGTCCGCCGGCGGCGGGGTCGCGGCGGGGGCCCAGCTGGAACGGTCCGCCGCGGGCGACCCAGCCCACCGCCCCTCCCGGCGCCCGCACCAGACAGGCGCCGCCGCGGACGGCGAGGAGGTCGGCGGGAGGGTCGTGGGGGAGCACCTCGGTCGTCAGCGAGCTCCCCCGGCCTCCGGGGGCGGGCCGGTCGCGCCACACCTCGAGCCACGGCGGGGTCGCCCAGAGCGCCCGGCGGGGCCGCCGCTCGGCGAGGACCTGCAGGCGCACCGACAGCTCCGGCCACCGCGCCGCGAGCCGAGCCCTGGCCACCTCGGCCTGGGCGGCCACCCCGACCACCCCGCGGACCCCCTCGGCCCCCAGCCGGAGGTCGAACACCGGGTCCGGGTAGCGCGCTGCCATCGCCTGGCGCAGCTGGGCCAGCTCCGCGCGGACGGCGGCCGCGTCCATCAGCCGCCGGGCCGCCACCACCGCCGGCGGCCCCCCACCTCGCCCAGCCGGGCTCGAGGTCCCTGGGCCAGCGGCGCCAGCCCGGACCCGTCGGTCACCAGGATCACCGGCGAGAGCGGGTGCTGCGCCTCGCGGTGCGCCCGAGCCACCGCCCGCGTGAACCGATCGGGACCGCCGTCGTCGCCGAGCGCGACCAGGACCAGGCCGCGGTCGGGAGCCGCCAGCCGCGCCCGCCCGTCCCCGCGCCGGGCCAGGATGCGACGCAGCTGCGGCACCATCAGCAGGCTGGAGACGAAGAGGCGGTCGCCGCCGAACTGCCAGGGGCCGGCTCCCTCGGTCCGCTCCAGCGCCGCCAGCCAGCGCTCGAAGCGGGCGGCGGTGTTGTGGTCGGCGCGCGCCCGCAGCTCGGCCGGATCGAGACCGGCGGCACCGGCCTCGGCGACGGAGACGCCCCGCAGCGCCTCCTCGGGGAGGGCCTCGGCCACGAATGCGACGAGGGAGGGGGCGAGGGGGTGACGGCACAGCTCGTCGGCCCTTTGGTAGGCGTCGACGCCGGCCCGGCTCCGAACGCACCACAGCAGCGCGCCGGGATCGGGCCCGGGGGGGCGGCCCGGTACGGGTGCGGCCAGCAGTCGGGCCGCCGCCGAGCCCACGAAGCGGGCGATCGCCGCCGGCTCCGACGCGCCCGGCTGATGGGCGTCGACGAACAGGGTGGTGAGCGCCAGCGACACCTCCGCCGCCGGCGGGGCCGGCCGCCGCGCCCGCACCGCGAAGGCGTCGGCGTCGGGGTGGAAGTCCCAGTCGGGGTAGCGGGCGCGCAGCTGGGTGGCGAGGCGCGCCGCGAAGGCCTGGCGGTCGGCGAAGGCAATCCCGGAGGCCACGCCTGGGGCGCCGGCGCGGCCGCGGCTCAGGCCGCCCGGCCGTGTCCGGCGACGTAGTCGAGCAGGACGTAGTCGCCGAGCCGGTCGGGGCTGATGAAGAAGGCGCGCCCCCGGTTCTGCCGCGTCATCCGGCGGACGAACTGGACCAGGTGCTGGTTGGTCTCCAGCATGAAGGTGTTGATGACGATGCCGTCGCGGGTGCAGGCGCGCACCGCCTCCAGGGTGCGCTTGAAGGTCTCCGGCAAGGGCGGGTAGTAGAAGACCGCCCGGCTCCCCTCCATGTGGGCGGTCGGCTCCCCGTCGCTGACGATGATGACCTGCCGGTTGCTGCCGGGGTGGCGGCCGAGCAGGCGCCGGGCCAGCAGCAGACCGTGCTGCAGATTGGTGCCGTACACGTACTCGTTGTAGGAGAGCTGGGCCAGCATCCCGGCGGGGATCTGGCGGGCGTAGTCGGAGAATCCCACCACGTAGAGGTGGTCGCGGGGGTACTGGGTCCGGATCAGGGCGTCGAGGGCCATGGCCACCTTCTTGGCGGCGTAGAAGTAGCCGCGCAGCGGCATGCTCCGGCTCATGTCCAGCATCAGCACGGTGCTGGAGCGGGTGGTGCGCTCGCTGGCGTGGACGACGAAGTCCTCCGGGTCCAGCCGCACCGGCACCCCGCCCCCGCCGCGGCGCACCGCCGACAGGATGGTCTCACCGAGGTGGACGTCGAAGGGGTCGCCGAAGCGGTACGGGTGGGTGTCGCCGATCCGGTCGCCACCGGCGCCGCGGGCGGCGGTGGGGTGCTGGCCGAAGCGGTCGGCGGCGAGTCGGCGGAAGATGTCCTGGAGCGCCTTCTGGCCGATCCGGCGGATCCCCCTCGGGGTGAGCTCGAGGCCACCTGCGCCGCGGCGCAGGTGGCCGGCCCGCTCCAGGTCCCGGGTGAGCGCCTGGACCCGGTCGAGGGTGCGGGTGGCGTCGGCGCCGAGGGTGGCGCGGAGGCGCTCGCGCATCGCCTCGGGGACGGGCTCGCCCTGGTAGGCCTGACGCAGGGCGCGCTCCAGCTCCTCCATCGCCTGCAGCTCCGAGAGCAGCCCCAACGCGTCCCCGAAGGGGAGGGGCTCGTCGCCGAAGAAGCGGTAGCGCGGCGGCGCGTCACCGCCCCCGCCGAGCTGACGGAGCAGCCGCCCCAGCTCCCCCAGCGCGGCCTCCAGACCGGGGTCGGCGAGGGATGCCTCGAGCAGCGCCTCCACCTCCCGGCGCGCCGTGGCCGGCAGGGAGCGCAGCAGGGACTGCATGGCGGCGATCCGCGCCTGCAGCCGGGCCCAGAACTCCTCGATGGTGGCGGGGTGGTCGGGGAAGAAGCGACCCCACCGCGCCATGAACTCCTGGTAGTGGGGGTCGCGGCCGGCGGCGTGCTCGCGCAGCATCTGGGTGAGCGCCTGCACCATCTCCCCAAGGTGGCGGCGCTCGTCGGGGGCCATCGACCGCATCGCTGCGCCCACCTCGCGGAGGTGGGCGCCGACCATCTGGTCGCGCAGCTCGGCGACCAGCTGCTGGAACGCCTGGGCGGCCCCCTGGTCGAGGAACTCGTAGGCCTGCAGCGCTCGGATCGCCGACCCCGGCTCGGGCGGGAGGGCGTCGAGCTGTCGCTCGCGGGCGGTCGCCATCCGCTGTCGGATGCGCGAGGCGGCGGCGTCGCCGCGGTCATCGGTGCCCCGGGAGCGCTCCCCGACCGCGCGTCGCTCCTGCTCGACGATGCGGTCGAGTCGCTCCTTGATGTCGCGGAACAGCCCCTCCAGATTGAAGCGCTCGAGCTCCCGCTGGCGGCGGCGGCGGAGCTGGTCGATGAGGCTCTCCAGGCCCGGCAGCCGCCGGCCCCGGCCGTCGCGCAGGCCCTGGCCCAGCAGCCGGCGCAGCGCCGATTCGAGGTCCCAACCGTGGAAGACGTCCTCGGCCAGGCGTCCAAAGCTGTCATCGACGTCGATCCCCGGGTCGTCCTGGGTGCCGTCCCAGCTCGAGTAGCGGTGGCGCACCGCCATCGTCAGCTCCCGTAGACGGTGGTGCCGTCGACCTGAGTCTTGTTGAGCCGCTTGCTGACGTGCAGTCCCTCGAGGACGAACTCCAGGGCGGCGGCGGTGGTCCCCGGGCTGGCCGGTTCCTCCAGCAGCGCCAGCACCCGCTCCACCCCGCCCAGCTCGGCGGCGGCGGCGGCGTAGCGCTCGAGGGGCAGCGACTCGCCCACCTCGAGGTGGAGGCCCTGCTCGAAGCGCGCCACCCAGTCGCTGAACTCCTGCAGCGAGAAGTGGCGGCGGAAGACGTTGCCACAGGCGGTGCGGAGCAGCTTGGGCAGCAGGGTCTGGTCCTCACCCTCCTCGAACGTCTCCAGCTCCAGCTTGCCCCAGGTGGAGGCGGCGAGCGCGCCGAGGTCGGTCACCCGCGGGACCGCCTCCGCCTCCTGCAGCCGGATGGCGCGGCGGGCGGCGGAGGCGCACAGGCTCTCGTAGTTGGCGATGGAGAGCCGCACCGACACCCCCGAGCGCTGGTTCACCTGGGGGCTGCGTCGGGCCAGCTGGGTCACCTCGGCGACCGTCTCGCGCATGTACGCCGGCACGTGGAGGGGGACGGGCAGGTCGTCGAAGGCGGACGCCTCCGCCGCCATGATCGCCACCTCCTCCTCCAGCTCCCTCGGGTAGTGGGTGCGGACCTGGGCGCCGAAGCGGTCCTTGAGCGGGGTGATGATCCGTCCCCGGTTGGTGTAGTCCTCCGGGTTGGCGGTGGCGATCACCACCACGTCGAGTGGGAGCCGGACCCGGAACCCGCGGATCTGGACGTCGCGCTCCTCCATGCAGGTGAGCAGGCCCACCTGGATGCGCTCGGCGAGGTCGGGCAGCTCGTTGATGGCGAACAGGCCGCGGTTCACCCGGGGCAGCAGGCCGTAGTGGATGGTGAGCTCGTCGGCGAGGTAGCGTCCCTCGGCGACGCGGATCGGGTCCACCTCACCGATCAGGTCGGCGATGGAGGTGTCGGGGGTCGCCAGCTTCTCCCCGAACCGCTGCTCGCGCTCGACCCAGGTGATCGCGGTGGCATCGCCGAGCTCGGCGACCCGGTCGCGGCCGTGGCGGCTGATCGGCGCGTAGGGGTGGTCGTTGACCTCGCTGCCGGCGATGATCGGGATCCGCTCGTCGAGCAGGCCCACCAGCAGACGGATGAGCCGGGATTTCGCCTGTCCCCGCTCACCGAGCAGGATCATGTCCTGTCCGGCCAGGATCGCGTTCTCGATCTGGGGGACGACGGTGTCGTCGTAGCCGACGATGCCCGGGAAGATGGACTCGCCCTGGCGGAGCATGCGGACCAGGTTGTCACGCAGCTCGGCCCGGACGGAGCGTTGCCGGTACTCGCTGCCGCGAAGCTCGCCGATGGTGGTGGGGAGGGTCATGGCGATGAGGGGGGCGACGCCCACGCCACCCCCTCGGCCACTATAGCCTCCCCTCCGGCGGGGGACCCGCCGGGTTCGAGCGTCCGGGCCGGGGCCCGCCGGGATGGGGACCACCGTCGGTCGGTGATCGGATCGGCGTCGGCCCCGGGCGCGCGCCCGTCCATGACGTCGACCGCCCGGTCGCCCCGGGCACCGATCCCCAGCTCGGGTCGGGATGGGGAGGGGTGGTCGATGGTGACCGTCGTCTGACCAGCACCGCCGAATGGCGGCGGGTGCCCGCGACCATGGCGCCGACGCGGACCGGGCAGATGGACCGGGCCATGGCGGTGAGCAGCGTCCACGGCGCGAGGACGTCCCCGCTGCTCGACCGGGCCGAGCGGGACGAGGTGGTCGGGTGCCCAGCGGCCATCGGACCCGGCCCCGGCGACCAGCGCCACCTCGGGCGGCCGGTGCCGATCGTGGTGGGCCGGGAGGACGTGATCCCGATGCTGGGGCGGCCCTGCATCCTCGCGGCGGCCGCCGCCGCGCCCCCCTACCCCAGCCGGTCGCGCAGGAACGTCAGGGTGCGCTCCCAGCTCTGCCTGGCGGCCCCCTCGTCGTAGACCTCCTCCCGGTCGTCGTTGAAGAACGCGTGCTGGGTGCCGGGGTAGGTGTGGAACTGGTGGACCACCCCGGCGGTGTCCAGCCGGCGGCCCAGGTCGGCGGCCGCAGCCGGGCTGGCGTGCTGGTCCTGCTCCGCGAAGTGGCCGAGCACATGGCCGCGGATGCGGGCGAGCTCGGCGTCGGCGCCGGGGATCCCGTAGTAGTCGACGCAGGCGGCGACCGCCTCCCGCAGCGTCGCCAGCTGCACCGCCAGGCCGCCGCCCATGCAGAAGCCGATCACGCCCACCAGGCCGCCCCGAGCCTCCTCGGACGAGACCAGGTGGTCCACCGCCCCACAGAGGTCGCGGGCCGCTCGGCCCATGTCCAGCGCCATCGCCGCCTTGCCGGCCTCGTCCGGCTCCCGGAGGCCGACCACCCGGCCGTGGTAGAGATCGGGGGCGAGCGCGGTGAACCCCGCCCCCGCGAGCCGGTCCGCGACCGACGTGATGTGGTCGACGAGACCCCACCACTCCTGGATCACGACCACCCCGGGCCCGGGCCCGGCCGGGGGGACGCTGAGGTGGCCAGGGGCGCGGGAGCCGTTGCTGGGGAACTCGATCATCCGTGCGGGCATGGCCACTCCTCATCGGTCCACCGCGGCGCGGGCGGGCGCGCCAGCCTGACCTGGTCGAGGATACAGAGGGCGCCGGCGCGCTCCGGCGCGCCGGCCTCAGCCGACCGGGGCCAGTCCGGCGGGGCGGAGGTCGCGCAGGAGGAGGCGGGCGCGGCGCCGGCCCCGCCACTCGTCCGCCTCCAGGACGAACAGCGAGTCGA